>Ga0181612_148555_pt1 | contig 28819 bp, 18 predicted proteins | sample HoacroProtozoa21_FD_119630 | JGI IMG/M metagenome (GOLD analysis project Ga0181612, IMG submission 119630) | Hoatzin crop microbial communities from Cojedes, Venezuel. Combined Assembly of Gp0051906, Gp0051904, Gp0051908 | reverse complement strand
CTGTCAGACCATGGGCCTGGGCAACCTGCTTTAGGCGGCCCTGCTTGGGCAGGGAGGGTGGACCAGACAAGCTACAGAGGTCCCTTCCAACCTCAGCCATTCTGTGATTCTGTGACAGAAAGATGCAAATAGCACACAATCTCTGGGCAGATAATATTTGGTGCTCATACATACACTGCTATTGATATAACTTTAACATTCAGTCACAGGAGACAATCCCTTTGTTTGCTGATTTTAAGATATTTCAGTTAAAACTTCCATTAGAAAAGATGGATTTGCATGTGTGTTTCGAATTTAAAATTTTAAATCACACATCAGCTAGAACAATATGATCTTTCTTATCCAGGATATGATGAACATGAATCAGTGAAGAAAAAGTCCTGCATTTATTCGAAGCAATTTTTAAGGATTATTGAAGTAATCTCAGATACATTCTCAATACTTACAGGAAAGCAGGATCCATTCAGATTAGTGTATTTTGCTACTGTACTATTTTTTTCATACACAGATAGCTATCATCCCCATAAATGCCTGGAAATAGCTTTCTTTAAACCTGTGCATATCCAGTTTCACCAAGCAGTTCAGCCCTCTGAAAAACTTTATCCAAGCAGCATTCCATATCTATCAAATGAAGATTGCAATATATCCATCAATAGGGAGAGAAAATACTTTTTATTTTCTACATTGCACCATAAAGTGCCATTGGTAAATTTATTCTGCTGATTGCAACTGTAGTACTAATGAGTTTTCATTCTGTGTCCAAAGGACCTCGTACCTCCAGCCCGGGTCCGCTGTATTTGGGGAGATGGTGGGCGGCCAGGCAGACAACCTGCTTGCATACACACTGTCTGCCGCCTTAGCCTGTTCATTCTACAGTTGGTGCAGCAGTTTTGCATGGCTCTGGAGAGCTCTGTTGGCTTTACCTGATCTTGACCCAGCTCTGCCTTTGAACTCAAACAGTGCCCACGCAACCGCCCAGCGCTGCCAGCTGCCGGTGGGCTGATGTACCTCCCCGAGCTACTCCCCGACTTTGGTTTTACACACTGAGCAGCCCCCAGAGACCACCGAAGCCTCAGTAATGTCATTGTTTCTTAAATAGCAGCCATTTATTTCTCACTTTTCTTACTGCCTGATATTTTAAAAAGCAGGAATGAGGAGAGCTATAGAGTTTTATAGCATTACGTAAATTGAAAGACAGATTTATTTACCTTTCCTACAACACAGTGTTTTAGTCTTTTCAAATCAGAATAAATTTCCCTCTTAAAAACTCTTTTAAGGTGTCAAGCAGCACAGCCTTCTTCAGAAAATTTTGTTAGTGAAATTATAATCTCTTTGTACTATCTGGCATACATAGTTAAATTGTTTATGAGTAGTAGAAACGTATAAATAGACCTCATACAAAAAGTCTTTGGATTGCTTTGCAAAATATAACTGCAGAATATGTCAGAAACTGAAGAAAGTTGTAAACCAAAATGTGTGTACAGCTGGAAAACACTTCAGCAAAATCCCATGCATCCTCAGAACAGAAATCTCCAAACAGACAAAATCGCACCTAGATCTATACTTATTCAGGAAAGACATGTGCACTGAGTTTCCATTTCATTTAGAGTGGAGACATAATTTTTATTTGATGGAAAAGAGAAAAGAAAAAAACCCAAACCTGCAAAGAAATTCAGCTTCCTAAAAAACCGAGTTTCTCATCCGTGTTACAGTAGTGGGACCTGTGCAGCACCAAATGGATCGGTGCTGTGCCCAGAAGAGGGTTTTGCTGCTCCAGACCCCCCGGCAGATAACCACGGTCCTGGTGCAGAGGGGCCCCCGCCAGCAGACACCTCCGAGTGCTGGCACAGTAGCTTGGGCAGCTGGGAGAGCCGGTGCCGGGCAGTGCCGAGCTGGACGCGAAGATACGTCACACCTTCCAACCATCTGTGTGTGCACCACCCCTCTTCCTGGTTTAACAAACCTGATGGGGAGGTTTTGTTTATTTTGTGAGATTTCTAATGCCTTCTCACAGAAAGCAGTATCGCAAACCTTGCTGAGAAGAGAGGGGCAGAGCGGTGCTGACGGTGCTGAGGGTGACACGTCTCCCACAGCAACCAGGCGAAGGGCATTTAATTGGGGTGAAATATAGTCCAAACCTGAAGGGCCTTGCTGAAGGACGTGCATCTTCTCACAGCAGTGCCGTCACTCAGACGCATGGATCAAACCTGACTGCAGAAAGCCCCCCTTGGAGCTCTGTCTGACTTCAGGCTCCCAGTGAACCTGCTGGGTTTTGTTCCCTCCCGGTTTCTATAAATGAAGCCACTGCTCTTGCAGTTGAAGACATGGGGGTGTCAGACAGCGTGTCTCATCTCTGCAGGGGGAACAGGCGTACAAGAACAATCCTTAAGCGTTTGTGGAAATTATGTACATACATCATCCATGTGTCAGTGGGAGAAAACACCTCACCTTCCTCCTTCTTGCAATCGCTCATACTAATGCTTCCCAAGGCTGATGTTTGCTGTAATTATTATTAAACTGTCGCCAACATAAGAACTATGGAAAAGTAGACACGACCCTTCAAATACGACAAGTTTGAGATATAGCAGCACATTACACAACTAATTTTCACAGAACTTAGGAAAAAAATCATCTAGGAATTTTTTTTGCTACAAAACTGGGCAGTGACACAACATAAATCTTTGCTTTTGATGAGTAGCTTGGAGCAAAATAGCAGATTGGACAAAGTGTGGATCTGCCCCATGTTTTGGTACATCACTGAGTTGTAATCACTTCGCCCAGGTAGTTAATGCCAGCCCTGCAGATTGCCAGATCTCAGAATAGAGATTAGATCACCCTTATTAGCAGATAACTTCATTTTTCAGAATTAGATTCTATATGGGTGAACAGAGAATAGCAGGAGGACAAGGCAGTCATTTTTACAGATGTCATTTTTGGAATATACCTGCTGACACTTCAATAGAGGTTTGAGGCAGTGCAGGCTTAATTTAAAGAAACAGCAAGTTAAACTCCTCTTTGAGGCTGGAAGTGGATTTGTTCATTTCATTAAGAGGCAGAGCTTGTTTGACAAGTAAGTGAAGTCTGTCTGCAGTATCAACTAATCAGGATTATCGCGTTCCTGGGGAGAAGATCCAGGCTGAGCTGAAAGCTATTATCCTGGTGCTTGCATCCATGTGCACTTACAGACATATGCTAGGTAATGGGCTGGACCTGCGAGACAACCCCGTGGATGACAATAACAAGAAGTGCTTTATTGCTTTGCCACACGTCAGACCCACGCAGGAATTACAGTTTTCTAAATCACGGTAGTTACCCTGCAGGGCAAAGTATAACCGGAGTCACAGTATGCTGCTGCTAAGCCCACCGGTGGCACATGGCAGGTCAGGGTTTAGCAGAGACAAAAGGCGTGAGGACAACAGCTCCGCGGCGGGGAGGGATGCTGCCTTTGAAGCAAGCCCAAAGAGTGCTGGACTAGGCACCATTAGCCACCCTGCACCCTGCCTAGGCTGCTGCTGTACTCTGTAAGCAAGTGGCAAGTGGCCAAGTAAGGAAGATTGTGCATTTTATGTGTACGGGTCTGATTCTTCTTTCTCAGAGAGGCTGGTCAAACCCACAATGGCTTCCTTGACCTTCTTCCCAGCAGCTAAGTCATGTCCTTAAAGACAAACACGGGCTCCGCATGGGCTGGTGGATACCGAGGAGGATGGCTGGCAATGCCTTGCGAAGCCTTTTGCTGTGCTGTGCAGCACCAGCGGCCATGCTGGGTGTCAGAGACACAGACCGCTCCGTGCTTCGGGTAGTCGGAGCGTACCCAGTCCAGCTCCTGCTGCCGTGGGGGACATCACCACCTCTTCTGCAGGGATTGACAGTGCTTCTAACCTGCAGCAGCTGCCTTTCTGCGGCACAGAGAAATAGCTTTCCAAAGACGCTAAGCTACCAATAAAGCACAGCCTGGACTATCCAGGCTTTATTCCAGCCCCGTGACTTCTTGGGAGCTGTTGGCTCCAGCAATTTGCTCTTTCAACTCAGAGCAGCCCTGTTCATTAATGGTGACAGCATTATCTGTCAAGCATTTTTGCATCTATCTCTTTGAGCAACTGCGGTTCCAGAAGGAGCAACTGTTTAAATTTGTGTTAGCTTCGTGTTAGCTGCTGGGAGGTGAAAGCCTGCGGGCAATCTGGTTCTACCCCATCTTTCCCGATCACTTCCGCAAACTCAGTAAGAGAGTGAATTTACATTAAAATATAGGGTATTGGACCACCCGCTGATGTTGATTTCTCCCAGCAACTTTACATGTTGTGTAGGTTGAAATATATGGCGCGTTTGATGAGGGCTGGGCCTTGCTCCTTGCTAGCAGCTCCGGACCCATGGACGGCTATGAGAAGTACACCAGCCTTGGGGTTATCAGTGCTGCGCACGCCGACGGGGAGCTGCAGGCCCTCCAAGCAGCACCGACACCAGCGTTGCTCTGCACACCTGTTAATGACTGCCGCCAGCACAGCCCCTTGGCAGAATCCGGAAAACACATCTATACTAGGAAAACTGGCATGAACTGGGCTGCCCTGTTCCCTGTGTACTCATTCCTTGGTCTCATGGCAGTACTAAACACTGGAATTCAATCAACCATAGAATATCTTTGATGACTGTTAAAAACCGCTTGTGCTAAGATAAAGAGAAAACACACTTCGGAATATTTTTTTGTCTCCATATCCGCAAAAAGCACATACAAAGGTCACGTCTCAGAAGGGGAGGAAGAGCAGTCAAATATTCAAATTAAAATGCACAGTCACACTAGCAGAGCTAATTGCAGGATTGCTCCTGGCCGTTCTGGGTTACATGAGGAGCCCTGCACATAACGCATCCACTTTGCAAAAAAAACCTCGAAGGTTTTGCGGAGAAATGGAATTGACGATAACAAAAACTAAGGAGAATAAAAAGGGGGACTGAGAGTATACAGTCTTCTTAACTAGTTGGAGTATGGTGAATTACAGGCTAATTCATTTCCTGGATTAATGATTATTATTTTCTGAGTGTCCATCTCAGTGGATCATGAGGCTTTCCTTTAATGTTAATTTTTCTATGGTAACGATTAGGATGTAAACAGTGTTGGAAAGAATACACATTGTAAACAGTGTTGGAAAGAATACACATTGCATATTAGATAAAATCTTCACATCAGAGCAGTTTCGTCTTAGTTCTCACATACAGATTCACCTTTCCCACAACTTCTTAGGTAAGCCAATATTTAGGTTTCTTTAACTCCAACGCTGCGCAAAATGCAAGGGGCCAAACCCTCACAGGCTTTACAGAGGAGGCTATTTCCTTCTGTTCTTCACTATTTGAACACTTTAGATGCTCTTATTAGACAGTTTTTAGCTGTAATTGACGCACTGTTTTGCAGGAGTTGTTCACTGATGAACATGATGCTAGTTACGATCCACCCAGCGTGTATGTCTGTTTATGAGAACATGGCTGCCAACTGGTAGTTAATACCTAAGATTCAGTGAAATTTGGATTCATGTGGGGATGTGGAACCGCAGTGCCGAGATGCTGACAGAAGGTCTCTTCCTCCCAACGGGTGGGGAAGGGACACCCGTTCCCAGCCCCTGGGCCTGCCCAGCACTCATCACTGCCAGCCACAGCAGGGATGTGTTGTGTGTGCAGGAGTGTTACCTGCTGCGCCACAGACCCCTCTCTCTGGAGAGAGATGGACAGAGCAAATACGACAGATTGATAGTCACCAAATCGCTTCGTGCACGGTGGGAAGGCTTTTGGGTTTGCCACCGCTGAGTAAGATATAGGACCTGACGTAGAACAAAACAGATATTGAAATGTACTCTCTGTGAATACCCGCATCAGATTTAATAACTGCAGAGTTTACAGAAAGCACAAGGAAGCAGGACTTTTGCCAAGGTAAATTCATTCGAATATGACACAAAGAATTTCCGTGGGAAGAAAAAAATGTTTCAATATCTTACATCTGTAGAAATGGCTGAATTTTTATATCATTCAAATTAGCCAACCCAAGTATCGAGGAACAGCAGATCCTGCCAGAACCCAGCCTTATGCCGCGTCGCTTTGGAAAATCAGTGGCGCTGCATTGCTGTTGCTTCCAGCGCTACGCCGGGAGCTGTCTGCAGCCTTCTGCCTAGGATGGCTGCACAGTGAGGATGATTCTCATTAAGGAGTATCTTTTGGCACTCCGAAGTATTCAAAAGAAACAGCAGGAGAAAGGCCTCAGGTAAATCCCGTTCAGAAGAGGCCAGTGTTGGGTCATTCAGATGTGTGTTTTCTCAGGTACAGGTTCTAGCGGTTTGTAAGCAGGTTTGGCCCGTGCGTGACAGTCATGCAAAGGGAAGAGTTGTAGGCAGGTCTGTTTTGTAACATGCCTTCAAGACGTGGCCTGTGTGAATCTCTTTTTTGGCTTAAAAGTTATGGTCCCATGTTAATATTTTGCCTATCTCCTTTCAAACAAACACGCAAACAACCAACCCACCAAAGCTTATTTTTCTCCACTTGAAAGAATAAAAAAACCTTTCACTTTTTCCTGTTTAAACTCATCCTTATCTCCCACCTTAGAGGCACTTGGGTATCTTTTGTCCAGATGCTTTCCACAGCAGTCTAGTGCACCACGAGGATCTGAAAGCAGGAATCAAAATAGAGATGAAAGGCTCATCCGCTTTAATCAGACCGTCTCCCGAAATTGCAGTCCCTGCTCACTTTCTCACAGAAGCTGCACGGATCACGATGGGGTCTGTCACCAGCTCCCATTGTGTAGCAGACAGATAATTTAAGGGACTGCTGAAGAAAGCTTCAGCCTTCCTCTGTGCCCTGCTTCATTCCGATGAAGAAGAGCTTGGGTGGAAGGGGGAAGGTTACTACATCAACACAATCTCTAAGTGAGCTGGAATTTGTGGGCAGTGTTTTAGATTTTGGGGTGTCAATCAGCAGCAAGATGGAAGCCAGACTCCAAGAAATGAATATTGAGAAGACTAAAATTTTACTGAAAAGGTCGGAGATGGAAATAGCCTCAAATGAAAGTACAGTAGAAAGAGATAATAAAACAGTGTCTTTCAAAAGTTGGATTCTATCATGCTATTCATAAAAAGATATAATTTATCGTTTTCTCATATTATTTCCTTGCATACTTGTTCATATTTTTTTATCGTACTGTACTGAATGAAGTGAGAATCTGGATATGATACCAGCTGTGCTTAGAGCACTTCAAAAATGCTGCTCACCTGAAGGAAAAGAATACCTGTCCTTCATTCTGTGAGAAACTGGAACATCCAAGTGATCCTGTGATAGGTGCATGACAGTGATTTTGTATTTGTTTCACACTGTGGAGTTCAGATCCTGACTTGAGCTTCTGCAAAGTTTGTTGCGATTATTACTATTATTACTTTTATTACTATTATAGTATTCATCATCATTATTACTAAAAATTACACAGAATCTTCCCAGGTTATTTTCCTTCCAATCCTGCCATAAACCATCCTGAAGTCCACAGGATATTGATGTTGTTCATTTTCAGCACTGTTTCGTTCATTTCCAAAATTTGGATATGGAACTACATTTCTTTTTTTCATACAGTTTCTCACATTAAGAAAAGGCCTAATAAGAAATTGGGATCTGGTATTGTTATCAAGTCATATGCACATAGTTTTTTTTCAAATAAAATGCGTCATTTGTGGATTCCCAGACAGAATTTTCTACCAAATCTTGCAAGTAGGATCTATAGAGTCCTTACGCATTTTGTTAAGCAGATAGAGCTCCTGCCACGCAGTGACACCGAATGTTCTGAGCACCAACAGACAGCATCTTGCCTGTGACATCTGACTGTCATGCTGTCGTGAAAAATATTTGGATGGTACTATGAATACACTTATGCGTGGTTTATTTTAGGAGCTAGGATGACAAACTCATGTTCCTCTTTTACACTCTAAAATGAGCAGTTCTGTGCTCTAAGAAAACAAAGGGAGGAAAATATTTTAATATCCCATATAGTGTTGCTTCTGTTTTATAAGCAAAATGTGTTTATTTTTCTTTGCAATTCTATGGACCCCAGGAAAATCTTTTAACCTTGCAGTTCTTTAGCATTGCACATTAAAGCTGTCAGAAACCAAACTAATTAAACTGAAAAGCTGCTCACTTCTTTTTCTCTGTAAGTTTAAAAAAAAATAAATACAATTACTGGTGAAATTACAGCACTGAGCAGAATTTAAAGCTATGTGCAGCCTAGAAACATTATGAATATGAAATCTTTGTTGTACAAAATTACAGCTTGCACACAGGCCTGGGCACCAATCTACCTAGGAAGATGATGACAAATTATAAAGAACTTTAAGAAGAATAAAATGCCTCACATAAGGGCTGCAGCAGATGATTCATGGAGAAAGACTGTAAGAGCTAAATATTTTAAGATGCCCCACACAGTGTCCAAAACTGCTATAACTGTTTACATGTGCTTGAAAGGTACAAACAATGAGGCATTAGGGAGGTTGTTTAGAGGACTTCTCAGGGGTATAATTGCATATAAAGGTAGGAAACTGAGCAAACGGAGATTTGAGTTGACTATCCAGCCAAAATTTTAACAAGGACGTCTAATAGACTGTGAAATAGCTTCCCAAGAAAGCATGAGAAGTCACATCTCTAAAACGATTTAAAAGCAGACCAGACACATCATGTGATAATATAATGGACGGAGAGTGTAGAATTGGGTCACAGTATATTTCTCGCTTTCAGTTTCCGTAATCCCTCCGGTTGCGACATTTTCGTCCGCCTCCCTTGCCACTGCTGCGCTGCACGTGCAGCACCCACCGCAGCTCCTGCACCCACGGCGGGGAGAGGAAGACGTGGGCAAACATTTACTGGCCAAAGAGGATGACTCTGTTGCTTAAATATTAAGTAGTTGAGTGGAATATGAGAAATTGTCTGTGAGAGGAGTCTGTGCACCTCACCCAAGGCTGGATGGTGGCAGCATAGTCCTTACATTGCCAAGAAGGGTGGTGTCCAAGAGGCGCTGAGGATCTGGCCCCCCTGCTCAGCAGTTACTCCATGGCTGATGGACACCTCCCAGCTATGAGCTGCTCTGCTGGGGCTTCTGGTTTCTTCTTCTTTCTCCCTGACCTCTTATCATGTGGTTACACACGCACGAAAGAAACAACACATTTCAGGAAATCAGTACAAATATATCAATTTAAAGTTTTCCATGAACCCTCTGTGTTAATACTTCTTATGCTCCATTCCTGCAAACAGTCTGCTGCACAGAAAGCTTTTCAGTGGAAATACGCGATGAAATATCACATGGAATGCACACATCAGAAATGGAAGTTTGTCTTCTTGAATGCCCCAAGCATTTGGTTATACTTATTCTTAGATAGCATTTTTTTTCCCCAAAAGTCCTTTGGATTGCAACGTACAGGAGAGAGGCGAAAAAATTTGGAGATGGAACACTTTCCTCCAATCCGTTAAGCAAGGCATCTGCTGAAACAGTGGTATTAGCAGCAGTAGTAATAATACAAACACTTCTTTGAAATGGAAATGATGGATCAATGGTTAAGACATAGAGTAAAGAGGCCAGGAGACAGACTCATGGTTTCCCCACAGGTTATCCAGCAAGGTTTTGGGTTAATTTCCCATTTCCCTCTAGTTTTGTGCTCTTTCATCTGGAAAACAGAGGTAGTAATACACATTTGCTGTATTGGAGTGACACGACTCTGCAGCAATTTCACAATTCTTTAAAACCCTCTGGCAATAACGACCTCAGCAGAGAAGGCTGAAGAGCAGAGCCAGCACTGGTTGTTAGTACCTGTGTGATGCTGGACCTGGAGAATCATGCTGGGAAGTAAATTTTCATCCTTGAAAGCAGCAGGATTCTCCTGGCAAGAGGTGTTTAGGTGGCAGAAATTTGATCTGGCTGGGTTAGCTGACATGCAGCTAAAGCAGAAATGATAAAAAATTGTATTAAGTACTTAGTCTCAAAATCTTAGAATAATCTTTGTCATACAAAGCCGTTATCTCCTTTCACAGACTTTTCATCTAAACATGATAAAAACATGACATGCCAAATTTGAAACACAACAGCCAAATAAATCAATGGCCACAGTTGTGAAAAGCAGGCGGTATGACTGGGCTTTGTTATGAACCTGCAACCACAAGACCTGATGAGTTTTGTCTAAAAACAGGGATACAGACCCAACTTTCAATTCACTGGTAAAAAAGAACTTCCCCCCCCCAACCTGGCCAGCTGGAAAACGTGAAGGAATGCTGAGACTTTCTCTACAGAAGATCAATACTTGATTCCGCTTGATAAATATGCCCAGACATTGGAAATAATTGCCTAAGCTCTAAAGTGCTGTTATGTATTTGAAAGACTAGCTATAGGAAATGTAAAGCAGTGGGAGAACAAATTAGGAAGTACATTATCATTAAAAGCAGTATGTTCATGTAGATAAAGTAAAGACTCCGAGCACTGGGCTGTATTTACATGTGCAAAAAGTCCAGAGAAATGACTGTTTAATATTATATACTCACTTTCTGCATGTTTCCTTTTTTGATATTATAGCAACTTTGTAATCTAATTACCCAAAGTTAAAACCCTAGATGTATTCCGTATGCATTTAGTACTCAAAATAAAAGTTATCACAAAAAAAATTTCACCCTGACCATCCCTGGGAATCTGCATCAGCTGACGAGTAAGAAAGCCCATCTCTATTACCTCCCTCACCTCCGCAGTGGAAGCATGTATTAACAACGGAAAAAAAATAATCAATAGAGCAACTGAGGTCTCCTGAGTGTGATCTGTGGCAGGGATAGTGTTGTCCATCTTCACGAAGTCCTGACCCAGCGAAACCCTTTCGGCACTGCTGTAATGACTAATTAATAGTTACTCAAATCCTGGCTGACCACTGAGGCTATTAGCAAAAATTAGCGAAGTGGCTGGGGTAAGTAAGCGGGTGTTGCAGAAATCCAGCCCGTTTTTTTGCTGAGTGCCGAGGGACCGGTGTGCTGTGGGGACAGACAGAGCACCAGCACGGCCCCGGTTCTGCACCCTGTGAGCTGGGCATCATGAAAAGAGCGAGACCCGGGACATTGGCTGCTTTCCTGAGGAGGGCGTGGGGAAGAAGGACCTCCTGCTCAGCTGCTTTAGATCAATCTGCCCATAAATACCCTCGGCCGAGTTTTGTGTTTGCTGCCTCTGCCGGTTCTTCGAGACTGAATCAACAGAGCTCACACACAGACCTCTGACTGGTGATACATAGCGGTGCCTTTTGAGATGGGGTGTTAAATTACAGCGATAAGTTATATCTGAATTTATCATACACCTTTGACTACTTTATCTGCTTCTCAAACCTGATCACCTAGGATTTATTTCAACAGTCCCCAAATAGGAACAGCTCCTTATAGCTAATGTTTCCTCTTTTTCATTTCAGACATGGAGTTTCTCCTAAAATGACACCTGTGTGAGCTATTAGAAAGGTAAAAATCAGTGCTACAACAGTGACAAATTTTCTTTGCCTAGAAATGTCAGAGCTTTAATGTCCCATATATACTATATAGGATATGACTAGAAATGGAAACCTTTATGCCAATGGAAAGGAAAAATTCCCAGTCTCCCAAGCCTAGAAGGCTTTGAGATATCTGACCATTAAAGTATGAATTATTTTTAAGCATAAAAAACCTATTTTTTAAATATTACGTCTACTTCTTGGCTCAAAATATCTGGACTAGTGATCATGAAAGCTCTTGGCTCCTGAGGTGGGAAGTTCTGAAAAATATACCTTCTAGACTATAAAAAAAATCTCTCCAGAACTTTCTAAGTAAAGTAGGTTGTTGCAGTTTTGCCTACTCAGTGGCTGTTTGGTTGTTTCTCTGTACAAGCTAATGGACAGACCTAGTTCTCACAACCACAGGAACAAAGCTGAGAAGGAACCTCCTGGTTTTTGCCTGCAGCGCATAAATAAGAGAAGATGCACTGATGTTGCTTCCCCAGAAGGCACAAAATTGCTGAGCTGCTCTTCTAGACTTCCCAAATTCTCATTCTGTGTAAAGTGGAACAAATAACAGCCCATAACGCTAAAATTCAATTTCAATTTTTGCATTGTGAGTATGGTTTGGGGCAGGTTTATTAGGAAGAAGGAGTGGAAGTAAGGGAATATTGCCTCTGCATCAGCACCAGCACGTGTGCCTCTTCCCCAGTTAGACCATGATGGGTTTGTACTCCCACAAACTCACACAGAACTGGGCAAACTTGCTTTGAAGTCATGCTTCAATGCTTTCCAAAATTCGTTAGTAAGCACTAGCAGTCGATAGCAGTTGGGACAAGTGGAAAATGTTTCACAGCAGTGTGTGTTAGTCAGAACCACAGACGAAATCAATCAGCTGGTGAAGTATTGCGTGGGTTGTTCCCAATAATGTGACATTTTAATTTTCTAGTGTCTTGCTAGCAAACTCCTTATCAGTGTATGGTCATTTCTTGCTCCACATCAGGAATACGGTTCCAGGATCTTTGAAATATAGTGTGCTTCCTCTCGCCCGCAGAACACCTTTATTGCTCTGCCTTCCCTGTGCCCGGCAGCAAAAATTAGGTCAGTTCCTTCTACATTGAAAGCAAACTAATGTGATATTAAGCAAAAGTTCCTACACCAAAGATAAATGGGAAAAATATCTGGGCATGCTGACAGATTGTTATGTTGTGATGTATCTGGAACGGAAACATCGAGCCAGTCTACCTTGCGGTATCATTCCACAGCAGTCGTCAGATCACTCTGCCTGCCTCCACTACTTAATCAAGCACGAGCCGGCGAGACCTCTTGGGCGGTGAAGGCGCAGAAATGACTGTGTGGCGATCAGAGGAGCACATCAACCCTAAGGCGCTCGGGCATGGATGCACCCTGATACCTCCTCGGATGCGACCCCCGCCTGCCTCTGCTGCAGAACCGTCACATCACCTTCATGACAAGCATCTACCCCGTGTAACTCCTCACTTCTGAATGTAGTCTTCTGTGACAGAGAGAGGCTGTTTATGCTAGCACTTCTGCTGGACGTTGCTACACGTTACATGCCTTGCCAGATATTCGTGATGTCCCAAATGACAGGTGCGTGTCTTAATAAGTTCTACCAGGGGCAGGAATTAGTAGACGAGGGAGCCCGCAGCAGTGGAAACATCTGGTAGGAAGAAAAAAACACTGTCTTGTATTCTGTCAAGTGTAATTAGAGTTGCCAGTTGTCATTGCTGCTAGCATTTAGTTAAGTAAGTTTCTCTGATGAGAAACTATCTGACAAGTCAAAGCCACGTAAACTTATGAAAAATGTAATTAAAAAATACCTTTTATAGTCTTATTATTGAAGAGCCATGTTGGAGTCCAACACTCTCTGACCAGCTTCTTTTGGATGTGCCACAGGTGGAGGGTGTAATGCTTAATGTCAAACTTACTTATTTGAAGAGGATGTTACATGAGATTTCCTATTTAGCAGAGTGGTACAAAATATACTGAAAACACAGTACACATGTATGTTACGCTTAGCAAAATATAGCAATTGCCATGCACAGGTCAATCACAATACCAACGGGATTCCCATTACCAGTCTTTATAATATGCTCACTGTCACGATGGGGGACATTCCCAGTCGCCGAGAAGGAATACGTGGATTGAAGCCAGCTCAAGACCGTTGCAGTCTTTGAAATACTTTTGCTAGTTGTCTAGTTTTTAAACTCTCTGTGAGTCTTTTTCCGCTGCTGGGTTCTCAAGCCATCAGCCTTACTAAAGAAGATGGAAGAATTTCAGCAAGTTGCAAAATTCACATAAAAAACGCTCTCAGAACAATTTGCTTTCAACAGCAAGCATTAGGGGAGGTTGGCGATAAGTGTTCTACAGTCTAATTAAGAAGGATAAACATTTGTTGTTTTGAATTGTGTCTGGCAACATATTTAATTTCCCTGTCCCTGAGCACAGCACAGAGGGGCCCTCACAATCCGCACACCGGTACCCTCTGAAGATCTCACGCTGGAAGAGGAAGAGTGCACCACATCCAGCTGCTGCAAACAGCATCTCAGCTGTTGCTTTAGATGACTCATATATTCTAATCCTTCCTTTGTTTCTTTTAATTAATTATAAATATTTGTTGCTTTGTTACTATAACAGTGTGTCATTTTATAATTATTGCTTTGTTCCATGACCTGTCACTTGAAAGCATTCAGAAAAAGGAAAAAAAAAAAAAAAAGGAATGATGATGCATTTACCTGTTCTCTTGACTAATTTAAATGATGGTTCTTACACAGCATAGGCCACAGCTGGACACCTGTATGTCCAGTACAGCCTGTGTCCAGTGAGGTCCTTATCTTCATTTTAGAGAACTGGCCTGAACAGCAGGTGGGAGACAGAAAGCATAAACAGAAACCTTTGAATACAGGGTTTAGGGAAGGGGAGCAAATTAAAAAAGATACTTTGAAAGCAATTGCCATGGAGAAAATGTGCGTTAGCAAGACGTGAACCATACTCAAGTAATAAACTCCCATAATAACCACAGAAAGGAGCAGTCCTCCCTACTCCCACCCCCCCACACAGCCAAAGCTGCAGGGACTAATTCCGACATCTGGCTGTGAGGTCAAAACAGCCACATGAAATGTTTTTTAAGAACAGGAACAAAGCAGTGAAAATTGATAAGCTGAAATGACATAATATAGCCCAAAACAAGGAGTAAAATTCTGACCCTTTGCCTTTAAATGGCCCAGTCCCCTCAAGACATTGTAGACCGTATTAGAAATAGAATGATTTGCCCAATTTATAAGAAGTCACAGAATCAATAAAAGCCTGTGGTATTTGTAGTGTTTTTGAGAGAATATAAATCTGCTGTGTTCCTCCTAAGGGTAGTCTTTGGCCCCGGGCTAGGTATGTGCCAGGCCGATGCCGGTACCTTCCTACGGCGCGGCGCGGGGGCAGGCAGCACCTCTGAGCCACATCACTCTGCCTCACGCTGCTCTCCGAGCTACGGGTGAGCTTTCATAGCCATTCCATCAAGCCGTGTTGGCAGTGAAAAAATATCACAAGCACTCCACTCCGTACTTTTTAAAGTAATATGAGAAAATGAATACAATAATAAAGAATGGTCTGGAACAAAAGAGAAAGAGAAAACAAGGCCTAAATGTATTGAGAGTATTATTAATTGTATACAGACCCAGGGACTGAGTTTCATTTGCCCTAGTTTAGGCTCCCGAAGTAAACTTCTCCCTTTGGGTATGAGCCTACTTTTAGTTATGATGCAATTGCCCCAGACTGCAGATCTAACTCCCCTGGATTGCTAATAACACCCCAGATGTCTAGGCACTCATTTCGAGCAGCTCAGACCCGTTTAGGCTCATTTGCTAGCTAGCACCCTCACGCCCAAGAGGCGATTGCAAGACACGCAGTCCATCACCCGGCACTCTCCTCCCCTGCATTTCCACAGCTCGACACACAGACCAGTGCCCAGCAGGCAGTAAAGGTGCACAGCGTGGGAGGAAACGGGGCTGGCCACAGACCTGAAAGCCATGCCACGGTTATCCTTCTGTTGGACATCCCAACAAAGGACAGGGCTGCCTGGCAAGCTGCCCTCCCCAGCCACAATTGCCACTCCAGCACCAGTCTCCGGAGAGGAGAGCAGTCACTGCTGCACAACTTCCAGCTTGGGTTACTGGGACCCCATGCTTCCTCCGTGTTGTAATTTCAGTATTTTCAGGCTGCTATTGGAAAGAAATGGGAACATGTCCAGACCGTGGACTTTAACCCTCCTGGAGTACTTTGGGGCCCAGAGAAGGAGGTATGGAGGAAATAAAGAGTTTCCCACACTCAGCCCCCCGCTCCTCACAGGTACTGCCCATAGAAAAGCCCAGGAAGGCAGAAGTCCCCTTCAGCAGCATCCCCAGAGGCATCACTGAGTGACACAGGAGTTTCCTACCCAAACCCAATTGCATATTTAGCAAGCCTTCCTCCACCTGTGAGATGTCAGAAATATTCTGCCATCACAAATGACACTGAATCAGTTTTCCCCTTTTGGCAGAAGCTCCCATGCATTCAGCTTCCCAGGCGCACAAACAAGCCACCTGCACAGCTTCTGGATCCCTCCAGGCCAGAATTCATGGGAGACGGTCAGCTCAGCTTGCCCTGTGCTCAGCCATACCCCCACGCAGGCCAGCCAGCCTGTGTCTCCAGCAAGCAGTGGACACCATGTCAAAGAGCTTGGAGGAAGTGAGAAGTCAAGGATGGAGAGGCTGCATGTGGAAGGAGCTAATGGAGGGAGGAGAAGACAAAGCAGTCATGGCTGTTGCTCAGCCTGACTCATTGACAGTGGGCTGGGACTGACCACTGCAGAAGGACAGAGGCATCAGCAGGAATTCGGTGTAAGCGCATGTGTGCTGCACAGCTGCTCACAGCAACCGGTCGTTGCTGTCGTGGTGTCTACAGGTGGAAACAGCACCATAGCGCTGGCTCACCAGTCCTTTCCATCCTCAGGCTGATGGGATGAGAAGGAACTCATGGTCTAATTTTGGCCTTGTATTAGAAGGTAAGATAACAAATTAATTTCTTGATGTACTTGCAGAGCACAAATTTCCCCGCAGACCATGCACTAACTGATAATAGTCATCAGCCTGGGCATGCATGGAGAAGAGCCAGTGGCCAGAATACTTCAGGTACATTTTACAGACACCTTGGGAGAGGTGATGACCGTAATTCTGCTGACAGACTGTCTAAAGGCCATTGCAAAGACACTGCATAATGCACATGCCCTGCTTGACCTGAGGTTTTTGATGCAGGCCTTGTCCATGAGACCTGAAAGCTGGATTGGAGATGAAAGCCAGAGGGTTTCGCAACCAGAGAGTCTCCTGCCAGGCCCAGGCCTTCTCCTTTAGATCCTCTGAATGGTAACTAGTGATAAATGCACTAGTCCAAGTATGGCAGCTTGCGTTCAGGAGCTGTCCTCTGCTTCTTGCTGTGCGTGTCCCCAGGTATGGCCCCCATCCCATGTGCTGTCCTTCTGCTCCTTCTGCTCCTCAGCCCAGGTCACCACCATTCCCTGGCCAGTCCCCTGTGGAGCATACGGTGTCACCCTGCCCTGCGGCCTTAGTGCTCTCCCCAGTGCAATGAATCCCCCTCAGCGCAAGCAACCAATTCATTTACATCAATATCTAATCGATTTTTTTGCTCAAAACATTGGTTTTTTATCCAGTATTTTCTAATCCAAGTGATCTAAACAGACCAGGACAAAGACGACTGAGATTTTAGCTGAGCACAGGACTCTATCATCACAGCCGTTGCTATGGCAAGGGCTGTAGACTCCAGGGCTGTGGACTCCACCTGGGTGAGCCACTGACCGGGCTCTGCAGCACAGGGAGGCTCACACAGCAGTGTGATACTGCTAAAGGGTGAGAAGACACGGCAACAAATTGATTTGCAACAGAATGCAAACCACTGATGTTGACTAGCTGGTAGCCGTGTGTTTTGTCTGAAAACCTGTAAGAACTTAAGAATGACCCTGGTTACGAGTATCACTATTTTTTTGCTTTGTCATTTTTTCCCATTCTGGTTTTTGTATTTTTTTTTTTGTTGTTGCAGAAGTTGGCATGAGAAGATGGCAATAGCACGCTCTTATGCATTTAATATCATTTTGTGGATTATATGTTTCATGTACACTATTTACTTCTAGCACAAAGAATATATTAATTATTCAGAGTGGCAAGAACTGAGTGTCAAAATGCCTCTGGTAAGTATCAATTATAGATTGATCTGGATATATACATGTTTTGTTCTTACGGGTTGCACTTTTAAGACTTTTTCTCAGTGGATTTTTCCTCAGCAGGATCCCAATTAATGTCAGTAATCAACTACCAGTGCAGGTGCAGGCTCTGCCGTTGACAGGACACCTTGCCTTCAGCTCTGCAGTCCTGCTCTCCTCACTCCGGCATCAGGGACTAGCCCTATCCAGGAATATACACGGTACCTACACAGTGGCCATGGCCACACACAGTGTGGCGGCTGGTGGTCTCATTTCTTACCTCCTTGCTCAGGGCAGTGCAGCACTAAAGCTGGTGCTTTGTGCCAACTTCTGGGAGAGAAGCTGGTGCCATCACCCTCTGCTTAGCAGGTGTGGGGGCTCCTGCAGTCGTGACAGAGTCCTGTCACCATGGCAGACCCCTGTCAGCCTACCCATGTGGGGGGGGAAGCTGGCCGGCAGAAATTTATCAGGGGCGGGAGATGGGAGATGTTATCTTTCAGAGAGATAAGCTGCTGTCAGTCAGTAGTATCTTGCCCCTGCGCAAGGCGGAAGCTCTTCAGTTCCTGCTAAATATGAAATTTGTCTGTCTGCTGTCCTCCTGTGGGCTCTGTGACTCCCCCCAGCACTTGTCAGGCCACACCTGGCGTACCGTATCAGCTTCTGGTCCCCACCATTCAAGAAAGATGTGGCCAGACTGGAGAGGGTCCCAAGGAGGGCCACAAAGATTATCAAGGGGCTGGAGAACCGGTCCTTTGAGGAGGAGCGGAGGGGGTTAGCTTTTTTCCTCCCCAGAGAAAAGGAGACTCGGGGGGGAACCTCATCACAGTATTTCAGTACTTGAAGGGCAGCTACAAAGAGGGTGGAGACATTTTCTTCACGAGGAGCCACATGGAGAAGACAAGCGGCAACAGGTACAAGTTGCACCAAGAGGGGTTTCATCTCAGCATAAGAAATAAATCTTTCATGGTGAGAACAATCTATCACTGGAACAGTCTCCCCAGTGATATGGTAGGGTCCCCATTACTGGAGGTTTTCAAGATGAGATTGGACAGAGCACTAGATGATCTCACCTAGGCTCCCTTTCCCACAAAAGGTTGGACCAGATGATCTTTGGAGGTCCCTTCCAACCTGGGCTGTTCTATGACTCTGTCATTATTGTCCTGTATGAGGAGAGCTTTTCCAGACAAAAAGTTCTGCTATCTGAACGATGGCATCATACCCATATACATTCATCTTGTGCATCAGCTTCAAATATAACCATCTCCTGGTTACATACGTATTTTCTCACAAATGGCGAATGGTAAGGGAGTCTTGGCCAGGTGAAATGTAGCTATCTGCTTCTGAGACGGTGGGACTGGCCACCGACGAGCTAGTTTAGAAGTCCTTGAGAGAAGGCATTTTTCAAACTCATGAAACCACATAGACTTTTAAGGATCAGGAGTTTGATACAGCTGAAAGTAATTGCTTTGGTGCTGAAAAACAAAATTGTTCTCTAGGGATGATAGTGTTCTTTAGTTAAAATCCGAGGAAAATAAATAACTTACTTTTCTAAAAGAAAGCCAAAAAATGTCATTTAGAGCTGAGCAATCATTCTTAAAAGGCAGCACTTGTCTGACACGGCTACAGAAACAGCACTCTTCTCAGGAAGGAGCTTCTGTAGTTATTATCGTAATTCGTGCAGGTCCAGCTGCCTTGTCAGGAGAACGTGGAGCAGCTTTAATCATAGCTTTAAACTAATGTGGCAGATATTTATGATAAGAACAATGGTGTCAGCTGCGTCAGATACCATAAAAAAACCTCAAAACAATCAGCTGTCAGTTGGAATAAAAAAAAAAAAAGGCATTTTTCTCTGAAGTAATTGATGGAAAAAAATACAAAGAGCAAAATTAAGTTCAATCAAACTATTTCAATGATAAATTAAAGCTGGCGAAGGCTCCTGGGGTTGCAAAGAACATGTTTATATTGTCAGGTGTGTCAAAAGCAAGATTAGATGGAGACATTGCAACGGCGTGGGAGAAGCAGGGAAGATCCTTTCCCTCAGTTCTCTGCTGTTACAGCATCCTGGAAGTGTCATCTGCCACCCGACATGGTCAAGTGATGTACCCTGTCTGCTTTCTGATCCCCTCAAGACTTGCACCGATGAGAACACTTGATCCTGAAGAAAGAGGGAAAATAGTCAGAAACAGCAAAAAGTCACCTAATAACTTACTCTTCTGAACCTGCTCCTGAAAGGACAGCTCTGGGTGCAGTTTTGGGACATGGGCCGGCACTGCCTGTCCAGCCGCGGGGCTGTGCTTCACTGTTGTGTCGCATCAACCCTTTGCTCACTGCCTTGGTGCTGGTGGGCTGGGATCACCCCACTGCGCTTGTGCTGGAGGGAACAGCCAGTGTCTGAGGGGCAGGGTTACGGAGAGCGCACCTCCGCAGGGAAACTCACCCCGTTCCTCTGCGTTCGCTATGCAAAACCTCAAGGCTAATGCGCATCAGGTGAAGGTGGGGCCAACCACGTGTTATACGTAATCACAATCCATGCTAAAGACATAGCACATTAAAAGGGATTGGTAGGGAGATGATCAGACAGCCCTGTGAATTAATCTTAAATTTTTTAAAAACAGTAACTCACCTCCTTTGTTGTTTCTGTGTTTTTAATAGCAAAATTAATATGGGGAAACAGAAAAATGGAATAGGCTGATCACTTAGAGCCGTGCATTGAATGCCATCATTCAAGAGTGTGGTACGCAGAAGACAGCAGATATTGTAGATATGTCAGGGATGATTCAATGTAACTGAAATAACTCGAGAACACAAGCTCTCCTTCACCACCGACAGAACAGCTAGACGTGTTTGATCTAGTTCATGCTGCTGTGCTGTGTCGCTCGGCTTTGTAAGTCCGCACTTTTTCTGTTAACTCCTCAATTCAGCCTCGCAGTTGGGAATTCAGATAACACAGCCCTTCACTTCTGATCTTAGTTGAATACCAATGCCATAATTTTATGCTTCCTTGCTTTCTCTACTCCCTGACCTTTCATGTTTCTTGAGGGACATCTCATTTCCTCTAGCTTTCAAACACCTTAACGCTTACTTCTTCATATTGGTGATACAATTAAGTACACATCCTTAATTGAGTTACTAGCAAATACATAGAATAATAACAGGGTGTTTATCTTTGTCAACCCTAGACAGGTAATTAAATAGTCTCCCTCACACTCTTCTAGGCAAACAGAACCCTTTAAACTGATATACCGCCTTTACATAATGTCAATAGACCGTCCTCTCCTCACCTCTGTTTAGATGGGCTTGTGTATTCAACAGAAAATGCAAATTTGCCTTACTCGAGACCCAGCTGGAAATGAAACTAACACTCCTATTAGTCTACTTGCTCTGGTTCAGAGTATACGGAAGTAGAATAAAAAGTTACTTCTTTGCTAGAGCTGACAGAACACAATTCCAGAGGTCAGACCACGGATGTAAAGTCTGTTCATAGTTGTGGTGCAATACTTCCTGACATGTGCTTGGATTAAGCATGTGTACCAACTGAGCAGAGCAGCAGATCTTCATCTATGGTAAACCGATGTGGCTCCATTAAAAATCAAAGGAGCTGATTTCCATCAGCTGAGGATGTAGCTGACATGCCACCCGTGTCTTGTCCCTTTGCCCTTCAGAAGAGGAGGAAACCCTCAGGTGTTCAGCTCGGTCCTCATCTCCAAAGGCTCTGCAGAGGAGAAGCTGAACTTCCAAACGTTTATGCGAGGCTGTTGAAGAGGAATGGTGACATGATAAAGGCTCCAAAGTGCAGTCCGTTTGGATTCTGTAATCCACGCGCCCCTGGCTGAGCCTTCAACACAACATGGGGTACACAAACATGCAGAGCTCTGGCGCCAGTTTGTGCTTTTCTCTGCTATGTAGCATTCCCCCACCGCTGCCCCCGGGGCAGAGGGATTGGTGCTTCTCCTGCTACCTTTTTGATAGCGTTGAGTTATCTCTCATCATTTTCCGCTACAGGCCCCAGGGATCTTCACACTCCTGAATTTAAAAGACATCCACACGCAGCACAGACTACACAGCCCTTTTGGCCGTAGGAACAGCCATTTTCCTTTTTACAGCTTATGGTTTCTGATGAAATCCAGTTACAAACATTAGGATGCACTTCAGTCAAGTGTTGTGTGGATTATTGTGAACAAGCCAGCTCATAGCAAGAAATGCTAGGAACATTTACACTGAAATCACTCTATCCTATTTTCTGCAAAATTGCTTTCACACTTATATCATTGCTCTGCTATACAGGAGAAAATATGTAGAGCATAAATATTGACATTTATATTGTCCATACTTGTACATGTTAAAGAAATCATTATTTTTTTAAAGGCTTTCAATAAAGATGGCTGTTGGAAGGTTAAGAGAGGGAATAAACATCTTAGCAGTGCCACACAGTACTTCCGTTTCCTTGGAGATTCCTTTTAATGTAGAAATAAGTAAGAAAAGCTCATGGTTCACAGCGATGTGCTTTTTTTAACCCAGTCTTTTAGACAGAAAAGAAGTATGAATATGGCAATGCCTTACCCCGACGGTGACATTACGTTGCCTCATGTCAGTGATATTCAGCTTTTAAATGCTCCCTTGGAGAACACGCACTTCTTTGTAATTGAATTCCACGTAACGAATAATAATTTCCTATTGCTATTGTCATTCATTTATTATACAGCATTATTTCCCCTTGATAAAAAGGAGTTTTGGAGAATTTTCAAACACTCAGGCAGAAAAACACTCACAAAGCCTCAAACCCAAAGCTGATCAGTATGGCTTGGATATACCGTTAACGTAAAACCCTTGGGTGCCCAAGGACGCCTCCAGACACCAAACCTCTCCTCTCAGAGATGCACAAGTCAGTGCCTTGTTTCAGATGTAAGTCTGCATCACAAAATCAAGCAGAAAAGTTCCAGAAGAGAAATAACTCAGAGAAGAGCTTGACAGCCCATGTGCCGGAGCGATATGCAGCCAGACCGAGGGCGTACCAAAGGTGGAGCAAAGGAGAGTGAAGGAATAGAGAGAAATGTCACCAGGCCAGGACTACAGGTACCATACCCAAACTCCAGAAGGAGCCAGTAAAAGAAAGCATTGGGAATAGTGAAAGGCTGGGATAGCTATGAGGAAGGGGGAAACCTGGGGGAGACCTGGCGCGCTCCAAAATGCTGCTACGGCCATAGAAGGAGCAAATGGGGCTGAGCCCAAGAGCCAGGAACGGGCAGGGAGAGGAAAAGCAGCACCATATATGGTCAGGTTTGCCCCAGCCTCCCGCACACCACGAGGCGCTGACTGAAAATGGTACATGATATGGTCTGTCCTTGCAGGCTATCAGCTTAAGAGATATGGAAACATCTTGTCTTTATTTATGATATGCTTCCACACTTGCTTAGGGCAGAGCACAGTGACCTCTTGCTCACTGAGAACTAGAACTACCTGAGACTTGGTGGAAACAAATATTTAGGCCACCTTTAATAGTGCGCCCAACACACTTGCAGCACAGGCAAATTCTCCTGAGCTGAGAAAGTTGGTACATGAACAAGAAACTAAGGGTCTCAGATGCTAAAATTTACAATTATACTTTTCCCCTATTTGACCTATGTTTCTGTCCTTTTTTAGTGAAGACATTGTTCAAATCGTTCAGTTGTTTGGGACAAAAAAACAGCTGTGCAGCATTTATCACTGTTTGATCCCACTGAATCCTGTAAAGAAAAATAAAAATAGAAATTATCAGTAGGAAGTAATAACACACAATTTGAACTGAAGCACACTACTCCAGATCTCATCATAGGGAACCATAGCAGACGAGTTTGCCAGACCACCTTAAAAAGGACTGCTGTATTTTGAAATGTAGAGTTATTTTCAAGGGAAATTATTTGCAGTAGAGGGAGCTGCAGGACCAAGTCAGACTTAAAACACTGAATAGCAGTCACTGCGGTAAGGCAGATAAAAAACTATTTACATTAACATGCAGAATTATTAAACAGTGTACCAGAGAGTTTATGATCATAAAATGATTTAAACTTTAGAACTCTCCACTGCAGCTCAGGGTGCAGAGAAAACAAGTGACGTATAGAACTGCATGTAAGGGCATTGTTTGATGTTTTACTGAAAAATAATCTTCTCTTTTCCTGGATTATAGGCACTGATTTGTGATACAGAGACTCCAAAACCAAAACAACGCTATATTTCTTTCCTTAATGAAAGTTAGTGGCAACATTTCCCACATGATAACTGCAGACTGTAGGTTCAGAGATTCAATCAATGTGCACATCAGAGCGCAACAGGCAGAGTTATCTGTGCTGTCTCCATCCCCTCGTATTTGTATGCAAAATAATCTGCTTCTACCCACAGGCAAATCTTGTGCATGTGCAATTTTCTCTAGACGTGTTGTTTTCAAGTGTTATCCTTTAGACTCCACATGCACTGAGCCATTTTTCTCCTGACACTGCTCTACCGACGTAGGCCAGTAAGCGACATTTGAAACTCTCTGTCGTTTACAGATGTTTAGCATCGCTCAGTGTTAGAGACCCTTCTCTGTACTGACACCGCTGTGTCAGCAGCGTCAGCCGAGACTGAAAACCAAGACCTTGACAGGAGCCTGAACAGAGGGAAATGAGGTTACAACAAAATATCCGATGTTATTTACAGGTCTCCAACTACATCCAAGAATGTGCCTGAGATTTTTTTATTTAGAGCTGAGCATCTCCTCCAGCGGACCTACATAAAGAGGCCTTGAAAATATACCTTCCTCACAATTATTTTCTCACGTCAAATTGCTCCCAGACACTCCCAGTCACAAATACGCTGCAACACTGGGCCAGCAGCGGTAGGGCTGCTCTTCAGTTGCTCCTGAGGGCTGCTTCATGGCAGTGAGCCCCTCCATGACACATCTGTGCCACCTGGCACGTGACACAAACCCAAAGAAGATGACTCTGCTCCTCCATCTGAACTCTTCTGCACAACATAGACCCCATTGTCCTGTATAACAGGTCCTGTTGCAGCAACCTCTCGGGGCCGATATTCTTCCTGCTCATTAGTAGAATGTAACGGGCTGGTACTCATGCAAAGAAAGCAGGGTAAAAGAGAAAACAGAAGGCTGGAGAGAGATTTAAGTAGGAGAGCCACCACATGAAGTGCCCCTGTGAACTTTAAGAGTCATTCTGCCTTAGCCATTATTTAAACAAGGGAGGGGAGCTAAGTTGCTGGAAGCCACCACTCATGACATCAGACTTGCTATGACTTAGGATCTGGGACTTGCATCAGGACCTTTCTACCTTTCTGGAACAACATAACCACCCAAAAGTGGTTAATTTTTAGATCTTTGGCCAAGAGCTGCCATAAGATACAGTGTGCCAGTGCACTTGTTTCCAGGCCCTCACCCTCAACTGAGTGGGCATTGCCTCCAGGGAGCTGCCTGTGCTCAGCTCTGCAACTCTGTCACACAGCAGTTCACAGTCAGCAAGTCCGTTGTAGACATCATTAACACCATCTCTACCCTCCCCTCTATTTGTAGAACCTGTTTTGTCTGCTCCCTGGTGGTTGTTGCTCCCAATGCCAGTTCCGTGTTCTGGAGGCAGTGTGACTTGTGTCAGAGCCAGCAATGAGAAGCACATCCTAACCTGAAGTCCTTTGAGAGGTGTACTCCCCATCAGCGCTCCTGATGACCATGGGCCACTCCTGCTCATCAGTATTGGCCGCACAGCCATGGCGGATACCCACACCTTTCTCCTGGTATATACCAGGTTTTCCCAGCACACATTTCAACACGTATGAGAAACAACAACTGCACGGTCATCAACAGCACCTCCTGTTCTGCTAAAATATCTGTGGCCTTAGCTCAAAGGTAATAGCAACCTTGTTTCCTGATGGATGTCTTCTGATTGCACCTTCACACGGCTCACAGCCTGTTGGTGCTGCCTGAGACATCAGTCAATGTCAGTGGAAAGGGCACTGTAGGGGTCATTGTGACCTGATGTGTGTTTCTCAGTCTTTATGAAGACAGCAGAGATGCATTCCCACCCTCGTGGCTTTAGGAGAAACATTAAAACTGCAGTAACTGTAGTTCCTTTCACCGCTGCCTTGCACTAAGAACGTAGGGAGACATTTTCCACTCCACAGGAAGCTCTGGCTGTCACCACTGAGGGATGCATGCTGTGTCCTGGGACTGAAGGGAATCCAAATACAGCTATTCGTGCTTTTGAATGGGTATAGTGTTCATTTCCTTACCTCCCACCCATGCCAAGTGGAGAAAGGAGCTCTGGTATCTCAGTAGCCTTGGTAGAACTCAGAAATCTGCAGCCTCCTACTCCCCTTGCACGTGTAATGTAAGATGCATTGTGTGCCAGGTTCCTTCAGTAAGGGACAGGGTGAATCAACAACCCTTTCATCAACTCCTTTTTCCTCTCTTTCAGCTCCAGTGAAAAAACTGAACTCGGTCTACTTTGCTAATAAATTCCTGCTGTGCTTTTTCCCAGCAGTGTTGCGAGACAGATTTATCCCAGAACAGTGAAATTTCCTCCAACAAATGCAGGCAGGGCAGAGAGCAACGGCCTTCAGTCCCAAAACCCAAGCAATTTACACAGCTGCAGCGCAACATTTTGTTGACTGGGAGGGTGAGTCCGGTTTGCTGAGTCTGCACGGCCGCGGATTGTTTGATATCCTGCTCATCTCTCCCCTCTTCTGCACCGGTCCATCCAGGAGAAGCAGTACTGCTGCTGTTCCCACCATAACACCCTCAGGATGGACCCCTACAGGGACAGACCTGCGCTTTCTCCTCGTCTCACCTTCCTCCACCAAGTCTGTGAACTCTTTTATGCAGGAAAAAATACAAATTCTTCTGTTAGCTGAAAGCTTTGCCTACGCACAGAGGAGAACAAACAACACAATCTGCAATTCTGGTGAGAGAATAAGCCTATGTTTACTCTTTCCTGATCCTGCTACCAATGTGTTGAGGATTTTCTGAAAGCCTTTACTAGGAAATTGCAACCACAGCAACGGCTGGGTGTTCAGGTTTTGCCTGTTTTCCCTAGAAAATTCCAGCATTATGAGACAAAATGGAAATGGGAGGCTCCAACCACCTGGAACTACTTACTCTATCGGGCTGATTCTTTTCAGGCTAGGGGCAGGGCAGCACCTACCAGCAGTGTAACCCTCAGAGCAGTAGTTCTATTTATCTGCTAGGTATTGCTGAGGGGACACGTCTATTCGAAATACACCCATCAGAGCTTCAGATAGCACTCTGTGAAGTCCTGATTTCTAGGAAGTAACAGTATCTGATTTGATTGAAGACTTGATGCAGATACTCATTCCTGTCAGTACCAGCTCTCTCTCTACAGAGTCCCTTCTTCGGGCGTAAATGGAAATCAGCTGCAAGCAGTTTATATCCATACCTGGTCAAATACTGTGCTTTTTTTCCTTCTCTGTCTGAATATTAATACTGTTTAGTCAAAGACCAGAAGACAGAGGGGGAACACAATAGCATAGGTAGGGAATCTCCCCGAAGGCAACGAGCCATCCCCTGTGCCCACTGATGACAGAGCAAGCACGCTTCAATACAGCAGTCAAGGTTCAGTTAAGTGAGTAACTGAAGTTTTAACTATAAAAAATCTTGAAGCAATCTGTTCTGATGGCCAAACTGCTCTGCAGGATATAGCTCACTGAAAGCTCAGAATAGGCTACACAAACATCCACCAGGAACACCACAGACATTTCTGTATGCAACCGTTTTCTCTGGGAACTTTCCCTGATGTGACCAAGTCTATGGGGCAGGCCCTTCACTGGTGTCAGCCGCCATCCCACCACCTTAACCCCAGCAGCATCGAAATACTAACCTAGCATTTCTTCTCGCTGCCCAGTCTCCTCTTTCCTGAAATACAGCTGCTAAATATGAACATGAAAAAACAAATATTTGGCAGATTAAATTGAACCGCCATCTCAGAATGCTGCGCGTTGCTACAGGAATGCTGCTCTCCCAGTTCTCCTTCAGCACCTCTTCTAGCGATGCTGCTATATTGGTAAAGTTTGTGAGCAGAGATATAGAGCACGACCCAACATTTTTTCAGAAATATGTCTTCGTAACATTGATAAAGCTTTTATTCTGTCTACCAGTTGTAAATAGTGAAACTTATAGCAACCTACTCAAACTTTTAGTGTTAGCTTTACTGTGCAGTTAAAGTACATACGCCTGGGCAATGTTTTCCAGCAAAATAAATAAATAAATAAACCCACCTGTATTTTGTTTTCCTATTTCTTTTTTGTCTTTTTTTTTTAACGTTTTGCAGTTGTTCTCTTTCATTCCTTCTAGAATTTGGTACCCAGGGATTTTTAATTTACATCAATTCTTTTATTCTTTCAGTATTTTTCCTTATGAATAATTATTTTTCCCCTTCTATTTTTTTTCCTGTTCTACACTATTGAAGTCTTCTCTACATGCAAAAGAAAAAAAGAGAAAAAAACCTATTCATCTTATTTATTGCTGGACAACTCCTATGAAATAAGGCACAAAATTGCACTTTAGGTGGAATAGCTACCAACAAGAGCAAGTCACCCTTTCAAGACATGCGAGAGTCTTACAGTAGCAAAAAAATCTTTTGAAGACAACTTCTCGTTGGCAATTTTGGTAGGTACATATTAGGAATCATTTCTAAACAGTAGAAAATGGAATAAAAAAGAACTCTTAATCTTCTCATTCCAGAGGATTTGAAAGGCACAACTGATTGGAGACCGAATGTGTGTGTCCCCCTGCCCCTTCTAATTAATGCGACTAGTCACACATTAATTAAGAACACGCATAAGCCTTTGCAAGATGTACGTCATGTGCAAGTCAGTGGGTAACAGAAGTCTGGGGAGACTGTCGCTTCGTTATGGACAGAATTCATTTATTGCAACTTAAACACCAGTCAGAATCTATTAAATTTACTTAACTATCCTGTTGAAAAATTGAAGTAAGAGCGATGTGACTAATGCAAATAAAAATGATGAATTTCTGTTATTCATTTACTTCACAGGGATTAAGGCAGAAGTTCTTTGGGAAATAATACTT
>Ga0181612_100987_pt1 | contig 28824 bp, 17 predicted proteins | sample HoacroProtozoa21_FD_119630 | JGI IMG/M metagenome (GOLD analysis project Ga0181612, IMG submission 119630) | Hoatzin crop microbial communities from Cojedes, Venezuel. Combined Assembly of Gp0051906, Gp0051904, Gp0051908 | reverse complement strand
CTGCCCCTGAAGGCATTACTTTTTAAGACAACCACTGTTTGTCCCATGTTAACACCTATCTCCTCCTTTTTTCAGGCTCGTGAAGGTTTCCAGGAAGCTGCTTAATGATTTCCTTCTCCAGCGATTTATGTTTTCCCACACACCACTGAGCTGCAAGTTGAACTGTTGTGTAGTACCTCACATGCCTGGCAGAAGAAAGAAACGTGATGGCAACTTGAATGATCAGCTCTCAGTCTTTAGGATATATCACAGTTTTTCCTCATTTTCAGAATACTTTTTTTTTTAAAAAACATTTGTCCTGCTCATTCTTCTTAGAAGTTGGAGCAGCATAAAAATACTGTTCCCTGAGTCAAGAGACAAGGGAAGACAACCTCTATTAGGTCAAGCAAATTGCAGCAGTGGGCAGCCCGGCTGGGGTCCTCATCACGGAAGAGCAGTTGTGCGCTGCAGACAGCTTTACCTGGGATTGCAGAGTGCCCCTGCTAGGCTCCTATCAAGGCACAGAGGACAAAAAAGTATCTCTAATAAGCTCCATTTCCCTGAATTGTTGAGGAGGAGGAGACAGAAAATCATTCCTGTAACACTTCTGGAAAACTTGAAGAGGTTATTGCTATGGAAACTGCTCCATCAAAGCAGGTGTGGAAAAGGGAAGCAGCAGAGACACACACGGTGCACAGAACGGGCATTCTTAACACCCAAAATTAAACCTGCGCACCTCCGACAATGCAGTCTATCTTGGATAACATCAACAATTTGCCCTTGGTTTTATATCAACAAAACCACAGGTAAGGAACCTGAGGCTGCACAGGAAAGCGCTAGCTGCAGAACCATATTAAAGTAAAACAACATACACCAGTATATATGGCAGTAGAGAAAATCTGGTATAGAACAGGAGTAGATGTTTTTCCCTCCAACTGAACTAATGCTAACTTTACAGTGGAGCTTGTATAAAATAAGCAGGAAAGGAACAGAGTTTCTTTCTAGCAACCTTTGAGGGTAAAATAAAGCCAGGCTGGAGGAAGCCTTTAGCAGAAGAATGGAACAGAGGAGCTCTGATTGTACCACACCAATGGCTGTGCCACAGAAAGAAAAAACCCTACTGAAATGTGGACTGAAAAAGGAATAGTGCAGCAAAGAAAGAAAAATCAGTTAAAAAATAAGGTGACAAACAACAAGCTCTCTGAAGGAAAGTTTACCCTACAAATAAACTGTGAGCCCACATCAATGGCTCTGGGTCTGTTTTAATACTAGATATGAAATCTCTTCCTTTGAGCATATATGCATATGTGTACACTTACATATTTTTCTCCACAGAAGGAGTGTGGCCCCAAGCACGAACCACTTTGACAAATGCTCAATTAGCATTAGCAGGGTTTCGGAACGTGTTAAAGAGCTCTGCTAAATTGAGGCTTGTGCCTGTGCAAACACGTTCACAGCAAACTGCAGGTTTTACATTAAATGATGGACTCTTTTCTGGTGCAGCAATGTCACGTTGGTGCGTTAAAGACTTTTAAAAGAACACTTTCCTAATGGAGGACAGATTACCAAGAACAGGGGTGCGGGGAGTGATGAACCATGAGACTAAAAAGTCTTTTGAGGTCTTCATGTCTTCAGGAAAATAAAAGCCAGGCCCCTGGGACAGAATTTAACTATGTCGCTTTGAACTTGGCTTCTTTCCTTTTTGGCTGCACGAACATCTGTAATCCCCAAATTCCTGTCCCTATTCCCACCAGCCGGCAAAACCGAGAGCACTCCAGCAGCGGAACGCTGATCCCTGGCAGCCCAGTGACAAACACACACCGCTGGACACCGCACAGCTCCAGCACGGCACCAAGCAGGGCAGCGCACTTGTAAATTTAAACAAATATGAATCATTTCAGAGACTGAACTGCAAGGCACTGCTGAGATAAACTGTTTGCCTTCCCTAGCCAGAGAAATCCTGCACAGACAACAGTCAAGGTCTCCCTAGGAAGGCACAGGTGATGAAAAGCACTCTGGGCTGCTAAGGGTTAACCTCAGCACTGGCAGTGTATTTTCATTCAAGTGTCTAAGCTTCTGCTGGAGGGGAATTTTACAAGTAAACTTGCAGGCTTTGCAGATCAATTTTCTACTTGGTTTTATCACTCTTCTCTTTCAAACAGACCCGTTGCATCTCAGTTTCTTTTTCAGACAGATTTTAAAGTTCTAGTGCCATTTTTGAAACAATACAGGCCCCTCCATTCCCCCTTTTCCCAGTACTTGAAACCACATATGGAGCTTTGGTGGCATTTGTATTTCCATCAAGAGTATTTAGGAATAAACAGCTATGAAAAACATTACCCTAGGGCTCCAGCACTGCAGAGCAGGCAGTACAGACCTTCACTGTCTGAATACTCAGCAAGCATTTAAATGACAATATTACATTAGATTGGCGGCTGTAGCTGTGTAAATAATTGTGCATTGTCCCTGCTCATTGATTTATTTTCATATGTGCACAAATACACGTCTGAAAAAACGCTTAAAAAAACTCAAAACCCAGACAGCGATAATCTAATAAACTCTAAAGTGAATCAATAGACTACTTAACAGCAGAGAGATAAACTGCATTTAATAAGAGTTAGAAGGGATGAAGAAAAGGCTGTGCAAGATTCAGTCAGCAACACCAGAAGCACAGGGACCAAAAGCAAGAGAGACGGAAGCCTGAAACAGACGGAGAGGGAGACCAGGCAGCACAGGCAGCAGAGCACTTTGAAAAAAACCCCTCCAGTTTTCAAAATGCTGGTTACAGAGCAATAGGAGTCAGGAGGTTTCTTGACAGACATAAAATGTAACAGAACCCAGTGAATATTTAAGAAAGGATGACCTTCAAAGGAGGACTCAGCAGTTGTTAAATTTAGTTTCTGCTAATGCAGCGGCTCTCATACAGATGTGCAGCAGTCATATAAAAACTGGGTCTCATATGCAGCAGTCATATAAAAACAGCTGTGACCTGGAGGTTCCCTCATGAGAAAGCAGTAAACATTTTTATTCCAAAGTTGTTTCGAGGGATTGGTAGCATTAAAGACATATGAAACTGAGGCACAAAAACAAAGTGATGCACCCGAGTATAAAATGAATCAGTAGCAGAGTTAGAAACAGGATTAGTTCACTTGGCTAGAAGTCTTGTGCTCCATTCACCAGCCATGTTTTCTGGTTGCATCGTGCTCACAATCTTTATGGTAGAAGAAGTGACTGCAGGAGAGTACAGGTTCTTGCATGCAACGCAGGCAGCACACTAAAAGAGAAAGTAATGTACGGCAGGACCACCTCTTCAATACTTATCAGGACATTATAACATAATCTCTTCATAATGTGTCTTTTACTTCCAATTTATGAAGCTTCATCAACAATTCACAACTACCTCCCTCTCAGCTGTGTCAGCAAAAAGACCAAAATTGGAACAGACATGGGATCAAACTGTTTCACTCCCTCTTCACAGGTCAAATCTGCAGTACCTCAAGCAAATACGGAGAAGTCTGGAGAATGCCAAAAAATATCTCCTTGGTTTATTTCTTCTTGCAACTAGATATCTATGCACATCTAGCATAAAGATAACACCACAGTATTTCAGGAATTCTGATATATTTTACATTTATTTTTTATTATTAACCAAACTCTTGCAAGGCACTGCCATTCTGACTCTGCATTACAACTATCTCTCCCTGACGGATCTTGCTGACAGCAAGAGCCTCAGAGAAACTGTTTAGAGAGCAAGTGAGTGGATCCATCTCTGGAACTATCTCCTTCTCAGTCAGCAGAAGAAACAGACAAGATGCCACCTGAACCACCCTGTTTCTCTCATGTAACAAAATCCTACAGAACTAATGCCTGGTACTCGTGCTCTGATTTTGCACCCAGCTGCACGGACGATCTATACAAATTATTACTAAAAAAATACAGTTCACAAACCTTATCAAGAACCTGTGGTTTGAGTCTCAGACATTTGGGCTGTGCCCAGCCCCAGACTCATTCCCACATGCATTAAGCTTCCCCAGTTCAAGTAACTCCAACCACATTGCTTTGATAGGACAGGTTTTCAGGACTAATATCCACACTCCAGGCTCATGATCTACGGTTGTGGTACCAGAGCTCTCCTGCCCTGCAGTGAAGCTATGCCAAACGCACACAGAAGCTGTAACGAAGCTTGCTGCAAACTCCCAAACAGATATAGCACAACATACTTTAAGAAAAAACTTTCTCAATGCAACACCCCTCCCTGTAGCTCATCCTTTTCTTTCAAATCTTAGGAGAAGGAAGGAGAAGGAAGAGATGCCTTACCTGTATTAAGGAAAATGAGACTCTCCACTGCCCCAGCAGCCTAATGCAGGAGGTCCTATAATCTCAGGCTAGTGAAAGTTCAGTGAAATAAAGTATCTTCTTCTGTCTTATAGCCTTCTGGGGATTTTCTGGGACTGAAAAGAAAGTATCACAGGATACCAACCACAGTGAAATGCCAGATCTATTTTCTTCAGTAGTTTCCTTAAGTTCCAGTCAACCTCAACACAGCAAAGCAGAAGTGTTAAATCATCTCCAATATCCAGTGAAGTCCTGTCTGACTACACAGATACATTACTTAATGCTGTATTACTACTGAATCATGAAGGATTTTAAGTTGTGGTCCTCTTCTTTACCTTTTGTCTCTCCCTTCCAAATAACATTTTCCATTTTCTTATTCTCTTTCCAGTGATTATTCTAGTCTGCTCATCAAACAAGCAGATGAATGTCATCGTTATTGACACAATATATGCTACTGAAACTGGATGCACCTTATGGCGACATGGCAACGTGCTGGCAAGGAGAACCAACTACCACGCCAGGCAGCAGTCTCTCTGGTTCTACACAAAGCTTTCTCCTCTATCTTTAAGTCACATTTCCAACTGTATTGTATTTGGAAAGCAAGCAGACGCACTGACACATCTATGGATGGGCCACAGCCCACGGCTGGCTTTCACCAGAGGGTATTCTGCAAAGGCTACTTCCAAGCATACAGGAAACTGGCAACAGCCAGCACTTCTGTCAACAGACCTGTCACTCCTTCCAGGTAGCTCTGGGTGTCCACAGCCAATTTTATTAATACTGCAGATGATGATGTAACCATAGACAGCTTTTGAAGGAAGATATGGTGTTGGGTTAGAGGAAGTTGGAAGAGGAAGAGCGGGGCAGACCATCAGTCTGCTGATGTTGCCAGTGTTTGGTTTTATTTTTGCAAGTCCTCAGTTTTCCTTCTTTCAACCCTAGTTGTAGGCATTGTGCACTGAAAGTGGCATTTTCGAGATAAAGCTAGCAACTATAAGAGCGAGAAATAAAAGGCTGTGGCATATGAAAACAAAGTACAAAAAAAAGGAGGGGGGAGGAAGAAACAAAGTTTTAGCTTAGTTCCTCTGGTTTTATATCGATGAAAACTAATTGGAAGTAACTTTTGTTTTCATGCAGAGAAGAAAAAACCCACAAACAAACCAGCATGGATTTGCAAACACGCTTTCCCCAGCTGTCTCAACAGGCAACCCAAAGTCCCAGTTACTTCTTTTCTCACTGGGTCACATCTGAAGCATGCTGCCAAAAAATGCAAGCAAGATTCATCTGTTCTAGGGACTACCAGATGAAAATCTCCAAAGGCAGCACTATCATCAGATACTTTCCTTGACAGAGTGTTAAAACCAAGATGAACAGTATCATTTGATTATTGGAAATGTCTCGGGCTTCCCTTCCCTTGCCACCATTCCCTTCTCCTTTCTTTCAGGGAAAAGCACAGTTGGTGGGAGAACAGAACAGTGTTTGTTATGAGATTTACAGCCCTGCTACTTTCCACTACACTAAAACTTCAGTTAATGTCCTGTAGACTGAATTGAAACTGAAAATCAAGATTGCTTCAAAGCAATGCAGGACCTAGCATCTTGTCTCAGGGAGTTGGCTGCACGTAGCTCTGTCTTGAGAAAGTAAAGCAGACAGGCTACCCTACCTGTTGTGCCATGGATTGAAACAGAAAAAAAACAAAAGCAGGCCCAGATACACAGCTTTTCAGCACAGCAAAAACCAACACTTGAGTGCAGTGATTCAGTTTAAAGCGCAGCTCAGTTTTGCACAGGTAATTACAGCATCGAAGCACTAACATAACCCTGTCACACACTGAATCTCTTCTGTACCCCAACACAGTCAGATAGGAGAAGGAAAAAAAATCAGAGACAGGAGAGATATTTTGTTGCATGTCAGCAAATCCACAAAAAGCAGATAAAACTACTCAGTTAAAACAAAGGAAAGTAAGGAGCTATGCTGACATGTTACAAAGCAGATTGCTTTGCTTTGGTGATGACGACTGTACCAGTTGAGCATAGAGACCCTTCTAAAAGTTAGCATGTAGTCCATCTGCAAGGAACAGTCACAGAGTATTTAATAAGGTGCCAGCCAAGTCTCTCTATGCCATGGAAAACTAAGCAACACACATACTTTTGACTCCAGTCAGCGCAGGCTAATAATAAGCACACTTGAAAGAAAAGCGAAGGAATTGGTAAGCGAAGAGGAGTAGCGGCAGAGGATGCCCAGATGACAGAAGAAATGCATATGAGATGTTATATAGAAAAAAATTTGGGAAAAGGATTGAAAATGACAGGCAAGTAATAACAAAAAAAAGCACAGGGGACAAGCTAATCACTTGCCACTGGAGCAACCCTCACACTCCCAAATTCAGGTACAGCGAAAAAGCAGAAGGAAAGATAAGGCAACAAAGTATTTTTCTCTTTTACCAGCTGCTAAGAATTTTAAAGGTACAGTCTAGAAAACAGAGAATTGAACTCAAATTATTTTTGTTCTGTGCACTGAAACAAGAATCATGCCAGCTCCAGATGCTTAAAAAAAAAAGCAGGTTCATTAGTTCCATGTATTTTCTCCACAAGATTGTCTTCACTCCAATTAAAGTCACTCAATAAAATTAATTACATCTCTAATTTGATTAATGAAGATATACATTTTGTTAAAGCAACCATGTAAGAAAAGCCTGGATCCAGACTGATTGCTCTCTAGCTGGTTACATTATTTCCGTTCAAAATGGGGACAGGTTTTCAGAGCTAATATCCACTCTCCAGGGCCATTACCTATGGCTGTGGTACCAGAACTCTCCTGCCCTGCAGTGAAGCTATGCCAAACGCACACAGTGAAGAAGAGCAAGGGCAAGTCAGCACAGTCTCGGAGTCAGTCAGGGCCACATCTCCATGGATTTTGCTTCAGGCTTCCCTGGTAGCACTGAAATTCCAGTCCAGTTTATCTCCTCACCTCAAACTAAGTTGATAGCAGGAAGAGCTGTTGTGGAGGCAATGGTGATCATCTATGGCTGCTACCTATTTCTGCTATACTCACTATTTTTGGTGACCATGTTCATGGCTACATTGGCAGCTCACACTGAATGGAATTAATCCGGCTTTCCAAGCCTTTCCTCAGCTCAAAAGCACTGAACAAGCAAATGCTCTGTGCTGTATCAGTGGGCAGCATTAGAGAGCATCTAGGTTTGCTGATAAAAAAGGGCAGAAGACAATGAAATGACACACTTTTTTCTGCTTAAAAACTTTTCTCATTTATTGGCCCTGAAGGTCACTGCCAGTGTATAAGAAGAATCTGTGTTCTAGTTAATACAGACCAAGATGAAGCAATGAAATTCAGGAGAGAAGCTTTTCTGTACAGTGAGTCGTATCAATTAGCTTAGCTGACAGGAAATACAAAAACATTTGATCACAGATCATTCAAGGGGACTTTTTACTTAATAAAAATGCAAAGTATGTTTTTGGAAGGATTTACAGCTCCTTTCTGTTCGCTAATCAGCCATTTACTGGCCTTTACAAACCAGAAAGCTCTCTGATGTCCCAAGAGGGCACAACACACTTGAAAGAAGGCAAGATGGTCACTGCTCATTTCCAGCTCTGCTATGTTCCTTATCACTCACTTCCAGCTGCAATCCAACATCTTTACAAGTAAAGCGGAAAGAGTTCTCTCTCTGTCATTTAATGTACATTTACATTTTATCCTCTTGAACATAATCATTATCCTGGTAACAAGCACTTGTCAGGACATGGTTCCTCAGTTCCTCCCAGACTGGTTACCTGACAGCCGACTAGCCAATCTGGAGACTCTCCCTGAGCAAATGGCTCGATATTCTTCACTCACTGCCTGAATCACAGCTGTGTCATGCCCATGGATGACAAGATTCAGAGCAGAACTAAGGAGCCTGAAACGAGCTAAGTTTATAATCTCTTGGTATTGAAGCAGGCGTGCGCACACACCAAAGGCAAACGCGCACAGGACAACTTAAAAGGTCAAACATGCACTTCATCCATCCAGGGTATTACCAAGTGGAAACTGGCTCCCTGGATGTGGATAAGTTTTCTTACCCAACACACACCGCATCGAGTCTATACTGGTTTGCAAAACTCGATTTCAGGAAATGACTGATGCTTCCTTTCTGAAAATTCCCAGAGCTCCTGGCTGCGGCATCACTAACAGGTAAAGCTGCCATAGGCTGCCACTGCTGCTGAAAGCAGTCCTAGCCTCCCTACCACAGCCCCTTCTCATCACCTTTGGACTGCCCTGGCCAAAAAACCCCTGTTAACTCCCTGATCTGATTTACCATAAAGCTGCACAAATGTTTACACTAACAAGAGATGAGAAAGGGAATGAATGGCTGGGGGCAGAAATGACTTCTGTCAGAGGCAAAGCTGACTGGGGACACTACCTTACTAGAGTCAAATCACAGCTAAAATACCCAGTGTAGTTTAGGAATTGCTTTATCGCAGAAAGCAGTAATTTTTTGGGCTCCTTCTGAAAGCAGTTGCAGCAGTACATCTTTCCTCATATGAGAACCATTCTGGTTACAAACAGCTACGCAAACACATAACCGTATACATATAATTACATACCCACACGGTAGACCTAATCAGGACGGTTCTGCTACAGCCCACAGCTGAGCTTCACCTCCTGAAAACAGGGAATCTGCTTCACAGTTGTCAGTGTATTTCACGTAACAGCCGAGAGCAGACGGCAGTATAGCTGTCCTTAATAAGAAAACACTGTAAACCCAGTTTGCCGTCTGTATGATGTGCTTACTTAAAACAAAGCAAGCCACAAACAAAAATGCAAAAGCCTCAAACCCAGCAACAACAACAAATAAAACCTGCTTCATTTCAGATCAACTAAATCATCTCCTGAGTCTGTGACAAGGTACTGCAGCATCTACTGATAGAAGAGCAACCTGATGTAAATCAAGACAAGATTACACGCAGCAGTATGAATTTGCTTTCAACCAAAACCATTCTCATGAATTGGAGTCTTTTCCACATTATAATGTGTATTTTTGAGAACAATTCTATTTCATCACAACATGGAAGCCCAAGAATTTCAGAAACTTTCTTTCAAACAAATGAAAAAAAAGCACCACAAAATTTATGCAAAAGCAAAGCTGGTGTTGGCCCAACAAACTGTTATGACTGTAACTTCCAAACCCAGAAATAATAATCATAAAGCTTATGAAGTCTCAGGTGAAGGAGAACTTTTTCACAAAAGACAAACTGAAATCCTTTTGGAAATTGTCACTGCCCTGAAAACTAAATTCATGCTAAGACACAAAACACCTCATGACTTATTTCACAAAGACAGCATTTCCAAACGACTCCAGCTGGTGCCCCCAGACAGCCCAAGCAAGTCAACGCTGCAGGCCAAGCTGCTGACTGCAAAGCCTAGCAAGGCTGGAGCTGAACTGGCAGCCTGCAACAGGGATCCACAGAACCAGAGAACCGCCCAGGTCGGAAGGGACCTCCGGAAGGCAATGGTTCAGCCCCTTCCTCAAAGTACAATTAATCATAGCAGAAGCCAGCTATACACATAAATGAGATGAATGATCTTCTGTAGAATCTCAGGAACAGGAAAAAAATACATAGGCTTTATCAATGTAAAGACAGCCCAACAGCAGCAAACCAGTAGAGCTGCCCCATGTCAAACCTTCTGCAGAGCCCAAACAGCCCTGAGAACTCTGCCTGGTCCCATGGGCTCTTTAACTGTCAAGCACTTAATAAAAAGACCACCTACTTCAGAAATTCTTTTGTGGAAAGTGTTGGTTTACTCCATCAAAACTACCACACCTTCTTCTACACTTTCCTGCTGGAACCTGTTTGCTTGCCCCCATCCCCTTGGCTCCCCGCCCTGCATCCCCCCCGCGCTGTGCCATGCAGGTGGGCAGCATGAAAGTGCCGAAGGAGCAAGGACACAAGTGAGCTGAGCAGCTGCTGACACGGCCGAAAGACGAATGGCCAGAGTAGCTCTCCCATCTCCTGGGACGCTCAAACCACAAAGGCGCAGAGGAAAGTGCCCTTAAATGGCCCTATCAGCTGAGACACTGGAATACGGGCCAGGTCACACGGGCAAGGGAAATTAAGGCCAGTCGCAAATACAAATTTGACACATGAAAAAATGATGAATGTTTTATCAGTGACTTATTTTCAGCAGTAATTCTACCTGCATCTGCTTGCACAGAGTGGTACATCATACATAACAACAGATAAAATTAATGCCGTTGCATCTTTCAGAAGGTCTAGAAGATCTCTTCAGCTCTGCTGTGCCTTCCAGTACTTGTGACCCTGCTACAGATCAGGGGAATCTCACTTTTCTATCATTGTCTTTTTTTAAACAAGATTTTATGCTGCTGATTGTGGCTGCTCACATAAAGGCAGAATAGACAACGTCTGATGGGAATCAATAAGCATTCCTAGTATTGAATTAAATCAGTTATTTGATCACTGGTCTTCTGAGGCTGACATTCTGCCCCAGTGGCGGCAAGTCCAGAATACAAGTGTGTATTTGGTTCTCCTGCCTTCAGGAGGCATGGTGATGGGTAGCAGGGAACTGAACCACCACTACTGAAGGTACGGCATCAGCCAGACCAGCACATTGACTGCACTCAGCATTACCTTCCCTGCGCCTGTAAAAGTCAGGAGAATCATCTTTGGCTGAGAAGCTACCTTTTCCTTTTGGTATTGTGTATTATCAAAAAATTACCAAAATTCACGAAAAATGAATTTGCGAAATAGCTCCAACAACATTAACCTATACTGATCCTGTGAAAAAGACAACAGAGCTTCAGTCTATGGTCCTCGTATAGAAAATGCATGTCTAGTACAGAAAACATGAAGCAGAAAATCATTAAAACCACTTCAAGAATTTTTTAGTACAACGACAAAGAGATTACACACTTGTGAATGTCTACGTGCAAGAGTAAGAATATCGACTGAAAGACAGACAGGCATCACGAAACTCCAGTGTCTTCTAAGAAGGGGGTGATGTAACCTCTCTTGTCAGCATTCATTCAAGTTTGACATGGACTTGGTCAATAGGGCAGCATGCCATTAAGTAATAAAATAAAGGGAGCTGGCCAGCTCAGCACATCAGCAATGGAAATTCTCATTCTAGTTTACCAATCTGAATACAATTTAGACTGGAATTCAGCCAAACACTCATAGCTCTACGTGGATCGGGGCTCTAGACCCACTTCCTAGACAGAACTGCTGAATTATCACCAAAGCTACCCAATCTAGCTGCATTTTCAAGATTAAAAAGGTCATTATTACCTTTCTTTTTCACCTATATTAGTTTTCAAGCGATCAAGACAGGTGGTTTAGAAAGGGAAACTTCCCTCACTTTTGGCAAACCTTTATCTCTTCTGGGAACGATCAACCTTAGTGGGTTTTAAACTCAAAATCACTCACAAGCTCTAAAGATACTAAACCCCTTTATAAATCCACCTTTATCATTTAATCTACTAACAGACCTGCCACAGCCACACAGAAAACTGCTTCTGAGATCTGTGCAGCTTATTAGCGTGAAAGTTGTAGGGGAGGGAGGGATGAATGCAAGAGCCTCTCAGAAAATGTTCCTTTTTCCATTTAGCTAGAAAGTGAAAACACCATGAGAACATTTCAAAAGGTAAGAAATAATCCTTGCTAAGAAAACTCCTTAGTGGAGTGGCTCCTTTTACGGATTTCTTTCTTCTCCTCAGTGTACCCGCAAGTGTTTAGTAGTGCTGGGTATTTATTTTCTTTATTTTCATATATTTCTTCAGCTCTGACGTCCAGGCACTTACCAGATGTATGCTGAGACTCCACACTGCAAATAGAACCCTTTGTTAAGCAGTATTTTATGGGCCTTGTTTCCAGAGACAGACAATGCTCTGACCTCTTGAATCACAGCTCCTTTAGCAAGATGGATTTTCCCACCTATCAAGGACAACCTAATAATACTGGCGAGAACCCTGGAATCGGGCACTGAAAACCATAATGCTATTTATGAGTGAGCAAAATAAGGGAAAGCTTAAAGAACTCTTTGAACTTTGAAATTAACAATGAGCTTGCCATTTAAGTCTGACAGAGCTCAGGGTTGTGCTAAATGATAAATACAACAGTAATGAAAAACTCCCTCCTGTGCCATTCTACATGCTGCTTGCTCTCAGTTCATTTTCATACACCTCTTTCAAAAAACCAGAACAACAAAAGAATACTTGAAAGTCACCACAGGTCTCGAAAATTCATTATGTTTATAATCTGAAGCAACTTAATCTTCTACCCATAACATTGCCAACATTTTGGATTTTGTGACAAAGCTTACAATATTAGCATTATGTATAAAGCTTGAGCTCCCAGAGTTACGTGATGAGAGGAGAATTTCACCTGGAGTATAAATAAAAAAACCAGCTTGAGCATGTGATCATTAAGAACAAAAATACAAATGATATGCGTTCTTATTTTTTAATATATGTAAGATTGCAATTGTATCATCTCATTATTACGGCAACCTCAGAATATGGGTGCAAAGGCTATACATAGCTCTCCCACTCATGTCTGGGGTTTGACATTCCTAGATATTGTTTCTTTTCATGGTAAGACTCTGTTCCGTCCACAGACCACAAGTGAAGGTCTCGAATTTGTAACTGCAATTCTTTTAGGTGTACATATATATATTTTAATCACTATTACAAAACTGACATCTTTCGCCTCAAGCCTTCACTCTTACTTCAGGATCAAGAAGCATACATCATCAGCCAACTGAAGTGCAAAATTTATTTTCAGTGATAAGACTATCTCAAAGCTTGCAACACAGACACTGGGCATTATGACAGGGCATAAGATTATAAATGTATTATTTAATTTCTCCATGTCTGTACTCTAACATTCTGAGGTTTTATAATCTGCTTGACAAGTGTAGGGCAACATGCCACAGCACAAGAAAAACTAAAAGTCCCAGCTTAAGTTATGTCATGATTTGGAAAATTTGACAAGGTACAGATAAAGAATTATCCACAATACTGAAGATTGTCTCCGCATCTGTGTTTGGCTAACACCTCCATTTTTGAACGCACGACTTATTTGTGCCCTGTTTCAGGTGGCACTTCTCCCATTGGGATTCCTCCTATAATCATCCCTTACTAGGCAATCTGTTTAGCTGTGTAGACCAGTTGTTCTGGATGATAGCGTAGCTCCCTACCTAATGTGCATTTCTGCAAATAGAAGATTATTGAAATTTAAAAACCTTCTGTTAACTGGTCATTGACAAATGTTAAGGACACCCACTGAAGGATGACAGCCAGACTCCCTCGTGATTCCAAAGACAAACCACAAGTGGAAGCTGATCCCGGACACCCTCACTGAAATGCTTGGTAAGGGAGGCAAGGCAGTCAAAACATCTGAGTGTCCGGGTAATCAGTACTGCTTGCAGGGCCAAGCAGCTGGGGTGTCAAACCTCAGTTCTCTGATAAATGGCAGATCTGCACCTCAAACACTCTGTCTAAACACAAAGAAAGAGGAGGTACCTGAACTGCCCTTTCACTTGAAAAGATTAAAATTCTACAGGTAGACTAAAAAGGTCCTCAAAACAAAACAAAAAATATTTTCTAAATTTGTAAGTTACAAAAGAATCCAGCAGCAGTTTTAAAATTCTGGAAGTAAAAGAAAAAAAAGATTAATTAAAAAAAAACCAAACCTATCTCATGGATCTGCGTGTGTCAAAACATGAGCAAAGAGAAACTGCTGAATTTTTAAGAAATACAAAATTGTACGTAAAGCCTATTACTAACTGTCTTGAGAGTTTCTTGGTGGGGGAGCAGCATTTCTCAATGCAGGGAAGAAAATAATTTGGGGAACTACTGACTCCACAGCTGTTAGTTTACTGTTGTTAGATCACACCAGAAACTACATAAAGAAAGAAACTGCAAGGTCAGAGCTCTTTTAATGATCGTTTTACAGCCAGACAGGAGCAGGGCACAATCTGTGACACAGGGTTTATCTCTTCGGTCAGAAACAAGTGTACTGCTTTGCAAGACAGATGGTGCCAGCAAAGCCATCATGCAGGCAGACCAGGGAGACAGACATCTTCTTGCCCCTGTATTTTTCATTTAACGGCAAAATGCTATCTTTCCAATGTTCAGCTGCAGAGTCGAGCAAGACAGTAGAATAATTTATCAGGCAACCGCTTTAAGCATCTCTCAGACACCAGTAAATGCGAATATCTCAGTGGAGCACAAACAATTTTAGGTCCCTGCCTCCTTCCCAAATCTAAGGTCCCTCAGAGAACTATGTGCTCTCTATTGGGCACAGATGTTAAATGTCAATGATCAGCATCTTCTTAACAGGAAACAGGCTTGTCTGGAGGAAATCTGCAGACCTTTGCCACCTGCAAGGCAGTAAATAAGTATTTTTTTTTTTAGAATCCTTCAGAATAAGTAGATTAGACTACTACTGACCCAACCACAAACCTCCCCAAAATACACAGAAGTCTGAAGTACTTTCAGAATCCAAGTAATAATTGTCCATTTTATTTTAAAAAGATATCTGAAAGATTTGTTCATTCTATTGTTCCTTCTGCTCATTTGGTATGAGTTTTCTCTATTGCACAGAGGCATCTCTCCTTATAGCCCCTGCCATGTGCAACGTCCTTTCTATGTTCTCCATTAGGCCAACCAGAAAACATGTTCCCTCTGTTGTCTTCTTAACCCCTCACCTCCTGCATTTCATTATTCTGACTAAATAAAACAGAACTGTATTTTTAAAACGTGTTTGTAAGGGAGGAAGAAGGGGCTGTGCACTCCTTTGGTACAGATGAAAGTTCTTTGCTTTCCTGGGTCACCAGCTGGCAGAGATCCATCCACACGGTTAAAGCAGACACTTAAAGAAAATCCTCTCTTTGCTGAAACAGCAGCAGAATGAAACATAGGGAGCTTTTATTTCAGCTGCTCTGTGGAGTTAATCCATTAACTCTTCCTTCTGCCTCTTTACTTTCAATTTCTAGGTCAAGCTCTCAGGTTTCATTCTGCTAACCAGAAGAGGGAATTTACCACAGCTTCCAAGCAATCGTGTGCTACGAATCAACCGCAGCTTTTACAAAATTTACCATATAAAAAGGCATGTTTGAAAGACGGCTGCAAGGGAGAAATGCAGAAAGCTGCAAGTGAAGCAGCAAGATGGCAAGCTAAGTCACCCGGGAGCTTCAAGGCAGCAGAGGTCATGCAGGCAGGATCTCGTCGCGGGGACAAAACCTGCCCTGCTGCTGGCAGAACTCTCAGCAGGCGCCGGGATCCGGTGTGGGAGAGCCTGCAGACAGCTACAAACATCATGGTGCGTGCGATGGTGCCCACAGACCCACTGCAGAAGCACTGGGAAAGGGCAGCCAGGGGTGCTAATAACAGGTTTTCTGTAGCCTGTTTCGTTAAGATCCCGGTCAGCTCAACTTATCTCTCACTGCCGCCAAGCCTATCAGATGATGCCAATGTGTCAGCTACACCTGCCACCTTCCACCTCCCCTACATTCTCTACTAAAGAGAAGAGTGAAAAAGCACATAAGGAAATGGTAGCGCATTTTTTTTTTAATTGGTTGAATTTTAGGTTGTGTTTGGCGCTGGCATGGTTTTCCTTCGCCATCAATATTAAACATAACTTGAACTGTTTTCAGATGTTCCTTTCTTCACAAACAAAATACATGAGCTCAACATCAGGGCTTACCCATCGCTGAAGGGACTGAGAAGTTTTCGCTATTGCTGTACATGTCAGTTAGAAACACCTATCAAACAGGTGGTTGTTCTCCTGTCATGCCCTCCAAAAGGCTGCTGTGTCACCATTGCTTGCATCACCCCAATTCCAGCATTACTTCTGTGTAAGTAAACTTGGTCATCCACGAGACAATCTCTAAAGGTACGTATTTTACCAGGATGCAATGTCTCTATAAGGTTTTCCTCTCAAAGAGCACAGCTCCCACAAACAGGAGTCCTAACTGCCCAGCTGCCACTCCTCCACCTTCAGCGAATGCAGAAGACATTCAACTAATCGCACGATGGAGCCCTGGGTATAATCATAGAATGGTTTGGGTTGGAAGGGACCTTCAAAAATCTTCTCGTCTGCCCCTCCTGCCATGGGCAGGGACATCTTTCACTGGATCAGGTTGCTCAAAGCTCTGTGCAACCTGACCTTGAACACTTCCAGGGATGGGGCATCCACAGCTTCTCTGGGCAACCTGTGTCAGTGCCTCACCACCGCCACTGTAAAGAATTTCTTCCTTGTATCTAATCTAAATCTTGTCTGTTTTAGTTTAAAACTGATACTCCTTGTCCTGTCATTACAGGCCTTGGTAAAAAGTCTCTCTAGATCTTTCTTGTAAGCCCCCTTTTAATATACTGTTGGCCACACTGCTTTTTACGCAGCCCAGGACATGATTGGCTTTCTGGGCTGCAAGCACACGTTGCCGGCTCATATTTAATTTTTCATCTACCAATATCCCCAAGTCCTTCTCCACAGGGCTGCTCTCAATCCATTCATCCCCCAGATTTACTGGGCTGGGAGAAAAGTTTCCTCCTTACAACACAGGCAGCCCAGACAAAGAAGGACATGCCAGAGTTTTCCCCAGCTGCTCCTGGGAAAGAAAAGAAGGCAAGTGGGAGGAGGTTGGGAGAGAGGGATTTCCCTGCTTTTATCATTCTCCATTTCTCTGCGGCATTAACGTGCTCTCAAAGCAGTCAATAGCATTATTTTGTGGTTGCGACGTGAAGAAAATAGGTCTGACAACCATCAAGCATGCAAAGAGGTTTCACTGCCATAGAAACACAATTTAAAATACTGGCTGTAGTTGAGTCTAAATGGTGGGTTATGGAATTTGAGACAGACAGGCTGAACTACTGAATATGTGACCTACACTTACAGTATTTGCTTACAGAAGCATTCACGTTTTGTACTTGTTGTTGAGCCCTCTCTTTTGACAGTAGTCACTAGCCCTGTAATCTTCTTAGTTTCGATGAAACTGAGACCACGCTCCGTAAAAGGCTTTAACTCCCGAAGTAGCTGTCGGCACTGGGCCGTAGCATCACAGCGTCGGGGTTGCCACAGTCTGGTGGTACCTCTGCTTGGCTGGAGGGGGAAAAGCAATTCCCAGCAGGCAATGCCAGACATTCTGATGGCAACTGCATGGAGGTTTGATGATAACAAGAGGAGCCTGGGCAGGGAGGTGCGGATGTGCGTGAGCTGAGGGCGCAGCTGGGAGCACGGGTGCACCAGCAGTACCAGTAAGGGATTACAGCTGTTGTCTTTCCCTTGCCGAGTTCCTTCACTGCAGTTTCTGCAGTAAATTGCTGCCTGTGGTGTTAAATTCCATTAATACTGCATAGAGGCCCTAAGGATTGATTGGAAATTGTTTCCTGATGTTTTTTTGCCCGTGCTCATTTTACTGCTGGAGTGAAGGGCTTCTGTGGGGGCTTTTGTGAGATGTTGACTTTTAGTTATTCTTAGCTGAGCTACTTCCCAATACGTAGAGCCATTTTAGTCTGTGCCATCCCTGCTAACAAAAGCTGTTGAATCCTAATTTCAAAACTTATTTTAGCTCTTACCCTTGAATCTGGGGGAGCTGATGGTATTCAGTGGCTACACTAGGACAGCTGGAAGTCCTACGTGGCTGGAAACCTAGCTGAGTGTCGGTGGAGGTTTTGCTTTGCTCAAACTTACAAGACACAGAGAAGGGGAATCAACAGACGTGGGAATGAACTCCTGCAAGCTCCGAGTGCTGGACCCCACACTGCATAGCATAGGTCTGGAGAGCAAAACACCAAGGAGGAAGCCTGGTTTTCTCATTAAACCACAGAACTGAGTCTGGTTTCTTTCCCTGGCTCACCCACTGACTCCTAGTGTGGTCTCAGCTAAATCATTTCACCTCTTTGTTCTTCAAAATGGGGACAGTAAGACACCCACTCCAGCCAGAAGTTAAAAAATGACCAATATCAATATTTCACTGGAGCATCTTGAACTATTTCACAAGAGTGGTACAGCTGGTTCTTTCCTTTATCAGCAAATGAAAATAAGTATGAAATTTGTCCCTGAAAATCAGGCATTAAGCCTACAGTGCAAGCACTGACTTTATTCTGAACCGTGTACGTGTTGCTTCCATCCATCACTATATTAAGCATTTCAGATGCCAGACTGGCCTGTGTCTCGCAAGCCAAGATAGGCTCTGCCTCCTGATACCTTCTTGTAAGTCTTGCAGTAATTTAATAGACTGGAAGTTATTTATGAGAACTGAAAAGGGTCTATCCCCTTATGTATATGTCCCTCGTAGTCTGACATCTTGATTTCTGCATGTCATCTTATTAAAAAAAAACAGCCTTTGGGGCGCATGAGTAAATGACACAGATATGCATCATCGGAACAGATGCTCAGTATTGAGGGTGATTTATTTTAATTAGTCAAATGTCATTTGAAGAGTTTTTACTTTGTAACTGGCTTTGATTGCTGTGTGCAAAGCTGCTGCCGTTCCAGGATCTCACGTAATTCTCCCCTTTTCTCTCCCCCACCCGCCCGTCGGTGCCAGGCGGCATGGAGTCGGGTGTCACGCTCGCTGATGTCTGGTGTTACATGTCCTTGCTCGATAACTGGAACCTCGTGTCCCGCATGACAGTCCCGAGGTGTCGACATAACAGTCTGGTGTACGATGGGAAAATTTATACCATCGGAGGAGTCGGTGTGGCAGGCAATGTTGACCATGTGGAAAGGTAAAAAAACCAACCCAAACCATGCTGTTTGCTGGAGCTTTTTCTTCATGCTGTGCTAAAGGACCATTTCCCTTTTAAAGGACACATCGAATGGGCTGCATGTGTTAAAATAAGCTTTTATAACAGCTAAGAACGGAGGAAACTATGCAGGATTAGATTTCTTTTTAGAGCTTCAGTGGAAAGCATTGTTTCCAAACCAAAGGCGAAAGCTGCCAGTTTGTTTGTGGGTATGCTCGGGGGAGGGAAGAGAGGAATTAAGCTTCTTTGGACACCTTACACAGATTATACAATGAAGTAATAAACTTCCTTTGAATTTAATACAGATGAAAGTCTTTGCAGACCACAATAATCCTTTTTTTTTTAAAAAAAAAAAAGCAACAGCAAAGTAAGTTTCTCACATGTGCTCTCCTGGTAGAGCACCTCAGCCTTGACCTGCAGAGCCTGGAAGGAAGGTCCTCCCTTTGGTGGTCTTGGCCTGGGGCTGGGACAAACCAAAAAATGGAAACAGTTTGAAGTTCCTGGCCGAGAGGGGCCCAAAAGAGATGGGAGAGAAAGGAAACTTCTCTTTTCAAGAAGACTCCAGATACAAAAGTTTCCCTTTCCTTACATGGAACTTAAAAAAAATTGGAAGGAACAAAAGCACAAGAGAAACATTTTGCAAAGTAGAATTCCAAAACCAACTAATTTCATCTCAATCATAGCAGTCAACAAAACCAGAAATTTTATATGCATATGAACATTTTCATTAAAAAATAGAAACTGCTTTGAAATACAGTATGTAAGAATATTCCATTCCAAAAAGATCAGTACAGCCCTAGCCTTACCCAAACACTGAAAAATGCATTGTGACAATAGATTAATGATACATTTTTTGTGAAATGTTTTTCCTTAGTGAATCTGGCAACCAAAAATATGAGGGGTTTTTTTTTCAGTTTTAAGTGCTGAATTTGAATACTTCTTCAGCAACGTTTTGAAGCAAGCAGTTCCCACTAAAAGTTGCCTTGTCAGGCAAGCCAAAAAGGGATAGGTCGTCAAGAAAGATTGGGAAAAAAAAAGGAACATTTTTCAGAAGGTTAGGATTAAAGATGCTTTCAGTCTATTATTTCTGGATTTTTGGTATTGCAACATTTATGTTCCATTTATGCAGCAGGTGTTTATTTCTTCATTTAAGTAGATACTGAATATGAAAACCTGTATTAGAAGTTTATTAATGTTTCAAAGTCAAACACTCAGGAAACTCAGAAATGCCAAAAATAAAGTTTCCTTCTGCAGAGGTACTTTTTGGTGCAATCTTTAATCATGCGATCACTGCTTTTTCCCGAAGGATTTCTGCCTAGCTCAGTGCGTCGGACAGAGCAGTTCGGGGAGCGTGTGCATGGCCGGGGAGATCCTGTCTGGTGCTGAGTGATCGCAATTCACATCTAGGTCTCTGTTCCTCTGTGTTCACAAATCTGGCACTATTTTGCCTAGGAGACAAGGATGTGGCAGAAGGAAAGGACGTGTGCGGTGGGACGAGGGCTGCAGGTAGCCTCCCCCCGCAGCCTGGTCGCGGGCTGAAGGGCTGACGTTGGGGACGATGCTCTCAGCAAGTCAGGGAAGTGCAGGCAGGGCAAGGTGAGTGGTAAATCACAGCAGGGAACGCGACGCGTGAGCGTTACTTCCCTCCTGACTCTGAGCTTAAGGTGGGCACTGCTCCTGGGATTTGCTGTGAAGGAAATCTCACGGTTTTATGCATATTTATTTCTGATTTCCAAAGGTATTATTTGTCCTGTATTTTAAGTCAGTAAATTTTTAACTAACACAGATGTTTTTGTGAACGTGGGAGGGAGCAAGCCCAGGAAAGAGATGCAGTCTTTCATTCCATCTCTTGATAAAGAGGAACATGGAAATAATGCTATTGCGGATGGGTGTCTTGGTAGATGTCATTGATGGAATGATCTCTTGTAATTTTTCCCAGAGTCTCATTTCTTCCTCTGCTCTGATTCTCATGCTCTGTCTTTAACAAAGTATCCAAAACATTAGTCGGTTGAATGAACTCCAAATCAAGCAGAGTCTCCCCCTCCCCTTCCATCTCACCTCGGTCACCCAAGCCCTCGCCACAGATGACGTTACAGCCTGCAAAGTCGGCGTGCTCTGCGTGGCTCTGCGAGAGCGGCCGTGCTGGTTTGCAGTTCTAGCAAGCCCATCAAGAGACTTTCATGTGGGAAAGGAGCTGATTTCCTCCCTATCATTTCAGTGCACACTGTTTCGACCACAATAAGGATGTCTTGGCCATGGGGATTTGCTAAACCCGTGGTTATAATTAATCTGCTATTGTCTATGAAGTGACTTGTGAGATGCAGCCATGGAAAAAGTGCAACATGGCAACTTTGCATTATGCTAAGAAAAGAGAGAGGTTTGGGGATATTTGGGTTTTTATTCTTTGTATTAAACTGACAGGGAGGATGCCAGAAGCAAAGCATGGCATGGCCAGAGCTGTGCGTTTCAGAAAGGACATTTCAGGGTCTGCTGTTAGAAACGCAGGTGAGAAAAAGCTGCCCCTCGTAGCTGTACAGAGCAAAGTCAGGCCTTCTCAGACAAGAGCATTTCCCTTTTGGACCAGGTAGCCAATTTGTGTGAGTCTTCAGGATTTTAAATCACTGTATCCACTTTTGCAAGCAATGAGGCTTTCTGAATTTGGGTTGCAACTTGAAAAAAAAACATTAAAATGCCAAGTAAAGGCACTTTAATTGCTCACTTGTCTGCAATCATATGTGCAGTTACTGTTCACTTCTTGACTTTGTCCTCTCTTTCTTTCCAACCCCCTCAAGAGCTACAAGCTCTACAAGTTTCCCCTTTGGAAGAGGGGAAACCGCCCTGTCGTTGCAGCAGTTCTTACAAAAGCACTGTATCAAAATCATTCATAAAGTTGCATGCTCATATGCTCCAACTCAGGTGATGCCAAAAACTACGTTTTCCTCTGAGGTTAACACTGTTCCCTCAGTGTTGAATTTCAGCATCACACGCTCTTGGATTTTGGTTTGGTTTTCACCCCAAAGGAGGCATCAGAGATTATAGCCCTGTTACCAACCCAAATGGAGGTATGGGGGCTCATCCAGGCCTGACACACGATGCAGTCCTGGGATGGGCCACCAGTGTGAAGGGCAAGGTGCTGGACACCCTTGTGCCATGGCCTCGTGGCCATCTGCCACCTCCCCTCATGCACATACCACTTGTCTTTCCAAACCACATCTGGGTTTCTGCTTGCTCAGTTACCTCAAGTGTGACCATGCCCAGGTTTCGACAGATTTTTGTGGAGGGCATGTCTGTGGTCCAGAGTGACCTACCCTGACCTCACCAGTTAGCAGCCCCAGAGCATGGAGGCTACAGGGTGTCACCACAGAAGGTCTTTGAAGATGGAGAAAATAATGTTTTCTCACAGTTTCCTTCTTGTTCTCCACCTGTTTTTCTTGAATATTTCATCCTAAATGAATAAAATCTTACAAAGATGTTTTTATTGCATTTCTTTTTAAAAAACAGATGTGAGACCATCTTAGCTGTACTTGTTACCACCTGACTTCACCTAATACATCTGCTGCACCACTGGAAAGCATTAAAGTGAGTGGGGACCATCAGACTCCTACTGATTTATGGCATCAGCACCTGCACTCCTCCCTCTGTACTTTTGGTTGTATCATTGATGCTGATGGGTGCAGCCTCAACCAGAAATTCTGGTGCCACTTAAATCAGTGGGTGTTTTCCCATAAACTTCGACAGGGCTGAGATTTTTTACCCTTTATTTGCCATTTGTTTATAAGGAGGCAGTAAAAATTCCGACTCGATGGATAATATTATGGGACTATCACAAACACACAAGTAGGAGTCATTCATTACTCATCTTAAAACAATATGCATGTGCCAGAGGGTCTGAGTTATAAGTCCATTTTTGTGGCTGTACATGGGTGTAGGTTCAGGGAGAGTTATGTTTTTGGAATGAGTGTTTAGGGAAATAATGGCGCGGCTGCAGTTCTCCATCAAGCCCCTCTGGCAAGATTCTGCGTGACAGGGAGCGAGTCATTAGGTGTTAGGCGAGAGGGTATTACACTTTCTGTCTTCTTCTGAGACATGAGTTGAGTTGGGAGGCGGCGAAATGAAGTGGATCCACGAACTCGGTTTTTAGATAATGGATGGGCCCTGTAATATATGTAATTTGAGAGCCAAGAAGACTGCGTAGGCTGACAAGACAATGTATGTGACTAAAAGTGTGGAAATGTGGGTGCTTTGTGGTTATTATCTGTTTGAAGGACAGAAGAAGATGAATCCCCTTGACCTAACAGCACTTTTACAATAGGATTGTCTAAAATTGGGAGATTACTTCAGCTGGCAGTGTGTACTTGGAAGACAGTCTAAAAAAATTCAATGTAAAGAATAAGCTTTATAAGCTTTAGAAACTGCTTCAGAACCTACTGTTTTATTGGCATCTTAAGAAAATTAAATGTATAGCCTTGTCCAAGGATAGTTGCTTAAGCCCCTCAGAATAGTCAGAAGAAAATAAAAAAGGCAAAAAATAGTAATCCATTAATGTGATTTTAAACAACATGTGAATCATCTGAAGAGCAGATCAATATGACACTACACAGCTTTATTTTAAACAGCAGCTTTCCTGCAAACAGAATTAAATAATGTATAAGAAACTGGAGGGTGTATGTCTGTAAGTGACTGACTGCGATGTAAGGATTTTATAATGTGACTAAATTAAGATACCCATAAGGCTGTTGAACCTAGAAGAAGATAAATTAAGAGACTGAGAGGAAAAAAAATACTGTTTTCAGGTGCTGAAAAGATCAAAAGTCAAGAAGGCAGAGAAGCAAATGGCACAGCTTGAAATGAAGGGGTTTCTGCTGTTAGTGTTGAGGTGGTAGGGAAAGAACGTGAAAGGAGGCGTTGAACAAAGTGAGTGAAGCTAGAGGCGGATCAGGCCCATGGAGGAAATCCAAAGAGTGGAGAGTGGTGAAAACCAGCCGGGTTATTTCTGCCGGTGCTCTCTTCAAGCCTGGGCTGTATTTTCTGCTGGGTTCAGATCATTTGCTGTATCATGGGCATGTAAACCAGAGGACGGTGACTGCACAAGGGTCAGGTGAGACGATGGTGCTTGGTGAACGTGAAGGGACGCATTCACATGGAAAGCCTGATGGCTGGAGCGCAGCAGGGCTGTGGGCACGGGGTTGCAGGGACTGCTCGGGGGCATCCGTGTAAAACCACACGTAGGTCCGTAGCAGGCAAGGGCTGCAAAACCATGTGAAAGGAGATGTCCTTGAAGTTTCAAGTTCAGCAATTGGATGGGCTTGGTAGGCCCATAGCCAAGGACAGGCATGGACACACTGGGACTGGAAGGAGCGGTGGAGGAGAGGGAAGAAAAACCCTTGCTTGGCTCAAAGCCAGCTCCCATTAAGTCTCCATCTCCGGCTTCAGACAGGGGAATCAAATGCAAAGCTTGACTAATGGAAAGAGATCAAAGTGATTATTCTTTAAATCAGTTCCCTCCTTGCTGGCCCCTGAGCAGAGCCAGTGTTGAAGGCAGCCAAGGAGCCCCACCAGCACTAGTGGTGGTGGAGTGATGGGAACGCTGGAGATGACGCGACACATGGAGAGAGGCCCTAGGGACGTGAGGTGAAGCAGGTGTCGTTATCTCCTGTCCTGGAAGGTGACAAAGATTCAGCTTTACTCATTTTTGAACCAAGTTAGTTAATTTGGTGCAAATCCTTGTGTGAACACATTAAGAGCTGACTTGAGATAGACCAAAATGATGGAAACCTGCCTTGAGAAGCTTAGACTACTTACTTATCCCATAGAAGGTGAAGAGGGAGGTGACTATTATTTTCTGCAAGTCCTTATGTGAAAGAGAGAGATTTGACAGCAGACAGCTTTATAATTCAACAGAAAAAACACCCCTTACTTTCTGGTGAGTGGGAGCTGAAGCGAAACGGAGACTAGAAATCAGGTGGACAGTTTTGCAAGGAGGGAATGAACTGGAGGAATAAATTCGCAGGGGATGGAGGGACTTGAACAGATAATCAGGAAGCCTTGAAGGCACCAATTTCTCCCCTTCGGCCCCAGGGGTAAGTTAGGCACCTAAGAGGATTGCTTCACTGAGCAGCCTGTGTGAAACCCACGTTAGATGCCTGTGTTAGGTGGGCATGTGTTGGCTTCCACCTGCTTTATGATTCACTGATTTTTTAAAACAAATAACCCTCAAGACAAGAGTGGTTTTTTTAAGCTGCCCCACTTGCACCTATATCCAGTAGATTTGCAGCCTGTGGATTTCAGCAGATGAAGTGAAACTGGTCATTTTTTGTTTCCTGGTGGCAGATGAAGGAGGATAGGAGAAAGAAAGATCAGTTCTGTTGTTGGAGAGTGTAAATGGAGAGCAGTGAAAGTGGGTGATAAAGGGGGTCTAGGGGACCTGAGATCCCAATAGTGAAATTCATCCAGAAGGATGACAATTGCTTTTGCAATTTGAACCTTTCTCCAGTACCCTATAGACATGGTCCTCAACCACACCCAGCCCGCAGCATACGTGAAGGATGTAACTTCTCCCAAAGTTCCCAAAAACTTATTAGGACGATCAGAAAGTCATTGGCAGGAACGCATCAGTCTTGGGAACTGTGGTCAGCCGGGTACTTCTGCCAGCGCCGGGGAGGCAGCACGGCTGCTCGCTGTCCTGTCTCAGACCACCTCGACTGGCCACAAACCCTCCTGGTGCTGGGTCATGGTGGACGGTCTGAGACAATAAGTGTCGGGCAACAGGTATAATTTTTATCTTAGAAGCTGAGGAGCTAGAAAGGCACATTAGATCATTTCTTCTCAGCTCTATTTCTTTGCCCAGTTTCTAACCAATTCTAACCAATTTCGTAACCAGCTTTTATTATACAATAAGACATTAACAATTAAATTACCAAGCCCCAAATTACTACATTTAGTAAAGTATAACCCAAAAGCAGCATGTGAGACTACGCAACATTTTTGCCTGTCTGCTAGGATGGGCATGAGTGCTGCCCCGAGCGCTGTGGGCAGATGCAGGCGATGCAGCCTGCGGTGCCTTACCTGGAGGAGCTGCGTGTGCAGTCCAACATGCGACGGCACGCGGGCTTGGTACCAAACAGTAAGGTTCAGCCCAATATAGGTGTGTCTCCTTCAATGCTCCCAGCACCATGTTGCTTAATCTCATTATATTTCTCCCCTTTGATCACTTTGCCGTAGATGAATTTAATTTCTCACCAACTAATTTAGAGCATTGTACAAGGCAGTTCTCCATGCTCATTATAAGGGACTTTCCTTTTTTTTTAGTTAAAATTTGCCTCCCTCTTGCTTTTTCTTCATTTTTATGAGTGTGTTAACTACTTTCAGTTATATTACTTGGAAACTCATTAATGCATTTTCATTAAGCACGTTATTTTGTGCTGTTTCCACCATTTATATCTCTTGTCCCTTTTATTTTCCCTGAGTCTGGGCAGTGAGAGTTTGAGGGACGTACTGCAAAGGAAGAATTCCCCTGTCACTAGATGTTTTCTTACAGATGGATTCATGGCCATGGATTCATTTCATGTCTGCATATTGCATACGACTAATATTAAGAGCAAAAGCCCTGAATGGGTGATGAGGGCTTCTGTTCTTGCAGTCAACAATTCCGAATAATCACTAAGTAGGAAACTCGTATTTGACTGAATGTGCCATTACATGGAAATATGGAAGCCTAAAAAATCAGATTATTTTCCACTGTCTCCAAGACTCATTTTAGAGCAGCTATTTGGATCCCTGGCACATTATCTTTAAAAAAAATTGTCGTCTGTACTTGTGACATTGTCTAAAATGGATCTTCATCCGTGGATTATTAACTGCACATCCCTTATGGTCAATGGCTTAATTAAATCAGATATTGATGACCTTAAAACTAATTTAGCACTTTCATGCATACTCTTTTCTGTTTTCTTCATTTCAAATATAGATGCAGTGGTGAAATCTTATTCCAGCATTAACTTGCAATGAAGCACAGTAGTTTGGTTTGCACAATGAAAATTAAATGGAAGCAACTTATTCTGGCACAAAATGTGCGTCGCTGGTCACTTAACTAGAGTAAAACGAGCTATCATGTTGCATTATGTTGCAGGTGAGATGTGTTCCACAAGCTGAACAACTGAACTATATTAACAGTTGCCTGCCTGTGGTTGCTATTGGATATCACTGCACTGATTTGCAAGAATAATCTCATTGTATACTCATTAATAGAAATTAATTAGTGGAAGACATCTCCACAAAGATGTCCCGAGTTTCTTTACCTTGGACTATAATGAGATTTGAGAGGCATATACAGAAAATAGAACCAGCTTTCTCTGGGCTTTGCTCAATGTTTTAAAAGCTCAGAAAAGGCATTAATTACACTGTTTATCAAGTGGCTGAATTTGTAGGATATTAGAAAATACATTTCCACCTCTGCTTTTCTTCTGCTTGTCAAACTGCCTTTCGTTATATTCCAGCCTGCTTGCTCTGCCTGTCTATCCTGCCCAGCGCTGCGGCATCTCAGCTCACTCTGGTTGCTGTCGTTCTAGGTACGATACGATCACCAACCAGTGGGAGACCATCGCTCCTCTGCCAAAGGCCGTCCATTCGGCCGCTGCGACCGTTTGCGGTGGGAAGATCTACGTCTTCGGTGGGGTGAACGAAGCCGGGCGAGCTGCGGGGGTCTTGCAGTCGTACATCCCTCAGACTAATTCGTGGAGTTTTATAGAGTCTCCGATGATCGGTAAGGGATGCGTCATGTCAGATCAAACCCTTATGACAACAGAAATCTCTGTGCAACGAGTCTTTTAATGCCTCTGCGGAAAGCAAATGAGTTGAGGGGTGACGGGAGATATGTTTACAACAGATTGGCAGGAATGCATGGTATATTATACCAGAGAGGCAATTATCTGGATCTTTACTGAAGGCAATTGTCACTCATTAATAGAGCTAGTTATCGGCTAGAAGTGACGAGTTCAAAGTAGAGGAGAAAGGAAAGCAGTTATTAAATATGGACAACTAGTAATTTCAGATCCAAAAAATCACGAAGTGCAGTGAAACTTTATCCTGGCATCATGTGTTGCTCCATGCGGTTTTACAACACTGCTCAGTTAATGGATTATTACTCATGGGTTTGCCAAAATGTCGCCTGTCCTGCGGGAAGTGGTGGTCATTCTTAACTGGCATTTGTCAGTGGGGTCCAAAGGCTTATGTGCTTCAGGGGCTGAAATCTCGAGACATGTAGATTACAGAAACTGTGTTTATTAGTTTATGATGCCCTCAAGCTCACCCAACATTGTACAGAATAAAGAGCAAGACAAGAGGCCGAACTTGCCAGTGTGTGAGGGAACATCAGAGGTGCAGGCTTCCTTCCAATATTAGGGCAGTGCTCGGAAGATTGCAGCTTATTTGCTTTCCATGGCGATTTCCACCCCGAGTGTTTAGGCTGCTTTTGGAAATGAGGTTTAGAGTTCAGCGTCGTGAGGTTGTTACTGCAGGGTGACAGCCGACCTGGGCCACCTGCTCTGCGCTGGGTGGCTGTGGGCAGCCTGCGGTCTGGCTGTACTCAGGTGGCCAAAGAAACAGCGCTCATACAGTCATCACAGACAAGTTGCATTGGGGTGGCTTGCCTTTGCATGCTAGAATCATACAATCATAGAATCATAGAATGCTTTGGGTTGGAAGGGACCTTTAAAGGCCACCTAGTCCAACACTCCCGCAATGAG
>Ga0181612_153812_pt1 | contig 28825 bp, 13 predicted proteins | sample HoacroProtozoa21_FD_119630 | JGI IMG/M metagenome (GOLD analysis project Ga0181612, IMG submission 119630) | Hoatzin crop microbial communities from Cojedes, Venezuel. Combined Assembly of Gp0051906, Gp0051904, Gp0051908 | reverse complement strand
GCTGGCTCCGACCGGCCGGCGCCGACAACGCCAGCCAGGCGTACTACACGGCCCTGATCAACGTGACGGTGCTGAGCCCCGAGCGGGGCGGCCCCACGCTGCTGAGGATCGACCGCGGCCGCTACGGGCAGGATTCCCCCAAGGTGGAGGTCAAGGGCCTGCTGCTGGCTCCCGTCCCCATCAACGGAGGTAACGCTTCCTTCGCCGCTTGCTGTCGGGTGCCTGGCCTTTGTCTGGGCTTTGCAGGCTTTCCTAGAGAGCCCTGGCAAAAGAGGAGGGAGAACTTGCCGAGAGGAAAATAAAATTTAAAAAAAAAAAAAAATTCCGTGGGCTGGGAGTGCTGGCTTTAATAACGGTTCTGCAGAGCGTAACGTCTTTTCCAGCACGGATCCCAGTAGGCTAGCTGTACTGAGCGGTGGAGGTGTTATTTCTAAACTAATTACAGAGAGTCTGTAGTGATAGTTAACAGTATTTGGTTACAGCGTTGCGTTGAATCTCAGAAGAGCTGCACAGCTAGGTCTAGGTTGTAGATATGCATCTGGATGGCTTTTGCAGCTGCATGAAGTCATGATTGTTCAGTGTACATTTCTTAAAAACGCTGTTTAAGCTGCCCGTCAAGACTTGGAAGGACTGGAGCTGTCAAGCTGTTACTCTCGTGGACAGTCCAAAATGCGGTACTGAACACCGTGTACTGCTTCCAAATAAGTTTCCTTTTAATTAAGTGAAGCTGTTGCCCATAGACTGGGGGGGTTTTGCTGGGTTTTATAGAGAACACTAATTGAAATGAGTGAAAGTATTGCCTTAATTGTTGCTTGAAATGAAATCAATTTCTTTAGTCATAATGATGTGGTTTTAGTAATATCTTATTTTGAAAACCCTTCTTGACATTATCTAAACTGCCATCTTTAAGAAATGGGCTACTTGATGGATCACAGTGGCCCCGACTTGTCTCCTGGACAGTAAACCTCTGAATAATGCAGTAAGTGAAATAATGTAGTCAGTTAAAACTAGACCCTAAGTGGTGACTAGTAAGAGTTTTTAAAAAGAATTGATAACACAGAACTATTTTGTTAAAAGCTTTTGAGAATTTACCAAATCTTAAGGTCCGGAAAATACTTTGATGCTTCTTCAGAACGAAATGCTTCCTGCTAGGCAGCCTGCTATGAGCTTGCAGTAGGTATGAAGCAGGCTGTGCATCAGCAGATGCTTGCAAGTTTCACAGAAGCTTGGTTTCATTACTTTACAAAGTGCTAATTAGAATATATTGATATAGCATATTTTTAGGTGGAAGGGTGAGGAAGCAGAGTCGTTGAGCAAGTCTGCTGCAAAATTATTCTCATTTGTACTTCAAGTCCTACCTTCACCATGCTTTCAGAGTCAACTGTCATCAAATATGCTCAGTCTTTCCTTCTTCTGCTTCCTGGTGTTCCTTGCTTACACACACCCCAACCGCCATATGAAATCAGGAGGCTGTCCGGAGAGTCTCAGGCACGTAAACACTGTTACTGCAAGTAGTGTTTTTAGGGTTTTTAAAACTGTCGCCTTTTAATATATGCAAGGTATCAAAATGCTTGATTTGTTTAGTAACTGCATTATTTGTCAAGAGAAACTTTTTACATTAATTACTTCTTAGCCTGCTTCTGTAAATTTTTCTGCTTTCTTCTGATATGGTCTTCACTAAAGTGCGATTACAACATTGAGGGAGGCTGACAGCATTTTCACGGGAAGCTGCTAATGAGAGAAGAGCTAAATAAAATTCTGAGCAGTCCATAAACAGCATTTTTATACCTTAGTGCTAAGTATTGTATGATGAATCACCCTCAGTGAGAAAGCACAGCAGGAATCCCAAAACTGCAGACCTCAGTGTCAGTTTTGACATGCTGCAATCATTAAAACTTTGCCATCGATGTTGAGGAGATTCAGTTCTGTCCTTCTGTTTGTCAACAGAAGACTATTAAAGGCAGCTGCATTAGTTGTCTTCCTTTGAAGTTCCTCTGAATTGTTCTGTGTAGGTTGTTACATAGTACACATTTGATCTGAATTTTGCTGAGGTGGCTTAAAAATATTTCATGTAGTAGGGAAGACTGGGATATTTTATGCTTTTAGTTAAGATGGTCTTGAATGCTTAAGGGTCTTGTGTTTACATTCTTCTGCTTTTTATATTTAGATTTGATAAAAGACAATGCTGTCTTGCTGAAAGTAATTGCTCTAATGCCTTTTTATCAGCCTGTTAACATTGCTGTAGAACTTATTTTGCAAAACATTTTTTTTCTAATAGCTCTTAACACAAGTAGCTAGCACCAGCCTCCACTGTTAGTGGTAAATGTTTTACTCCAGTTCTGATGTATCCCAAGAAGAAAAGGACTCTCCAACGTTTAGTAACTATGTTTGAAACTGCCTGGACATCAAAGCAGTTTCAGAGCATTCACCCGTTCAGGGGCTATCCCTTGAAATCTCCACGAACTTGGGTGATCTGTTAGCACCTTGATGGGGCACCCATGTTTTAGAGCGGAAATGTCCCTGATGTTGCATTTTTGCATGATGCGTTATCCCTTACTCGTTGCCTGCAGGGAAATAAATGAATTTACTGATTTAGAATTGAGGGCAAATGATCTGCTGCTGAACATACACCATTTGTAATAGCACAGCCTGTGACTTGGTGTACTCTGCAGTGTTTTTTGTTAACTTGTGTTCTTGGATATGCCCAATATTTTATATACTACTTTTTGAGGTTGCCAGTCCCATGTGATTACCCATCCTTTATGTTTCAGTGCAGAATGATATATTCAATCACTTCTCCCGTTTCTTTAGCAGAATTTCTTTAATTGAATTCAACCTTGTCATGTTAATATATGTATTAAAACTCTTTCCCTGTTCTTTTTATAGACCCTTGTATGAAATTGATACTGGCTGTCAAAAGCAGTGTTCCCCTGGAAGTGATACAGCAGTAACTCTCATGACCTCTTATGAATGTGACTTGTGAAAGCATAGCTCCAGCGAGCAGTTGGTCGCTGGGTGGAAATACAGCACCTGTGTCCACATACCTTTCAAAGTGCATTAAATGCCAAACACCAGCAGAGTTTCTCTGTTAATCTCTTCCGTTCTTCCACTTCCAGTTCATTTTCTTACTTCCTCTAACTCGTTAATCTTTTGTCATGACTTAAATAATTTCATACTAGAAGAGCAGTTTTCATCAGCTTCTGGATCTGAATCCTTACAGATTATCAAAAAATGCTCTTATTCTGCCTAGAAGGATAATAGTCAAATACATCTTCATAATCTGGTGCAGCTTTTCTGTTAGTTTAGTTCAGGTTTATTATCACCTCTTCAGTGAGGTTACTGAGCATTTCTCATTCAGCCCTTTATGCTGTTATTTGTGACACTGGAACCAGCCGTTCCAGCCCAAACTTCTCACAGTAGCTGCCTAGGTACTTGGGGCAGTGTCTGTGCATGCACCATGTAAGTGTTCAGCCCTGTGCCACGCCAGTGACCTCTGCTTTTAAGCATCTTTGGTGTTAGGTGCCTGGCGTCTGTTGTGGTGCTGACCTTTGGGTGTCGGGCGTATTCCTCTTGCTATGGCCAACCAAGCTAGAAGCCATTGAAAACTCACTGGAACGATTCTTGGTAGAAACTGCAGCGCTTTGTGGCTCAGTTCCCTCAAATCTCCGTCGTGAATAGGACTTTTCTGTAACTGTGGAGTCTGGGTTGTTGCATGTCATTCTGGGTTTGGGTTCACAGTGGAGGACTAGAAACGTCAGTCCTGTGTTGCTTTCAAAGTTCTGTCACAGATGGTTGGACCTTGCTGAGAGGCAAGGTTTTGTGCACCTTGGGTAGTGGGGAAGCAGGCAGGGTGATTAGGGCTGGAGACGGGAGTGACAGGAAGTGAAATAGCAGCAGACTCAAAGCCATACTTGAAAATGTTAGAATTCACTGAGCCAACAGGTGAGGAACGAGGGGGTGAGGGGGACGGAGAGGGACTGGAGTCTAGAGGGCTTGTGGGGAGGTGATACTTGTATGGAAGCTGTATTGGAGAAAGAACTTGCAGAAAGGGGAGATCTCTGCTGAAGGCGTAGTAGTAGGGTTGAAGCTGGGCGAGGAGACTGAGAAGTTGAGGAAAAATGTATGTTAGAAAAAGGTGGAAGTGGGGGAGAAACAATATTGGCTCAGCCTCAGGAATGGAGGTGTATCTTGGGCATGGTGCTGTGACTATAGCATCTTGTAGCATCTGACACTTCGTAAAATGTGCTGTGTGAACAAGTTTTACCTGCAGAAGGTTTAAAATGACAGTTTCGTGGTAACTGCAGAGCTTTAGGTAACAGTCAGATAGAATTTGGTGTTCCTTGCTCGCCCGGAATCCAAACCAACAAGCTTTAGGAAAATGCAACAAGCAAATACATCAATAAATATAGAATAGTGGAAGAAGAATCTTGTGCCGTGCGTCCATCCTTTACCATTGGTATCAGTATCCAGCTTAATTAGTAGTCATTAATTGATAACAAAAGTGGAGGTTGTATATTGGTGTTTATAGCCATAATTGTAGTATACTTACTGAGCTAACAAGATTAAATCTGAACTATTACAGGACTCTTCTAAGCTTCAGTGATTTTCTTTTGTTTAACTGCTTCCCTGAAACAAGATTACCTCTTGTTCAAAGAGTTTCTTTTAGTGTTAAAGCCAGCTTTAGTCAAAGCAATTACCTGAAATAGCTCTTGAAAATAAAAAAAATCTATGTACATAATTCATTGACATAACTTTTAAAAAGTGGAAATAACTGGCTTGAATAAGGACTCTATGTATAATAACACAAGTAATGCATTGAAAGAAAAGGTATATATTACATGTATTAAACCCTAACGGGATAGCAATTAACTAGTACCCTTCCTTGAAATAAGAAAGAATCCGTACTGCTGTGTTGCTTCTGCAAATTTCCCAGCTGAATTCCTTTTCTGGAAATGTTATCGCAGGATTATCATTAATGTGTTGCACAAGGCTGGCTGAATGCCGGTTGGGCGTGTGGCGTAGCAGCTGCATGGGCAGTGCCTGCTGGAGCAGGGAACGATGTGGGGCACGGGCTGCACGAGGCTGCATCTTCCCAGCTGCTGTTTTCTTTCCCAGTGACTCCATTGGTCTCCTGCCCCTCGAAATATTGGTGGTGTCTCTCCACCTATTGTATTGCAGTGACTGAAGGTCAGACTTTAAAATGATTTCTGTATGTGTAGCTGCGACAGACCAGCTCTGGCAACTGGTGCTGGTCTTGGAGAGTATTAGCTGAGATGAGATCAATATCAAGATATCTGATCTTTTTTTAAAAAAAAAACCCACATAAAACCAAAAGAAAGAAAAAAAGAAGAAAGTGTTGAATAAAATAGTTAATGCCCAAAGAGTGTGGGATGATGGCACTGGCCTTTTTCTGTGAAAAGGAGGCAAAGTCTGATACCAGTCGGTGCAGCAGCCTTGTCTGAAGTGGGATGTCACAGCTGCGTTCTAAGCAAGGCAAGAGCAACATAAACGCACGGTACATGAGAGAAAGCAAACCCAGTCGTGGTTCAGAAGTAGGAGGCAGTCTGCATTCAGGCAGGTGTGTGCTTGCTTCTGACAAAGCCTCTGACAGCTGACCTAGTAATCTCATTTTTGCTCTGACAAAATGGCTATCCCGCCTACGGGGGGGAAGGCTAAAGGACCTGGGCAAGCAATTGGAAAAGATGAGGAGGAAAGGACTGCTGCTCTTCTTATGTAAGGTTGCCAATACTTCTTCCCTGGTGGGATCCATTGTGTTATTAACTATTTCTTTCACATGAATCCCTAAAATGCTGTCATAAATGTTAGTTCTTCAGTGGGAAGGCACTTGAATTAAAAAAAAAAATGCTTAAGGAGAAACAGTTATAGGCAAGTTGAGCAGTGCTGTGCTCTGCAAGAGGACGCTGAAGGTCTCCTGAAGTTGAGAACAAACATGCAGCCTAACTGTAGATACTTAAATCGCAGCTGATCCTTCTGTAAAGAGGCTCTTCTGTGGTGTTGAGGCTTACAGAAGGAAGGGAGATACTTACAACAACATTGTACATAGCTCTTTAACCCATCTGGCTGCCTCTTCTAACAGAAAGTTGTTTTTTTGCCAACACGTTCATGGTACGTAGGTAGATATGGAGGAGGGAAAGGCAGAGTAAAGAGCTTATATTTCATATAAGGCAGAAGAGGAACACACCTATAGGGAAATGTACTTAGATGGCTTTCTGTATGCGTATATCTTCTGAAGTTATGGAACTGCGTAAGTGACTTATGATCATACCTTTTTATGTGCAAGTGACTTGTTTTAGAATAACTTTAATTTAATGTGAAGCTGCTTTTCATTCTGGCGTGGACATCATCCAGGTAATACTTGCAAGCTCTAGTCTTTTAGATCCTAATTGGAATCTGGACAACAAAGCATAGATGGCATGATAATGGAGAGCTATCAATGATGATTCTTGCTGACTCTGTTCGTTTATCTGTGTTCCTTACAATGACAGCTGATGCGCCTGGCACATTGGGTGTATAGCAGATGTTTTATTTTAGCCAGCTCGTTGTGCTGTAAGGATGACTATGATTTTAAGACTTTCACTTTTTTTCTTAGGGTATGAAGCCTATTGAAAAGGCAAGCAGAAAAACCTCACATTCCACTACTGTCCCCGAATTTTATTTAGGTGGAAGGGAAAAGGTTGCTTCACTTTTGTGTGGTGTAAATAGAATGCTAATGTAAAGAAAAGTGGGTCATGACTTTTTATTAAATGTCAAGTGACTTGCAGTTACTTAGTTCAGGATTATCTAAACCAACCAGATTTTCCTGAATGTTTTTGTATTAATATGTGTACTTAAATAGTGCTAAAATAATATAGTAAGCTGTTAAATTTTCATCAGGACATACTGAATCCACCTTGTCAGGAATAACGTGCCGTATGTGTTTAAGTGGTGTTTGTTGGTCTATATCTGGAAAGCTTTTATCTCTTAATATCTTGTTTCCTAATCCTGTTGATCTATCCAGTAGCATTTCATAGTTCTGTCCACAGCTGAGAGAGACTTTGATCTCTGCTGTGGTAGAAAATTTTGTACTACTTTTCCCACACATGCGGTTTCTGTTATCTCTTACTGCTTTCTCTGTTGTTTTTTTAAGCTAAAAATTTCAAGCCGTACTAATTGAAAGGTGCCTACATGAACTTTTATAAAACTGAATTATGTAACTGACTTTTGAGAATGCTGCTTCCCTTTTGAAGGTGCCTTTTGCCTTTTATTGCTTTTATTATTTTTCATTGTAATAGCCCATTACCCTATTTTTATGGCCATTTTTGGCTTTACTTGGTATTTTAGTTTTGGACTCGATTGTACTGAAGCAAACTGTACATCATCTGTAGGATTACATAGGGCTATAACCATCCTATATATTATAAGTACATTTCTGTTTGCCATAGTTTCTACTGTAAGAGTGAGTTTTGGCAGTTTGAGGAGGTTCTGTGGAATTGTGGCCATTTATTGAATGGTATTTTCAAACGGGTGTATTATCACACCTGAGATTCTTGGCTAAAATTTTACTGGAGAAGGGTGGGATTTTTAGGTTTCAAGGCTTGAGAAACTTCTTATTGCAGTCAGCTGGTGCTTTCCCCCTTCCTCATTTTTAAGTGGAAATATTCTGAACAAGGGGCAGGCATGCATTAAGCAGTAAACTGCTTTTATCTTAACAGAGGACATAACTCGGCACATGTGCAAACAATCTTTATTGTTCTATCACATTTTCAAAAAGGACTTTAATTCTTTTAAGAAAATGTACTGTTCTCTTAAATTCAAGACTACGAAAACAAGCTACAAAAGTGCAGTCGGTATTCAAGCGCACTCCTGTGATCGATGCTGTTCATGATGGCTGTCACCAGCGCTCCAAAACAATGTGCATGGCTCAGTGTTAGCTAGCAATGTTCAGAGGGATTTGAGTAATAATGTCAGGGTAATGGCAGAAAATATTCTATAAAATTCGGCTTCGGGCATCTCTAGTTCAGATTTTCCCTGATCCCTGTATAAAGCAAAAGCACAAACACAAACATACCGCAAATAGCCCTCCATGTCTGCAATGTCTAGTACAGCCTTGAAAAACAATGGTGGAAAGGATGTGCTTATATCTGACTCCCCACCCTCCTTCCAGGGAACAGGGAGAGGCACTTCTTGTCCAAATTAAGAGATGCAGCGGCTTCCTGTACGGCTGCCACGATATAGATTCATCTGCACTAGTTTTCTTTAGGCAAGCAAAAGATGGTTTTCTTCTTTTAGAAAAGATCATTTAGCTATTTCAATCCCCTTTGTCATAGGTTTTAACCTGAGCTATGTTAAGCTGAGATTACTTAAAAAAAAAAAAAAAAATCTGTTTTACTTCCAGCTGTTATGTTAAAGTGGATGTAGACCTTTTGCTGAAATCCCATAGTCTGTGCTGAAGAACTCGCTTCTTTAAAAGGAAGATGTTATGGGACACTTCCTTTGAATTGCTCTTAGGATCTGTAATGTTCTCAGAGCTATTATGCAAATAAATTGTTTGTCTTGAAAAAATCACTGTTTATCCCAACGATTTTGAGTAGCCAAAGATTCTTATACTCTTGGTGTTTGAAGGGGTAAATATATTGTAAGTTACTGTTGGTGCTAGATTTCTAAAATCCTGTAATATAACCAGTGTATCAGGCTAAACTGTGTTTCCAATTGTGTAAACAGAAATGTCTTTCATCAGTTTCAGCTGCTGTACCATGAAGTTATCTTCTGTGTGAGATTTTGTGCTGTTTGTACATAGCTTTGTGTGGGTTTGGGTTGTTCCAGGAGACATTACAGCATCAGAAAGGACAAAAGAAGAGCTTTCCATGCTGTTGAATTCAGACATCTGGCATTTGCCATTTCTGTTCCTCTCCTTTATACCATCGATACCTGTTTAGCTGACAACTTGAGTGTATCATGTTTGCAAAACCATTTGTTTCTCTCTGAATTTGAATGCACTTCCTTGTAGACAAATTGTGCGTACGTAAAAAGCTGATACTGGCTGCTGGGGTTTTACAAGATCAGCTTTTATTGTCATCCTTTTTTATGGTAGGTTGCACATGGCAGATAACTCTGAAATCTTGTTTTCATAACCTCCTTTGTTTAGTTATACTTCCCACTGCAGTAATTTTTGTGACCGTCCCTTCCAACTCAAACCATTCTATGATTAGAAAGAAAAAAAGCTAGACTCCCCATGACTGGCACACAGCTGTTTTGTAAATGCCTGTAGTGTATGAACCATATTCTGATGCTTTTCAGCCTCTAGGCAGGTATTGATTCAAATGTAAACTCATTTTTCTAGCTGCTCTAGAGTTAAAAATAGCTTGTGTTAGTGAGCCTAATTCTCGGGCATATAGTCACAGCTTTCAATGTGCAAGATGTGGTTTTTTTAAAGACTTTTTTTTCTCAAAAGTGTGCAGTTAGCTTTAGGCTTATTAATGAGAGGATAGTGGCTTCCTAGTGCATAACAGTTAAAAAATTCAGCAAAACTTGGAGTTAGTTTTTGGTTTTTTTTTCCTGTTTGAACATATTGTCATCTGTGTAAATGTGTTTCCCATTTCAGTTGCAGATCGCCTGGGCTGTGACCCTCGAACACGTTTCCAAGTTCCACCGAACACCAAGCAGTGGATTGCTTTACTGCAGCGAGGAAACTGTACATTTAGAGAGAAAATACTGCGAGCAGCTTCACATAATGCCACAGCTGTGGTCATTTACAACAATATATCCAGTGAAGAACCTGTCACGATGACTCATCAAGGTAAATAAAACAGAATCTCCTTCACTATAATTCTTTTTTGCCCGAGTACTCTTTTGCCATATAAGCCATTGCTAAAGAGCTCTTGGTAATGTACAGATGATGCTGTTTGAAATAGCCTAGTCCCTAGTGATGTTTACATGTATGCAATATAGCAAAATAAGCCAATAATTCTGAAAAGTTATTTGCCTTTAGCATACATTTTATCTAGTGAGGAACACTTTCCTCTGCAATGGGGATATGGGTGTTTTGGAGTGGGGAAATACCTGTAATATCTTAGGAGTAATCTATTGCAAACCTTGCTGAAGAAGACAAGCTAACATGTAATGGAAGGCTTTACAAAGCATCTGTACCTGAAGAATTTTTATAGTAGCATATCTTCAGCTGGCTGTTATAGTGGGGACCTTCAAATGTTAATATTTGTATCAGGATCTGAGCTCGCATGCTTTTTTTAATGACACTTTACTCTCTTCTTTCAACAACATGTCTTTGCTACCATACAGGAATCAACAAAACTTAGTGATTCGGAGAGCAGTTGCCTCTGTAAGTTGTCTAGAGTTAGACTATTGCTGGTCTAGAGTAAAGGTGAAATTCTGGATTTCTACTTTTTTTTAGGGCTATCTATGTGTAAAATTCTTCTGTCACTAGTGGCTTACTTCAGCCGGTGGGAGCCTCATATTCCTTGATTAAAAATTATTTTCACAATTCTGATAACTATGTTTTTCATTTTCCTAGAAGGTTTTCTCAAATTGGAATTATTTAGCTTAATCAGAAAAGGCATCTTTCTGTACTTGATGGCTGCACTGCTGGCTGACTTTTTTTTTCCTAGAATATTTTCAGTCCTTTTTCTTTAAGCACAGGGGGTTGCTTGGAAACTGGAATTTCCTAATTATTGCTCTGCATATTGTCACACAATTAGAATTGAATTCTTTTACTGAAGTGCTATGGTCGCTTCTTTCTCTCTTTTTGACGAGGGAAATGTCTTGTGGCTTCTTCTGGTTTAGTGGGGTTTGACCTTCCCAATTCTATATACCGCAGGAATTTTCCACGGAGATTTTGACCTCTTTGTAGCAATTCAAAGCCTGTTGGCAATCGCTTTTTATCTTAGGTACCTTCCTTAGACATTTTTGCAAGTAATATTAAGGCAAACAGTCCCATATTCTAGTGAAACACTTTTTACCAACTTCCTTTTGTGTTTTTTTGCCACTTCACTCTTTGCTGAGGTAGTACCCTCCTAAACCTTCAGCTCTCATCTGTTTTTGAAATACCTGTAAGATTGTAAGGTCTGCAGTCTGTTTAGCACATTTAGATTTGTGACCTCTGTGGCCTGGAATGCCTTATCGTGACAGAAAAAAAGAGGACCGATAACAGCACAGCTCTAGTGTTGTTTGCTCTCATACATATTAAATCACACAATGGGTTTGATTCTCATTTTCATACCTTCTTTCTCATAATGCTGTTAGATTTGGCAGGCACTTTCATAGCAGTGGGATGGTGTCTGTCTTTTATTAGGAAATGCTAGTTCACTCCGTGTGTCAGCTCTGAAGACTGCCCTATTGCGTTTGAAACTATCCCAGTAGGTCCAGTGATTCTGGTAGATTGAAATAATTTCTGAAGTTATAAAATGTGAGAGCCGCTGTTGGCAAAATGATGCCTTGAAAGCTAGCCAGGCAACTGTTTGGATACTTGTTATTTGGAGAAAAGCTAATACTGTCTTCAGCATGTTGACTTCCAAATATTTACTCTTAGTCATGGCAAGCTTTAAAAAAAGTAATTACAGAAGATGATGCATATGTACTCAGTCCCTGGTACACTGGAATATCTGTCACTGATTTGGGCTGTAGACACTATCTCAAAATTAGTATTGGACTTGAAGTGTACAAACTATGCGACAGACTAGAAGTAATTATCTGGGTCTGAAGTACCACCTTAGCACCACACTGCAGTGAAGAGGAATGTTGCTCCACAGCTTTTGTTTTCGTTGCATTAGGTCATGTAAGGGATCTTATTAGCAATCTGCACTTTGCAGAGCTTCCTGTAAATAAGTTCCTGTTTGCTTGACGAAAGAACTGCAAGTGTGTGTAACTGAGATGTAGGCTAGTCCTTTGGTGTTAGCGTCGGCACAGGCGGGGTTTGGGATCCAGCATTCCCCTCAGTGAGAATTATTCCAAGTGAGATATAGATTCATGAACCTATGGTTACGCAAATAAGCCTGTTCATGCAAATGTTGTGTGTAAAGCAGTCTTACACACATTCAGGGCACACTGGTCTTCTTTTTCCTGCCTTTTCAATCCTGTCACTGCTTGTATGCTTTTTTAGGTGGTGAATGACCACATTGTCTACTAATTAGATATTCTGGTGCACTACATCTCTTCTCTGTAGTATTTTCTATCCATAAAGGTTGGGAGGAGTTGACCTGGTGTATTTGATAGCTGTTCTGCTGCTGATTCAGTTAAATGGATGTTAAATAGAATTCATATAAAGTGAAAATGAAGGTGAGCAACCAAGTTGGTCTGATTTCCGTCTGATGTCTAGGGCTGTGCAGTGTTCCTCTTTTCTTTTAAAAATGCATTCTTCGCAAGACAATTTTGCGACTGTATTATGACGACCAGGTTCACAGCTCTGTTTTCTTTCTATAGACAAGTGAAAATAGACCTGGTGTCATTTTATATGTCTCTAACGCTATTTTTATACTGCTGTGTACCAAGCCTTAGGAATATTCTGTTGTCTTGGTGAAGCAGAGAGGAAAGCGCAACTGCTGATAATGCACACTCTGTGAACTGCACGCTTTCCTACTTTGATATTTGCATGAATTCCAATCACCAGCTTGGGCAACGTCAGTGCTAAAAGTAAGTAAAATATTATATAGATTTACGGATGTTGCCCACCTGCGTAGAGGTGATTCCCTAGGAAAAGAGCTCAGTAAGCAATTCTCACCTGTGAGATTAATATTTTATCCAAGTTATTTTATGCTTGATCACACATTTGAAAATTTTAATTGTAGGGAAATTTGTTCATACTCCACATACTACTTAGCAGAATATAAATTCCTTCTGGTGGCTAGGTAACAACTGTCACTGTCGAGTCAGTCTATCGTCACCGTGTCAAATGAACAGTTTCTATTGCTAATACCACAATTCGCTTTTTATTGTGTGATAGTCCACTATATGTCTGCCCCTATCGACTTCAAGCTGAGTTTTAAAGTAGATATTCACCTTAAGTTGATGAATTTTTAAAAAATGTATAAATATTTCTGTTAATCTTATTTGCAACATTATTTTCTTTGTGTATACCCTTGTATGTATTACTATGTGCATGGAAAATAAACTTCTGTTAGATATTCTTGTAGATGTCCTCTATCAACCTAAGTGAAGGACATCTTTCCCAGCATAGGTTGTGTTAGACTGTGATATCACTGGCAGGAAGGCAGTTTTGTGAGTGGTTTTGCTTGCTACTTCTGTTAAACCAGAACAAATACTGTCTAATGTAAAAAAGAGCCTGTGTGGTAGAGAAAATGTATAGTAGCTGTCTCCTTTACAATCAATTATAAGAATAGGAAGGAAATGCAGGTAAAATAGCATTCTAATTCTTTTTTTTTTTTTGTTTGTGCATGGTGGAGACAGTCCTGTCAAGTATAAAATAGTTAAATTTTATATTAAACTTCTCTGTTAAAATCTAGACTCTTATTTGGATTTATACGAAAGAATATAAGCCAAAGAAATCTCTAAAGTTAACATTCCATACTCAGAATTTATGGAACAAATATAAACAGAAATATAAATAGATATAAATATTATCGAATGTAGAAGAGTGTCAAAATGAAGCTGCTGGATTCCAATACCTGCTGTTTATCAGTACTGAAGACATTTCCTGAAGTATTTAAACAACTTCTAATAGAATAGGTTTTTCAGAGGATTTACCTATACAAGTAGATCTTTTAAAGGCCTTAGAACAAGCTATAGACATCTCATCAGTAGAAGGTGACGTTCCCCTGCTGTAGTACTGCAGGAGAGCTGCCCAACACTGGCTCCCAGAAGCGGCTTCCTTTCAAAGGGAGGGTTGCTGATGGCCCTCTATTCACTTAAAAGCCACCCTAGCACAGGAAGCAAGGTCTGTACTTGCTTTGAACTGTGATAAAACTGGATGTATTTTAGGTGGATTATTTTAGGTCACTGGGTCAGAGGCAGGAGGGACAAGAAGTAATTTGCAGTTGTTGCCATCTAATGGCTATTCCATGTTCTTGCCCTAGTTTGGAGTGGGTAGAGCGGACTGCAGAGATGGGGCAGTCGAACTGCCGCTCTCCTCTGCTGTGGCACTTGCTGCGTGCAGCACATCTCCTCCTCTGCTGCTTGCCTTTTTCTCACAAATGTCTCTTTATGTAACTGTAAGCTGAACCGATGTGTGAAAGCTATGGCAGGGTGCGTTGCAGATTACTTTGCACAGAAGTGTGCTGAGGAATATTTCAGCTCTGTACCAACTCCACTGCAAAACTTTCCCTGGATTATTGAGACCTAGTTTTAATCCGCAGCTCAAAACTGATTTTATTGTATATTGCAATACTGTTGTTATAATTTATTGTTATTCATTTACCTTGGAATACTAGTGAAAATGAAAGCGAGATGAGTCACTAAAGCTGAAGCTTTAAAAAAGGCAAAACAACCAATAGCCTAACTGTAGTTTACATGCCTTTGACCATTTTATATTGTTTATTGTTTGTATTAGCTAATTGAAAATGTGGGGAACAAGTGTCAATGGCATTATAGTTAATCGTTTCCCACTGCATTTGGAGGTGAATTCATCAGGAAAATCTCTTGTACAGTAGATGGAGGTGTCTGACACTTAACGAGATGTGGAGAGGAGTGTGCTGGAAGCACGGATTCTGGACCATAAGGAAGCATTTGTCTCGTCAAGATAAGCCAGGGAAACCCCTTTACAAAGCTAACATAGCCTCAGTGCCTTGCAGGACTTCTTACCAGTGTTTTTGTGTGGTGTATGCCTCATCCACAACTGAAATAACAGCAGTTAGGCTCATTTTTCCTTAGCCAGCTGAAAGGGTAATTAGTTCTGTGACTGTGAAAAGGCCCACGGGACTGTTAGAGACAGTAAGTAATTATATTCTCTTTTTTATGCAAAGTCTGAGCCCCAGCAGCACAGTAATTCCCAAAACTTATGGATTCGGTGGAATCAAATTGATGATATTAATCTATGAATATGCTATTTATGAAGGTCTAAAAATATTTTGTAGTGTCCTTGGGTAAGACACTCTTGCCATTTCTCTTTTGTGCTATGCTGAATTTGTTTGGAATGACTGTCCAGATTGATGGATCTGTATGGAAGCTGTCTGTAGATAGAAGAAAATGCATGAGCATGACAGATTACCCTTCTTAGAAATCCCTGGGTTTTTTAGCTCCAGCTTCCGTTAGTGGGAATACAAACTGCTATATCAAAATAGCAAAATGGAAGCCACCTGCTAGCTCCCGATCACGTTACAGAATGCAAGATTATGGAGATTTATAGTTATCAAAATCTAAGTGTGTCTTAAACTGATGAATGGGCCAGAAAGGTCTACATTACATTAATATAATTGATCAGTCAAGAATGTGACACTGTAATCAGTGATTGGGTGTTAAATCCAGATCTAAGCTAACAGGTTTTAGACGTTCAGAAGCATACATGAAGAAAGGTTGTTTTCAAATACTCAGAAATATCTTTTGAAGATAAAGACTTACATATTTTGGAAGTATGTGAAACTGTGACATGAGTAACCTTTTTTCAGTAGTGTGTCATGTGGTAGGATTACACCATTTCCCTAGTCAAAACTTAACATGACCCTTCTGCATTTTATTAATTTGCATTTGCTCAAGGTTTGAATGTAAAATTTTGTCTACTTTGTTAGCATACTAATACCTTAACAGTGAAAGTATTCATTAAATAGGATTGCAAATGCAGTTTACTCACCATAATACATAGCTAAATGCCTTGTAAAACTACGTGGATGAGTGAAATGTGAATGAAAGAAAAAAAAAAATCTGTGCAGGTTGTGGAATGAGGATGATAGAATGATAAATTCCTTTGTACCAAGTTTTTTTTATTCTTCCGACATTATTTAAGTGGAATGTCTGTTTCCTTTTCAAAAAAACCTAGTGCAAGTAGATGCAAAGAAGCATTGCTCAGAGAAAAACGTCGTGTGAATTGTGTGTGAAATCATTGCAGCATCTGTCTGCTTTTCCCTTATCTAGGCTTGTTTTTCCCTAGTGTGAAGAACCCAAAAGTTCACATGCATAAAAACATATATATAAATGTAATTCCCAGAAGATAAAAGTCCTTCTGCAGAAAGGGAATATGCAATTGAAGTAGAATGGTCTAGGCAGTCAAAAGGGGGGAGGGGGCATCAAAACCCAAAGCCCTGAACCCGGTGTCCTTACCATTTGAAGTGAACTCTGCTGCAGTTCTGGTTCCAGGGATTCATACATTCTCCCTTCGGGTGCTCCCCCTACTCTGCCCAGTCACAAATCTGTCCTTCTGGTGCCCATCAGAAATGGTGAAGGTAGTGCATTTTTGCTTTCATAAGTCAAGACTGGGCAAAGATTCAGGAACTTGTGGGATGCTTAGAGAAGAGGTGGGTGTATCTTGTAGGTTAATAGAAGGATCTTAACTTTTTTAACAGTGCTTAGTGTCATATGAATTATGATAGAAGATAAAAAAGAGCTCTCTGGCTAAGGTTGATGGAGAGGAAATGATCTGCAGTGAAGCTGAAGTCTCAACGCCTCTGTTCTGCATACAAATACTGAATTGTATCTTTGAGAGACTGTAATTGTCAGTTTTCTTGTTGGGTATGCCGAGGGTAGCAGAGACAGATGGACCTTGTCAGTCTTGAGGACATGCAGGGCCATAGCTCCACCATCTCCCGTCTATCAGTGTGATTTGGACTTGTGAATGAAGCAGGAGGATTTAGCTGTGACTACCTGTTTTGATCTTATGCAGAGTTCTCCTTGAGAAACATCTCCTTGAGTGTCAGAATGGAGCAACTGGGTTACGAAATAATGCGTCAGCAGTTGTAATCTAAATATGGCCCAACAGCTTCCTCAACCGATTTTGCTATTTAGCTTTCTTTTCTATTGGGAACTCTTGGTCATAGCAGATTATAAAGCTGATGTAAAAGTATGGGAAGAACATTATACTGAAGCGTTGTTTCTTGTTTAATGAAGGAAGGGGGGCATTGGAAAGATCATTCCTGCTTAGAAGATGATTGCTTATCAGCTATGGACTTAATAATTTAGTGTGCTACAGGCTAGTGCAACAAGAATCTGATTAGGCTTTAATGTTTGTTTTGAACTTAATTGTGTCACACCCATCTTTGGAAAGCTACTCTTGCTGTTTCTGGTTTTCTAATCATAAGCCTCAGTCATATCCCTATTTTTTCTTAAAGGAGCAGAGCTCAGTGACTGTCCATCACATGTCTATTAGCAGTACAGCGATGCGTGGTACATGCCAAATACTGAAGTGTATGTAGTCACATTTAGAGGGCGTGGTACAAGTGCCCTTTCTTAGCCTGGCAGAGTAAAATCTGCTGAAGCTCTTTTTGCTGCAATCAAGGAAGAGGTTTGAGTGTTCTTCAGACATAACTTGTCTGTATTTCAGTTGCAATTCATAGAACCCTGGTCCTCAGAACCTGGATATCTACTTTGTGGTCCTCTTAAGTCAGAATTCAAGTTTTAGCCTTGGAAGAGATTTTGTTTTTATTTTCCCCAGGTTGTTTTGCGTGGGTTGGTGTAGCAGAGACTTGTGATTTCTGCAAATATCTGCTCAATATTTTGAGGTAGCTAGGTGTTCCACTGGTTGTGTTCTAACTGATGTGTCCCGTGAAAGCCTAACTTCTAGGTAAACGTTTCGTATACTGCTGTCCTTTACAGTTTTCTCACGATAGCATTACAACATCTGTTCTAGTGTCTGGCGCTACATAAAATAGGCATCCTAAAGTAAGTGTTTGTATACAGACAAGAATTCAACATTTTTGATGTTATAAAGGCAACAGGCAGAAATATGTTTTAAAATGCTGTCCAGTCTAATTTTAAAATTTATGTATATTCTTGACATTAAATTCTTGCCTTGCTTAGAACTAAGTAACTGACAAATATTACAGTTTTTTTCTGCTTTCAGAAGTATTTGATTTGGGACCTCTCAAACAATCTATTTTACCCTTGAGATTGCACTGATGTGTTGACAGCTTGGATGTGCTCTTGTTTACTTTCTGATCAGATCAAAATAAAAATATGTGCAGCTAGACCAGTTTTAATTGCTCTGAAGATGTGCCAAGGCTCTTCCTCTTGGTGTCTGCTTTTCCAAAAGCCTGGTTTAGAAAGTAAGACCTATCTCCATGAAGAATTTTTCTGATTTATATTAGACTAGAATTTTAAGGTATCCGAATAATTTGTGTATTTTTCCCCAATGTCGTTAAGTACTATGGAATTTGTATTTATAAGCTGTGCTCCCCAAGCCCACCTTTTCTGGCAGTGCAGCTTTGCATACAGCTCAGTATGCCTATTCGCTTTGCCTCACCTCACCTCGTGGGTTCCATGGATTATCTCCTCTGTGGTGAAGTCCCTTACCTTGTGGGGGTAATTCTTGCTTCTGCCTCTGCTCCCTTGCAGCTCAGAGTTTTCTGATGTTTCTGCAGAACTCCCGATCGCTCTCTCAGTACTTCATATATAACAATAGCACTTCATTTGTGCTTTTCTGTTTTCTTTGTTGACGTTTTGTGGGCTCCCAAATGCTGTTGGAGTGGTTTCACTGGTACTTAATGTTATTCCAACAAATGTGTCGTTCACAGTAATGGGACTGACCCCTTTCCTGGGTACTGAATAGCGTGTATTGCCATATTTTTAATTCTGATATGTGTTCAGAAATGTTTAACATGCAGTTACAAGGTTTTAATAGAAGAATGGGAAAGTCTGGTTTGTGAAAATGGGCAGTTTTATTTCCAATTACATTATCATTAATGATCTTCTGATTGTTGCAGTTGAGTAGGCAGTAGCATTTCAGTGTCTGAATCATGTGCCTTTATTAGAAAGGTGGGGATTTTGTTTGCTTTTTTAAAGGAAGTATTCTGACATTTCCACCAGCAGAATTATTCAGATAAATGTGTCTTAACTTTAGGTTGTTCAGAATGAAGTCATGCAAGGATTCAGTTACGATTACATATTGTCTGCTATTTAAAGAGAGAACATTAGACTGCAGTCATCTCGCGCTCGTGAAAGAATATCTGCTTCATGCTGTCTGCAGCATCAGCATGCACTATCAGAGACTGTCCTTCTGCCCCACTATTGACCAAACAGCTGCTTGGGCTGTTCACAAGCCCAGTAAAAAAACAATCAGCTGTTTGGCAGTTGCATTTTGCCAGGCTGCCATTCCCTGCATCCTCCAAGGGGTGGTAGACAGATGGAAGGTGTCTGACTGAACCATGCCCATCTTTAGCTTGGTATCCTGGCCATAGCTGTCCATATTTTAAGGTTCAGACAAACATTTGGTAGTCAAGAATCAACAAAATAAACACAAAATGAAACAATTATTTACTTGTGATGAGACTGGTAATTTTGTTTTGAGATGACTTGCTATTTATTTTCGAAGTGTGCTCTTTTAAAATTGTAGGAGATACAGATAGATAAGTGAGAGAGCAAAGCAGTTTTCTCAGGAGCTCTACAGGAAACTTCTGGGTGTTGCTGGTTTTCCCATCTTCTTGTTTTTAGTGTCTTCTCCGCTTTGAAGTCCTTCTCTTTTCCTTCCTAATGTAATATTACACAGATTTAATGATGAATTGCAACTTCATCCCTTTTCATACGTAATGTTGTGTAACTATCCTAATTAAATGTGCACATGGTAAAATTGCAAGCTAGAAAGAGCTCTTTGGGCTTGGATGATACCAATTAAATGATTTATATTTACAGGCATCAATATTTATCTTATGCCTACCATCTGTCCTAGCTTATCATTTATGGTTGAGCGTGTAGTTCATTAGCTTGAGTTAGCATTCCAGCTTCTTTGCTCTGGACATTGTGTTCTTGGCGGAGGAGAGCATTGCTTTTCATAAGATTATGTAGTAAGACATATTTTAACTTTTACAAACACTGTTAGTCTTTCTGTGTTCACCTGAGGATTTTTTTCTGCATAAGTTTCAGAAATGCAAGGTTTCAAGGTGCTTAAAATGAATGAGTCAGTGCCTCCTCCTGCCCCCAATTGTTCTCAGGCAGGGAGCTCTTGCTAAAATTATTTAGGGTGATGCCCCTGACAAAAATACGGATGAACCAAGTCCCAGTTTCCACTGAGCTTCAGTATGTTAAACAGACACAATTTATTTTTCTTTTCTGCGGTTCTCCTTGGCTGCAGGGTCAGAAGCAGCAGTAGCACTTTGACTGTTCCCAGTTGAGTCGTTTGGAATGCAAATCACTTTGCAGTGATGCCAGAGGTTCCCTTTGTGCTGGGCTTTATATAAAATGTGTGACAGATTGTCAGCTTTGTCACGTTCCCTGGGCAGCAGGAGACAGAGTCTTCAGCTTTTGATTCAGAGAGAACTGGACCAGTATCGGAAAATCTTAGTCAGCTTTGCTTTGCAGATAGCTGTAAATCACATCAGCATGCTACATTGAGTGCTTCTGACTGATATTTTGATTCTAACATAATTCCTTGGTGAAAATAAATACCTGCTGGGGAAGTGTAAAAGAACATGTGCTCTGGGGAATACAGTTCCCCCGCACCCTTCCCCGCCTTTCTTCACTATCTGAACAAGACATGGAGAATGGAAGCAAAGCCTAGGGCAAATATCAAGTAATATAAACTACGTGCTCATGATTGATCTTGATTGAGCTTTAGGGATTGGGGGTTACAGGAGCACGTGCTGCATCTACGTACAGAATCTTGCAGGAAAGGTGGCTCCTGTCTTGTAATTAAGTGCTGCAAGTCTGGGCAGGGACCCTCTCCCCAACTGGACAAGTAGGAATCCAAGTAGATTTCCTCTGAAAATAAAGCAAGTGGTGGCTTTTTACTCTGTTTCTGAGTTTTGCTGCCTATTAAATATCTTGGTTAATTTGCATGAAACCAAAGAGTATGTCTTGAACTGAAGTGTCTGTGGAGAGCTGGACTTAAGTGGACATTATGTGAATTTGTGGTATACTAGTGTTTAAATAAGTTGTATCCATAAATTGTGTTGGGTTTTGGTTGCTATTCGAACCTTTTGAGCTACTGTGACACTTTTTTCAAAAATACTCATTTGGAAACACTGAACATTCTTTTCCTACTTATACCTGTGTTACCAGGGCAAAGCATGAATGTCTTTACCATTTCAATTTTAAATAAAGAAAAGTTGAAATTTCTTCAGGAAATCAATTTTGTGGAATATTTTTAAAATTATTGTGCAAATCTTATTTTCTGAGATTATTAGTTTTGATTCTTCTGAGTAGTTCTGTCAGCATGATCCACAACACTAATGTTAGGGAATTTGTTCAGAAAACCGAGGATAGTGACAAGTTACTGTTTGGTATGGTGAATGGGACAAGTAATGAGATAACATTTAAGACTTACACAATTCTATTAAAGCCCCTATTCTGGAAAATCATGTAGCTGTCTGGAACTGTCACCCTGACTTATTGTGCCCTCGCTTTCAAAGGTGCTGCTTTTTTGGGGTCTTTGGCTTCATTTTGTGCATGCAATAACTTCTTAAAAAATCATATATTGATTAAAAGGCTTAGGGCCTCATGTTCTCTCTTCACTGTGGCACTAGGTTCTCTATAACTTAAATCCAGAATCCCGGTGCTGAAGTCGCTTGCATTATACCATTCCTCTCTGAAGGAACATGAACTGGAGCAAGCAGATGGAGCAAATAGATAAGCAGACTTCTCAAGCGTTTTGAAAATAGGTCTTGAAAGGGGTTTTAGTATAGGAAGCAAGTAGACATAGATGAATGAGAATGGCACTCGTAAGGATTTTTTTCTTTCTGGCTTTGGCTTTTCTATAAAGTTTGCTTGCTTTGAACTTGGGTCAGAATTGCCCTGAGTTCAAGATCCTCTTTGTTATGGGGCCTTTGCTTTTAAAACATAGATGCTCTCTCTGCTCTGCAGGTGATTTCATTCGTTTCAGCAGTCTTGTGGTTTAATTCTCTTATTATCCTTGTGCTAAGAATTTTCCCTTTGGGACAGGAGGTAATCTAGAGGCAGGACACCCTGAAAACCAGATGGGCTACGCATTCAAAATAGAGCTGATGAAGCTGACAGCCTCTCTGTGGTTTTATCTTATCGAGCACGTCTTTGTATGGGTGATAAAATCAGCACTCGAACTTCTGCCAAGTTTAGGGTTTGGTGTTTTTTAATTTCTCTTTTGCAGTTGCAGCCAGACTTAGTCACTTTACTTTCACTTCTGTCTGAAGTGATGTAGGTAGAAGTTTGGTTTAGTTGCTTCCTTGCTGGAATTGTGATTTACAGGTCCTTGACAACCTTGGTGGCATGTGGAAGCCTCGTAACCACTCAGGGAACCTTGCATAACTCTCCAGGGCAACTTGTACACAGCACTGTGTATACTGAGACCACTCTAGCAATATCATTGAACTTGTCTTCTAAATGTTTGTCTGTGAGTTACCTATTTAGGTATTCTCAGCTTCAAATCTGGAATAAATGTACTTTCTAAGCTAGTTCAGACTGCCCGCTGATTATAATGTGGGAAGTCTTGTGTAACCACCCATAGAGATCTGCTACTATGTGTGGAGCTGCAGACAGTTTGCATGTTAATGCCCTAATTTGAAAATCTGAGTTTGAAGGACAAGCCATGAGTTGAGTGCCCAGTAGCATGTTTCTTGTGCCATAGATGGCTTGGATTGAAATCTCTAAGCTGTCAAATGGCTTTGCATTTGGAAAATCTTATGAGCAGCATGCCATGCTAATTTTAAATTTAAATTAAATATTTTTCTTTTTTTATAGGAACTGGAGACATTGTTGCTGTCATGATTACAGAATCAAAGGTTAAGGAGATCCTGAATTATTTGGAAAAGAATATCTCTGTCCTGATGGCAATAGCAGTGGGGTCCCGTGTTCCTCCAAAAAACTTCAGTCGGGGCTCTCTAGTCTTTGTGTCAATATCATTCATTGTTTTGATGATAATTTCTTCAGCGTGGTTAATATTTTACTTCATCCAGAAGATCAGGTACACAAGTGCACGTGACAGGAATCAGGTAAGGGGACTTCTCTTTTTCTCTAAGTTCTGGAGGTGATATTTCTGTATACGGCACTCAATAGAGAACAGATCGTTTCTAAGGAATGTCCATCAAACCAGCATTCAGAACCTTTTTGTTCAGAGGCAGAGCATGCTGGTGGACAAGGATTTTTATATAGCAAAGTGTTTTTATCCTGAGCAGCACCACTACAAGATCTTATTACATAACAGGAAAGTATAGAATTGAAGCAAAATATTTGGATTTTGGTGAGTTTAAGCCCAAGAGCAAGATAGATTCTACATTGGCTGAATAATACGTACTGTATGTATGTTGGGAATGGGGAGGAAAGTTAAATTGTGAAGGAACTTGTATAGTGTAGGGGAGCACAAGCTAAGGTTATGAATTCTATCCATGTTATTAAGGATAGCTTTAGTAATAGTTAAAGTAGTTCTGAAGCTGTATAAAGGTATTTCCAAGCTATAATCTGTCATGAATGTTAGGGTAAGAAAACTAAGGTACAGAGCTGCTTAGTGATCTGCACAAACTTTCAACTTTATTCAAGATCACACTTGGTATGGACTGCCTGATTCTCCTGGCCATATATTTTAAGTAAAATTTTGTTCAGTATGCCTTTCCTATGTTCTTTTTCAACTCTGATTTAAGGACTGAATTAAATATGGCCAAACTTGGAGATCTTGATTAAATAAAGTCATCAACTCAAATATCAGTTAAACTTCAGAAGTAAATGTTTTACTAGCGTGGACTTAATGACCCACTGCCTCCGTAGTGTGCCTTGGCTTTTATTGAGAAGGGTCAGTAAATCTCAGGAAATCCGCTGTGCTGTCTCTGCCTCTGTGTCTCTCTGTCAAGGCTAACTTAGAAAGCTGCTGACCTCTAGTCACTGTCTCCCTTCCCCCCTGAATTAGAGCTAATGCAAGGGAACTCACGATGAAGCAGTGTTTAGGATCTGTAAAGATGTTTTGTCAAACCTAAAAGAAATGCAAACTTATAAAGCCTCACTTGTGACAAAGGATTTCCTTTTTGGTTTCTATAAATAGTGTCTGATGCTGCAAGTCCCGTGGGCATCCTGTAGATTTTCCTAAGGATGTCATTCTTAAGTGACCACACTGTAACCGATATTTAGTGTGGTCCCTTGGGATGGTGAAAGTTTAAATATAACTGTTACTCAATGAATGTCTGTAGAATGCTAAATTGTTCCTACTGCATCCCCTACATGGTTCTAGGCTTCTTCCAAATGTCCATGTTTCGAAACAGTTGCTCCATGGGGAAAGGGCTCTTATGACCTTTTTTCTTTCTTTAGATTTTTACAAAGGTCAGGAGAAACTTGATGAAAATTTTATGTGGTTTAAAAAGCTGAGCTTATTAAACTTTAATAAGAAGGTGGCGACAGCTACAGCTTATTTTTGAAGAGCTTTGAGAGCTTTCACAGAGAGAAGGCTGTGCTGTTACTGGTGAAATAACTTGATTTAGGCTATGATCTTGTTTTTAAGTTATGTCAAGACACAAAAAAAATCAAAACCGTCAAAAACATGCTGTGTTTTGTAGATAGTTCGAGTAGATACTGCTATTTCACGTCACTGGTCTTGCACGCTTCCGCCAGAGATGTGAAACTCTTTTGCATATGGTGGTGGCCTTTTGCATCGAGACACTTCTGGGTTTTAAAAGCAATCATGTGCTGTATGCCTATGCCCAAACTTGCCAAAATAGCAAATCCTGAGCGTTTCCAATGTTGGCATAAAAACACTATGTGTTCAAATTAGAAAATGTAGGAGATGGATCTTTTTAATGGAAGAGATGAAAGTTACTGTTTAGCAAATTTATTTACAGAAGAGAACATGTATACATTTTGGAAGAGTTTTGCTGAAATATTATACTTCCAGTAGAAAATAATCTGTCTTTACAAGTTCTTGTAGTGCGTATACAATCATATGCAGCACAACTAAATATAAATACTACCCATGATTACTTAGTTGGTAGCGTTGAGCATTAAAGTTAAATGCCTTTTCAGCCTTAGTTCTCTCTTAGTAATCACACTTTTGGTTATATAATGATTATCTATTCCAGCAATGTGCCAATGTGTTCTGTGTCGTTAAGTATTCAGGACAATACGCTTGTTCCAGGACATGTAATTTAGATTTGCTTAAATTGACCAATTTTTCACATGTTGAAGTTAGGGTGAGATGTCTGACTTCAGGAAGCGTGTAATTTCCCCTTCCCAGCTCTGTTTCTGATGCTGCATTTCCTACATGGGTATACTTCGGTAGTTGAGACTGAGTATCTGATTTTGTTTCAAATTCATGCTCTAAAAAATATTAATAAGAGCTGTTCTTCTGTGGAAAACACAAAAAATGTGCTTGTGTAACTCTAGAACAACAGTGGTACAGTTGTTTGTGGTGGACTTCTGAGGTCTTTGTGTTTCTCGGGTAAAAGCAGCCTTCTTAGTTTCAGTTTGTATGCAGAAAAAGTATATGATACAGGGGGTACAACTTAGGAAGGATTTAATTTTCAGCTGTGTAGAAGTCAGGCACAAAACCCGCACATTTGATTCGGGCTGTGTGGGAGGTTTCGATAGGCGCAGCTTACGTTCTCAGAAACAGCCCGTCTCTTTCAAAGGCAGAGTGCAAGATGGAGGTAAAGCATGAAGTACACGATCTTCCCTTTTTCCAGTCAGTGTAAACCAAATCTGATGTCTCAGGTTCCTGAAACAAGAAGACGCAAGCTTTATTCCACTCGGTGCCCCATCTCTGGGATCCCACAGACCAGCTGGCAAACAGCTGCTCTGCCTTGGCTGGGAACTGGGCATTGCGGTGGGAATCAGCACCTGAATTGCACAGTTGGCTCCTTGCATCCAACTGTGGTGGTCATAAAAACAGCATAAACAACAAAAAATAGCTTGACCTTTGCGTTCAGATTGAGGTTCATCTTCAAACCAGTATTCGTTTCAGCTTTGATTAAGTCTGTATTGGCTTATTTAGATTTCATGACCCGTTTTTTTTTTTTATTTGTGCGATCCTGGTGGTTTCAAGTAATAGCAAGAGAGAAACTAGGTTACACTGAGAGGATATCTTACATTTCAGAATAAGATCAGTCTGCTCGGGGGGAAAAATAGTAATAATTCAAGCTTAAGAAGAAGAAGGGCTATATCACAGCACAGTGAATGAAAAGCAGTGTGAACAGAATGTAACGGAAGTCACGGGGGGGCAGGGGGAAGTGTTGTGCTGCAGCTTTTATCCTGAAGGCTGAGTTTGGTTAGTTTTGTCACGTTAATTTTGGATCACTATTGTGAAATTGTATAAGGTCCATGAGGTTTATGTCCATGCTTATCAAGTGCGTTTGTGGGCTCAAGTGTTGAATTTTTTTTCTTCCTGACAGTCTGTAACTGTGGGCTTTGCTGTCTACACTTTTTTCTTATGTTTTGGTCTACTGCCATAGTGTGTATTGCAATGTTAGTATTGAGCCCAAATAAGTCATTATAAAGGACGGTAATGAAGCTTGATTATCAGGGTTAATTTGTGTTTTTCTTTGTCACTTTATTAGCGTCGTCTTGGAGATGCTGCCAAGAAAGCCATCGGTAAATTGACAACCAGGACAGTAAAGAAGGGCGATAAGGTATAATTGTTGAAGGCTTACTTTGTCCTGTGGCACAGCATTTTGTGTAACTTTTAGTATCAATGTATGCTGTAAGTCTGCACATTTCACAGAAGTTTTTCTTGCTTAAATACTACTTGCACTCCATCTGGCAAATGTGACTGAGAGTGGTTTTGTGTGCTGGCTGGCTGGAGGGGCGGCGGTGCTGGTAGGAATACATAGGGCTGCATTGTTTATGTGGAATTCTGTAAGCTTAGAATCATCACATGTGTTAGTTGTGTAAAGTAAAAATAAATTTAAAAGGTAATGAAGGACAATCTCTTAAGTACAATATGAATATCCAGTAATCTGAGGGGGAGTATAAACAGGTATTTCATTAAAAGTCATAAGTGTTACTCCAAGAAAATTTCTTGCCAGTATACAAACTAAAATATGGGGTATGTTAAGTCCTAAACTTTTTCCACGTTTCTGAGCAGCACTGCTTTGTCTTTGATTCTGAAAGGAAAAAGTAGTTGCTTAATCTTGCTTAATTTTTGCACTTTAATTTGCAAAGGCAAGGGAATACTGGCTATGATTTGGTTTTGTTTTTTTCAAGAGAAGATTATTGCCTTGGGCCTTTTTAGTGTCATTCCTTTTTATCTTTCTTGTAATACTATCAGCAATGGAAGATTGGGAATTAATGGAAAAATTTGCTTCCAGAGAGAAGGCAAGAAAAATGTCTTTCTGCTCTTTCTCCCTGCCTGTGTAGTTTTATTTCAAGACAGCCTACTACACTTAATCTTTTCTGTGGGTGTGGGAGTACCTATAGATAAGAGGAACTTTTCCGTATTAAAAGAAATGATGCTGTTGTCTTGACAGTATGAATTCAAAATTGGCAAGTGATGTGAAGGTTGCAGTACAGGCAGCAGGGGATGCACACACAGGTGGACAGAGGTTAGGAGAAAACCTGTCCTTCATCAGAGCAGCCATCGGGATTCTCTGCACCCAGCACTGACCGGTGCTGACCGGGGAGTGGCTGTTGTCTTGCTGTGGTTCCTGTCTCAGTGTCTTGTGGGTAGCTTGCTGGCATTGAAAAGAATAATGAACTTAAACTAAGAGAAAGCACAGTCTGTTTTGTGTCACAGGCCCAAACATTTTAAATATGTATTGCTGATGCCATATCTACGTCCAAATGGAGCCACCCCTTTTTCATTAGAAACTTTAAATTCTCATGTTTAAAAAAAAAAAAAAAAAATTTAAAGTGTCATAATTTCTGGAAAACAGAGAATAAGAGAGGAGCCAATTAGTCAATGATCCTCATCTTCATGTCTGGATGAGAATGATGATAATGCTGCAAGTAAGCAGCAGACAAAAAATTGGGACTACTCTGAAATAACAAAAAATTGCTAGTTCTGGCTACAAAAGGGAATTCCGGGATCCTTATCCTGGAAAAAAATAAAAACCCTGAAGAAAATAAAAGTTTTAACTCCAAGCTGAAGTAGAACCTCTAGGAAAACACAGCTATATTTTATAGTGATTCAGACAAGTATTAGAATCATCTTAGGCCTTAGCCCATGTTTCAAATGACCATGTTCCAGCTCCAAATGAGGGGAGAGTTTTGTATGTGTGAGATACTTTTCTTGCTCAAGTCATGTTGGAATGTAGTAACCCAGTCGTTGGTTTTGTATCTTAGTAACAGCCACCTGGCACAATGCAGTTCATGTACTAGTCGCAACTACTTTTACATTTGTCATAGCCTCAACTCTTGACTTGAATTTTCATTCTATTCATTTTAGGAAACAGACCCAGACTTTGATCATTGTGCTGTCTGCATTGAGAGTTACAAGCAGAATGATGTTGTTCGCATTTTACCATGCAAGTAAGCTAGTAAAGTTGCTTTGTTTGGAAACTATTCTTTCTTTGTGCTCCTTTGCTTCATTTCATGTGTGCATTGTGATTTACAGACAGATTTGTTAGATGTTTCCAGCCCTAATAACAGCCACTTTATTTTAGACTGTGATACCAGAAGGTGTGAAGGTGGGTGCTGGCACAGTTATGACAGCGGAGGTTGAACAAAAGATTATGATCTTGAAGATGGGCAGTCTGGGCATATCCGCAGTGGAGCTATTAAGATTGTAAGGGGGAGGATGTGCAGATTTAAGGACCAAGCAGTGGGTGGACACAAAAATCTTCAGCATAATGAATCGGGTACAGCTGCAGCATTCTGCATGGTAGATGTGCAACATTGG
>Ga0181612_179949_pt1 | contig 28827 bp, 25 predicted proteins | sample HoacroProtozoa21_FD_119630 | JGI IMG/M metagenome (GOLD analysis project Ga0181612, IMG submission 119630) | Hoatzin crop microbial communities from Cojedes, Venezuel. Combined Assembly of Gp0051906, Gp0051904, Gp0051908 | reverse complement strand
TGTTCGTGCTCTGCCGAGGCCCCTGTGTGAGTCGCTGGGCTCCTCTGGGCTGTCCACGGCCGCTTCCCCACATGGAACCAGACCTGTGGCTCTTGCTTTTCAAGCTGTCCCCTATGGGGGAGCCAGGCAGCTGGCAATTAGCTGCTGCTTAGAAAATTGTTGTGTTTGATTAGTGAAGTTAGACTGGAAATTTGTATCAGTATTGTTCTTGATCCAGGAAGTCCCGATTGCCTTCAGGCTGGGGAGGGCTGTCTGGGATCTGTTATGGAGTATGGAAAATAAAGAAAAGCCTGGGCTACAGTCTCTTGTGAGATGTGCATTAGATATAAACCATTCATAAATGCCTGTGCTGCACTGCTTGGAAAGAGCATGCAGCAATACCACAGCTTACATATGCTGTGCTTCTTGCACATCTCCAAAAGCGAGAAGACATGAGGGCTGTAGATCATGTAAAATTAGCAGCGTGAGCCTCCGTCAGCCTGAACAGATTCAGTTAATCTTGCAGAGGCGACAGACTGTTGCCTTAACAGGTCAGAGGGTGACTGTAAATCTCTGCAGGAGAGGGGCTTCCAGCACGGCCCCATCAGTGCTCGGGGCTGGCTCAGAGGGCGTGCAGGCGGCTGCGTGGGTTTGCCGAGATGCCCGGGCTCCGTGCGGGGACAGTGGGGACGGTGGCTCTGCCTTGCACGGTCCAGACACGGGAGCAGGAGGGAGAGAGGTGGGAGCAGGAGCCCTATGCTCTTCTGACAGCAACAAAAGGGTCTTTGAAATGCTAAGGGAGGAAAACCAGGTCTTGCTTTATTTGATTTCAGAAGCTGCTACTGATCTGTGGGGCTCTGCAGCCCTGGCACTGGGCTCCTCCAGTTATCTGCAGTTTAAAAAGGAAGAAGAAAGCACCCTGGAAGAGTGAGAAGCCAGAAGTGTCTGGAAAAGCCCACCTAGGCCAAGGCTGCTGTCCTGACCAGCCGTCCCCGTGCTGCCTGCACCCATGGCGCTGCCAGCCTGGGGACGGGGTTCCTCACCCCGCGCTTCTGACCGGAGAGCAGCGGGCCGGGGTCCCGGCTCCCCAGCGCCCTGTCCCAGCAGAGCCCGTCATTTTAACCATTAAAAGTAGTGTTTTTCTTCGAATACAGACTTAAAAGTTATTAACTTTAATTTGCTACATCCTTGAAGGTGAATTTAACACCATTCATACATTTTCATTTATAAATTTGTCAGTAATAAGAGTGTTGGCACATGGGAGAAAGTAACTGCATAATTGCAACTTACACGCTTGTCTTACTGAAAAACTGCTCGCTCCGGCACCGTCCGCGCCTGGGCGTCATGCATGAAATTGCGAATAGAATTTAATTTTCCCTTGTATCCTGTAGGATCAGCTTCCAATGATTAATGCAGGAGAGAATGTTGTCAAGATTTTATTCATTACGATCTTGGAGGGCTGCAGTGCAAAACCATCATGTATAACATGATAATGTATAATATGGAGCTTTCTAAACTGCTTTCTTACGGCAAACAATCATATTTCTGCTCTTTAATTCCAGTGCTGAGGCAGGCGGGATTCGTCCCTCACGTGCTGCCGTGGTCTGGGCAGCTGGAGATGTTTGTTTACGTGGAGAAGGTCTGGGGCTGGTGTCTGGAGCAGCGCTGGAGCAGGAGATGTCCCGGGAAGCGGGAGGTGCGAGGATGGTGCTGCCCACTCCTGCGCCAGCTGAGAGCAGACCGGGCTCTGGCACAGGGACAGTTCAAACGTTTGGGTTTTTTATTTTGCTCAGATAAGGTGTCAACAACACCTGTGGGTTTCCTTTTCTTCCCCCATTGCTTGGGGAAAATCCAGCTCCTGGGCAGCAAAAACAAGCGTCCCAACAGCGTGACTGCTGGCAGGGAGCTGCCCAGGGCAATTAGGAGGCTCAGTCTGCCATGAGCGTGGCTGTCGGCTTCTCCAACCCTCGCCTCCCCTCCGTGGGCTGCGGAAAGAGTTTGTCCGGCGGTGGGATGATGCTGGGCACGGAAGGGGGCTGGTGAGGGGAGCAGGGGTGCAGGGCAGCACGCCCTGTGCGCAGACACCGGGCTCCATGGGCACACTCTCCCGGCACGGAGCCGCAGGGTGGGCAGCGGCTCTGGGCCGAGGGCAGGCGGGAAGGCTGCTGCCGCGGCAGCGTGTCCGGCTCTGCGGCGGAGCAGGGAAAATACCGGCAAAAGCCACATCTAAAGGGGAAAGGGCGGCTGGGGCAGAGCTGCAGGGCTGGAGAAACAGGGCATGGAGCCAAGCCTCCGGCAAGAGGCGGGGAGCGACGAGCAGCGCCCGGCAGCCCCGGCGTCTCGCGGACATCGTGCACCGGTCTCCAGCCGGGTCATGAAACAGTCCCGAAGGGGCACGGGCACAGGGTGCCTGGTGCGGGGGGCTGACGGGGCATGGGGGGAGCGGGGACCGGACAAACCCCAGCCTGTGACTCTCTGCCAGGGCCGCTCCGTCAGCGTGCCGCCTTCTGCTGCTCCGGGCCGGCTTGTCCCAGCGTGTTGACAATTTGAAAGATGGCACGCTTTTAAAAAAGGCCTCTGAAAAGGGTTGTGTTCTTCTGCTGAGGCTTCTCTTGCCACTGTGGAGTAACCAGCAAGATAAACACCTTTCTGCTCCGTTGCCACTGGGCTAATTGGCTTAACATGGTAAGAGTAATTACTGGATTGTTCTCTTTTAAAAATCATTTTAGTGATGGGCTTGTGAGGAGGTTATGGCTTAGAAACTGTTCTAATCAGAACAGTAATTGAGGAATGAAATATGGGTTGTGATTATGTTATTGAAATGGATTGTCTGGTAATTATATTAATGCAACAGAATTACTGTAGATCCCGTGTAAACTGCAGTCAAGAGCGTTCCTGTCTCAGAGTATTCCCTCCTGCCTCGTAGTTAATCACGGCATTATTAAAATGAGCAATGGCTCTCCAAGTCCTTTGAGTGAGAGACAAATGTCCTTTTTCCTTGGCCAGAAATCCATTTTCCACCTTTTGATTTCTTGTTGGTTGATCCACCGCCAGCCTTCGGACCAAAACCCCCAGCGAGGCGTGAAGAGGCCGGTCCTTGCCCCATGGCTGTGCCACGGCCGGTGTGACCCCAGGGCGGGCAGGTCCCCACCCAGGGGGGTGCATGGCTGACGGCCTGAAGCTGCAGGCGAGGGAATGCCTGTGCAGCAGGTTTTACCGATGTAATTACAGAAGCCGTTAGCCAGTTAGGCGTTCAAAGCACGGCATGGACACCTCCAGCTCAGATCTCCAGCCGGTGCTTTTCTGCTGGCGTACGTGGCAGGAACAGACCCTCGCCCGTGCAGCCAGGGCTCGGGCTCGCAGAGTAGCAGCACCGCTGTCCACACAACCCTCCCACCACAGCGAAGCTGCCTGACCCCAGGGTGGAGAGTTCCCTCTAGCAGTACGTTTTTGGTGGAAGAACAGGCACCTGTGGGATGTGCATCAGGGAGCTCAGATGATGACAACGGGGGTGGCTACGGTGTAAGCCAGCATCTCCTCTTACGTTCTCTAGGCCCCCAGGCCATGCCCCAGACCTGGAGGCGAGGGCTCTGCGTGTCTTTGCTAGCCCAGCTGGAATGGCCATGACGAGGGCACAATGTGCCGGTGGCTTCTGCCCCGCACCCAGCCCTCAGCACGAACACACTCAAAATGCATCTCGGTTTGACAGGTTCCACTTTCGCATTTATTTAGAAAACTGCTGCAAGCAGCTATTCTGCCTAATCCCCTTTGCAAGCCTTATGCCAGATTTTTGTAATTAATTATTAGCAAAGAGAAATGGATCAGGCTTGAAGAAGCCAACTGGACCTCCTGGAAGGAGCGCATGGACCAATGCCTTACTGGTTGAGCTGCCAGTTAGAATGAGGTAAATCAATGTTAATTTCATTGTATTACAACAATATTGATTTCCTATTAAACAACAGACAAAGCAGGTTATGGCTTTAGGAAAGCAATTAGGAGTTAAAGAATGTTTTTTATTGCAAATAAATGGCAAATCAGTGTTTAATACTGCTGGGTCTGCAGAGTCAGAGGAGGAGGAAGGTGCTGAAGGTATTGTATGGGAGCATAAGGCAAGTGCGGGGCAGAGCCAAGCCCAGTAACACCACAAACAAACTTCCTAGCAGAAACCAGTGCAGCGCAGGACATTGCCCGGGTGAGGGGGGGTGACACCCTGGCTGCAGGGTGGCGGGGAACAGGGTGCCAGCACCCTGATGGGGTTTGGGTGCAGGGATGCTCTGGTCCCTCCCGGTCCCACGGCCTCTGAGCAGGATCAGTGCCCACACCCTGTGCCCTTCCCAGGCAGGGGCTGCTTGCTCTGCCCTCCACCCTCGCTTCCTATCGATCACCAGGTGAGAGGGCCCGGGCTGCTGCAGCAGAAAATCACAAAGGAATTTCATTAGAGAGAGAACCTCCCTGCAGCCTGGGAGCGGGGCGGCCGCCTGACTCCAGAACGTGCCTCCTCCAAAGGGTTAAAGAGGCAGCTGCCCAGGGCCCAGGATTAAGATAAATTATTATTAACTGAATCAATACAGATAAAGCAACTGAAGTGACGCTGTTAGCTTATTGACTCCTGGAGTCACTTTTAATAGTTCTTCGCAAAGTGAACGCCAGGCAGCCTCCCACCCATGTGAGCGTGTGGCACAGCCCCGCAAATGCTCTTATACCACGGAAATTGTCCTGCGTCCGAAGGCAACACGATGAGGAATTACGAGCAGTGCTATCTGCTGTTACTCACCAACGACAAACCAAAAATCAGCTCAAACGACTGTAGAGTGGAATGGAAAGGAAGACATTTTTTATCCCCCCAAGCAGATGTTTATGTCCTGTTTTCCATGTGCACACCCCAATGTTTTAGACACTCCTTGCTGAACGGGGCGGTGGCAGGTCGAGGGCCGGGCTGTCGGCACGGTCCCACCACGCTCAGCCCAGGGACGGGGTCAGCGCGGAGCCGGGGTGTGAGCTGCCGCAGCGGAACCACAGGCAGACCTGGACCAAGAACAACTCGACTCAGAACGGGAAAATTCTCTTCAACCTGGTGGCATTTTCTTTGCAAGTAAGTCCAGAGTTTGGCGAGGCTCGTGAACTGGGCATGCCCAGCTCTGCAGCCCCACGGCTGGCTCAGAATCACCCGAACGATGAGGGGAAGCAGGGGGATTGCTGCTGGGTGAGCAGGGCAGAGCCTCCCGCACAGCACTGGCTCAACCCGCTCTCTGCGAGGAAGGGGACGAAGATTAACCGTAACAGGGATCAGAGCTGAAATTTCTGCGTGTTCTGCTGAGCTACAGCACTGCGCTGTGCCAGAACAGGCAGCCCAAAAGGCCTCAGATTGCAATAATCCAATTTAGGGAAAGCAAAAGTATGAATTGCAGAACACCAGCTCCAGCAAAAGCATCCAGGTATGAGTGGATGTGAGCTGTGTTGGCTGGGTGATAAAAGCAGCCTGGCAGCAGCTGAAATAGGATGCTGAGAACTGAGCCGTCGTCTTGCTCCATTTAAAAAAATGCAGTTATAAAGGCTAGGCTTCTAGGCAAATACAGTCAGCGTGCTCGGGAGGTAATTTGGCGAGAGCCTTCCCTGCATGCAGCCGGTCGGTGAGCAGGGCCGAGTACCCGGCGGACAGTGCTGCTCCGCTCTTTCTCCTGGTCCCGGTCGAGCTCCGGCTGGTTTCTGTGTGCCGGCCGTGAGCTGCGTGCCTGGGGTGTGCCCTCCGCCGCCGAACGAACCAGAAACCCCTGACAGTCGTGGACACCCGAGAGCGAGAGGCCTGGGACAAACGGCAGCGTGTGGGTGCTGGGACTACGGAATTGCAAAGCCGAGTGAGAAGTCCCCCTGGGGTCTCTGTGCTTCCCGTGGGAGCTGCTGCTCCCAGCCCGGCCGGGCGCAGCGCGGAGCACGGCCGTCCCCGCTCCCTCCGTCCCCGCTCCCTCCGTCCCCGCTCCCCTCCTGGCTTCGGGCGCGGTAACGCCTGGTGCCCTGAACCGACCCGCGCTTCTTGCGTTTTTCTGAGCTGTTGGTCACAAATCCGAGATGCAAAGCCCGGTGCTGGGCTCCAAAGAGGACAGAGAGTGGGGCTGCCCCCGCCCTGTGTGCCGGGAGGGGGGGGCAATGCTTCTCCTCCCTCCCTCGCCCCTCCCCGGGGGTTCACGGGTTTTGTTCACCCTGCAAACACTCTCGGGCTCCGTTTTAACCCAACGGTGCTGCTAATTCACAAATCTTTCTCTTCTTTGCTTGTCCAGCTCTCTGAGCGGGCCGGAGGCTCACCGTCTGCAGCGCTGCTGTCCCTGGCGCACGGCAGCCGTCTGGTGTGGGGACCAGCCGGGGAGCGATGCGCGGGTAACTGAGGTCTCTGCTCGGCCCGGAGACGCCGCGCTGGGAGCAAGCAACGCAGAAGGGACCTTCCCTGCATGCCAGCTGCACGTGCCTTCGTTTGTTGGCCAGGTCCACGCAGGCATCGGCTCTGCTGACGTAGCTGGGGTGGAGATTACATTCATTTAAACGTACTTCCCTCCAGTTTCTGCCCTACACAAACGTCGAGTGGTGAGCGGGGCAGCCGCCCGCCCCGGTGAGGGGTCTGTGCCGGGGGTGCTCCCCGCAGAGCCGGTGGCTCGGGGGTGAAGCCTCTTCCCGGGGTGACGATGGAGTTCCAGCCAACAGCCAGGGCGAGCAGTCTCTGCGTCGCTGGGGACACTCTGCCCCGGGCAGCGCGGGGAGGGTGGCAGGCGCAGACCTCTGGCCCTGGGAGGACGGGGGTCCGGCCGGGTGGAGCACGGGGTGCGGGGCTGGGAGCTGCGGACCCCCATGGCCGGGGCAAGGCGGAGATGTCCTCCCGCCGGCCGCTCTCCAGGTTCTGCCGCGGCGCTTGCGGAGCAGCTCGGGGGGTTTCCCACAGCACGACGCGTGGTTTGCCCCTCGCGCAGCGTGACGGGGCTGACCCCCTGCCCCCAGTCACCGTGCTGGGAGCAGCGGGTCCGGTGCCTCTGGGCTGTGGGGGATGCCATGGCCGAAACTGGGGGCCGAGGCAGCAGCAGGGCCGGGGAACGGTCGCTGTCCTCGGCCGGCCCCGCTGCCACGGCCGCTCTCGGTTAGTTGTTTGCCTGCGGATTACGTAACGCAGACGGGTTATTCAGGGCTTAGCAAGGGCTTTAAAAAAAAAATCCAAAAGAGGGATAAGGAGAAAACACAAAAGCTGGGAAGAGAAAGACTATAAAAGAGCAGGGAATTAAATGGGAAGACAAAAGATCTAATTACAAATGACATTATTTGCATTCTCATCAACTTAATTCAATTTTATTTTCTTATTGCTTTAATCTTTGAGCTTAATTCAGTGGAACATAGTGCATGGAGGAGGCAATCAGATCCGCGCAGGGTTTGTTCAGGGAGGGCTGTGGTGGGCACAGGCAGACCCAGCCTTGTTCCGTGGGCTGAATATATCTGTTCTCAGTCCTGGAGGTTTCATTTCAAGAAAAGATGATAAAAATTCAGCATTCCTGCCCTGTGCTTATGTGAAATGGGATCTGAAATGGCTCCAGCTTTGATTGGATACCTAGTGTGACCTGACATTTAATCGAAGATGGGAAAGAACAGGTATCTTCAAGAACAGGAGGAAAATAATTCTGACATTGTGCTCTTGATGAGAAAATAGCATTTTTCACATTACATCGTGTGTTACATTACATTACAAGTACTGAGGGCTACGAAAGTGGTGCTCAGAGACAAACACATTTGGAATTCCAGGGAGCTTGTGATGCTTGGGGGGTTCACATGAATTTTAAATTATATTATTAAGCAAAAACCTGGCCCAAAGCTCAAGCACTGTATTGCATATAAATTTTTTAAAATTCTTTGAAATTGTGCTCACAGTAGGCAATGAAGTAGTAATTAGTCTGAAACAAAGTAAGTGATCTAAACAGCTAAAGCAGCAAAACATGGGTAATGTTGCTTGTGGGAAATAACCCACTTGACAACCAAGCCCGTTCAGCATCTCCACTTCTCTCCTGCTTAAGGAGCAACCGCCCCGGCGCGGAGCTGGGAGCCCTGCTGTGTCCTGCGTGGTGAACCGGCCCGGGTCGCACGGTGCTGCAGGCTGGGACCGACCGCAACAGCGGGACGCTGCCGGCACGTGTCGGCACGTAGGAAACGTGCGGGATCTGCGCTCGGCCAGGGCCTCCCTGCGCTGCCTGGTGCTGCCAGCAGGCACTGTGTCACCTGCCATCCCAGCTCCTGCGGAAGCAGGAACAGTCACATTTTAAATTACGGGCATTTCAGCCAAATAGCCTGTTTGGGCTCAGTCTTTATTACCGTCTTACACTGTTTTGCAATTGACTTCAAGTGGACGCAGGTTTATTTGCGGTGTATATAATGCTAGGTACATGCAGCCAACAGATCTCCATGCGTTGATTTTTGGGCCAGCTCTGAGAAAGGCAATTCAATAGACAATTAAATTAGCAGCTACATTTGTCATTTTTGGCCCAAATGAGATCCCCAGAAGACATTGCCCTGCTATTGGCTCAGACTTCATCGCTCTGCAAGGAATATTGTATGTTAAAGCCTGAGCTGAGGTGAGTCTTCATCAGGCTGGGAGTCTGCCTGGGACCTTTATTCTCTCTGCAGATGATCCTAGCAATATATCTTGGAACAGAGTTGTTGACTATAATAAAAATAGGAACTTGGTCCAATACCTTTCAAGACAAAGTTAGGCAAGACTTTAATATGCGTTTCAATATTTTGCTCTTGGTTTGTTTGACTATTTCTATTTACTTGACTATTTCTGCACCCCCGCTACACCAGTGTAAACCCTACCTGAAGCAGGGAGTTCAAGCAGCCGTGGGGTCACATCTACATTTCTGTGTGTGATAGAAGCCAAGGGATTTCTGCGCACCGCTGCTGAGACGTGCTGCGTCAGGAAGGGCCACGTTCCACGATTTCGAGGTTGGTTTGCACAGGTATGTTTGTATTTGCTATGCTCAGTTTTAAGCTGCTCCTCTTTTGATCCCCACCCGAAGCTTTAGCACCAAAGCCCACCTTCACACACCCTTTTGGACAGGACTTCGAGAGCAGAGGAGACAAACTGGTCCTCTCGGGCTGCCCGGTGCCGCACCCCAGCGCCTGGGACCCGGCTGAGGACCGAGGCGTCGGTGGAGGCTGGGTCTCTGCCGGTGCCCCCAGCACCGCTGCCCCCACGGCAGAACGTCAGCGCCGGCCGGCTGTCAGCTGGCGTGCGCGACGCTTTCACCTGCGCTGGTTCACGGTGCGCGTGGTACCGGTGTGAAGGGCTTCCCGTCAGCAGGGCACTGCGTTACAGCACTGGGGCACACGCAGGCTTTAGATCTGACGATGCCCGTCGGATCTGCCGACACCTCTGCGCCGCGCACACCATCCTCCGGCTGCGCGCGTCGGAAGGGACGGCGACAGAGAAGCTGCTGGAGCATCCCCAGTCCCCAGGTCTCACAGCTGGCAGGAGACACAGGCTCTGCGGCTGAGGTTTGCTGCACAGGCTCTTGTGTCTGAAATGTCTTCTACGGCTTTTTATTCCCTGGCATTTATTCACTGTGTCGAGCACAACCATGCTCAACAATAACACTCAGAAAAAACAGATGCTAACGATGTTTCTGGCTACTGCCAGAGCACCAGAAAGCAACAGAAAAATGTTTTTATCCTTTGTTAACCAAAAAAAACCCCAAGCCCTGAAAATCTCTTGAACACATGAGCAACTGGAAAAGCTCCTTTTCTGTGCCATCCCTTGCGCTTCTGCCTTCAAAACCAAAAGTGAATGTAAGGCTCAAAAGCAGAGCCTGCCTAGGCAGAAGGGATGTAATATTCATATTTCTGCCTTAGCTGAACATTTTTCTCCAAACTCCCTAATTACCCAGGTACGGGGTGACGCAGCCTGCCCGGCTGACTGTACCGCAATACCTGCCATCTGCTGCTGTGTCCCAGGGCTGCGGGGGCACAGCTGCACGCAGAGTTCTTCCTGAAACAACCGCAAGCTTTTATAGATGCTTATAACTTCTGCAACAATGAATCTGCTCTAATTAGCACTAGAAATAAATGTTTATGATGTAGGAAATGACAAAATGTATTTATCACCAGGCTAATAATTCACCACAGAGGAAACTTAAGGCCAAGCCGTACAACGGGAATTGAAATGATCCTTCCTCTGTTTCAGTACGTACGTGCAGCAGTGTTTGTAGGCAGTGTGCTAATTAAACCAAAACATCCAGTGCAAGGCCTCTCTCCTCAGGAACAGACAACAGCCGTCGGCGTCTCGGAGCTCCTGTCTTCGTCTTCTGTTGACTTCGAACTGGCAGGAGCCGGCGAGCGCAGGTGAGGACGCACGGCGTCCGCAGCCCCTGACCCAGCCCCTGGAGCTCTGATCCGGAGAGGCAGAGGGTGGCTGAGGTCTGGAGGGGCTGAAGCCATCGCGCTCGGTGGTTCGGGCACCGCCCCGGGGAGGGGATGGGGAGGGACCAGCGCTATCGCTTCTCTTCCTCCGCTATTTACGGCGGTTTCAGATGGACATCTGCCTGCTCTGGGTCGGGCTGCGCTGTGGGGACGGACGGGAGGATCAGCCACTGTGTCTGGGGCCTGTTGAGAAAATAGCAAAGGGCCCATCTTCCCCGTTCAGCAAAGGCTTTTGTTCAGAATAAAACCGCAGAGGAGTTTCAGCCCCTTTGGCACAGGGCATGGGAGCCGGGTGCTGTGCCGGGACAGCCCCAGCTGCAGGCGTGCCCGCTCGGGCGGCAGCCGAGAGCCCGCATCCAGAGCCGGCTCCTCCATCATCACCATCAGCACCCTCCACCCCTCGGCACCCGAGGGGCAACCGTGGGCATCGCGTGGCTGGGAACAAAGCGCAACCCCGCTCTGCCTTCTCCATCTCAAGTAATAAGCCTTTCATTTTATAAGAAAGTGAATCAAATAATGAGGTCTGGTTTTTACACCTCAAGAACTCAGATTTCCAATCACAGACTTGGATAAATCATCCCTATTTCAATAAATCTGATGCAATTACTTTCCACTATTAGGAAAATTTTCTACAATTTCCCCTTGAAAAAGAGCCTATAGCGTGCCTGCATTCAATATCACCACAAAATGGAAAGCTAACGTGATTTAGGGGAGCTGAACTATTCCTGTTTAAGTAACATTTTCCAGGTCTTGATTTCTCTTCCAGTATTTCCTCTGTCGATTAGCCAAAGCAATTTCCGCTGACTAATAAAGCAGTGAGTTACGCTCATTTTCCAATCAAAATGCACTTAATTTCAGCAAATAACAGCTGAAAAAAGAATTGGTCAAAAGTACCTAAAACAGCCAGCTGTGCCACCCCGGGAAAGCAGACTCCCGGCAGCAGACGCGGGCACCCTTCCAGCCCAGGTCCTGCCTGATGAAGTTTCGCGTCTGCTCAGGAATCCCAGCCCACCAGAAAGAAACGGACACTGTCTTCAGTGACTTCTTCACATTTAATGTCATCCATTAATATTAAACTGTGCTTTGCTTTGCTGTTTTGGTGAATCGGGGTTTTCCCCGGCAGCCTTGGTCCCGCAGCACCCCCAGACCGCACACGGAAACGCGGAGCGCAGGGATTCCCTCCCGCCGCGGCCGGGGACCAGCACGGCAGCCGCTTCTCACCGTGCAGGACAGCGTGCGGATTTTTAGGAAAGATTATAAAAGATGTTTCCAACTTGAAAACCGTAAGTAATTTAAGGGAAAAAATGGGGAAGCTTGCGTTCTTTTTATCTCCAATTACCACCTGCAATTAGCACAAGCACCTCTGCTGCAGCTCTCTGCCAGGAAAACGGATACGGACGGAACTGGTTCAGCTGTGCCTCTGCGCTGGCCAGGGTGCAGCCCTGTCCGGGGAGGCTGCGCAGCGTCTGCTGTTGCGCCCAGAGCGATCGCGCTGCAAGGTCGGCGTCACCAGCTGACACAGCTTCTCACCGTCGGCTGCTGAGGTGCGCTGCTATTGATTGCTGATAATACCTTAGCGGAATTGCTTGCTTGATAGAAAATGGCAGAAAGGTTGTTTTAATGGTAATTACTTGGTTTTCTTTCCCAGAGATGAATTCTAATTATCCGTTCAGTTTCACAACGCGTGTCATGCACTCTGCTGGAAGAGCAGAAGGACACTGAAATAAAGGCTTTAATTCACTGTACATTGCATATTAAGTTACCTTTCATGAATGTTAAGTGGATGAACAGCTATAGTTTTGAAAACAAAAGTCCGAATGATTAATTTTCCTGTTGCTCACTACTTGATGATTTCATTTTTCCTCTCCGTTGGAACAGCAGCCCAGTGGCGTTCACCAGCTTCCCCAGCAGCAGCCGCTGCTCCGTGTCCCGGGGCACGGGGCCGCGGGCTGTGCCCGGCATCACTATTCTGCACAGCGCTTCCCTGCCCGCCGCCTTCCCCAGCGGCGCGAAAAGAGACTTCAAAGGAAAACTTCAGACCAGGAATCTGACTTGCCATCAGAATGTTTTAACCTTGAAGACGTAACCCCACCGACGTGTGCCTGAATGCTAACGAAGACCGGGAGGAAACGGCACTGCAGAGAGAGTCAGAACAGGGGGGAAAGGCGGGGGTTTGGGGAAGTTCTGCTGCAGACCACAGACACAGCCCCGGGGGCCGAGCAAGCTAAATGGAGGTGGACGGTAGGAGAGCTAAACCACAGCAGAAGACACCTGGGACACAGCGACCCAAGCCTGGAATTTCCACGCAGCAGCGGCTCCTCAGGGACGATGGCCTCGGGCAGCAGCCAGAGGTGGAACAAGGAGATGCAGCGAGAGCAAACCCCGGGACTGCAGAGGAACCCGCTGGAGATTGCTGGTCGAGAAAATTCCTGTGCTGTCACTCACACCTTCACAGGTTGTCTCGTTTCCTGGCATTGTTGATTGTATTTAGCTCTGCAGTCACGCAGTGAAATTCCAATCAGAACGTTAGCATGTCAACAATATTCCTGAATTTTATTGCCACATCCATGTCGTAGAGGCAGTTTTTCATTGCTTCAAAGAGAATTTGAATGACATCACCTTGGATTTTTATTTTTGAATGCCTCCATAAGCTTCTGAGATGGTAAGAACTTTGCCGTACCACCAACATAATCCAAATTCTCCAATAAACTGAAATATTAGCATTACTTTATTTTTTTCTGAAAGGGCCTCCTTGCCACAACACCGTGTCTACAGGGACCTTCTCTCTTTCCCCCCCGCAAGCACAAGGAGAACATATGCTGTAATTCAACAGAACCATCATCTTCTGAGCCTGTTCCCTTCTTACTGAGATGGGACTCGCGTCTTCCTCCCAAAGTCATTCGCTTCCCTTTGCTCTGCCTCTAGTGCTACCTGTGATCCGCAGCTATCGTAAGAAATCAATTCGTGCGTGTTACTATTTCCTAAAACAACGTCTGTTTAACTTCCACCCCACAACACCGCCAGACAGGGAATCCCTTGGAGGTTAAGGGGCACAGAAAGCTGGGATGAGCTGCTGTTTTCTCTTGGGACGGAGTTATCTCTTCCTCACCCACGTGACTGTGGTGTTGGAAGCCATCAGCACTTGCATGTCCTGCAGTTTCCTACAGGAAAATATTATTTCTCATATGCATCATAAGCTCCTGAACAAAATCCAGAATTACTTGGGAAGCGGAGGCAGAGCACAATTTAACAGCATTTTTGGAGGGAGCCGAAGTGTGTGATTGCAGAGCTGATTACCCTCACAGCTCAGAGCGCGGGCACCGGGACAGACTTCCAGGCAAGCCCTTTGCTGCTGTTCTTGCTGACAAGGAACTTTCGTACTAGCCAAATGCAAATGAAATTGCTCTCATGAAAAGCAAATACAGCGGTTTTGCACTGCTGACAGTAAGTCTCCAGATAGGGCGTCCTAAAAATAAAATCTGTGCACAGTCGTTACAAAAGCTACCGCCTCTGCACGGAGGAAAATCCTCCCAAACTCCCAGGCATTTCCAGCATCTTCCTCCAGCAGCCGCCTGCCCAGCGTTTCGATCTCTTCCCCGCTCAGCCGCAGCCTCCGCTTTGAAACGCGTTCTGTGACTCTCCGGCTGCGGGCTGCGCGGGTGGGGAGGCCCTGCTCCCCCAGGGCTCCTTTATGCCAGATTTACCATTAAATCTTGCCGGAATGGGGCTTCTCCGTGCTGGAGTCCCAGCTGAGGACGAGGACGGCGCATGATGGCTCCTCCAGCCCCGTCCCTCGCCACGGCAGAGCAGGAGCCCGCGCTGGCCCTGACCCGGGAAGGGACCCCCGGATTTCTGGGGCGTTCCGGTTCAAAGCGATGTTCCCGCTATCGGCTGTTCGAAAGGGCAGAGCAGAGACCCAGGCCCTTGAACTCCCCTCGATGTTTTGCCAGTGACAGCTGGAAAGGGTTTTTCTGTGAACTCCCCTTCTCCCTCAATTTTGTTGGCATTTATAGCAATGCCATTTTTCAAAAAATATGTGGCAAAAATTACTCTGTCTCCCAAGGGACATCAGCAGTGCTTACAGAGGGAAATCGAATTAGACCCTATAGCCTGTCGTGCCAGGCTAATACATGATTTTGTGACATTTATTGGAATAAAAGAGGAATAGGGGAAAACAAGAGATTTTAGCGAATTGATGCTGATTATCAGCTACCAAAGAACAACAGGCTAGCTGACCCTGGGGGGATCAGCGTGTGCTGAGCCCAGACACAGCAATCCCTCTCACAAGTACAAGCTCGAGGCGGTTTTCTCGCTGGACAAACAAAGGAATTCCCATTTCCAGGGCTCTCTGCTGCAACGGACGGCACAGAAACATTTGCCTTTGCTGTCCCTGGTGACTCCAGACCACGCGAGGGAAGGAAAGACCAACGGGACCGATGGCAAGGGATCAGCTTCTGTGTTCTGCCTGGTGCAGAGCTGCCCGTCCGGCCCTGTGTGGCTCCTTCTCCGGAGCCCGTGTGAGATCAGGATAGGAGCCACAACTTCGCTAGGAAAATCACGGAACTTGGGAGTGGCCTGAAAACATTCACGTAATTTTACATGATACTCCAGTCATCCCTCAAAAATGCATTGAGCACCAGATGCCAGTAATGCTAGTAAACACTAATATTTCCACGGCACAGCACAGTTTGCGTGGCCTGCAAAGCTTCATTTTCAAATAAAACCTATTTTCTCTTCAAAAGGAGATTGAGAAATTGTAATAATTAATCTTCAGCCAGACAGCATTAGTTACCAGGAGCAACCACATTAAATTACACTTTAGAGAGAGCAGCAGAGACAGCGGAGAGCCGGGGGCTGGGGGCTGTAGAGGTGGGCACCGGAGCATCGATGCTGTGTTTGCCCCGGGACCTGGCCAAGGCAGGGTGGGTTATCACAGAATCAGGGAACGGTTTGGGTTGGAAGGGACCTTTAAAAGTCAGCTAGTCCAGTGCACAATCCTTGCTTCCCTCCCAGCTGGCGATGTTTCACCCTCCACACGATATTTGCTGTTGGGCAATTTGGGCTTTGGGCTTTGCTGGGGCTGGGCTGGCCTGGCACGTGCATGCCAAGGCTTTGCCTGCACTGGAGGAATCTCTGCACGTCTGGGTTCCCAGACCCGGTGTCTGCATCCTTCATTGCCAACAGACACCGGCTTTCCTTCCTGACCTCCACCACCAGCCCTGGCTCCCCAGGGCAGGATCCCACCGCCCTCAGCAGCAGCAGAGCGTGGAAGCAGCAGAGACGAGGCCAGTCTCCAGCGACCAAACCTGGGTTTGAGTTAATGTGATTTCCTATTAGTTTTTTTCCACATGGGGTTTTACAGCCAGATCTCTGACTTGCTCTGAACTCTAGGCACAAGACGTTCCCCGCTGCCCAGGGTGGTGGGAACGCGTTCTCCCGGCCTGCAGAGCCGTGACCCCGAGGCAGCTTCCTTAGCGGCAGCACGTGAACCAGGAGAGACTATTTTCTTCATGGTTATTCTGCGACACCACCCCCAAAATACAGAACTGCGGTCCATACTGCAACCATCCCAACACCACCCACGTGTGTTTGGGTGAAACGAGCTCTGCTTGGCTGGGCACTAATGAACACTGATGCCTTGAGAAGGTTTTGCAAGAGCTGTCACAAGCAGGAGAGACCTTGGTCATTAAAGAAGCTGCGTCTTAATGGGATCTGAGGAAGTGTGCAACGGTTAAAATGTGTATCAACAGTCTCCAACATCAAGACGTGGAAATGAAGCTGCTGCTCACACAGTTACCGCTGGATTAGCGTCCAGGGCTTGCCTAATGAGCAGACATTTCTCCTTCCTGTTGGCCCAGGGCCCACAGAAAATTTTATCACATTTCGTGAGATATCTGTGGGACTGGCTACATTCTCTGTTTACAAACTTGCTTAATTACGCTGTATCTGCTGGCTTTTGCTGGGCTCCATTAACCCAAGCGGAGCACGGCTGTCGACCCGGCAGCCGCCCTGGCAGGCAGCAGCCACACGCATGCGCTGCATCCCTTCCTGATGGACCTCACCCCCTGCTCCTGCAGCTCCAGCAAAGCCTTCTGAGGAGCAATTCACAGCAGTGGCCTGGTCTGGGGATAGCATTGCTTCTAGAAGAGGCTAAATGCAGATCTGCCTGGCTAATTTAAACAGCGGCTATGAGTAGATTTAAGCTGTGCTAGGGAAAAGAGACGAATGCCCCTGATCACAGCAGAACTGCCCATCTTCAGGGTGGGGTGGAGCAGAGTTCTGCAGTTGGGGGCAGCTGGAAGTGGGACCATCGTTACTGAAGAGTATAAATTCTGTGGGGAAAGGCCCTTTTCATTTTTCTAATGTCTGGTCTAGCGTGGTGGTGTTCCTTTGGGTACCTGTGGTCTTCATGTGCTGCTGGACTCCAATGGTGAGTACTCCTGATCTACAGACTGATGTGAGTTATTTATAAATGCTTGTATGAGCCCATATTCCTCTTCAGGATTCAAGGTCATGGTTTTGTTTCACAAATTTGTTCTCTGATCAAGCTATTAAGGTGTGGGGAAAGAAGAGGGATTCTTGTTGTGCCAGCTGTTCAGATTAAATGCCTAATTTCCTGGTTAATACCAATTTAGCACCTAAACTTGCTCTGAGTAGCTTCTAGAGATGGTACAGAGTTCGTGATGCTAAGTATCTCCTTAGTTTTAAGGAAAGCCTTAAAAAACATTCATAGTTGTGCTGAAAGCTTGCTCTTTGGGTGTTCTTGTGAATCCTGAACAAGAGAAGATTTCAGAGCAGCCCTTTTATTGTCTGTTAGTGCTCAATCACTGAAAGCGAAAGGTGTGAGAGATAAAGGAGATCTCATTGTCTTCTCATGTTTCCCAATCTATTTTGCGGGCATATTTCCTCACCCTTCTCTCCAGACAGCACTTTATCTCTGCTTTTCTTCCATTACATCTCTCCTGTTTTTCATTTATTTTTTCTCCAGTTCTCTTTAGTTTTATCCAACAGCTTCTCAAGACCGTCTGATTAGAAGTATAATAGGCAAACTTCTTTTTCTGGAATACTTTCTGGGGATATCTTAGGTTTCAGGTGACCACTGCCATACTTAGGGACCCAACTCTAAATCATTAAACAATTACAAGTTTGACTGAAAGAATATCAGAACCAGACATTTTTCTCAGCACCCCTGTGCTGTGCAGTGCCCCCAGAGTTGCTCCCTGCTGCTGCTCACCTATGGACATTCTCCCCCTGTGCTGGTACCGCCGGGACAGGGCGACTCTGGAAAGCCCTGGAGATGTTCTCTGGGGGTGGAGGATACCTGGTGCCTTCCCTGGCAGCTGGCTGGCTTCAGGTAGGGCTGGTTCAAAACTTGTTTTCTGGGAAAAGTGGTATATGAAATTACTTTATTACGCTTGAAACTTATGGTTAAACATCTTCAGAGTGAAGTGGGACTAGTGCTGGTGCTGCACAAGTGTGTATGATTCTAGCAGAGCAGTAGGCTGAGTGTGGGACAGGGCAGTGGAACAGGCAGACTGGGTGTGAGGAACTGTCTCCGTAAACTTCGTATCTGCAAACATATTTGTGGGTTTTGCTCCTTCTTTTATTTTTTCCCACTTATGGTTTCTAAATAGGGGCTTTTTGTTCTGTCGCTTGGTGGCTTCCATGGTGCAGGAAGGCCATCCCCGAGGGATGAGCAAGCACTGCTTGTTGGGCGCTGGCAGCACCCTTGCTGCCACTGTGCTGGGAGCTCAGTCCGTGATTGCTGGTCTTGCTGTATCTTGCTGTCTCACTCCCTGCAGCGTCCCATCGCGGTGCCCTGGGCTGGCCACCCAGCGCTGTGCCAAGCCCGCCGGCCCGGGTGGAGAGCACGACTCGGGTCCCAGCGACCGCGTCTCGGAGGCACGGCAATGCCCCTCTCCTGCCCCGACTCCCACACAGAGGACAGCAAACCGAAATCCGCAAGCACAGCTTCTGATCACCCTGTTGTGTTCCAGACTGCGAATTCACTGCTTTCAAAACAGCAGCCTGAACCTCTGACAAAGGACACCAAAGTCTTTTCTTGCTAAAGGAGATAACAGAACCTCTGTGAAATTATCTCCCATTTCTCATCTTATTACAATGCAGTTGCACAAATAACTTCAGATTAAATAAACACATCTGCATACAAATTGCTCTAACTACCTTTTGATGATCCTCATGACCTCAAACAGAGGTTTACTTTGAAGCAAATGACGGGTTTCCACTGAAGTTTATTTAGCTCAGGAACTGGTGCTCAGATGGGTGCTTCCCTGAGAGCAGCGAGGCTGACACGGAGGCATCTGCTCTGAATTTTAAGCAGCCTCCTCTAAACATTAACTGGAGCAGCAGGAGCATGTAATCGATGGTAAATATTCCATACCATCGCACTCCAAAGATAATTTCAGTTCAAGCATTTGAATAACATGCTAGGAACTAGAACGTTTCCAGAGTTTTAGTTCATTTTGGGTCTCTTTCCTTCCCTAGTATCACAGGACGCGTCACAGTGCGAGCAGTGACGAGCTTCTCTACGGAGACTCAGAATACTCTGTTTATAACTTTGCATTCTCAGGATATTGTCTATTCTTACTCCTTCCAGATACTTGCTCTATGATGAGAGCCTTTTATTCCATGTAGTGTTCTTTTTGTTATTAAATACTGGAGTTGGTTTCATGAGGATAAACTCTGCAAATTCTCCTGCTGACATCTTGTACGTGAGCTATTTTAAATGGGGGCAAAGGCTCCAAAACTCGCTGCAAAATCGTGTGATTGTGAGGACACATGCTCATACAAATGAGACCTGCCCATCTAGGAACGTGAAATTACGAAGCGTTTGAACCAGCAGTGGCCTTCCAGGAGTCAAATTCTGGCGTTGTAGACAGTAACTTAAGAGTAGGTTTTTAGATGCCATAAATTAATGAAGCTGTATCAGAGCTACTGAATGTATTATCTTCATAGTGAGCAGTTTCTGCCTTTGCTTCACTTCAACACCAAGAGGTCAGCCCAGGCTGGGGAGCAGCAGGGAGGGAGGAAAGCACCACTGCGCAGGCAGCGATTACCTGCTGGAAGCTGCCCTGCCTCTGTGAGAACAAACTCGATTCGTGTTCAGCCATGATTATGGTCTTCCTAAAGACATCCACTTTCCATAGAGATTAGTATTTTAATTACACGTGGTGTTGCAGAGTCATGGTTTATGACTCGGGGGGACAGAGCTTGGCTGCTGTAAATCACAGCAGCTCCATTGACTTCAGCGCCCGCTGCGTGCCCGTGCCTCTCGTAATTTGCTGTTTATCTCATTATCTGTCAGCGAGAACCTCTTGCCCTGAAACACTTGCTTATTGGCTTTAACACATCTGGGCAGGAAAGGCCCTACTGCGGTAGGACCAAAATTAGCTGTTGTGGGGACTATTCCCCTCGCAGAAAGGAAACCACACCGGGCAGAGAGGGGAGGCTGGTGGGGGGTGAACCCACAGCCCTCGGGCTGCCAGCAGTCTGCAGGGTGCTTCTGATTGTTTGGGGCTTTTTTGCTAAACAGAAGACTGTTTTGTAAATGAAGCTTTCTCTTTCACAGTAAATATTGTCGTTCTTCTAAGCAAACATAAACCCTTAGCTGGAGAAATAGATAGCAGGGAAAGTTCAGCTCTGCTGGTGCCTGGGACCCCAGCCTGGGCTGCCCATCACACTGCTGTGGGACAGGGGGTCCTTCCTGGGGAAAAGCTGCTTTCTTTTTTGAACCATGCTCCTCTGCTGCTTTAGCACATCGTGTTTGTACTGCTTGTTTAATGTCTGCATTTTATTTACTCAGAAAGGATGTGAATTGTGATGGTTTTATGGCATCGATTACCCTGCCTGTCTCGTTTGCCTGGCTGCAGGCAGCAGTTGCAGCATCTCTGCCCTTACAGCTGCCCAGCCTCGCGCCGGGCACGTCGCTGCCAGCTTTGCTTCTCTGCCTGTCTCCTGCAGGTTCTGCTGACCACAGCTTCATCCATCTCTCCCTCCCCATCCCACTTCTCCTCCGGGGCCTGGGGCTCAGGGTATAAACCCGTGGTCAGAGCGGGTGGGAGCCCAGCATGTGCTGCAGCACCCTCCTGAAACCTGCAGTCCCAGCAGCAAGGCACGCTCAGAAACTGCCCGCCGCTCTTGAGCGTCACCTTAAACCCAGTGTCCCCGTCCGCACCCCTCGCCTGATCTCTGGGGGCTGGCGGTCGGTGCCCAGGGTTGGAGCTCATGAGCAGGCAGCACGTCCCGCGCCATGCTGGGGGGTCGGGGCTGGGGGCCTGGCAGTCGGTGCCCGGGGTTGGAGCTCATGAGCAGTCAGCACGTCCCGCACTGTACCGGGGCTCCTCTGGCCCTGCCCAAGCTGCTGGCCTTGTGGCTGGCGCGTGCTCGGATCCAGCACCAAAAATGTTGCTAATGAGTATCACATCTTGATGTTCCTGGTAAAAATTGCTGCACTCTCTCATGATCCGAGGGTCTTTACCTGACTGCATACTGCTGGGCTCCATAGGTACAAGTCAGCAGACACGAACAGCGTGCGAGGCGCAGGGCACGGGCTGAAGCGCAGCCTCTCCCATGAATGCCAGAGTGCAGCACCAGCCAGCCCTGATACATCACTATTAATATAAGAAGAAATTTCTAACAGAGTAGATAATGATCTCCCACTAATCACAGGGAATGTTAGTCTGTGGATTCTTAAGATAATTGTCTCTGTAATTAATGGTGGATCAGATACTGGTATTGCTCTCCTTGTCCAATCGATTAGAGGAGGGATGTCACTTCCACGCAGATAATGACAGGGACGCCTTATCCAAAGTCCACAAAGAGAAATAGGGGAAAAAACCTGCAAAAGCCTCTCCCAGAGAGAGGGAATGGGTGTCCCAAGGGGCCTGTGCAGGGTGCTGTGGAACTGGATCCCATGGGAAGCTGGGACCCTGGGAGGGTGCAGACGTGGGGGCTGCTGGCACGGCATGGGGGATGGCCCCTGTCAGCTGGGCTGGCCGGGACACAGTCCCTTGGTGGGCTTGGATCAGTGGGGCCCCAGCAGGAATCCCTCCTGTTGGGCAGAGCACGAGTCATGGCACAGCCAGAATTCAGTTACTTTTCCAAGAAATATTATATTGCTGACAGCAATCTTAATTTTCTACACAGAAATTAAAATAAAATGTTAACTGCAATAGCTGGGTTTCGGAATCATTTGTACCACTGGCAAAGGGGATCCTGATTGCATTATCGTTTATCCAGCTATTGATTATAAAATATTAAAAGTGAAGTTGACGGAACCAAAGATTCTTTTGCAGCACTAGTTATAATGAAAATTATTTCTGCAAAAATGTTCATGCTAGATATTAAAATCCTAACGGTTGCAAATAAATCTGAAGTTACAAATGTCCTGGGTTTAAATTGGGAAACACTGAGTCCGTGTAAACAGAGCTGGGGTTCCACTAAGTCAGGAGAAATTGATGCCATTCGCTTTCATCTGGAAAGAGAAAAAGCTTAAAGCAGAAGGAAGGAATTACTTCGGCACCAAGCCCTGCCCGACAGCAGTCCGTCTGCGTGCACATCCTCCGCTCGGCGGCTGGGTGGGAAGCAGGTGGCGGAGTCGCGTTCCCACTCGCTCTGTGCACTGGCAGCCGTTGAAGGCAGATTTCACGTGTGTCCCCCTTTGAAGCGCAGCAAAACACCTTCGTTTGCACTTCTTCATCATTTGTTGTCCATATGTCCAAGGCAGTTCTTGCTTTCTTGGGATTAAGTGTTATCAAAAAATGCTAGTGTCATACGGGAAGGAACTTTGCTTGGGTTCAGGCTCTGTGGAGTGGCTTCCCAGGAACTGTCACCCTCTCTCATGCTGCTGTTTCCCTGCTGACCGATGCCAGCCCAGATGTCAGGTGAGGCTGCAGCCTGGAACGGCAGAACTTCTGGGTGGTTCATTGCTCTTTGACAGAAGCTTTAATGACCCAAAGCAGGGAGAAATAGCTTTCTATCACAGAATCTAAGACTCAGTGACATGAAATCCCTGCCCAGTGAGGTCTGCTCTGATTCAGGGCAGACCAAGCCACATGCTGGTGCCTCCAGCCTGCAGCCAGAAAGCCCTGGCAGCTGCTGCTCCACTCTGCCCATCTCCGCATCGCTACGCACAGGCGAGAGACGGGGCAGGGTGCTGGCTCACACAGACCGAGGCATTGCAAAGCTCTTCAATTTGTGTGTTCTGTTCAGCTGGCTCCTACAAATGGTACAGGTGGAAGCATGGGTTATAAATGCAACGTGTTCCAATGAAGGTGGAAATCGGGGGTGGTAGCAGTGGTTCTCAGCCTTGCTGCTGGTCCTCAAGCCCACGTGGTTTTTGGTCGCACCTTAGCAGTCCCTGCTGTTAGCACTTTGTGCCCAGACACCCCCCCATGAACGTAATATTGGGAACTCAGCTTGGATTTCATGCACCAGCTGCTGGCTGGATGTGGCGTGGTCAGAATTCACGAACCATGAACTGCGTGTGGGTCATCTACGCCCCTGAATCCAAGCAGAAGATTGTCCTCAGCTTCAACCCTGCCTTTACTCATTGCTGCCCAGCTCTAAATGGTGATGCTCGTGACTTTACAAAGTCCTGCAGAGCTGTCTGGCTCCACGCAGCCCCGCAGCAGAGCGTCGAGGCTCGGAGCTGCCCGTGTCGGCGCAGCGCTGGGCTTCCTCGTGCTTGCGGGCTCGCTTCTACCAGGTGCTCCAGACCTGGCCTTCAGTAAAGCGTTTCTCATTCTGTTTACATCTCCTGACGTAATTTGTTACCAAACTCTTGCCGTTCCCCTCAGCCTGCAGACAGGCGTTTTCCATAGAGTACGTGGCAACGTGCGTGGATGCTGTGAATGAACACGGTGACATTCTGGTGTAGATTAAAGTGAAAAATTGAAGTTGCGTTCCTAGCTTCATTTCACTGCAGCACAATTCATCGGTGCCATCTGTCTTAGTCCTTTTTAAATGGCAGCTCTTCTGGATTGATTGGCAAGTGAATAGATTTCCTGCCACAAAGTTTTGAGGTCAATCAATCACTTAGGTGTATTAATTACGAAGATCTTGAAGTTGCAGTGTGCAATTTTTTTACTTCAATGAGCTACATGCAGAGAGTTGCTTGGTCTTTTTTTAAACAGCTTATTTTTTGCAGTTGGTCAGAACTCTGGGCTGACAGACCCAAAAAGGGATTGGGATCTCCGGGGCAAAATGTGGGATTTCAGCAGACCCCACCACTGGGCTGCGTCAGCCTAGGAGCACAGCACGGCTCTGAGGGCACAGAGGCCATCCTCCAGATGAGGAAAGGACACGAGTATTTAGGCAATTGAAGGTTTTATAACTCTTTTTGCAAGAGTGGGGGGATGTACTGTGGAAGCAATGAAGTCACGGTTGATCCCAGCCCCAATTCCATCGCTTCGGGCAGCGTGCCAGCCCTGCTGCAGGCCAGCCGACTGGGTGCTGCCCAGACTCCCTGGGAAATGGCAATGTAATGAAGTTGCCTCATGTTCTGTATGGATTTGTGGAGTTGCTATGCACAGTTAAACAGATAATGTTTTCACCCAGAGAAACCTGCATTTTTACAGTCAGAGCAATGATTCTTTATACACCCAATATTTTTCCATATAGAGTTGCTGACACGTGAAATAGAAAATGCAGGGTATGAGCTAGACTCTGTGTGTATACGTATACAAACATAAATATCAGTTTGTGTCTCAGTTTAACTTTGCAAAGTGGTTTGAGCTTCTACACCAAAAGGGGACAACTTCAGCAGGAATATGTTTGCGAGTACTTCCATGGGTGCTGAATCTTTCCTGGATTTTAGACAACAAAAGTTTGTTGGAGCCATCTAAGCGCGTCACATGCAGTCTGTTCTCGCTCCCCGCACCAGCAGGTGCTGGATGCCCTCCTGCCTTTCCGCTGCCTTTTTCTGGGCTTCGAGCACGTGAAGCGGCCGGCTGCGGTTGCTGCGTGGCAGTTGTGCTGCCTTCCCGGCACAGGTTTCTGGCAGCAGCTGATGGGTGGTGCAGGCACCAGGGAGCATTCGGGTGTGATGTGTCTCTGGGGTGTTTGCACCACCTCTACAGGCCTTTGTGTAGAGCAGACGTGGGGGCTGGGGGCTGCTCTCCCTCCGCCGGTTGGGGTGGGCCGGGCTGGTTCCGTGAGGACAAGCGGGCGGTTTGCAGGGAGGAAGCCCGGCTCCCCTGGGCAGCTTGGGGTTCTGGTTCCGGCACACGGTAAGGGCAGCATGGGCAGAGGCAGGGCTGTGCAGGGCAGATGGGGTGGGATCCGCCCTCGGCTGAGGCTGTGACAAAAGATGCTTTCACAGTATTTCTGGCGAGTCCAGATCCAGGTGGCTGGAGGGAAGGAAGTTTTTTGTAAGAAGAGGGTTAAAAAGAAACTGGTTTTAAATTCTCTATTATATGAATTGAATCTAACCACAATCCGATGGTGAGAAAGTGTCTAACAACCTCTGCAGCATTATAACAAGCATCAGAAAAGAAAGGGACTGGTTATTTTGGGAGATACAGTGCTGGCTTAGCTAATTGCAGCTTCTGCGAATGCTGAATTGTCTGAAATTTTTAAGTGTGTTTTGGGGGACACTTAAAATGCTTTATTTTCTCCAGAATGGGGTATTAATGCTTTTGTAAATTCCTCCTGCCCCGGCAGCAGCAGGAAAGGCATTGTGATATCCACCTTGGAAATGAGCACGGTGTAATTAACGCTTCTACTTGGCCTCAGACACAATGGAGGCTTCCAAGACGAACTGCACGGAGAAGAAAGCTGAGTGCCGTGATATGGCAATCAGCGCTTTACTCCAGCGCTGTGCGCAGCTCCCACCCCGCCGGCTCCGGCGAAGGGGTGGCTCTGCAGCGCGTTCCAAGCCAGCGTCCCCCCGCCCTCCCCGGGAAGCGGGGCACATCTGGCCGTGACATCTGTGTGGGACCCCAAACCATGCCCTGAGCAGCCCCGGACCGAGCCATGGCAGCGCTGGAGCGGTTGCTCCGAGCTTGCCGGGAAATGGCTCATCCCCACCGCTTCTGTGTAAACGTCTGCAGAACTCCTGCTCTGATTCTCACCGAGACATGGAGGGGAATCTCCCCTTCTGTGGGAGCTGTGGAGCCACGGGTGCTGTGTCCTGCCTCCAAGCACCGGTCTCCATCCACGTGCGCAGGGAGGTCTTGCAGCTGGAGCCCTGCACTGCTGGAGGGTGTGCAATCTTTGCTGCACGAGAGGGTTTTGTGAACGATGGAATTGTAATAATTTGTATGTGAAACAGCTCTTCCTTCAGCTATGAATTTGGTCCAGCCAATTGAAATTCCCAATCTCTTCTTAGGGGAATAGCTTGAAAGAAAACCCAAGGCTGCAGAGCCGCCTGTGCTTGCAGGCTTCTATTTATTGCAAAATAATTTCCCACCGCTGTTTTCTAAACCGCTTTGACAGAAACAAAGCGGCAGGTCGGAGCCCTGGTTTCACTCGGCAGCAGCCACGTGGAATTGCAGGTTTGACCTCATTTTATCCTCCGAGTATTTAGAGATTGCTTTCATGCCCAGGAACCATATGAGAAGAATATAGATTCCTTCCAGAGCACAATGAACTTGGAAACAATAAGTGACCTCTAAAGTTGAATTCTATAGCCACAAGAATAAGGAATTTCTTTCTTTAGGAATGAAAGAAGCAGGTTTTATCTCAACACAAGAACAACAGCTGCTCAACTAAAAATAACCAATAAAGTGGAAATAGAAAAGCTGTTTCCAAATTATATCCTTTTGAAGAAATCATTATGCCATTTCTGTGACTCCCTTATGCGTTCCGTATCCACATTGCTGTCTAACAGCAGAGGCTACAGAAGTTGAGGGATTTGACAGTCTATCGTGTTCTTCCTTTGCGAATGCGTACAGGCAGAGGGAAGCTGTGCCAGATCTGTTGATAGATTCAAGACCAGGAAAATGGGAAAATTTCCACTTAAACAACTTAGATTTTCACAGAATAGGAGGGAAAGAAATAACCCAGTAGCTTCAAGCTGTTGATCTGTTGGAGCAGCCTTCCATGAGGCACAGGGAAACACAGTCATGGCAATGAACGCGCCACCAAGTCGCTGCCTTCCCCAACTCTTTGCCGCTCCGGTGGCTTCTGGGATAGTGCATCCTTCTCCTGGCTCGGTTCTCTTTTCCTCTGTATCTGCCGCAAGGGCTGCAAGCAGCAGATAATTTTTAATGGCTAAAACAGGTCAGCACTGTTGGCAGTGCAGTGGTACCCGTGTCTGCCCATGCAGCCGTTAGCCGGGACTGGTGCTGATGCCAACCCGCGCCGGGACGGCTGCTCTGCCGGCAGTGGAGCCCCCGGTGAGGCTTAACGTGCTCGCTGCACAGCGCGGCTGGGTACCTGCTGCTGGCTCCTGGTGACCCCTGCCTCGGCCCTGCTCCCCGAGGACAAACCAGCCTGCCAAAACAGACACCAGTCACTGCCCTGACCAGCGGGGAAGATAATCCGCTGCCAGCTCGGTGTGGGTGCTGCTGATCCCCGCGGCCGGGCTCTGCCCAAGCACCGCAAGCGGCTCGGCTGGCGAGGCAAACAGCTCTGAGCAAAAGTCACCAATCCTGCTTTCTTTTGCCTTTTTTATTACTATTACTCTTTCCTTCAGTGTGGCTGTGAAGTTGCTGGGCCGGAGGGGGGAGGGAGGGGGGGGGGGAGGGAGACGGGGAGCACCGTCCCCACCAAGCCGCAGCACTGACGGCTGGCGTGGCCCACGGGGCCTGGGGACCAGCCAGCTGCAGGTGGACACGAGTAAACGGGCGTTTTTATAAAGCTTGTCCTCTGCTTAACGCTGTCTGTGCTGACAGGCTGATTTACATCCTGCTCTCGGAGGGAAGAGCTGGAAGGTTTGCACGTCCTCCCCACGCATGGGCTGGATGGCCACGTTCGCTCGTCTCTGCAGCCCCGGTGCGGCTGTCCAGCCGCCCTGGGCACAAAATGGTTTGTACACAAAGTTTTCCTTTTGCTTTTGTAAGTGCTTGTGCTCTTTCGGACAGCCAGTTTCCAAATAGAGTTAAACAACAGAGAAAGCTCCCACTAATACAAACAGATCTTAATTTGCTATAAAAGCTGCCTTTTTTTTTTTTTTCACAATGGTCAGCTCCCCGTGGGGAGGAAGGCTTTCCTGCTAGGATTAAAAACAGGGCTGAAAAAGACACTTTGGTCTTGGCCCTGCAGTCGTGGGCTGCTGTGGGGGCTGCGCTGCTGCTGCAGCGGGGCTCAGCCCCAGCACCCACTGCCCGTGCCCGGGGAGGGTGGGGATGGTCCTACCCACCCTCCCGCACCCGCAGCCGCTGCAAGGTTTCCTCCAGAGCAGCTTTATTGCATTCTCTCGGAGCGAGTTAAATAAGGAAACTTGATTTCACAGAGTTTATCAAATTTTAAACAGAAATTATTGATGGAGAAAAAAAATCTCCCACACATGTACTGATACCTTCTCCCTCCCTCTTTGCCGTTGTGAGCTGAGCTACATCCACGTTCGCTTCCATGTCGTGGACAACGGCAAAAAGAAGCTGAAGAGGAAAAGGAAGGTGGGGGGTGATGGAGGTGTTTCTACAGGTCCCCTCAGAGTGCAGAGTCACAGAGGGATTTTGGGCTCAGCACTGCCAACACCGCTCCGTGCAGTGGTGGCAAAATGAGGGACCACTGAATGGGAACCAGTAGGAAATGACAGCATTCTCTGCTGAAAATAGCTTGGTAATTGCAGGTTTTATATATGTTTAATTTAGAAAGGACTTTGCTGTTTCATTTCAGCTAGCAGTGTCCTGGCTGGAAGAGCTCCTGTGCTAGGGCTCGGGCAGGGATGCCAAGGATTTAGCATCCCACTCTGTGCCATCTTCACCCCGCAGGGTGGGTTGCAATGGGCTTTTCAAGCACCTGACATCAGGCCATAAATGTGTATCCACTCGTTACCCACCCACAGCAGCTGGGGAACGGAAGCAATTTCTGAGGCTACCGGGAGAAAAAATAAACCTTGCTGAATGGAAGGTGATAGCATTGAAGGAACAAGTGCACATGTCTGGATAAATAGATGAATACTGCAAGGGCCAAATCGTCTTTTTGACAGGTGATATGAAGATAAGGTCATAAAAACCACTCTTGCCTGTAAGTACGTACCCCTTGATGTGAGTTAGGAATGGTGCCGGGAGTCATTACAGATTTAACACAGCATTTTCCTGCCGTCCGCTGTGATGCTTCCAGTGAGAACAGGAGACAGCAAGCGGAATCGGCTTGTTACGCTGTTATTTCCCAGGGTGAGGAGTGTGCACGCCTCCGCAGCAGCGTGACAACCCCGCGACAGCCGTGCAAGCGACAGCCGGCCCTCGCCACCGATTGCCGCCCGGGGCCCGCCGGGGCCGG
>Ga0181612_174439_pt1 | contig 28829 bp, 15 predicted proteins | sample HoacroProtozoa21_FD_119630 | JGI IMG/M metagenome (GOLD analysis project Ga0181612, IMG submission 119630) | Hoatzin crop microbial communities from Cojedes, Venezuel. Combined Assembly of Gp0051906, Gp0051904, Gp0051908 | reverse complement strand
CTATCATGACACACCCCTGTGAAAAGTCCCTGTCCATCCTTCCTGTAGGCCCCTTTAAGTACTGGAAGGCTGCTGTAAGGTCACCCTAGAGCCTTCTCTTCTGCAGGCTGAACAGCCCCAAATCCCTCAGCTTGTTCTCATAGGAGTGGTACTCCAGCCTTCTGATCATCTTCGTGGCCCTCCTCTGGACCCACTCCAACACATCCATGTCCTTTTTATGTTGGGGGCTCCAGAGCTGGACGCAGGACTCCAGGTGGGCTCTCACGAGAGTGGAGTGAAAAATCAGAAATAAAAGGAATTCAAATGCGGGCTCTTTCATGCATCTGGGAAAAAGCTGGGACCGACAGAATACGACAGCCTTAGGATTAAGGATGAGTTGGTTTATTGGATGATGGAGTTCTCCTCTGAGCAGGCATGGGAGGATTTTGTTAGATATTAGTCTTATTATGTAATTTGCTAAATGTGTTCATAGCTCCAGATGGCTGGATTTAAAAATATATTAATAAATTATCTTTACACACTTTTAAAGTTCCCTGTTAATGGCCAGGTATATCCAAAGCATTAGATAGAGAAGAATTGATGGGCTGCTTTGAAGTAAAGGGAAATAAATTAATTTTAAGGGTTCTCCTTGCTCGATAAAACACTGCAGAAGCTTTGAGTCCAAAGAATGGTCAAATATTTTTGATGTTTTCGTAAAAAGGAGCTAATTTGGGGCTGAATGGCATTGTTGGTGTTTTGCTTTCTGATATAAAAGTAAAGCACCCTGAAAACTGTATCTGGCAGGGAAAACATGGCCTTGTATGAAAATGGTGTCTGGTGATGTGAAAGAGCCTTGTAATGAGGATAAATTTGGCTTAGAGATCATATTGTTAAAAGTTAGAACCCATCCATGTTTGGTATTTTTTATGATGTAATAAATAATGGCGGCTGGTAAGAAGCCCGAGTGCTCTCCTCACACCACCCATTTGAAAATATTTAAATAGAATAGAACGATGTCTGTGTATGTTCCGAAGGGAACAAGGGCAGGCTTCTCTCTCCCACCTCATTCCAAGGATGGCACTTCCTCCCTTCGTCCTGAGGGCCAATATTCCTTAATTAATAAAAACAGAGCCCTATTCAACTCTTTCTTCTCCAATGAAGTGCCCATAAATGAGAGTTTTGTCTGAGTAAGATGCAGGCACAAAACCCTGAATAGAACTTATAATAATCACAGCAGAAGTTTTACAAGGGGCGGTCCTTTGTTGCTGTGTCAGAGTACAGAGCTACGACTTCTGTGATTTGTGACCAGTTCTGTCTCTTTTTAATGTAGCTTTTCCTGTTAGCGTGCAATTATTCCCCTTGTTTTTCTTTGCTAGAGTAAGGCTCTGAAAGCGGAGACAAAGGCGGAGAGAAGCATGAAGATGGTGTGTCGAGAATGTGCTTTGTTCCAGGGCCTCAGAAAGCTCTGTGCGTATATCTTGAAATTGGAAAAGGACCTTACGTCCTCTGTCTGACCGCTCTGTGCCGTTCTGCCTCTGTTCACACAAGTGATTGGGCTTAGTCGTCTTGTTCGGTCGATAGGTTTTGCACCGTCTTTTTTGTTGGAGGTTAATGTAGCATGTTTCCTCCTCTTCCTCCCCCTGCCCTTGTTTAGAACAAGCATTGCCATGCTTGAAGTGCTTCTCTTGCTTTTAGAAAGCTATAGTCTGAGATGGAGCCGAGCGATGATCTGATTAAAGTGATTAAAACTATATACAGAATGCATAATTAACCTTTGCCCTGGCTGTCGTGGGGAGCTGATGCATGGAGCTGATACTGTATCTCCCCATGGCAGCAGGCGTATGCTACGTGACTTTTTTTTTTTTCTTCTAGAGAACTTTAATCGCTTGAGATAAAGAGCCAGGAGAGAGAGATCAGGGCTGTATTAATCCTCTCAATGGCTTTATAATTTCCCCACTACTCTGCTGCTGGTAATCAAGAAAAATAATGCTGGCTTAATCCTGGACGCCAAGGTCAATCGTCCCTGAGCCTTTTGATAGTAAGGATGTCATTATGGAAAGATTTTTAATGAACGTAATTTTCCTTGCATACTTTGGGGCCAGGGATAGGTATGTGATTTCTTGTTCCTGGTGGAAGAATATTTCTTGGTTGGAGTAATAACTGTCTCATTTTGATCATTGTCTAACGGCTGGTTAGGGCAGGAGGATGGCCACAGCAGGCAAAGGCTATTTTCAAAAATACCGGGGGACAAAGAGTGCCACCGATCAGCCGGAGCTTGTACAGTGGCAAGAGAAAGGCTACTTCTGGGCATACGCAGGAGGATTTTAACAAGGAGTGGGGAATTAGGTCTTGATGTGCCAGACAGACACATGTACCGGAGAGGGGCTACTGGACCCTGGAGTGTTTTCTGGTGCGACTTCAATCTGCCATAATTCTAGTTCTCAAAAAAAAACCCAACCCACAACCCAAAAAAAATCTTCAGAAGCATCTGTCTTCTGTTTCTGAACTAAGGTGAAAAAGCTTTTTAGCCGTTTTCTGAAAGCTGACATTTTGAACACCTTAAAAAGCCGACGCTGTAAATAATGCTGCTTACCATCACATTTAGCTTAATTCTGCACCGCTTTCGAGATAAGAAATAGTGAAAGATATGTCTGTCACTGAGACTGAAGTCTGGAAGTGCTAAAAAGGCAGAGCTGACACTCGCACAGAAGTTGATGTTAATAGTGGGCTCATCTCATGAGAAAACGTATCAGCTGTATTTGTGTTTGGAGACAAAAGTGTTACGGAATTTTCAGTTTTGTCCCCGTAGCCAACATTTCAGTTAATCCCTTGAGATTATTCTGTGTTCTTGTCACATTCATGGTTGATAAAATCTAAAAGTTCAGAGATGTGCACAGGATATGAATGCTTTTGCCTTTCTTCTAGAAGCATCTGTTAGGAATTGCAAAATTCTGACTTTTTTTTTTGTTTTGTTATGTTGTAGTCCACAGCATCTGAAACATGAAGCTTGTTATTTAAAGTCAATGGGAGTTTAAAAAACTCAACCGAACAAAAAGAAAACACCACTGGATACTCCATTTCATACTGGTCCTCAGCATGCCAGTCTCCCTCATTGCAAACTTCTTGCAGAAAAATAGTAAATGCAACTTAAAATAACCAAACACACACGAAAGTAGAACAGGATAAAATCCATGCAAAGATTTTCACATAATCCACTGAAAGCCAAGAATTCGAAGGAAAAGACTTTTTATTGCACAGCTCTGTTATGTTTAGTGCTATTAGTTGCAGTACCTGGGCAGACCATTTAGCTTAGCAGTTGCGGAGATATTTAATCAGGTCTTTAAAGTACAAACTTCGAAGGTGTGTGTGACAAGCCTTTTCCTTGTGGGAATCTTAGTTTTATAATATTCTGTAATTTGACTCTTTCTTAGCAGAATGAAGAAAAACCGTTATTTGGGATTTAATCCTTGGGTTTAGATAAGACGCTGTCAAGGAACTTAGATTTTCTTGCAGTAACATACATTGTTTTATCTCCGTGGTGGAAGTTTTTGGGTTGTTTCATAGCAGTCACTTTATCCAGGGGCAAGATGAATTATGTTCTGTAACAGCTTTTTTTTTTTGTCTTGGGGAGAAGATGGTGTTTTACAGCATCACCGCGGGGAAAAAAAAACAACAAACCCTAATGTTTTTTTGAGTGATATTTTGATGTGACCAAAACAAATGGTAGTTATTCTGCACAATACATTTTGAATGCAATGTTTTGTGAGTAGATAGTATTTAAATGAACCCAATTATAAAAGTAGCTGAAATATTTATAGTGCCTGACTATGGCTGGAACTTTTGGTGTTTAAATAATGCACTTCTCATTGTCTATATTGTCCTGTATGGGAAACTAGATACTGGAAATTATTCTTTTTTTCATTATTCTTTTTTCCACATATGCATTTTTTTAAAATTTGTTTTGGAATACTAAATGGATGTTAGCAATACTTAAGATCTTGTACATGCTATATAGCTGAAGCCCAAAACAGCACGCTAGCTTTATTTGATTTGCTAGTTTTGTTGTAGCAGCACCTTAAAGTACAAAAAATGTAGAAGTCCTGGACTCTGGAATCATTCCCGTTGAGATGCAGAAGTTGCGCTGAGCAGAAATGACAGCTGTTTAGTCTGGTGTCACCGCTTTCATAAATGACAAAAAGGGGCTTAATTATGATTGTTTGATGGGGGAGGGGAACTTCTTGTATCCAAATTTCTCTGCTTAGTTATTCTCGCATTCTTCCCCACTAAGAAGCAAAATACTACTGAAAATTAGGCTACTCGTCTAGATGGGGCTCCTCCCTCCTGGAGGAGTTTTGCTTCAGGCCATAAACACCAGTCGCTCATTAATTCCCCAGAAGTGCCAGGGGCCAAGGCCATCATTGCTAATCTAATTGATTTGTTGTTAAACAAAACAAAAACGTGTTACTGTTTTCCCGTGGAGTCCTCATAGCTTCTGGAAGCGTGAAGGCGAGCTGTCGGAACGTGGCACTGGGGCAGGCAGAGGTTCTTTAATAATTAATAGAGACTCGGGCAGCCAGTGAGGTTTCCTCTTCTCATTTTCAACCTGGAATCTGGGTTGTAATGAAGAAAAAATATTCCTGGAAGGGAACACTGTTGTCAGGTAATGGTGTCTGGCTAGATAATGTTGAGGAAAAGGGAGATTTCTGAAATATGAAGAATTTTGGTTCTGGCCATATTAAGCTGTGTGACATAGCACTCTGCATTTGGCCTGATAATTTCTGATGCAAACTGATTAGCAATGAAGTCTGTTGTTACTGTCTTGCTGGAATTAGGACGGCTAAAAAGAGCCATGTTTATGCTTTACTTCACTCAGGTGGAGGATGTGTAAACAGGAAAATAACATTTTCTCTGCGGTGTTTTGGAAGAGGATGTATTCTTGTAACCAGTCAGGTTTCTAAGTGTTTGTAGCTGCTCTCTTTAATTTCCAGTAGTGTGAATATAGGTCACACGTCAACAGCCCAGGGATCTGACAGGAATTAATAATCACAGAATGGCAGGACGGGTGAGGTTGGGAGGCTCCTCTGGCATCCAACCCCCTGCTAGAGCAGGTCGCTCAGGACCATGTCCCGTTGGGTTTTGAGCATCTCCAAGGATGGAGAGTCCTCAACCTCTGTGGGCAACCTTATCCAGTGTTTTATCACCCTTTCAGAAACAAATATATACACTTTCTTATGCCAATAGAGAATTTCTTGTGTTTCAGTTTGTGCCCGGTGCTTCTTTCTCTATCACTGGACACCGCTGATAAGCTAATATCGGTTTACAGTTGTTTTCTCTGCAGTTTGTTGTGAAGACAGTGGGTGAAGCTCCCGCTCGGAGCAGAGCGCGGCCTGCGCTGTGCTTGTTTTCTCCTTGCCATTCCATGCTGAAGCCTGCTTTCCTGTAGCCCGCATGCTATTGGCAGCATTCAGCACTAAAAGCAAAAAAAGAAACATAATGAGCTGTGCCCTGCAGAGTAGTTAAGTTGGATAATTGCGCTAATAGACACTGTGGATTTTGCAAAGGCTTTTGCGGATGAAAATATAGGGCACATTAGTGAATAAATCAATGGCAATGCATTAATAGACGATGGCTCTGTTCTCCACTCACCCAGTGAAACTACTTGATAATGACATTTTCTTCTGTATATCATTTCAAAACAACAGCAGTTTCATCACAATTGTAATGACTTTGATAAAACGTTGCATAAATGGAAGGTTTGAAGTTTGACTGTTGATGGAATTTGGGGATTCCAGTATTTGTGGAGAAGATTCCATTAATACTGAATATCCCAACAGCAGCATAAAATTTGGAGGTATGCCATGCGAGTTCTTCAACACTACAAAGCAGATATTCGGAAGCCTCAGAAGCTGCAAAAATAATAATGTAAGGGCTTTAATATCTTTTTTTACACTTACAGCTTTGTGTATCCACTATGAAGTAATTTGAGTTCAATTTACCTGTCAGTGTGTAAGTAAAACTCGAATAGATCTGAAAGATGAAGCAATTAAAGTACTAATATTTTCTTTGAATTTAAATAGCACTTATCCAAAGATCCCAAAGCAATTTACTATTATTAATAATAAGGCCTGATTCATATCTGGTGCTTTTCATCAGTATTACTCAAAAGTCTTTACCAAGGTGCATGTCATTAATTCCAGTATCAAAATGAGGAAACTGATGCACAGAAAGATGAAAGTGATTAGCTTAAGATCACTTAGGTAGAGTCAGGGGCAGAAACAAGGTTAGAAATCACATTTTGTAATTCCCAGTCCCGCACTCTTCTCACTTAACAAAATTGACTCCTGTATACAACACAAGGATAATTATTTTACAGCATTTTTAAGAGCTGTGTCAAAGAATTTCTATTAAAATACCTCAGTATCTGTCATCTTTAGGGGACAATGGTATAATAAAGTAAGACAGAAGCACTTAACAGATCAAAATTGATCCACATTGCTGTGTTGAAGGACGATTATCAGCAGTGACTGTGGCTTGATCTGGGTAATAGACTTGAAGACCAGATGTACTGATCCTGGAAGATCGGTGAAATTTCTGCATATATTACCTTGAATTTTTTGTGTTCCCATTTGAAAAACATTCAGTATTTTGGAAGTAATAGTCCCTTTCTTCCCCAATCCAGTAATCCCTGGTGTGTGACACAGTGCACCAGGCATTCTTATAGAAATGGTTAATCAGAGGGTCAAGTTCTTTAAAAATAAGTACAAAAGTGAAAAATGGATGGTGTTCACAGGTGTCATTGTAGACAATATTGTGTGGATGTTTGAGTGAACTCTGAATACCGTATCCAGCATGCTGTTCACAAGATCACTGAACAACTTACCTTGATGCTAGAGCGAGAGAGAAGAAAAGACAGATCTTGCTTTATTTCCCCTTACCAGAAAGCAATAATGTACATGCAGATCTTAGTCCCTTAGTTTTCAAGCTGGGGACAGCTATTTTTGGTGACATAGAAGCATACTCTTTCCTTAGTATTTTGCTGGTAATGAGAAAGTGTAGTAAAAATATCTATATTTTCAGGAAGTATTTGCATCAGCTAATTTTTTGCAATGTATTTTCCTCATTTTTTCTGTTGCTGGACTGCATTGACTGGTACCAACCAATTATGGGAGAAATAGATGTTTCTGAGCTCATCACAGTGCTATTTACTTGCAAGAGGCAGCTAGCATACAATGAAGCTTTTTGGCAGAATCTAAACACTACTTTGGAAATTAGAGGGCAGAGAACATAAACCAGAAGAATAAAATGCTGGGAATTACCTAATGAGTAAAGAAAAGCATCAGTGACCAGAGTTTTTATGGGTGCAGTTCCCATCAATGTTAATGGGAATTGTTGATATAAAACTCGTCTCTGTCCTCTACCCTCCCGTTCTCTCTACACACATCGCCCTGAGATGGAATAGCAAAGTAGGAATAAATTATTGGGGAAGAACAGTTCCTACGTGCTGTTGAAGTGTTTGCAGTTTGGTTGGTGAAGATTTGCAAGGAAATTTTTGGATTGTTTTTAGTAAATGTTGAGAAGGTAATGATTACTGTTCAGGCTCCAAATTGTGCAGAGAAAAGGCCCATTTTAATATAACATGATAATGAAGTTACAATGTATCACATGATACCAGTCTTAATATTAAACCTTTAGAGCAAGAGGTCACTCTGCCTTTTCTGTGTTGACCCAAGCCAGTCTGATCTGACTATGGAAGCTGGGATTGTCCCATGGAGGTCTCAGCCAAGTCTCATATTCCAGCATAATTCCTTTTCTCCCCCGGTTCTCCTCTAGGATCCTCTGATCTACGTGAAATGACAGTTCTCTGCTGCAGCCCTTTACTAGGGAAAGGGGAGAGAGATGCTGCTTGAACTTCTGCCTTGCTCCAGCATTCGTACTGGTGGGGCCAAGTGGTCCAGTACAGCACATCCCACGAGGGCTGCAGCTGCCTTGGTCGTGTTTGTTCCCCATCATTGTTGAGAATCCCTCACGTTTAGGATGGTGATAATCTCATGGTACTAATTATCATTAGTTCAAACTTTGAAGCCTCTCATAAACATAAAGGCAAGAAGATTTACCTTAGATGGTGGGGTGATGCTCTAGATGAAAATGTGCAAACAGCCCCCCGTGGTGAGTGTGGTTTTTTTCCTGTGTCTGTGAGAGGTGCTTTAAGAGCTGATGCTTCTGAACATGTTGTTTATATATAGACTGCATGCCGGGCAAATATGAGAATGGAAAGAATAAAAGGTGAGAAAAGATCATTGAATACTTGGCTGAAAACTGCCTGAAGGGTTTGGTTGGTGTAAGGAGGACAGCAAGGAACTGGTTCTCTGCTTTCTTGTACCAGTTTAACTTGACTGTCCTTGTTAGAGTTACTTTTTTATTTGACAGAGAACATTTTTGAACTAGCCATTGTCTGGGGTCTGGCAGTTGCAAGGAAAGGTAACCTGTGAAGCTGTGTGGGTGTTGTTTCTGTAGTACTGTGGATGAGGATCAGCATCAGGATGGGATTCTGTTGGGTGACCGTGGAGAAGTGTAGGCCACTGTTTCTTTTTTGTTGTTGTGTTATAGGAGTCACTGCCATTCAGCAGATATGCTTCAGCATCCCAGACCACCTGGAATTTCTATGAAAGTTCCTCCCCATCCCTTGTAAAGCTTATTGCATTGAAGTAAATATACACAAATGAAATAAAAGATTAGAGAAAAGGGGTAGCCGGAGGATCACTTTTGTTTGCCTGCTTCTGAGGTGTTTTTATTCCACAAGTGCACTTAAGAACCAAGACCCTCAGTGTCTCTGCGGTTCGTTTCTCTAGAGTGAAGTCATCTTTGTTAGAAACTCTGACAACTGGGGTTCTTTCGCAGGCATTCCCCTGGTCCCTTGCCTACCCATCACCGATGCAAGGAGTTTGCTCCAAACCAACACACTAACGTGTGTCCTGGGCAGATTTGATTTGGTAGGGTTTTGGTTCGCATTTTGAAACTGCAGCAGCTCGTTTGAGTATATATCGCACTTCTCCCCGCAGAGCAGAACAAATGCATGGCTATTAAGCCGGGGTGGTTTCGAAACAGAAAGATGTAGTACGTGCGTTTGGGCGCTGGGGAGAAACATAATGCTCGGGGATGCTCAAATTGAAGGAGCAGCAAATGCTCGCAGGTTGCTGTGACAGGCTCTGCGCATGACAAGAACACCAGTTCCAGTGAAGCCTTGCCACCATCGTTTGTGGAAATCCTGATTACAAATTTCTACACGAAGCCCTTGCTGTGAACATTCATAGATTAAACTAGACAGCTCCTTTTCGAGTTTTACTTCATCTTTGCTGTGTTTGCTCCTGGGGCCATCTCCAGCACATTTTCTGAGATTTAGAGAAAGAGTGAAAAATTACAGTGCATGTAGTGCCATAGGAACATTCTTCAAGATGCTGATTGTTATGAAAAAGGAGAGAGGATGGATTGAATGCCAGTCTAGTTATAATTGTAACCACAATATTTTTCAAACTAAAGGCTATTGATTGTGTCCTTGAACCAGCGGTGATTGTTTTTATGAAGCTTTATGTTAACCATTAAAACTATTTTAATATTTCTTGGTCTAATTAGATTCTTCTATAGAAGGCAATTAAGCAGAAGGGTTGCAGTCAGTTATATTGATGTGAGATCAAAGTCTTGCAGTAGTGCTAAAGTTAAATGCTGTCAGCAGTGCTAATCTAAAAATTATGTGCATTATTTGTTGCGTGGTTTGTGTATCACTTGTACTCCAGAATTGCCCTAACTGTGCTACAAGGTTATATGTTGGGAGCATTTTACCTTCCCTTCTGTACAGCACAGGTATTTTTCTAACTGTATTTTTTAGTTATCTATTTCATAACAAACTGCACAACAGTTTAAGGGGTGAAATGAAAAAGGATTCTGCATCTCACTGAACTTTCGTGTGGACTTTTGACTAGCTATGTAGCATGTACTGATTAACATTAATGTTAGAGCAAGTAATCTTGTGGAAAATACAGTTGAAATTATATCATGAGGTGCAATTTTCTATTCAGTCTTGGATTGTACGTTCTGGATCCCAAAATATCATCTGGGGAGTGGATTCAGTACTCATTCTGAAAAAGAATCTGAATCTCTTGGCGTACCCGTGCTGTAGTTCTGTTGGATTTTCTATAAGTCCATTAGATGGACACCGCTAAGGTTTATTATGCCTTTGCCATTAGTATGAAAACGTTATATTTAAATCGAGAGTTTCTGAAACATCTCCTTTTATGCTATCATGCAAATCTTTTGAAATAACTTCTCAATATTTTAAATAATATTAAAATATTTAATTTAAGCTAGGCCTTTTTTTATATTAGTGAGTGATATTACAAAGTAAAGTACTTAACAAACTAGTCTGCGAACTCAAAAGCTTTTTTTTTTTTTTTGTTAAAACAAAAATGTAGTAAGATAATGTCTAGGATATTTGTAGAAGTGTTAACCTGGGAAAGAAATGTTAGGCATTTAAGACTGCTGACCAAACCCCCAGAGTTAACAGGTTGCAACAGTGAGTTGAGGTGGTCGTGAGAAGCAGATTCGCTTTCCTCCCAGGGTACATCAATTGAAAGTTGTGGCTTCAGCTTGGTGCTGAGAATAGAAATGTGTAAGACACTCTCTTCTGAGCACCTCAGGGAGAAAATCTTGTGTAGACTCACATACTGGCAGCTCGGAGAGCATCAGCTGGCAGAGGCTGGGCTGTAACAATGGTGAGAAAAGTATTGTTTTATACGTCTGTGAAAGAAAGAAAACAAGGGTGGTTTAATTGCAAAAATAGTCTGCACAACCTGTGTCTTAAATGATGTTAGCCAAACAGTCAAGACCCATTTTTAAGCAAGGGCACATTTTTCTGTGTTGATGGTGACCTTTTTAAATTAACTTTCACCTAAAGAGCGTAGAGGCTTAAAAAAGCATTGGATGTTGTTTTTGTTACTCAAAACACATCTCTATTCAGCGTAATGAGAGTCTGGCTATTTCACTGTGTGTATTTCTCCATTGTATTGAGCTGTGCACCTTTTCACTGTATTGAGCTGTGCAGCTTTTCACGCTTGGTAATCAAAATGCTGATTCTTCTAATATTGAGATGTAATTTTACTTTTTCTTATTCCTCATGTTTACTTGTTAATAACAGGTAGAGGTTAAGCCAGTTCTTCTCGGTATAGATACCCCTCAGATGTACACCCTGGGTTATGTGTGTTCTACCTACATGAGCCAGGAGGGAAAATTTCTTTGAAAGCGAAAGAAGAGAGGAAATTGTAAAAATCAATATTTTGGACAGCTGAAAAGCTCTCCAAGACTGTTGTTCATTTTTCCTAAAAGCCTCAGTGGCAGAACCGTTTCTTGTGGGGCTGTAGGAAGTGCCGTGCCCGCGGTGCGCCCGCCTCCTTGGCACCGTGCTGCATCAGCAGGTTTCTGTGGAGCGCGCAGTGCTTTGCGTCTGTGTGCAGCGAACAACGTGCGGAATTGCAGGATTAGTTCTGCTTACATTTTATAAGAGAAAACAAAAGTAGGCTGTCATATTGTGTTGTTACTTCACTCCTGAACTATAGTGTTCCGTAGCCACCCCTTATAAAAAAATTGTTTTTGAAGCAGCGTTACAGATACCCAGATTGTTCTCTGCCTACACAGGCGTTGTCTGTTTTCTGGTGGACTGACTTTGCTAGTAAGATGTTGGTGTGTTAGAAAGCCAGTGCGCACCGTTAAAACGCAAGGCTATAGGAATGAAAACTTTCGATGCCTTGATTTTTTCATGGCACTAATTTCTGCGTTGTGTGATGGAAGTGTTTCAGTATGTTTCTCTGTATCACCCCAGTCAGGTTTCACCTCAGAGGCTTTGTTTGCTAGTTGGCTTTGCATCCATTCCAAAACTGTGGTCCTGTTTTTGAGCTCTTTATAAGGACTTGCTTTTCTGTACCTTTCTTTTCTTAACCTATGATGGTCCTCTTGGTTTTCTGAATACCCAAACACTGAGATAACAAAGAGGAATTTTGTAAGCCTCTTGGTATCGTAAGTACACGCTTTATCCAAGATATTTAATTTTATTAGCTTTATGTAAAAGTTGATAGCACAGAGGCTCATTTTACCCAATCTTTTGCTTTTTGCTATTGGTTCTTAACACCGGTTCAAATAACAAAAGGAGTGGTAATCTGTTTTGATGCTTTAGTACATATCTTCCTTGAAATCTTGACCGCTTCTGCTTCTTTGATACCACCCTTGCTTGAATTCTTATCAGTCTAATCACTCTTTCAGAGCGCTCCCACCTTAGCCCTGTTTCAGCTTTCTTCTTTGGGTATCTTTTTTGCCCTTCCTCTTAATCTCTTTGATATTTATTGACTATTTGTCAACCACTTTTGAAAACTCAGATTTATCTTGCCATAGCAGTTCTTACAGATCCTGCCGCACCTCTTCCTCTCATTCTTTCCTGATTCCCCAGAGAATGTAAACATGCTGCTGGTCCCAAAGGATGTCATTGCCTAGAAATTACTTACTCTGTCATCTTTCTAGACTCCTCATATTTATGTTGTATGTATTATTTACAAATTCCTCTTACTTTTAATACTCCCATGACGATGATACAGCCTTTCCAGTAAATCTAAAACTCCTTTCCAAGCTCTCAGCAACTCATATTTCAATTACTACAAAGCCTCAATGCCTATTCTTTTTTTTCCTCTTTTTGCCTGAAGATTTCAGAAAGCTGATCTTGGCTATCACTTTGATGTTTATACTACCTTTTTGTGTCCCACCATTTGTCTCCACCTTCCCCACCTTTGAGGACCTTTCCATCCTGGAGGCAGCAAGGAGAGATCAGCTCCTGGCTCCAGTCAGCTCTTTGCCAGCCCGTTACCTTCTTGTCCTGTTTTCAAAGAGTCCCACAGGTGCCAATTCCTATGCTGCCCTTGACTTACGCTCAAGAAAAAAGGCTAATCCTGTGAATCTGCCTCATTAGTACTACAGAATGCCTTCTGGAAGTGTTTCTGTGCTGGGATGCCTACAAGAAACTTAGAGCATGATCCAGCAAGTTAATCTGCTGTCAAATAGAGCTGAGTAATTTCCTTCTGCTTTCTTGTTTGGCTGTATCATCTTTGGGAGGGGGACTTCTGCCTTGTACGGGCACTGCCAGAGCTTGGAGACCGGGACCGTCTGTTCCATTTTCTTTGGTGCACTGTTACTCTGCAAAGTCCTGGTCCGTGCCCTTGACAGGACTTCATCCCAGTTTGAGTCTGTGCTGTGCTTTGAGCTGGGATTTCCATGATTTGGGGAGCTCAGCTGAGAAAATGTCTCGCCTAGATGCAACTTGCTTTCTCTCAAATCCATAAACCTTTTAATTGCTCGCTCTCTGCAAATCCCTCGAGTACAATTTCCTTGTTATTTTAGGTTTCTGATTTACATGAAGCTTCATTTATCTTTGCATTCTCACATTCCTAAATCATTTCTCTCCCTTTTTAATTTAGTGTCCAGGACAGGCTAGGTGTGCTACTTAATGCTTTGAATTTTGTTCACCTATACATTCATCTGTTTCTTGGTATTGTGTAACTTCTAGTGCAGACCTGCCTTTTTTCAAAGTTTTCTCTCCTTTACTTTCTAAAATATTTTCTGGTGTTTTATCTGATGGGACATTATGTAAAAAATATTACTTGAATAGATCATGTACAGAAGTAAAGAGAAAATATGAGGGTATGACAGACTACAAACAGAACTTTGCCAATTTAACTGATTTTTTACAGTCCTATAACTCAAGAAATGCTTTGGATCTCAAAACTGAAAGGTTTTGAATAGCTCCATAACAGCATCTAATTGCTCTAGCTATTTATAAAAAAGAGAAATTGTAAAACATAGAAGTTCAAAAGCTAGCTATTGCACATGCCCAGCAATCTTTTTCAACAATAATTTCATAATGATTTTTAGCTTGAGGACTTTGTGCTCTGCATTTGTAGCAGCCAAATTGACACGATGGAGTGTAATAGCTCCAAAGCAGCTATTACAGTCTGTTGGGTAATTAAAAGCTAAATGGAACGTTGAGAAATGATCCGTGCAATCGGATTGGCCAACTTCTTCACTTGTGTAGATTTAAGTCACTCAAGATGATGTTAGCGTTTTCTTAAAGTGGGTTTGTATTGTTCAAACCACCATGAAACCTGATTCAGCCTCAATATGTTGTTAAGGAAGCCGTCAAGCTTTCTTGGTTTGGTAAATTTTGTATATAGATTATTTTCACCTCATGAAATGCTTTCACACTCTTGTTGTTCATTGAGCTCATAGTGGAGAGGATATTCTATTTGGAAATTCCCAGGAAGTATGACACAGCGTGTTTGCCGTTACTGTCACTACAGGGGCACAGCAGAGACGATAGTCTCCCCTCTGGTGGGATGTACCTGTAGACAGAGGCATTCCCCATGGCATTCCCGAGTATGCCCTGGGCTGGCAGTTGGAGGGGTGGATGTGGCACCCTCGCTGCCTCTCGCTTCTGTTGTGCTCAGTCTAGTGCTAGACAACTGCAGCGCTAAACCATGAGGATATTGTAGAGTTGTTTCCGTAGATATTGAAGCATTTCTTTTGATGACAGGTTTCTTAATCTGAAGCTATATGAAAGAATGCAATAATTTGACCTTCTATGTATGACAGGTCATTATATTTTGCTGAGATAGCCTATATTGAGCAAAACACCAAAGTGCTTCAGTCTTCGAGCGATTAATTGGGAATGCATCATAGGAACAGAATATGAGACAAGAGACACCAGAGTGCATTTGAGGACTCTCCAGCGGCAGGAAAGTAATTAGATGAAGTTTGCGCTACCAATTCTGTTGTTGGAGAGACTTCAACTGATCTTACCTTTTATTTGATTGAGATATATTTTTAAAATTTATCAGTTCTAAGTTAAGGTATTGAAACAGTGAGACAACAGGTTTCATTTACAAAAATCAATTTCCAAAGAAGATTGAGGTCTGTTAGAAGTTAACTCTCCAGCTGCTGTTTTTAACCAAGAAAGCACAAATGTACCATAATAAGACTTGTGGTGCAAACACCTCCGCCTTTAGAAGGGCTGTCTCAGAGGATGAATGAAAAGATAGTCATGGCACCAGTAATGAAAACTGATCTTAATGCTATCACAGTTACAGTTACTACCTTACGAATATTAAAGCTTGGTGTCAAATCAGTGAACATCTCCAAAAGAAACCAAAGTGGGAGGGGGTTTGTGTGGTGCCACTGAGCAGATTAAATGCATTTCTGCAGTTGTTCAGCCAGCTGATATTTTCTTAGCCACAAAGTTATGGTATAATATGAACTCTGAAATATAGTTTTATAAATGTATATGGAGTTTATATATATAATTATTGTAATTGCAACAGTGATTTTCAAACTCTTTTGGCCATAGGAGAAGAGAGAACTGCTGTAGGCAGGTGTAGACTGATGGCCCTTTGAACTCTATTTTTACTTCATTTTTATTTCTTGTAACCCATGAACCTTTAGTTGGAAGTTAGATTTATACTTTAAGATAAGACCAGTGGTCTCATGTCCTGGCTTTAATGATGCTGCTGTCTCGTTCCAAAGGTGACCCTTTCTGCAGCAGGTAGTCCTGTGGGTCTTCACCAGCTTTGCCACTGGAGAACTCTTCTCTGATGAAGCAGGCGCTTGTGACTTTTAGCCTAAAAACTCCAACCAAGCATTAGTGCTCATCAGCTTCCTCTGAAATGATGTTCTGGAAAAATCTAATTTCGGTCAGGCATTACTCATTCAGCAAACCATTTCTTCATTTCTGGGCAACAGCGTTTCTTTAAGAGATGGAGTTATCTTGACTGTATTTATGTACAGATATAGTTATACACGAAATCGTGAGAGAAAATAAATTACTTTCTCTCCTGAATTTAAATGGATCAGTACCAAAATATTCTGGCTGAGGATCTGACCCAGTATGCCTGTGTTTAGTAATGTAGTTCTAAACCTGTGTGGAGACAAAGAGCAAATCTTGGCTTCTGTACAAGGGTGTGTGTCTGCATGGGAGAATGAATGTCATTTTGTGAGTGCAGGTTTGAAAATCTGTCCTTTGACTGGGAATAGGAAATGTGGTTCCAAGATTTCCTTTCCTATCCTGAACAATAAAATAATGACTACATCAAACATTTCATTAGTGCGTGGGTGACCACATGTGGCAGGTTGGTGGTCAGGTCTGCCTTGGTCATCTTTGGAGGTTTACAATCCCAAATATTCAAAGAAATGTCCTAAGGAGATGAGTTTCCCTGAGATCAGGATCGATTGGTTTCAACGCTTAAAAGTCCAGTGAATCAGCAACATGAGAATGCCTTTGCACTGTAACTTATTTTCCAAAGGAAGCATCCCAAAGTACCAACAAATATTCTACACATATTAAATTGTGAAGTCTTCGTTCTATTCTGACCTAAATCTCGACTTCTGCTTTTTTTGAAATAATGTTAGGTTATATGCTTAACTTAAATCTCCTTCCAATGAGTAACTGCTCCTACAGCTTTACTTCTCCTAAGTAAGCAATTCTTGCCGGCTGTTGTCAGTTTGTTTTGTGGACCTGTCCGTCTTAACTCTACCTGGTGGAGGGCCATGTCATTTCTTTTTTATTGATTCTAGGGCCCCCTGAGACATGCTCACCCTTGTAATTCAGCAGCAATTGTTCTGCAGCTCCATCAGAGTTTCCACAGAACAAGCTGTTTCTGTTTTATTAGTCTTTATTAAGCTGCGTGTTTTTGCTGATCCATAGGTTGGACACTTCAAATGGGCTTCACAGTGATGCTGCCGGAACAGTACTTGACAGATATTTTTCAACTTGTCTGGAGTTAGCCTGGTTTTAGTGTCATTTCAGACAGCTATTGTAGCAAAAATTATGCTGCAACACAGGCTACCGGTTAGACAATCCATATTTCAGGACGTAACAATGTTAGGTGTGCATTCAAACTTGCTAAAATTCTCTTTGACTGTAACTACATTTAAAAATGGTTTCAGCCACAGTTACAAGCCCCAGAGGGAACAGGGCTTTGCCGCCTCTCTCCTCCAGGACAGCGCACGCTACCTGCTTCCCGAGTTCTTGCTAGCCTACAGAATAAATGGTGAATTAATCTTCTGTGACTGAGAGAAACTTACGGTACATGAAATTTAGAATGCTGTCCAGACCCTTTCAAAGAGGCTTCCATCTCTTTCAGACCTCAGGCTCTAGAAAATTGAACCAAAAGAATGTATGTTGTACCTCTGACAGAACTCCTGTTGTTAACTATTTCTCATCCTTTAATTTCTCCGAGTCAATAAGCTGGTGCTGATGCAGTCCAGTGTGTTGTTCTGAAACCTGCTCTGAGGAACGCTGCACCTGCGCTGCTGAGACAGTCACCTTCACCAGCCTGGCTGCGACCTTGCCCGTACACTTGTCTGCAGCTGTTTCAGCGAGGACTAAATCCCTCCATCTGCATTATTTTCCTTCCCTAACTTGAGTCCTTGACAAAGCTTTTTGTTTAGGTGGGGAAGGAGAATCTCGCCACTAAGTAACCCGCTTGGCTATTTCTTCAGTCTTGCTGATTGCTAAAGTCGTAATTTTAAATCTGACTGGGGGTATCAGAAGGCCGACTGCATGGGGTTAGGTGGGTCAGGACCTGCAAATTCCAGCATCTCAATTTGACCTTTGGCGATTGACTCTGTGCAGTTTTATTCCCCATCTTTTCTCCTTAATTGCAGCTGCAGCTCTGTGTCTAGCTGCTATTATAAGAACTGAATTAGAACAAGGGAAGAAGTTATTCCATGGTGCTTTGGCTCTAGAAGTAGCTATTTAACCCTGTGATTTTTAGAGCCATGCATGAAATCTATGCCTCTGATGTCTCTGCTGTCATACGTACTTACAATGCTGAGAAAAAACACTCTCAAAATGATGATAAAGGGAAAGCTTCAGAATTGTGATAATTTTGACACATCATTACTATGATTGACATGATAAATAAGTCAGGTCATAAGGAATAATGCAGTTCTAAATCCCCAACCACATAAGCTTGCTGAGAGGGGAAAAAAGGGTCTATTAAATTTTCTGTGTAGAGATTGCAGTCAGTGGTGCATAAACAATACATTCTATAGCAACCTGTTCATTGCTCAAGTTGTTATTGGCAGGCACTGTGGCATTTCTATAGCCATTAAAAGAAGCTATCACTATTAATCTCCAGTCTCAAGGCAGACAGGTTTAACCTGAAGCTGATCATCAAATAATGGTAACATATATTTGTGCTGTGTTGAACGTGCCCTTTCATCTTTGGGTGCCTTTCCTGTAATGTTATAAGCAGAGATGAAGGTTCTAGGCTTCATTATAAAAATTAGTAAGTTAATAACGTGTCTTTTAAAAAGACTTTTTCCCCCAACCCAGGGGTGTTCATGAAGGGGGAGGAGTTTTTATGAAATTTCGCAGCATTCAGACTATTGCTTACTCCCCGGTTTTCTTAGTCCTTGATCTAGCAAAAAACCCAACTCTGAAGCTGTCCAAATGTATACAGATGTATTCGTGTGTGTGTTCCGTGAGACAGCTCAGTGTGAACTCTGTCAGGGAACAGTAGAATAACTCGGTGGCCAGAAGAACGTCTGGAGAGGGCTGGAGAGCACCTAGATCAAATTCATGTTAATGTTCCTCCATTAGAAGGAACAGTTTTGTGATGGCTTGCTGAATCAAGTCTTCAAAGATATGTCAGAGTAATGTACTAACTAGTGACTCGCTTTTGTTTCGAGTGGCCTAGGGAACTTCATCTCACCTGCATCTGTAGGTACAAGACCCCTGGGAAAGGACAGCCACATGGATGAGTTCATCAAGCTGCTTCCTTCGACGGTGGTCCTTGAAAGAGCTGAAAGAATTAAAACGATTTGATTGCCCTTCTCTTTTACTTCCCCTTCCTGAAGGAAAATTGTATTTTCCTCTGGGAAATACAGGAATCTGTCACCACAGACAAATGGGAAACTGTGATTCATAAAGGTTACAGAGAGAAAATTCAATTTATTTTTCATTCTTTCTAAAGAGAAAGTTATATCCCTTCTCGGATATCCCTGAACATCCTCTCAAAAATGGGATGACATCTGTCGCTTAAGCTCTCTAAGTACTCTTGTCCCAGTTCCAACTTTCAGTTGTGGTAATCAAGTGATTAGGGAGAAACAAACTCATCCTGAGTTATGTCTTCAGAAGCCATTTTTGTGTGCAGATAAAACAACTGAATTTCTACCCAGGAGACTTCACTAATATAAATTATCTTTGACGCATCTAGTGTCACTAGTGGATGGAGCTCACCAGAGATGCCGGCAGCCCTCTCCACCGAGCCTGTTGCACCCAGTGTGCTCATCCAGCTGTCGACAGCGACACGCTCAAAAGAGAAGCAAAGCGCCAGCAGTTTACTGGGCATCTCATTTAACCCTTTCAGGCTGTAGTCTGTCATGGATCACAATAACGGAAATAGACTGGAAAACAAAATTAACTATTTTGAGTCTGATCATTTTCTTTTTTAGTTTTCAGAAGAATACGCTTTGAGGGAAGAAATAGCGCTTGCCACTGGCTATTGAGGGTCAGTCTTAGGCTTTTTCAGGGGTCAGGTAGCTGTTCCTTATTTTTATGTGTTTGTTTCGATGCTGCTGATTTCCTTTCATCATCTGTATTTATTTTTTTTTTGAGCCACTAATCCAAGTGGTTACAGATAGGGCTACATCTGGGCAATAAGTTCATGAGGTCTCAGATTTTAAGAAATATGTTAACCTGCCTTACTGCCACGTGAAAATCTCAAATCCTGAGCCTGCTGTTTGAGCAGTGGCTGCCAGGGAGTAGACAGTGCAAGCTGGTCTGCAAGAGGAGAGTCAGGAGCTGGAGTTGACAGCAAGGCAGCAGCAAGGTCCTCCCTGGCAAGGGACACAGTCCCGCACTGTCTGAAGAAGGGCTGTGCCCAATGGTCCAGCCATCGCCAGATGAGTCCGTAGTGACAGGGCAGGTCCAACCTTAAGCCAGGAGGTCAAGTCAGGAAGGTACAAGGCTGGGGGCAAGCATCCCTACAACATAGCTCGGGACCAAGGGCCTGAGTTTAAAAACAGCTCCTCTGTCAATGGGTGGAGGCCCTGGATGAAACTTCTCACAGCTCTCTCACGCAGCTCTCCGAAGTTAGATGTTTTCCCAGCAGCCTGATCCAATGTTATACAGCTGCACCATATCAGAGCTGACGTTAACCACAGGAAATGACACCCGGGAGGGAGGAGAAGGCTGTGGAGCCCACTGGTGCACTCCAGACCCCAGCGCTGGCCTTTCGGCAGCACTGGTCCATGTTCCAGCTGGGGATGAAGCTCCTCCAGCTGCTCTGTGGAAGCAGATAGCAGCCAGGAGTTAAGTTTGAACGTATGACACCGACCATGTCTTTGTTCGTAGGAAAACTGGGAAGGCGAAGAGATGCTGCTGGTTTGCATCGTGGAAGGGCTCAGTTCAGAGGCTTGCGAACAGCAGTGCCTCCTGCCCCCGGCGCCTTTGCCAGCTCCGTCTCCGGGCAGGGTGGACAGTGAGGCTGAGTGCTCGCTAGCAGCAGAATTACACGCTGCCTGAATCAGTGTTCTGCAATGTTTCAGGCTATTTTTCATTTTGGCTTTCTTATTTTTAAGTATTTTGAATATAAACATTTGATCTCTTTGAAAAAGTACAAAAGAAAGATAGGGCAGAAAATTACTGTAGAGATTGAGGGGCAGGGAAGCAGATTAATGCTAGAATGTAACCTGCTGTTTGAACGGCCTTACCGTAGGCTGTGGTCTGGGGTTTGGACATTCAGAAAACCAGAGAGTCATTTCATTAAGGTTGGAAAAGACCTCAAAGATCATCAAGTCCAAGTGTCAACCCTATTCGTTAGTAATGCTTGTAATAGCTAAAGCACCCTTAGATTGGTGTGATGACATGTGCCAGAGTCTGCGGCAGCTTGAAACAATAACTCTGAGAAAGGCAAATCGCCTGTTTTATTCTCATACTGGCATTGCCTCTGATAAAACCTGGGGGCATACACTATCTTTTTTCCCCTATCCTGTCTGCTGTTGACCAGAGATGCTACAAATAACTGTCCAGTGTTGTCTCAAAATTTGCAGTAGAATTTAATTTAGATTGCCATATCACATTAACAAATCTTTCAGCTGAGAACTGAGCTGCAAAGGGAGTGAGAGAAGGGGAGGCAGCTTCGGAGCTTGCAGGATCCCCGTGGATGTTCTACAGCATCTTCTTCTTCCAGCTGGAGATTGGAAAAAAAAAAAAAGGTTTCCATCCTGTATTTGAGTATAGCCTAAAATGTTAAAAGGTCAGAATAACCAGGGCAGACTTTTACCTGCTGTAGCCTTATTTCAGCAGTGTTTGTCCTTGACTCATTTTCACCACATGTAAAATAGAGATAATGGTTCCTGCATCTTCTGTAGAGGTCTCTGGTGTGCTGGTAGAAGCAGTTATTATTTTTCAAGAGCACTTTCTACTTCTTATGCTTTCCAGTGGTAATAAATTATACTTTTTAATTGTAGGAGTAAAGGTTTTGTGCTGAATTAAATCAGCTTTTTTAGATATTCAATTTTCCTTCTTTGCTGGGTTTTAAATTTTGTGCATTTGTATGCATAGAGAGGAATCAGAAACAACAGAAGAATTTCTGGCATTTCAAAACATTTATTTAACGCATTTTTGGTTACTCTATCTCTCCTGGATGAAATAGGAAACAGATTTGTTTGCAAGATGCTATTTTTTCATGTTGTCTTACATTGGTTATTGCTGTTAATTATAGTGAGCAATTCCCGTGATTCACTGTAAAACACACTATTTTACGTCCATCCTGCCTGTATTAAGAGAAGGTTCCACCATTTACCACTTTCAAAGGCAGCTTTGAGTATTTTACAATTATTTGTGGAAGATTCTTAATGCCTATCAGAAATCTGGTCATTTTTCTCCTGCCTGTGGTTACAAATGTAAAATTTGTGATCAGCCAAAAAATGGGAAATGCAGAGAAACACTCGAAAGCTGACACTTCTAGACCTACTGGTGCACATTGAAGTTGAAGCTTGTAAGTTTTTTCATTTTTGTTATTAAAAACAGCACACACACCCCCACCCCCAACCCCCCCCCAAATTCTTAAAAATCAACAGCAAAGCTCCAATCTTGATTTGTGCATCGTTGCTGGCTGGGTTGAGGCTGAGTGGCAAGCAGTGAAAGCATAAACCCCAGGCAATTTCCAAGTTGTGTGAAATAAATTGCTTTATTAAACGTATAAAATCCTCAGTAGATATGTCTAAAGTCCCTGCCTTGTGTGCATACCACACGAGAGCACTGGGCAGCTCTTTATAGAGCCCCAGAACACTGCAGGTTATGTAACCTGGCCGTGGTACTGGTACCAGTAACTGCTCTGCCCACTTCACACTGGGAAGCGCAGTCTTGCCTGTATTCCCCTTCCAAGTATCGAGTTCTGGGGTGCAGTAAATGCTCGAGAGTGAAGAGCTTTGTGTGTAAGTTATGGTGGTCTCTGTTACAGAGCTGCATTAAAGCATTTTGCTGAAAAGCCAAGTAATCCTTTTCTTTTTCAAAAGCGTTAAGTGAAAATGCATTGATTTTTATTTTCTTTCAGCAGCTTCAATAGCTCAAGATTATTACTATTTTTAAGAGTGATAGAGAAATGTCAAAAATGCTTCAGATGTACTTTTATTTTTATATATCACCAGGTTTTGTTTTTTTCAGGGATTTTTTTGGTTGGGGGTTACGGGCTTTGGAGGCGATAGGAAGGAGAGAGCATGGTTTGTTTTGAAAAGCTGCTTGTATTTCTGGGTTTTCTAGGAGATTTTGTGGTTCAGTAGGTAACACCTTTTATTGTCTTCAGTTTGGTCTGTGCTGTAGAATTCTTTGGCTCCTGCACAGCCATGGTCTGGCACACCTTAATCTCTTCTTTATAATTACTCTTGAAAGAAAGGAGGGGAGAGGAGAGAGACCCATTACATGACAGTCCGGTGGGTGTTTTCAGTAGCTTTTACAGAGGTCAGCATGAGCTTTTTCTGTTAGGTGTGATTCATTCAGGTAGTGTTTTCTCTCACTGAAGGTAGGTGTGGATGCACTGAATTTGCAGAGCTAATGCAGCGATCAAGAAAGATGTGCAGAACCAGGCCAAACGAGCTCGGTGCTGCAAGCTGACCGGCAGCCATGGCCGAGCTCAGGTTCCAGGTGCTGGCTACAGCCAGCTCGTCCCGTCCTGCCTTCCAGGGCTGGCTGAGCTGCTTAGGATAGTTTTAATCCATATCTAAATGCGTTTTATGTCTGTCTAGAAGTGAAGTGATTCGTCCTCCTGCATTCTGGGTCAGTAGCTTTAGGAGATTGTATCCATACGAGAGCAAGAAAGCGGCAGTGTTGGTGGTCGAGTGGACCCTGCAACATTTTCTTACTGTTGTAGTTGCTCTGATGTTTGATAGTTCTGCACGAACACGGCCTATTACCATCCGGATAGCAGAATCATATTGTGAAGTGTTATTTTCAGGGCAAATCTGAATAAAATTGGTTGATTAAATCTAGACATGTTGTGTTCTCCCTAATCACACATTGGCAATTAATTTCAAACTGATAACCCAAGGACATTTTGGAAAGGGACAGCATGTTTGTAAACCTGGGGGTGCATTTACTTCTTTTTAAACCAGAATGAAATAGAAGTCACTTGTATCTCAGCAATATTTAAATTCCTGTCTTACACAATGGTACATTTCCTACTGTATCAGTTTCTCATCTTTCATTTATTCCCCCTAATTTTCCTTATTAACTGTAATTCTGTTGTGACATCCTAGTGTCATATTATGATGATAGAAATTTCAAATAAGAAGCAGCACAAAATGCAAAGTTTCGAATGAGCTGGGAGACAAGAGCACCCTGTGGAAATACGCTCCTGTTTCTCGCTCTCAAAGCAGTGAGCCCACGTCGTATGCGGGAGAGGCTGTTTCCCATCCCTACACCTGGGAACGGTGACCGACCCTTTTCTGAGAGGGGAAGAAGTCAACGCAAGAGCAAAAAGACAACGTACTCCTAAACTCCTCTCTTATCTGGGAGCAGCAGATAGGAAATCAGAAGTACATTAATGCAAACAACATTTGTCCCGGCCAAGTAAGGTACGACGAACAATTTATTTTTAACAATGCTGACGCTACCCATACTGCAGAAATACTAACAAAGAGCCCGGAGTAATAGCTTCCCCTTAGATTTCTTTTTACAGTACTTGCAACATTCTCCGAGCACGCATTTATGTACTGTGTATAAATAGGCAGATACAAAAACCTATTCCATCTTCCAGAGAAGAGAGACGCCAGTTTATTCTCACTTCAGAAAATTAAATGCTTATCCATCTGTGGAATTATTTTTGAATGAATAAGTTCGTAGACTTTCTTTAGCTGGGTTATTGTTTGCTCTTTTGGAACATTCTTTGCTTTCACAGTTGTTTTGTTCTTGCTACAGAGGCAATACAGCAACGTGTATTTTTCTCCCTGCTGAGGTCTGAGGCAACCTTATATTATAAAATAACCGAAGATTGATAATCACAAAGGCTGCAAAGGGAAAGCCTCACTTTATTTAGAAGAACATCTGTGCTATAAAGAGGAAGAAAAATTCTTTCTTTTCATAGAAAAATATTTCTCTGGATGCTGAGCTCTGCTGTGTGAGTGATTTTGCCCCGCTTTTTTATTTTACAGTACTCTGGATATACGAATGGATTTTTATTTGCTTCTGAATCTCTGTGACCTGAACAACTCTACTTTTGTTAAGGATTGTATCCCTTCGCAGCAGAAAGGGGAACAAGCAGCGTGATGTGGTCAGGGGGATGGAGAGCTTTAGACCATATGGAGTGGACCTGAGGCCCCTGATAACCTATTTCTCAAAATATTATTTTGACAAGTCATTCCATATGTTTGGTTGAGTTAGCTGTTGGAAGAAGGCTGTGGGGTATCTTCTTGTTTTTCAGATCTGCTCTCTTTATGCAAAGGCTTGGAAATAGCAGACCTTTGGGAGCAAGGTAGCAATCTGGCTCCCAAAACATGTTTCTCATGTATGTATAAATAGAATGCAGCAAGAGCTGACCTTGAGCTTAAAATGCTGCTCAGTGAGTGCATCTTGGTTTGAATAGTAGTTCAACAACAAAGAACAAAACTGCCTATTTAGTTCAATCTTATAAATATGAGTAGAAGTGCTCTCCTTTAAGCCTTTGTAAATTGTTCTGTAGCATCTAGGATCTGAGGACAGACAGGTTTTTGAATCTGGTTGAATTTTTTTTTTCCCCTTTTAAAGTTCAATTGATGTTTAAAAGTAGTGAATTTTAATCCCTATTCTTAGAGTGGATTTTGTGGAGAAAGCTTTGATCAACACCTTGCTTATCCAGTAACTGCAAAAATCTACTTGCGTGGCTTTAACCAAGTGTCTCTGTGCACACTTTTTAGATTATGGTGGCGAGGCTGGCACCCAGCGCCTGTGCCACAGAAGCCCTCTCGTTGTGAAGGACAGATCAGCCGTGGAACAATTGCAGATTGGTCTGTTGCTTATTCTCAGTGAGGGCAGGTTTAAATTCTTTTCTGTAGTCTTTCAGGAAGATCGCAGATATTTAAACAAGCAGCCAGGTACAGTAGATCTGCAGGCCTAGGGAAATCTCTAAAATACAATAATATTTATTATTTTCATGTATTTGTCAGGTATCTAATAGCATTCTCCTGAATTTAAGCTGGTACTAGAAAAAAAAAATTTTGGTAAACTTGGAGCCTAACTGAAATTTAGTATTAATTTTAGCTTTATTGGGATGGTTTCTCAGAAGATCAGTAAACAGATGCAAGTGTCTGTTTCCAGTGTACTGCCCCACAACATCAGGTTCATTTAAAAAAACACTACAGAGAAATAGATCTTAGAAACTCATGTATGATCAAGTGTACATATTTGTTTTATGCTTTACAGAGCATGTTTAATCTTTTATCGTCTCTGTGAAAATAGTGCTTCAATTATTGTCGTCATAAATTCTTGAAGGCATTTCTTAAAGAATTTCCCCCAAAGTCACTGCAGATGCTTTTCTGTATTTAAGTCTGGTGAAGGATAGATGAGAGTGTCTGTCTTTTTTTTTCACTTTCCTTTTTTCTCTTTGTTACCACCCTTTCATTTCTAAGTAGAGGAGCCTTTAAACTTGTTACAAGTAGGAGAAACAGCAACTGGATTGTCAAGGGTGTGATTTTATTTGTGCCAAAGTAAGGAGTTAAGAAATGCATTTGTAAAAAAACCAAGGAAGCCATGTACAAAGATACATTTGAAAATTGACAGCACCATTTTATTGTCTCCCATTTCTCTTTCTTTACCGCTGCCTGACAGTAGACCAGAATCTGCTGGTGAGAGCTGCAGCAGCTGAAATAGCAGCGGTTGTCCGATTCCTGTGACGCAGCCATGTCCCCAGCTCAGTGTTCCTTCTGCATTTCTTCTCTCAGCTCTTGTCTCACCACTGAATTTTGCATTTCTGGGCTTTATGATTAACTGACAGTTCTAGCTTATTACACACGCAGTTACTGATGTGTGGTTTATTAACGTATTAACCTTTATTAAGAAAGCAAGCAGCAAATATCCAGATACGTGAAGCGCAAGGACTATAAGATGTTAAAAGTTCGGCTTTGTCCTCAGGAGAAAGCGACGCTTGCTGTCGGCCGCAGAAATCCCCGAATCCGCTGCAGGTCCCTCAGACCTGTTTCCTCCTCCTAAATGCGTGCCTGTTTATATTTAAAAGGATGCTTCCCTTACGACGCACTAAAGTGCATTGTAAAAATATACGGCCTCTTAAAAATCATTTCCACTGATGAGTGGAAATCTTTTTAAACTTCGGCATGTTTTGGATTATACTGCTTAAAACCCACAGGCTCTGGATGCTGGACGCGGAGCGGCCGCTCGCCCTGCCGCCTGGCTGCAGTGGACCGCGGTACCTGTTGCCTCTTGTATCGCTTTGAAGATGACTCGGAGGCTAATAGATTCCACTGCTAGACCATGGATATTCCTCCCCCCCCCGCCGCCCCGTTTTTAACTGCTGTTGAGTAAGAGTACACACTTTATCCACCTATATAGCCAATATTAAATGTATCTGGTGAAATGAAAAGCCACCTGAGTGTTCTTTTGCTCGCATAGCTTGAGGCTGTGTATTTTTTCATGTTAAAAGCTCTAATGATGTGCTGGATGAGAAGTTTCTAGGCAGAAAGAAGCCCCTTGCTGTGCGTGGGGGAAGGTCAGGGCAGCGACGGAGACTGAACTTCCAAATTGCTCTTTTTTGCAGGAGGAGTGGTGAGAAGGGAATTTCAGAGCGTTGGCGCAGAAATCTGGCCTGCTTTTGAATTTAGCTGCTGAATCATCACAGGGAGCTGTGTAACTAAGCAGTGGCTTAATTTCCTTAAAACTACATAGGACAACATGAGAAATTTATTTCAGAAGTAGTCCTAAAATACACCATGAGTTTGGAGACCTCAGGTAGTAGAAAAAGAGGAGGAACAAGGCTGTTTTGTGGAGAGCTCACTCCCAAATGGCAGTTGCTGGGTTACCTGCACTTAACAGCCTGTAGAAAAAAAGGCAAAATCAGGAGAAAAGCCAGATCTCCCATCCCTGTCCCAGTCTACAGCTCGCAACTGGTGAGAGACAAGCTGGAGAGACTGGGTTGCCACAACCCGTCCCAGCAGTGGTGCCTCTCCTTGGGCACGCCAGTAGTTCTCCTGTTTACAGGAGTGCGGTTTCTGTTTGTAAATCAACTGTGTTTAGGCCGCTGTCTCTGATCGTGCCCAGGAATAGGCCCTAAAAGCTCTCTACAAGTTAGAAGCTTCTCAACCTGTATTTCGGGCGCTGTTTTATCTAATAAACTGTATAAAGTTCCTCTTTGCTGTAGTATCTGCACACAAAGGGGCAGAAGTCATCTCGTGGGTAGAGCTGAGTTCTCCATTAATCTTTCACCAGGGCTAAAGCCAACAGCTCTTGCAGTCGGTTCAAAAGTCCTTACAAAGCTGTTACAATGGTGGCTGTGATTTGTTTAAATATTTGGAAACATTTATAGTGTGATGCTAGCTTTTTCTCTTTTTTTTTTTTTTTTTTCTCTTGCTCCTGTTCTTTTTTTTGTATGTATTTCAGTGAATCCTTCCAAACTTGTCAGACATGAGAAGTTTGGCTTTTTCAGCTAAGCAAAGCTGAGATTGTGAAGGAGTATGATTGTTCTCTATAAATACTAAAGGATGTAAACATCAGAGGGAGAAAAAAGCTTAAGGATGGCTTTGGCAGAAGAACAAGTGGGGTCCATTGGCCGTGAATACGTTTCAGCTGGAAATCAGGACTGCTTTTAACAGGTTGAATAACAAAGCTCTAGAAAACTTTTCAACCAGGAAAGTAGAGTTAAAAAGCCTCAATATTTTCACCACGGGCTCCAGTACATTCAGAAATGGGCTTGCGTGACGGGACAGACCTGGAAGGTGCTTTCTAGTCCTCTGCTCCAAACACAGTTGGTACGAAGCTCCATAAACATATAAAAACCTTCTTGCCAACATTTTGCAAAATTAATATATTTTCCCCATCTTCTCCTATACAGCTCTGTTTCTGTAATATTATATATCTACTTAAATTAGGAATCTGAGTATTATCGCTCTCTTCAGACTGACCAGCAAGTACCTGAAGTTAAAAATGCATTTTGGACCTGGACAGGCTGGAAAGCTGGGTAGAGAGGAACCTGATGAGGTTCAACAAGGGCAAGTGCAGGGTCCTGCACCTGGGCAGGAACAATCCCATGCATCAGTACAGGCTTGGGGTGGACCTGCTG
>Ga0181612_119823_pt1 | contig 28832 bp, 24 predicted proteins | sample HoacroProtozoa21_FD_119630 | JGI IMG/M metagenome (GOLD analysis project Ga0181612, IMG submission 119630) | Hoatzin crop microbial communities from Cojedes, Venezuel. Combined Assembly of Gp0051906, Gp0051904, Gp0051908 | reverse complement strand
TCATCCCATCCGTCATTTCCACGGCACTCGAAGAGAAAGACCTCATCCTTTTTGTCTGTTTCCATGACTAGATATCTTCTATTCTCGGAAATCGGCTCCAAGGTGTATGTCCCCAACTTTAGAGTCTCTGGATTACCAAGTCCCGCGACGTAGTAATCAATTGCGTTATAGTGAGGCGGGCAGTTGGAGTTATCATTCATATTTCCGCTATCCATAAGTGCAGTAACGGCCCAGAGACCATCACTTTGACCGCCGCTACTATCATAATCGGTATCATAAAGGTCGCAGTATCCGAGGGTGTGGCTATATTCATGACAGAATGTTCCTATGCCGGTAAAGGCGAAACTTCCGTCGTCTCTTAGACTTAATTCGGTACTCATGGCATAGTTGTTCACAATCTTGCCATCGTATTCTTGGCTCTCATCAACGTAATATTCCAAATAACTCATGTGAGACCATAGATAGTCCTCGCCAGCACCATCTGCCTCATCTTTTCCTGCCACGAAGACGAAAACATTATCCACTTCTCCATCTCCGTCTGCATCTGCCAGACTGAAATCCATACCCGCGTCATGGGCCAGTTTGCACGCCTCAATTACCACTTCCTCTGCATGAATATCCGTGATGTCATCCTCGTCTTCGAAATAATATTGATATTTCTGGGAAAGCGTGAGGATATCGCTGATTTGGAATGAGAACTCGGCGTCGCCTTGGAACTGGTCATTGAAATAGTCCAGCGCGCTACCGCGGGCACCATTAACGCTATAGCCCTCCTCGGTGAGCAGATTCACGAACTGTTCTCTTGTGGCCGTCATATCCAGATTAGGGAACTGCACCAGAAGCACGATACAGTTTCTCTTCATCACATCGTCGGTTGCCTTCGTACTTACAGAAGCCTTTTTGACCTTATTTAATAGCTTCTTCTGGTATTGCATGACTTTCGTGCGCTTCTCGATGGAAGCTTGGCTTGGCTGAAGAGTCTCTATTCTATATGTAGAAATAGGGGAGTCTATTCCAGCCTTACGGTCGGTCGCCTCTACGATTCCAGTGCTACCACCGGTTGCATAATACCACCATCCGTCTGACCCTTGCTTAAGAATCAGACCTTGACTATCATAAACCGCATGGAGAAACTCATCTCCCATGATTCTGGCAGAGATGGTAGTCCCGTCAGGTTGGCGGAGAGTTACTTTCCTGTTTGTGTTTCTTCCCGATACACTAAGGCAAATGCAGGATAGAAGCAGAAATGTTATTAAGGTTCTAGTGCGCATATCTTTGTCTTCTCAAGATAAGACTTGATTTGCAAATATAGTAAATATCATTTTCAAAAGCGAACCTTGTCGACCAATTATATAAATAAAAGCGGAAGTGGCGACCTGGAATCTCTTCCATGCCGCCACTTCTAGACGTGTACTAAAACCTAAACCTGACATATAGATGCAGAACACATCCAAAACGTTGCAAAAAAAATTAATTTTTTTTCATTTTTTTTCAAAAAGGCCGGTTTGGCTATGCCTCGAAGAACCCATGGCCACCCACGGCCATGTAAGTGGGAGGGGCCCAAACGCAGTTTGGGAGGGATGAGCCCATAGGGCGAAGGTTCGAGAGGCCATTGCCAACCGGCCGGATAAAAAGATTATATAATAAAAAAAAGTGACTACCAAAGGCAGTCACTTTAAATTTTTAGGAAGAGCAATTATTTCTTTGCTTCCTCTACAGATACCTTACGGAACTCCTTAAGGTCTTTCATAAGAGCAAGAGCGGCTTTACGAGCACGACCACCAGCGGCCTTGTTACCCTTTTCTACCTGAGCAGCAGCATTTACTGCGAACTCCTGGTACTCAGCATTGATTTTCTCAACAAGCTTCTTCATAATTGTGTTATTTAATTGTTCGTTAATATAATTTTTGGTATTTGTCTCTAAAACGTTTGCAAGTTATGCAATTCAATTCAAAAAAACAAAAAAAATCTTTGAAATTTCACTATCTGATAGCTGATTTTCAAACATTTTCGTGCTTTTTGTTGAAAAAATTCATCGTATTGTCCGGACCGGAAAGCACAAAAGACTTCGAACCCTCGATAACCTTATCGCAAATCGCCTTCAACGCAACCTTATCCTCATCGCTGAATTCACCAAGGACATAATCCACCTGTTCACCCTCGCTAAACTCATGACCAATGCCAATACGAATCCTACACCACTGATTAGTCCCAAGAGCCTCATTAATGTTTTTCAAGCCATTGTGACCGCCATCACTACCTTGCTTACGCATCCTAGTGGTCCCGAAAGGCAAATTAAGGTCATCACAAATTACAAGCAGATTCTCAAGAGAAATCCCCAACTTCTGAACCCAATACCTCACGGCACCCCCACTTAAATTCATATAAGTAGAAGGCTTCAAAAGGGTAATTTTGCGTCCCTTCAAAGAAATCTCCGTGACGGCACCGTAGCGCTTAGACTCAAAAATAGCATTGGATGCCTGAGCCCAGGCATCCAACACCATAAATCCAACGTTATGTCTGGTGGACGCATACTCAGGGCCGATATTGCCCAAACCGACTACCAGATATTTCATATCGGATGGAATTTCGTCTTTAACGCGTTTTCTACTCAGCGCCCTCAGCAGCCTCTCCAGCATTTGCGACAGCGTTACGTGTAGACTTAACTCCGCAGATAATCGTACCCTTAGGGGAGATTATGTTGACATTGTCATAGTGGAGGTCAGCCACGGTGATACGCTCACCGATACCGAGATTGGTGATGTCAATGTCAAGAACATCGGGAAGGTCCTTCATCAAAGCGCTAACGCGGAGTGAACGGCAGAACTTCACGAATTTACCACCGGCCTGCACACCAGCAGCGTGTCCAGTGATGTTAAGAGGAACGTCAATAGCGATGGGCTTGTCCTCAGAAACCTTGAGGAAGTCAACATGGAGGCAGTTATCATCAACGGGATGATACTGAAGCTCATGTACAACTGCGGTGTACTTCTTGCCATCACTGAGAACGAGATCCACGATATAAGAAGCAGGATTGTGGGTAAGACCCTTAAGATCCTTCTCCTCAACAGTGAAAAGTACGTTCTGGATGCCCTGTCCGTAGAGATTGCAAGGAACTAGTCCCTGTTTGCGGAAAGCCTTAATCACGGCTTTGTTGCCAGTCTCGCGAACCTGGCCTTTCAATTCGAAATGTTTCATTTGTTTTTAATTTAAAATGTGTTACTCAGTCTTACCTCGATGGAAGACCCCATTGCACCAAAACCTTGCGGTTTTTCCAAATGCGGGCGCAAAGATAACAAAAATTCCGCAAATAAAAATCTTTATTCGCGGAACTATGCATTTATTATACAATATTTTACTCAACCAGACCTGTAGCCTTATTCCAGTTAAGGTTTTTGTAGTAACTATTTAGATAATCAGTGCCATCACAAGGAAGATACATACTAAAACCGCAATAGGTATCTATGGTGAAAGCACCAAGGAAATCAGGCGTGGCACCTTTATATTCTATGCAATTATCAACAGCGGTCTGGAGAGTATTCATCTCCTCGTCAGAAATGCCTGCATGATCAAGAATATCCACTAAATCATAGTAGAAATGCCTGTTAAAGCGGAAGAAACCTTGAACTTCATCGGGATCAATCTCAGCCATAGCGTCCCTATATTTAGAGAATAGCGTTTTGCATACGGAAGCAAGTTCATCCAGCCCACTTGTGCTTACACATGCCACCAGAGCCGACCTATAGTTCCCACTCAACTCATCATAATGATCGAAAACCGACTTGGCATAACCAACTATGTCGGTGTCGGAATAAATCAAATAAGAGGTGAGTCCGGTATAATTATAGCCGTCCGCCAAAATCTCAGAGGGGGAGAAAACAATATGGTCACAGATATCCTTCATTGAATATGCCATCTCAATTCCTCCGGCAAGGCACACATCCATTACCAAATAGTCCAGATGCATGGGAATAGCAGCCGCGAAGTCATCTATATCCATCTCTTCAGAGAGTCGCACATCGTCCTCATAATAATATCCCTGAGTTATGGACTTAGTTCTATCAAGAGGCCTATTCAATATATCATCTCCGAAAATTTGTGGATTTCTAGCCCTGCTAAATAAATCGGTATTATCCGATGAACTCGCCGGTTCATATTTCGAGGGATCGTTATAATAACCCTCAGGCAGCCAACCTGTACCATGTGAGGTGACAAAAAGACCATAGGAATCCGAAGGAAACTCTTCCGATATAAATGTCAGAGCCTCGCTGAGACAAGATGGGTCAGTGAGACGGGCGTCAATATCCATGGTGCATAGAGTATCCATCACCGCTACTCCATTCTGCTGATACATCCTAAATATATAAGGATGTGTCTTCTCGCTATAAACACCATAGCTTTTTGGTAAATGAGACACCACTACCATGACATCCTTACCATTCTTCTTGGGAAGATAATTGTCCGCGATATCTCCAATATCCTCTCTCAAATAAGAACTCAAGGAATTGAAACCCGCGGAATATAGAATTAGAACTCTATCGTACTTCTTTCCATTCTCATTCTCAGTACCATGGCAAGACACAGCGAAAGAGATGACGAGAATCGCCATCAAAGCATTAAATATAAATTTTAACCCTTTCATACGCCGCAAAGATAATAAAAATGGTTATATTTGTCACCATTCGAACCAAAAACAAAAATTTCATTATATGAGAAAGGCTAAAATAATGATTCTTACAATGGCTTCACTCGCGGCGTTAGTATCCTGCGGGGGAGAAAAAAAGAAAGTGGCAGCGGACGAAGGTGAGTTTAAATACATCATCGACCAGTTCGCCGACATCAAGGTAATGCGCTATCGCGTGCCTGGTTGGGACGATTTGTCCATGAAGCAGAAAGAGTATGCTTATCACCTCGCAGAGGCGGCAAAATGGGGCAGGGACATATCCTGGGACCAGTATTGCAAGTACAATCTTCCCATCCGTCATTTGATCGAAAATGTGATTGAGAACTACAAAGGCGACCGCGAGAGTCAAGACTACAAGGACTTCGAGGTATATGCCAAGAGAGTCTTCTTCAGCAACGGTGTACATCATCACTATGCCGAGGATAAATTCATCCCCGCATGCTCCAAAGAATATTTCGCTTCTTTAATGAAAGAAGTTGGAGCGGAGGACGAGGCCCTTTTGGATTTCATCTATGACCTTAACGCCTATCCTCAGCGCCGTTCAACCTCTGAGACCGGCGATGTGGTACAACTTTCAGCCGTTAATTTCTACGACGGAGTGACCAAAGACGAGGTTGAGGCTTATTATGGGGCCCAGTATGACGCCAACGACCCTCAGCCCATTTCCTATGGTCTCAACACCAAACTCGTGAAAGAAAACGGAGTTGTAGTTGAGAAGCCTTGGATGGTAGGCGGCATTTATGACGCACCTCTTTCCAAAGTTTGCGAAGAACTTGAAAAAGCTAAGGAATTCGCTGAGAATGATAGCCAGAAAAAGGCCATCGACATGCTTGTAGACTACTACAAGACCGGCGACCTCCGCACTTGGGATAAGTACAATATCGAATGGGTAAATGACACACTCGGAGTTGTAGACTATGTCAATGGCTTCATCGAGGACTATGATGACCCTATGGGACGTAAGGCCACATGGGAGGCTCTCGTGGACATCAAAGACATGGGCGCATCCAAGAGGTCTGACATTCTCAGTGCTAACGCTCAGTGGTTCGAAGACAACTCGCCGGTTGATCCTCGTTTCCGCAAGGAGACCGTTAAGGGAATCTCAGCTAAAGTTATCGACGCTGTAGTTCTCATGGGTGCTACCTATCCTTCTCCTCCTATCGGAATCAACCTTCCTAACGCGGATTGGATCAGGAAAGACTTCGGATCTAAATCAGTCACCATCGGCAACCTCACCTCCGCTTACGATATGGCAGCGGACGAGCTTCCCAATAGCGTTTTGTCAGAGTTTGCATGGGACCAGGCCGAGATTGACCGCCAGAAGAAATATGGCAATCATGCCGATGAAATCCATACCGACCTTCACGAATGTCTAGGACATGCTTCAGGTCAGTTGCTTCCTGGCGTAGCTTCAACCGCTCTTGGTGAGTATCAATCAGCTTTGGAGGAAGGCCGCGCAGACTTGTTCGCCCTCTATTATATCGCTGACCCTAAGATGGTAGAACTCGGTATTATGCCCGACGCAGAGGCCTACAAGGCAGAATATGACGGCTATATCCGCAATGGTCTTTTCACCCAATTTACCCGCGTGGAACTCGGTCGTCCCAACACCGAGGCTCATATGCAGAACCGCAAACTCATTGCAGAATGGTGCTACGAGAAAGGACTTGCTAACAATGTAATCGAGAAGAAGATTCGAGACGGCAAGACCTATTTCGTAATCAATGACTATGAGGCTCTCCGCGGTCTATTCGCTCAGCTTCTCGCGGAAATCCAGAGAATCAAGTCCGAGGGCGACTACAAGGCAGGAAAAGACCTCATCGAGAAATACGCAGTTCATATCGATCCTGTTCTCCACAAAGAGGCAAGAGAACGCTATCAGGCTTTGAATCTTAAGCCTTACGGCGGTTTCGTAAATCCTGACATCGTGCCTGTTGTCAAGGGCGGAAAGGTGGTTGATTATGTACTCAGCTATCCTGAAAGCTTCCTTAGCCAGCAGATCGATTACGGCAAAAAATATGGCACTCTATAGAGTTTAATGGAAGAAAGATTACTAAAGGATTATTCCTATTATCTAAAGATGGAGAGGGCGTTGTCGGTTAATACCGCCGACGCCTATCTTTCTGATTTGTCAGAGTTCTTCGAGAGTTGCGGCAAAAGGGCAAATGAGATTACCACGGATGATATCATCGATTATTTATCATCCAGAGATGTCGCTGGACGCACTCAGGCAAGGGCTTTGAGCGCTTTCCGTTCCTTCTTCTCATGGTTGCAGATGGAAGGGGAGAGAGAGGATAATCCGGCGGAAAATGTGGATTCGCCAAAGATTGGGCGCTATCTTCCTTCGGTTCTTTCCGTTGAGGAAGTGGATGGCATAATCAATTCCGTAGTGACTGACAATGTCTATGGTCTGCGCGACAGAGCCATCTTGGAAGTTCTCTATGGTTGCGGTCTGCGTGTGTCTGAGGCGGTTTCGCTTAAGATTTCCGATTTATTTCTTCCAGAAGGCTTTATCCGTGTAATCGGTAAGGGCGATAAGCAGAGGCTGGTTCCGATAGGGGAGTCCGCCATTGATGCCATCAATGCCTATCTGCCGGAGCGAAATGATCCCGATGATGGCTATGACGATGTGCTTTTTTTGAATAAAAACGGCAGAAGTTTGAGCCGCGTTTCCATATTTAATATGGTGAAAAAGCAGGCCATGGCGGCCGGAGTGCAAAAGGAAATTTCTCCTCACACATTCAGGCACAGCTTCGCAACTCATCTCATTGAAAATGGGGCGGACCTTAGAGTCGTGCAGGAGATGTTGGGGCACGAAAGCATCCTCACCACGGAGGTCTATACCCACGTGGACACAAGTACATGGCAGAAAAACATACTATCGCACCATCCCCATACGGACTAACTCGGCGGGGCGATAACGCATCTGGAAAGTTTGTCGGCATATTCATCCTTGAGTATGCCGGCTTTTTTTAGACCTTCCACCGTGAGATTTTCCGGCGGATTATTCTCTCTGAAAAGCACTATGCCATGGGACGAATATTTGCCGATGTAGGGGTGCATGGCGAGAGAATCTTCCGAAATGCTCCAAATGCGGAAGGGTTGAGGCTTGCTGACGGTTATTAAATCTTTCAGCTTATCGAATTTTTCGCGGTCGAAATTTTTGATGTCCATGAGTTGCTCCGCATATGAATATCCTCCCAATTTTTGACGATATTCCACCATCTTGGAGGCGAAGTAACCCCCGATTCCAGGCAAGGCATCGAATGCCGCTGAATCGGCCTTGTTGATATCCAGAAGCGGGATTTCGATATATGGCTCAAGCCTTTGGAATACCGAATCTGCCACTACGAATGATTTGGCGAAGTCGCTTTTGCGCCTGAATTTGCCGCCCTTCTTCCTATAATTATCTATGGAAAGAGCCTGCTTTTCGCTGAATCCGAGGCGCTGCAAATCCTCAATCGAGATTGTGTTGGGATTGAATCGAAAACTCTCATACTGACGCTTGCCCGAAGATCTGACTTTCATCGCTTCGGGGCTATGAGGTGCGTTTTTGCGGATTGAATAATTGCCACTGGATGTGGTCTCCATGGCCTCTGGAAGCCGATTTGCAAGTCTTTCCGCCTGACTGCGTTCGATGATGAATACCGTGTCAGGCGAGTCCTTGTTGGCGGTTATTTTCAGAATAGCCGACCTATGCACGAAAAGTGCCGTCTGGTAGCCTATGGCCAGAAATGCCAAGGCTATGGCTCCAGTTAGAAATGACGCGTAATTTTTACTCGCGTCTTTGTTTTTTTTGTCCATTTTCCTCGCATTCTCTCTCCTCCTTGTTTTGATGATTTTTGCGTGACTTACCAGCCACAATTATTACGATCTCGCCTTTGGGATCGTTTTGACGGAACCAGTCGGCGACTTCTTTGAGGGTGCCTCTGCGGTGTTCCTCGTGCACCTTCGAGATTTCCCTCGCCACCGAACATTCCCTGTCTTGTCCGAAATATTCCCCGAATTGGTCCAATGTCTTGACTAGTCTATATGGGGATTCGTAAAATACCATTGTGCGGGTTTCTTCCGCCAATTCTTTGAGAAGCGTCTGGCGGCCCTTTTTGACCGGCAGGAAGCCTTCAAAGCAGAATCTATCGCATGGCAAACCGGAAGAAACTATCGCCGGAATGCAGGCTGTAGCTCCAGGAAGCGTCTCTATTTCTATGCCTTCGGCAGCGCATGTGCGAACCAGCAGGAAGCCTGGGTCCGATATGCCAGGGGTGCCGGCGTCACTGATTAGAGCCACGTCCATGCCCGCCAAGATTTTCTCCTTTATTATTTCGCTTGTCTGATGCTCGTTGAATTTATGATGGGATTGCATATGCCCCTCTATGCCATAGTGCTTGAGCAAGACACTGCTGGTGCGAGTGTCCTCGGCGAGTATAAGTCCTACTTCTTTGAGGATACGCACGGCCCTGTAGGTTATGTCTTCTAGATTGCCCACGGGCGTTGGCACTATGTATAGTTTTCCTGGCATTATTTACGGATTTTTCTTCTTACGGCCATCATGAATTTGTAAACGTCTTCGCTTTCGGGGTCCCAATCGGGGAAGGTGTCTCCCAAAAAGTCGACGGCTTCTCTGAGCGTCTCCATTGAGTTCAGTTTCTCAATGGTGGTTTGGTAGAGGGCTGAATCGCTGCGGAAGAGCCTTCTGATAAGGACTACTTGGTCTCCAAGTCCTATGGCGCTTCGCAGAGATTTTACCTCCGGCCCAGGGATATCGTGGAGCCATGAAGTCTTTTCAGCCATGACGTCGATAACTGCTTTGTCGGACGTTTCGTTATCGATTATGGCTCTAACTTTTTGCTTCCTTCTGCCGCGATTTTCCGGCTTAGGCTCTATGATTTCTCCAAAAAGATTTTCCGGCATGTCGCCAATCTCATCCTCTTCGGGTATGGGATCAGCGACTGGTTCTGGTGCGAGTTCTGGCTCTGGCTCAACGGGTTCGGGATCAGCAACTGGCTCCGGCTCTGGTGTGGGCTCGGGTTCGGGTTCTGGCTCAACGGGAATCTCTTCCACCTCCGGCTCAAAAACTGGTTCCTCGACTTCAGCTTCTTCAACCATTGGTTCTTCGACCTCAACCACAGGCTCAACCACAGCCACCGGCTCTTCCGCCTCAGGCTCGGCAATTGCCTCAGGAATAAACTCCGGAATATCAATATCGATTGCAACCGGCTCAGTCTCTGCCTCGGACGCCACAATGGGCTCCGCTACGTTATCTAGCGACAAATCAATGGTCTCGGATATGCTTTCGGCCTCGGGAACATCGCCCTTAAGTGCCCGTAACTCCTTTTCGAGTCCATCAACCTTGGCTGTCAACTCGTCCAGTCTGTTGATAACTTGTTGTAAAAAATCTTTTTGGTCCATTTCCATACGACTTCATTTTGACTATCTTTGCTGAAAAAGACGGCGGGTAGTCCGACGCCGACGCAATGTCAACTACAAAAATAATCAAATGTTCGCAGAAAACGCAAAAAAATCCGGATGTATCGAAGTGATATGCGGTTCTATGTTCTCAGGAAAAACTGAAGAACTTATCAGAAGACTCAAAAGAGCCCAGTTCGCTAACCAAAAAATAGAAATTTTCAAGCCTACGGTTGATACTCGTTATTCCGATGAGGACGTAGTATCCCATGACCTCCACAAAATCCCTTGCAAGCCCATCAAGGACCCTAAGCGTATGCTTAAGGTGGATGATGATGTTGAGGTAGTGGGTGTGGATGAGGCTCAATTCTTTGGAGAGGAACTGGTAGCAGTAGCCCAAGAACTTGCCAATCGCGGCAAAAGAGTCATTATCGCGGGCCTCGATACCGATTATCTGGGTAAGCCTTTCGGACCCATGCCAGACCTTATGGCCATCGCTGAAGATGTCCAGAAGGTGCATGCTATATGCGTTAAGTGCGGCAATTTGGCCAACCATTCCCATCGTCTTTCCCGCAGCAAGAAGCTCGTCGTTCTAGGAGAGAAGGACGTCTATGAGCCGCTATGTCGCAGCTGCTACCTTAAAGCCCTCGAAGAGGACAAGGAAGGGGAATAAAACCGGCAATCTCAAAAACAAAAAGAGGGCGAAACATTCGCCCTCTTTTTTAATCCTGAAGATTCTTCATCGCCTCACGAATCTTAGCCTCAATCTCCTCGCAAAGCTCAGTGTTGTCGGAGAGCAACTGCTTCACCGCTTCGCGCCCCTGAGCAAGCTTCTGGTCATTGTAGCTAAACCATGAACCGCTCTTATTGATAACTCCCATCTCAACACCGAGGTCTACAACCTCACCGCTGTGGGAAATACCCTCGCCATAGACAATGTCGAACTCCGCTTTCTTGAAAGGTGGAGCCATCTTATTCTTAACAACCTTGACTCTGGTTCTATTGCCAAGAGCATCGTCGCCATCCTTGATCTGGGTGGTCCTACGCACATCTATGCGGACAGAAGAGTAGAACTTAAGGGCATTACCACCGGTAGTAGTCTCAGGGTTACCGAACATCACGCCGATTTTCTCCCTAAGCTGGTTGATGAAAATGCAGCAGGTGTTGGTCTTGCTGATATTGGCGGTAAGCTTACGAAGGGCCTGGCTCATCAATCTAGCCTGAAGACCCACCTTGTTGTCACCCATCTCGCCCTCAATCTCCGCCTTAGGAGTAAGAGCGGCGACAGAGTCGATGACGATAATGTCAATAGCACCGGAACGGATAAGATTATCAGCGATCTCAAGAGCCTGCTCGCCATTGTCAGGCTGAGAAATAAGCAAAGTCTCCAAATCTACACCCAAAGCCTTGGCATAGGTCCTATCGAAAGCATGCTCCGCGTCAATCATAGCCGCGATGCCTCCGAGCTTCTGGGCCTGAGCGATGGCGTGGATGGCAAGAGTGGTCTTACCGCTGGATTCCGGTCCGTAAATTTCGATGATTCTTCCTCGCGGATATCCGCCAATGCCCAATGCGTGGTCTAGGGCAATGGAACCGCTAGGGATGACCTGTACGTCCCATTGTGGCTGATCTCCCAGTTTCATAATCGTTCCTTTCCCGAAGTCTTTCTCAATTTTGTCGATTGTTGCCTGCAGGGCCTTGAGTTTGCCCGCGTTGGCGTCTTGAACTGTTTCTTTAGCCATAAATAGAAGGTCTTTTTAAATTATTAGGTGTCCCGCAAAGCGAAACATTAAACATAAAGTAGGGAATTGTGTCCCGTTTAGGCAAAGTTAATTAAAAAGGCATCAATTTGAAACAAAATTTTGCTATTTTTGTAGAAAGTCCCTCCAGGGGGCTGCAACGCGTATTTTGATTATGGAAAAAAGGCTTTTGGGTTTGAATCCTTCCGAGTTGAAGGAGGTAGCGGTCGAGGCTGGTCTTCCGGCTTTTACCGGAGGGCAACTTAGCCGTTGGATCTATGTCCAAAAGGTCGACGATTTCGAGAAGATGACCAACATATCGAAGGTCGGAAGGGAGAAATTGGCGGCATCCTATGAGGTCGGCGTCATTCGACCATCGGAATGTAGAGAATCCAAAGACGGCACCAAAAAATACCTTTTTCCCACGGATAAAGGGGCGGTAGAAGCGGTCATGATACCGGACGATGACAGGAAAACGCTGTGCGTCTCGTCTCAGGTCGGCTGCAAAATGGGTTGCAAATTCTGTATGACCGGTCGCCAAGGCTTCCACGGTAATTTGGAACCATCGGAGATTTTGTCGCAATTCATCGGAATTGACGAGTCGGACGAACTCACCAACGCCGTTTTCATGGGGATGGGGGAGCCCTTGGACAACTATGAGAACGTGAAAAAGGTCATCGAAGTTCTCACAGCCCCATGGGGATTCGGATGGAGCCCGAAGCGCATCACTCTTTCGACAATCGGCGTTCTGCCCAATTTGAAAAGATATCTCGACGAACTAAAATGCCATCTCGCCATCAGCCTCCACAATCCCTTCGGAGAGGAGCGCGGGGCGTTTATGCCGGTGCAAAAGGCCTACCCCATAGAGGACGTGGTGGCGCTTCTTCGGAAATACGATTTCAGCGGCCAGAGACGCGTCAGCTTCGAATACACCATGTTCTCCGGATGGAACGACGACAAGCGCCATGCGGATGCGCTGATTTCCCTTTTGCGAGGCATGGAATGTAGGGTAAACCTGATTCGCTTCCATAAAATCCCCGATTTTGAATATGATACCTCGCCGGATGTGAGGATGGAAATGTTCCGAGACAGACTTTCCCGTTCCGGAATCACAGCAACCATTCGTGCATCTCGTGGAGAGGATATTTATGCCGCCTGCGGAATGTTGGCCGGTAAAAATAATAAGTCAATATGAAAAGAATTCTTCTAGCCACAGTTCTTGCAATGTCCATTTTCTCCTTGAACTCCAATGCTCAAGGAAAGGAGTCCGTCATTGCCGGCTCCGACCGGCAATCTAAAAAAGACCTATCCATTCGCAAAGATAGATTAATCATGAAGGCTCAGGAAGACGCCTCGGAATATAGCTATGGAATGGATCCGGTCAGGGATTCGTTGGCGATTGAGGCAATCAGGGCTAAGATGGACTCCATAAGGCAAACCCGTCCAACAGTGGCCCTTGTGCTTGCCGGAGGCGGTGCCAGAGGCATTACCCATGTGGGAGTGATTAAACTTCTGGAAGAGCTAGATATGCCCATAGACATAGTTCTGGGAACGAGTATGGGAGGTCTCGTGGGAGGCTTCTATTCTCTCGGCTATAGCCATCAAGAATTGGAGAAAATCGTCAAAAACATAGATTGGGACTATGCCCTGTCTGACGAAATTCCAGACGACTATTTGACATATGCTGACAAAGACTATTATTCCAAATTCGCCTACCCGATTTCATTCTATTACACCAAGAAATACGATGAAACGGCGAAATATAAAGAAAAGGATGAACAACTTTTCGGCGATAGAATACATGCCCAATCAATAGGAAACGATGACGACACATATACCTCCGAAGAAGTGATGAAGGCCCTGCCTTCCGGCTTTAATTTCGGACTGAATGTAAACAATATTCTTAGCTCCGTTACCGTAGGATATCAAGAAGATATGCCATTCTGGGAATTGCCCACACCCTATGTTTGCGTAGCTACAGACATGGTGACTTGCCAGCCTAAAATCTGGTACTCCGGCAATATAAACACTGCCATGCGTTCCACCATGTCAATTCCTGGCTTGTTTACCCCGATTAGATTGCACAACATGGTGCTGGTGGACGGCTTCATAAGGGACAATTACCCCGTGGACATAGCTAAGAACCTGGGAGTTGACTACATTATTGGCGTAGACCTGAACCGTGGTTACATTGACTATGAAGGCATGAAAAATTTGGGCGATCTTATGTCTCAAATGTTGTCAATGCTGGGACGTACATCCTATGAACTTAATAAGGGAATCGCGGATGTCACCATAAAGCCGAATACGGGTACATATGGAATGTTGAGTTTCCACAAGGAAGCCATTGACTCCATGATGACCATAGGTTATGAGGCTGCTCTTGAGAAAAAAGACGAGTTGCTGGCGCTAAAGGAAAAACTCGGCCCCAATGCAACCAAATCGAAAGTGGAACATAAGGCCATAAATCTTAATGACAAGAAAGTGGAAATCTCCGGCATTGATATCTATGGCGTGACGGCTGCTGAGAGTCGATACCTTCAGAGGAAAGCAGGCCTCAAACCATTCTCCAAGGTTGGTGCTGCCGAACTCGTAGACGCCGAATCTAAGATTTTCGCTACCAATGCCTTTGATGTTGTGACCTATAAATTGATAGGAGACAAAGAACCCTACAGAGTAAGCTATAACTGCGTGAGAGGACCGGTCAGCGAATTTGGTTTCGGCATTAGGCTGGACACGGAAGAAGTAATTTCGCTGATTTTTAACGCGGGCTTTAATATCAACGCTCTTACAGGCCATGCGGTTGAGGTTACCGGCAAAATATCCTCCTCGCCATATCTCACTCTGGATTATTACTATAGGACCGAGAAAGGTTTTACCTTCAATGCTTCTACCACTTTCCATAGGGTATCCAATGCCCATTATAGGGTGCTTGATTATGATGCTACCGGTATAATGACCTGCAATCATTGGTCTCAGGAATTTTATATATCTCAGTTGCAATTAAAGCAGGTCGATTTCAATCTTGGAGTCAGAAATGATGCTTATTGGGGACAATTAAATTTTAATGCTGATAACGAATTTACGTTTCTGCCCCATTATAATATGGCGAATAATGATATAATTTCCGCTTTCTTTAGAGGCACTGTGAATACCTTTGATAATTGGTATTACCCTACCACAGGCACTAAAATCGACTTTAATGCCACATGGGCTATGGCAGGACTTCAGCGAAAGATGGATGACTATTTCATCCTCTCTCTCGGAGCCAAAAAAGTATTCCCAATAAAGGAAAAATTCGCCGTGATACCCTCGGTGGACTTTAGATCATTGGTAGGTTCTGATAGCGTTTCAGTATTCCATGCCAATTTGATAGGAGGTCGCATGCCTAGCCGTTATGCCGAGCAGCAAATTCCATTTATGGGAGTCCCTGGAGTAGTTGTAATGCCGAAAAGTGTGGGCGTAATTGGTTTAGATATAAGATATAATCCTGCCACTAACCACTATATTTCATGGATATCTGATTTTGCTACCGCATCTGATGTGATTGATTTTTCTGATAAGAATGCTAGCAAAATGAAATTCTTCGGCACTGGATTGGAATATGCCTACAATACCAAGTTTGGTCCGGCGCGATTCGATGTGTATTGGTCTTCGATTACCAAAAAAGTTGGATTTTATGTAGGCATAGGATTTGATTTCTAAAGTCCTTGTTATGGAAGAAAAGACAAAAAAAGCGTTGAGCCGTCTTCAAGCCCAATGCTCTAAACGTGAATATTGTACCTCCGATGTGCGTCGAAAGGCTTTGACGCTTTTGGATGGTGATGCCGTTGCCGCGGATGAGGTGATAGAGGCTTTAAAGGCCGAAAACTATCTCTCAGACTTGAGATATGCCACTTTTTTTGCAAGAGACAAGTCCTCCATTCAGGGCTGGGGACCGGTCAAGATTTCCTTTCAGTTGGCGGGCAAGGGGATTGATAGACAGACCATCTCTCAAGCCCTCGCTGAGATAGATTCTGATAAGGCCGAAGACCGCATGGAAGCGGTTTTAAGGTCGAAATATAAACTTTTGGTTGGAGATAAAGACGTCAAATTGAAACTACTGAAGTTCGCTCTTTCCAGAGGATATGAATATGACGCCGTGAAGGGCGTGGTGGATAATATAATTTCGGAGAATAAGGATGAGGAATAAGCATTTAGTATTGTCATTTCTATTGATTGCGTTGTCGTTTTTCAAGGTCGAGGCGCAAGAGGTGATTATGCCTCCCAAAGATACTACCGGCTATAGTTATAGTTTTGATGCCGCCAAGGATTCCGCTTTGGTGCGAGAGATTCGTGCAAGGATGGATTCCATTCGTCAATATAGGCCCACGGTTGCTCTGGTTCTAAGTGGAGGTGGCGCCAAGGGTGCGGCTCAAGTGGGAATATTACATTATATTGATTCTCTCCAGATTCCGGTGGATATGGTCTTGGGTACCAGCGCCGGAGGTCTAATTGGTGGTTTCTATGCCACCGGCTATAATTCAGATGACATTCTGGACATACTTGCCAATATAAATTGGGATGCCGCTATGAGTAGCAATGTGCCGAGAAAGTATCTTTCATTCACGGATAAGCAGTACAAAGATACTTATGTCATTTCGGTGCCTCTCGATTATGATAAGAATAATGGCTTCAGACTACCTTCAGGCCTTATTTCCGGTCAGAATGTGAGCAATATTTTCAGCGCAGTGACTACCGGCTACCAAGACGATATGGACTTCGCCGAATTGCCTATTCCTTATTCCAGCGTGGCTACTGATTTGGTGACCGGCAATGCTAAGATATGGCATTCAGGCAAACTGGGTGATGCCATGCGATCTACCATGTCCATCCCTGGAGTTTTTGATCCGGTCAGAACCAATGGAATGGTGCTGGTTGATGGCGGCATGAGAAATAATTTCCCTTCCGATGTCGCCAGACAGATGGGTGCTGACTATGTCATAGGACTTGATGTGGCCTATAGCGAGTTTGGCGAATATGATAAGGTGAGAAATGTAGGTGACGTCGCTTTTCAGACTTTTGGCTTGCTGACAAGGGCTGGAAGGGATGCCAATCTTCATCTAAATGATGTTACAATTCAGCCTGATACCGAAGGTTTCGGAGCCATGAGTTTCGACGATGCATCCATAAAAGAACTCGTTAGGCGAGGCAAAGTGGCTACGGTTGAGAAACTTGATAGCTTGAAGATGATCAAGGAAATCGTTGGTCCCGACACCCTCAAGCTTCGCCATAGAAAGGCAGACAATCTTATGTTTAATAAGGTGAAAATTTCTAAGGTCAATATTTATGGCGTTTACGAGGATGAGCAGGAGTATCTTCTCAAAAAGATTCATGCCGACAAGATGACTCAAGTGGGCCGAGACGAGATTGAAAACGCCCAATCCATAATATTCGGAACCGGTGCTTTTGAGACCGTGAATTATGATATAACCGGCACTGAAGAGCCCTACGAACTCAATTACCATTGCAATAGGGGACCGGCCCATCAACTTGGCGCGGCTGCTCGTTTCGATACGGAAGAGCTTATATCATTCATGGTAAATCTTGGCTATAATGCCCATAAGGTGCAGGGCCATGCTCTTGATTTGACCGCCAAAATGGGTATGTCGCCGAGCATTGGTTTGAGGTATTATTACAAGACTTCATGGGGCCCGACTGCCAATGTGCATGTTTTCTATAAATATGTTTCCAAGGACTTTTTGAGTTTCTTGAATGATGATGCCGTGGGTAGTTTTACTTGCAGCCGTTTCATGCAGGAGATTTATCTGTCCAATTTCAAATGGCGTAGGATGGATATGCGAGGCGGTATTCGCAATGAATTGATGGATCTTGGTGATGTGATGTCTACCAATCCGGATAGCATGTTTTCGGGTTTCGATATGTATGATACTTCCCGAAATTCGTTCTTGTCGCTATTTTTCAAGGGTAATGTGGACACCTTCAATGATGGCTATTTCCCGACAAAGGGTTTCCGTATCAATGTGGATTATTCGTGGGTTTTCGCGGGCCTGATGAGTGATATCGATAATTTCCATACGGCTCAATTCGATGTCAAGGGGGCTATTCCGATGGGTAGCAAATGGACAGATTTGCCATTCTTCGATGCTCGTGCCATCTTGGGTGGAACCAAGATTCCGGTTTTCTATGCCAATGTTATCGGTGGCAATATGTTCGGCCGTTATTTGCCGCAGCAGATTCCTTTCGTGGGGCTCAATAGGTTGACTTCCATGCCTCGTTATTTGGGTATTGCGGGTAATGAGTTGAGGTTTAGCCCTGCCAGAAAGCATTATGTTTCGGCTTTGGTTAATGCCGGTGTGGCTTTTGACGATACTGGCGATAAGGATAATGCCTTTATCGGTGCAGGTCTTGGCTATGCATATTCTTCCATGGTTGGTCCCATCAAGGTCAATCTACATTGGTCCAGCCTCAGCAAGAGTCTCGGCCTTTACCTTAGCGTAGGTTTTGATTTTTAATTAAAAGACGAAATTTAAGACTTTTGCGACCATCGGGGAAAACTTTGGGCGCCTCCTCGACAAAACCGAGCGATCGATAAGCCGCACCATCGCTTGTGGCGGCATCGGCATAAGACATTATGTCGTCGGGATGAGCATCATCGACAAAAGCACGAAGAACTTTGCTCATGCCCCCAGTCACCCGAATCTCCGGCAGCGAAGCATACCTCACCCATTCGCTGGAACGCACCCCATCAAAATTTCTAAGCGAAGCAAAACACCCCACCGCCACCATCGTACCCACAGGATAAGCCGACCGAGCGGCAATCGAATCAGCCGTAGCGGACTTCGACACGGACGGCACCTTGGAAACGAAAAGCCCATAACGATAGCGGCACGGAGTATAGCCCAGCGCATGGCAACGATCCAGAAACTGCGCTGCTTCAGCCTTGGTTATCCTTCGCACCTCGCAATTTCTGGCGAAAATATGATAAAGTATTTTTTCGTCGTGTTCCGTCATTACGGCAAATTTAGTATTTTTGTCAAGAAATGAGTAAAGAAGACAATATAAATCAAGATCCCATACTTCCACCTCTTGCGGAAGAAGGCATACATGCGGGTTTCCCCTCTCCCGCCCAGGACTACATGGATCGATGCATCGACCTCAACAAAGAGCTCGTAAAGCATCCCACTGCCACATTTTTCGGGCGTGTTGTCGGAGACTCCATGATAGAGGCCGGCGTGCAGGAGGGAGACGTCCTTGTAATCGACAAATCGCTGGAACCCAAGGAAGGCGACATGGCGGTCTGCTTCGTGGACGGGGAATTCGCTCTGAAATATATTTCCTTCTGTGACCCTGGCAAAAAGTCCATCGAAGCCAGAAAACCGGCATCAAGCTACAATTTCTTAGACCATAAAGAGCTATGGCTTCTGTCCGGCAATAAAAAATATGCGCCCATCCACATCACGGAAGGCAATGATTTTACCGTCTGGGGCGTGGTTACCTATATCATAAAAAATGTACGCTCTCGCTGATTGCAACAACTTTTTCGTATCCTGCGAAAGAGCCTTCCAACCCGAATTGGAGGGGCGTCCCGTCGTAGTTCTATCCAACAACGACGGCTGCGTGGTGGCACGAAGCAACGAGAGCAAGGCAATGGGCATAAAAATGGGCACTCCCTACTACCAAGTCAAGAATCTGGTCGAAAGCGGCAAACTTTGGGTGAGATCGTCGAACTATAATTTATATGGCGATTTATCTTCAAGAGTCATGGCCATAATCGCCGACTCCGTGCCTGACATCGAAGTCTATTCGATTGATGAATGTTATATGATTTTGGATGGCATGGATATGGCGAAAGTCCCCGATATGTGCAGGGGCCTTGTCAAAAAGATTCGTGCATGGGTTGGGATACCTGTGAGCATAGGAATCGCGCCCACAAAGACGCTAGCGAAGGTCGCGAACCATTTCGCCAAGCGCTATGCAGGCTATCATGGAGTTTGCCTCATGGATAGCGAGGAGAAGCGAAATAAGGCTCTTGCACTCACGGAAATAGGCGATGTTTGGGGCATAGGATGGAGGATGGCGCCCAAGCTGAAGGCCGTTGGAATCACCACGGCGGCGGATTTCGTGGCCAGACCGGAGTCGTGGGTGCAGAAGAATATGGGAATTCAAGGCGTCAGGACATGGAGGGAACTGCAGGGCATTGAGTCCGTACTGGATGACCGCCATGAAAAGAGGCAATCTATTTGCACCTCTCGTTCTTTCGCGGAGATGATTGATGACATCAAGGAATTGTCACTTAGGGTGTCCGATTTTGCTGCTAAATGCGCCGAGAAATTGCGTAAAGAAGAGACTGCGGCTTATTGCGTCAATGTTTTTCTGGCTACAAGTCCCTTCCGTAATGATTTGCCTCAATACTATCCTAAGGTCACAATAAAATTGCCTGTGGCGGCGAGCAGCACCGCGGAAATCGTGGGTGCTGCTCTTAAGGCACTGAGGCTGGCTTACCGCCCTGGATATCAGTATAAGAGGGCGGGAGTTACGGTGTACGATATAGTGGATGCAGACGAGGTTGAGGGCACTCTTTTCGGCTTTGATGATAGCCTGAGAGAAAAGCAGGACAAGCTTTCGGAGGTTATGGATAAGGTCAATGGAAAGGGCAAAAGCCTTCTTCGTCTTGCCACTCAGCGCCCTGGGCATTATGCCGATGGCATTCGTCGCGACTACCTCTCGAGGCTTTATTCCACCTCCTGGAACGACCTCCTCGAAGTGAAATGAGATGCCCGACCTAATCGGGCATGACGGGGGGATTTTTTATTCGCACAATATTTGCTATATTTGCGGTCAAACCAAACACAATAGAATATGAAACCCAAAAGTTTTATCATGACAGCGATGGTTGGAGTCATTGCTCTGGCTATCACCGCGTGCTCTTCCGAGAGCGATAGACGTAGAACCGAACCTATTATATGTCCTGTGGAATCTGGCATGACAGAAAATCCTAATTGGGACATAACCTATTCTGGACGTTTCACTCAAGTCTCCGAAGACGGAGTCTATGTTGTGGACATGTTGTCGGTGAAATCATCTGATGCAGTTTCCTATTATTTGGATCTTGTTTCAGTTTCTGATTTCAATTCCAAATACGGAAATAGCGTTGAAAAGTATGTTGAGGCTAATTACAAGAACTATCTTTCTCAGTATGTAATGACTGGAGATTCTGAAAATATCTTCGACATGCTGGATATGGGAAATGAAGAGTGGGTAGCTATAGTATATGCCATTACCGCAGATGGAGTACTTGGATCATACTATCGTACTCTCAATTTCACTACCGAAGAAATCGAGGTCACAAAGTCTGACAATTGGAAAATCTCCGTTAATCCCCGTGTCACCGCAAGCGACGGTGCAGTCATTGATGAGATTGTAGTGGAAACCGATAGTGACATCAGCTATTATGTTGACGTCCTTTACAGCGGCTATATTGACTCCTACTATGATGGTGACGTAGTTGCTTATTTCGATGACGTCCTCAACTACATAGATCAATATGAACTTGAGGATGGTGAGAATTTCTCAGGCTATCTGGAGCAAGGCAATAGCACCACTCAGTTCAACAGACTCGATTCAGGTGATTGGGTAGCTTATGCGATTGGTGTGGATTATAAAGGCAATTTCACCGGTACTTATTCCGAGTATGAGTTCACTCTCGAACAGGACGAACCTACGGCCGAGTATACCGCTTGGCTAGGCGACTGGACCATCACCGATGGTAAAATTTCTTATGACCTCAATATTCAGGCATACGAGAATAACTACAAATTCTGGGTAACCGGTTGGGAATATGACAACGAATATGTTAGTGGTAATGAATACGGTTTCATAACAGAATACGACAAGAGCACCGACGTTATGACTTTCTTCAGCCAGTATCTTGATTCCTACCAGTACAATAATCTCTATTACGATGTCCTCTTTATGGGTGAGATTAACTACAATGGTAACTTGTATGTTATCACCGATGAGGATCTTGATCTCGCTTATGCGAAGAAGGATGGAGATAGTGCTTCAGTTACTGCCGCTTCAGTTGACGTATCATTTGATAATTCTAGCTCAATCTCTACGACCTTCTATGATATGAGATTCGCGGATTACGAGAGCACCAATGACACATGGTATATCTATACTGAAGAAGACTTGCCTGCCTTCCCTCTGACTATGACTAAGTCTTCTTCTAATAGCGGTTCCGAGGGTGTTGATAGCAATCGTGCCATGAGACTGCACAAGGCTGTGAAAGTAGCTAAGCCAACTACCAAGGCTTCCACTTCATCTTCAACCAGAAGAACAGTAGGCGAGAGTGGACGTAAGAGCGCAAGCATAGCTACAAAGAGCGCGGACCTCAAAATGAGAGTAGCTCCTAAGGCTAGCGAAAGCAATGTCCATATGGCAGTTAAACCTCAGCAAAGAAGAGTTTCCAGATAACAATTCTTCATAAATAAAAACTCCCGTCGGATTCGGCGGGAGTTTTTTGTTTAGAGTGGAAGAATTATTCTCCCAAACGTTCTTTAATTTTTGCGCTGAGCTCCTCGTAGCCAGGCTTGCCGAGAAGAGCGAACATGTTCTTCTTGTAGGCCTCTACGCCAGGCTGGTTGAAAGGATTGACGCCGAGAGTGTAGGCACTGACGCCGCAAGCGAACTCGAAGAAATAGAAGATGGCTCCGAGATTCCTCTCGTCGATGCGATCGATGCTGACCTCAATCTGAGGTACGCCGCCATCGATATGGGCGAGTTTGGTGCCAAGTTGAGCCATGGCATTGCAATGCTCTACATGCTTGCCGGAGAGGTAATTGAGCTGGTCGAGGTTCTGAGGGTCTACGCCAATCACAACGCTACGATTGCTATTCTCGACATTCACTACGGTCTCGAACATGACTCTTTCGCCCTCCTGGATGAACTGACCCATGGAGTGGAGGTCGGCGGTGTTGTTGACTGATGCGGGGAAAATACCCTTGCCATCCTTGCCCTCGGACTCGCCGTAGAGCTGCTTCCACCATTCACCAAGATACTGGAGTTTGGGATTGTATGTTACCATGATCTCGACCTTCTTGCCATATTCGCTATAAAGCAAATTCCTCATGGCGGCATACTGGATGGCCGGATTGTCAAGGCTTCTGTTGGCCAAGCTATGCTCCATTTCGGCAGCGCCCTTAAGCATCTCGCGAACGTCGAAACCTGCGAGAACGATGGGCAGAAGACCTACGGGAGTAAGCACTGAGAAACGTCCACCTACATCGTCAGGAACTACGAATGTCTTGTAGCCTTCCTGGGTGGAAAGAGTCTTGAGAGCGCCCTTAACTGCATCTGTGATGGCTACGATACGCTCAGAGGCATCGCTATAATTCTTCTCAATATAGTCTTTCACGATACGGAAAGCGACAGCGGGCTCGGTGGTGGTACCTGACTTGGAAATAACCACGCAGCCAACATTACGCTCAGCGATGAGGTCCATAAGTTCGGCAACATATTCCTCTGAGAGGTTGTTTCCGGCGAAAACTACATCGGGATTTTTCTTGTCTTTGAGCTGCTTTGAGAAGTTGTGGGAAAGGGCCTCGATGGCGCAACGGGCACCGAGATATGAACCTCCGATACCGATAACAACTACAAGGTCAACGCCTTTAGCCTTCCATGCATCGCGAATCTGCTCGCAATCTACAACCAGTGACTCGGGCACTGAAGAGGGGAGATGCTTCCATCCTAGAAAATCATTTCCCGCGCCCTGGCCACCGTCAAGCACGTCAAAAGCGGACAGCGCCTTGTCAAGATACTGCGAGAATTCTGTATCTTTGATAAAGGAGGAGCAACCTCCTACATTTACTTTAACCATAATTTATTATTGTTTGTTTTTAAATTCTTCTGGTATGGGTTCGTCCTCAATCTTGGGGAGTTTGCCCTCCGCAACCTGTTTCTTATACCATGGAGCCATGACATAATAGAAAATTACGCAAATTACGAATATGCTGATGGCGATATAAGGAATCCATGAGAGTGGCATATGGAAGCCAATCTTGTCTACACAGATATATGTCGTAGTCACTGCGGTCATAAAGCAGGCCGGAATGAGAGTAATCAAATAATATAGTTTGTCCACCTTGCGGATGGTGAGCCATACTGTAGCGCACCAAAGGGTGAAGCAGGCGAGTGTCTGGTTGGCCCATCCGAAATAGCGCCAGATGGTGTTGAATCCGTTTTCGTCGGCAACATTGTACCAAAGAAGCAGAATTGCAAGGGCAAATAGAGGAATACCAACGAGGAGTCTGTTCCTGATGACTTTCTGGTCAAGGTTGAAGTACTCACCGACAATGAGTCGTGCGCTACGGAAAGCGGTATCGCCACTGGTGATAGGAGCTGCAACTACTCCGAGAATCGCCAAGATACCACCAACGATTCCCAACCATGCCTTACTTACTTTGGTTACTACCTCAGGAGCCTGAGCGGTGATGGTTGATCCTACCGCGTCATAGCCACCATCGAAGAAGAAATAGCTAGAAACCGCAGCCCATACGAGAGCCACGATACCTTCGGTAATCATAGCACCGTAGAATACGGGACGAATGAGTTTTTCACTTTTCACGCATCTTGCCATAAGAGGGCTCTGAGTTGCGTGGAAGCCGCTAATTGCACCGCAAGCGATGGTGATAAACAAGCAAGGGAAGATGGGTTGCCCTTTGAGGATACCGGTCTCTTCTCCAAGATTGCCGAGGCCGTCCCAAATCTCAGGAATGCTAGGCCATTTGATAACGAGGCAAACGCCAAGAGCAACTGCCATGAATAGAAGCGCGAATGCGAAAACAGGATATATTTTACCAATAACCTTGTCGATAGGCAGCATCGCAGCAATTACATAGTATGCGAAAATAACCAGCACCCAAGTCATTATGGCCATCTTGCCACCGTCTCCGGCGATGTCGCCGAGAATAAGTGCGGGGCTATATACGAATACAACACCCACGAGAAGCAGCAAAATGAGGGAGAAAATCCTTAGGATATGGGACATGGCGTTACCCATGTAGAGTTTAACGAGCGAAGGAATGCCTTCACCGCCATGCCTGATAGAGAGCGCGCCTGTGAAGAAATCGTGAACCGCGCCGGCGAAAATACAACCGAAAACTATCCAGAGATAGCTGGAAGGGCCGAATTTGGCTCCCATTATAGCTCCGAAGATAGGGCCTGTTCCGGCGATATTCAGGAACTGGATCATATAGACTTTCCATGTCGGCATGGGCACGAAGTCTACTCCATCCGCTTTGGTTATGGCGGGGGTGGGACGATTGGGGTCAGGTCCGAAAACCTTTTCTACGAATTTGCCGTAGATGAGATAGCCTATTATTAGGGCGGCTAGACTGATTAGGAAGGATAACATATGATTGTGGTTTTATTTTATAGTCCTTTGGCTTTTCCTTCGTCCCAAATTTCATCCATCTGGGCGAGAGTCATTTTTTTGAGGTCCATGCCTTTGGCTATGGTCTGCTCTTCGAGATATGTGAAACGTCTCTTGAATTTTTTGCATGCCCCGTCCAACGCCACGACCGGATCAACGTCGTATAGCCTTGCGGCATTGATGACTGCGAACATGGCATCTCCGAATTCCTCCTCCATGTGCTTCTGGTCGCCCTCCTTGCAGGCATCTTTCGCCTCGCCGATTTCCTCGTCTACCTTGTCCCAAACGTCCTCTTTTTGCTCCCAATCGAAGCCCACGGCTCTAGCCTTGTCTTGCATGGCGTAGGCCTTCAAAACGGGCGGGAATGAGTCCGGAACGCCTCCGAGAATGGTTTTATTGCCTCCTTTCTCCTTGGTCTTGATGATTTCCCAATTCTTGGCTACCTCCTCTTCCGTCATGCCCTCCGAAGGACCGCCGCCGAATACATGGGGATGCCTGAAAATCATTTTTTCGCACAGGCGGTCGATTATGTCTTTGATGTCATAGCGACCTTCCTCCTCCGCGATTTTGGCGTAGAAAATTATATGCAGAAGCACGTCTCCAAGCTCTTTTTCCAGACCGTCATAGTCATGGCGAAGCACATCATCGCTAAGTTCGTAGACCTCTTCCACCGTCATCGGACGAAGAGAATCCGTGGTCTGAGCCCTATTCCATGGGCATTTTTCGCGAAGAGTGTCCATTATATCCAGGGCTCTTGAAAAGGCTTCGAGTTTTTCTTTCTTGGAGTGCATCTTATTTATTTCTAACTTTGTCTCACAAAAATAGTAAATATTTATCAATTATGGCTGAAGAATGGCAGAAAAGGACTGAACTACTGATCGGTTCGGAGAAGATGGATCGTTTGGCTGGCTCCTCCGTACTTGTGGTGGGCGTTGGCGGTGTCGGCGGAAGTGCCGCTGAAATGATTGTGCGTGCCGGAGTGGGACATCTCACGATTTTGGACAATGACGAGGTGGGGGAGACCAACATAAATCGTCAGCTGCCGGCCCTCCATTCCACCATCGGACGCCCCAAATGCGAGGTTCTTCGTGATCGTTTGATGGATATAAATCCCAAACTGGACCTCACCGTGATTCAGGATTTTATTTGTCAGGAAAATATTGATGCGCTGCTTGGCGGGCGACATTTCGATTATGTTGTGGATGCCATCGATACCTTGAGCCCGAAGGTCGAATTGATAAAATTCTGCCTTGCCAAGGGCTGGCCTCTGGTGAGTTCCATGGGTGCCGGCGCGAAATATGATGCCACCAAGGTTCGTCTGACCGATATTTCCGCCACCAAGATGTGCCCCCTTGCGCATCAGCTTCGCAAAAGGCTCCATCAACTCGATATTTATTCCGGTTTTCTTGCCGTTTTCTCCGAGGAGAAGCCCGATAGAAGTTCCATAACGCTGGAATCTTCGCGCAATAAGAAAAGCAATGTGGGCACAATCAGTTATCTTCCCGCTGTTTTTGGATGCGTTTGTGCTCAAGCCGTGATTTGTGGCATTGCTGAAGTCAATGGAAATTTGTAACTTTGTAGGTTAATTCATCGGTAGAGACTTATGGCTAATTACAGATTAGTAGAAGTGCAGAGCAAAAAGGACCTTGATAGCTTTATCAAGTTCCCTGACGTGCTATACAAGGACTGCCCTCAATACGTTCCTGCTCTTCATTCTGACCAGAGAAATAGCCTTACGAAGGTCTCTACGCTGAAATATTGCACGCGCAAGATGTGGCTGGTGAAAGATGGCGACAAGGTCGTGGGCCGAATCTGCGCGATGTTGAATCCTCGATATAATGAATTATATGATAAGAAAAGAGTTCGTTTCGGATGGTTTGATGCCATCAATGACTTGGAAGTGGCGAAACTTCTGCTAGGTACGGCAGAGCAGTGGGCTAAAGACCAGGGAATGACGGAGATTCATGGCCCTCTCTATTACAATACTCTTGGCAAACAGGGTATGCTGGTGGAGGGTTTCGACAATATCCCGCCATTCAATTGTCTCTACAATTATCCATACTACAATGACTTTATGTCCTCTCTGGGCTATGTCAAGGAGTGTGATTGGGTGCAGTATAAGGTCCGTGCGGACCAGCCGCTGCCGGAAAAGGTGACAAGGATTGCTGGGCTACTGAAGGAGAGAAACAATATCACCATCGGTAGCATAGATAAACTCAAGAAAGACAAGAAACAGGTTAAGCATTTCTTCGATGTCTATAATGCGAGTTTTTCTACTTCCGTCTACAACTTTATACCGTTCACCGATGAGGAAATCGAGGAAGAGGCTAGTTCCGTGATGCGTTTCCTGAGCGACAAGACAAGCACCGTTTTGATGGATGCCGATGGCGAATTGGCCGGCTTTGGAATCAACTTCCCATCCATCTCCAAGGCTCTTCAGAAGGCTAAAGGCCGTTTGTTCCCGTTTGGTTGGATTCATTTGCTGAAGGCACTCAAGAACTATGATACCATCGATTTGATGATCAACGGAGCAGTGCCGAAATGGCAAAATACCGGCATCTCCTCCGTTTATCATTGCATTTCTTCGGAGAAGTGCCTGCGCAACGGGACCAAGTGGGGAATTACAAATCCTCAGATTGAGAGCAACGGAGCGGCGAATGTATGGCTAAAGTATGAGCATGAACTTTTTATGAGAAGACGTTGTTATATTAAGGAGATTAAATAATTTATGGCAAGTACATTATTAGAGAAGGTGTTGAGCCTTCAGGATAAATACAAAAGTTTACAAGAACAGCTGGCGGATCCCGCAGTGATGTCGGATATGAAGAAATATGTCCAGCTGAATAAGGATTATAAGGAGCTCCAGCCCATCATCAATGCGGGCATGGAGTACAAGACCATGTTGGATGAAATCGCCATGGCGAAGGATATTCTCATGAATGAGAAGGATGAGGATTTGAAGGAGATGGCTCGTGCGGAGATTGCCGAGATTGAGCCCAAGATTCCCGATATAGAGCAAAATATCAAGCTTCTGCTCATCCCTGCTGACCCCGACGATAGCAAGAATGCCATGGTGGAAATCCGTGGCGGTACCGGTGGCGATGAGGCCGCTATTTTCGCTGGCGATTTGTTTAGGATGTATTCCAAATTCGCTGAGCGCAAGAAATGGAAACTTGAGGTTACGGATCAGGCTCCAGGCACTTCTGGTGGCTTTAAACAGATTGTTTTCAAGCTTTCGTCCAATAGCGATGGCGTCTATGGTATCATGAAATATGAGTCCGGTGTGCATCGTGTCCAGAGGGTTCCTCAGACAGAAACTCAGGGCAGAATCCAAACTTCAGCTGCTTCTGTGGCCGTTTTCCCCGAGGCCGGCGAGTTCGATATCGAACTTAATATGAATGATATCCGCAAGGATACCTATTGCTCTTCAGGTCCTGGCGGTCAGGGCGTAAATACCACCTATTCCGCAGTACGTCTTACCCATATCCCATCGGGTATCGTGGTTCAGTGCCAGGAGGAGCGTTCCCAGATTAAGAACTTCGAGCGCGCTCTTGAGGAGCTTCGTACG
>Ga0181612_121926_pt1 | contig 28836 bp, 10 predicted proteins | sample HoacroProtozoa21_FD_119630 | JGI IMG/M metagenome (GOLD analysis project Ga0181612, IMG submission 119630) | Hoatzin crop microbial communities from Cojedes, Venezuel. Combined Assembly of Gp0051906, Gp0051904, Gp0051908 | reverse complement strand
TTTTTTTTTTTTAACATCAATAGTTTTGAAGAAGTATGTTCCCCTTCTTCACTTTTAGAAAGACAAAGACAGACCCTTTAATCCATCTCAAAGTGTGCACCTGAAAGGACTGACACTCAAAAGCACTAATCATAGCAAAAAACGCCTCTCAACCAGCATCTTCGTCACAACACTAGAGCAAAATAAATTTTGAAAACTTTCTGCTAAAAGGCACTTTCCTTCAGGACACAGCTTCAAACCATCACCTAGAGCCAAATATAATCACATGGTCTTCTTACTTTGAACTCTCACTCTGTGCAATCCCTGATCCTAACAGTGTTTGCCTCAGCTGATCTGAGGCTCAAAACTTTTCAGTTCTGCTCCTCCAGGCCAACAATGGGAATGAAGTTGGACCATGCAAGTCTTCACAGAGCATGGTACCACAATTCTCTGCAATGCTTCTGTTTTGACCTCAGGAACTACATAGGCTTTACATTCACGTAGCTTTTCTTCTGGACTTACTACTCCTTACCTCTGGAAAAGCCTGTGTGTAGACTCCCTTCTAAGTTGCACACATACACATGCTCACTCGTGTTCTCTGGGATAAACTGTCTTCCTAAAACAAATGCTGACTTCTCCTTCCTTTTTAACTCTTCATTACTCTTTTGATTTTCAGGTCAGCAACTTATTTGAAATAAAAACTCATATCTTTTGAAAGCTCAAAGACATCAGTTTAGACCAAATCCTTACCTACTGCCTTTCGTATCCAGATTGGTGGTGTTGCTTTCTTGTTAGCTCACCATTCTATAGCCTTTACGAATATGGTCTCCCAAACGCTCATGACTAGCCAGGCTACTTCAACTTTCTCCTCTTGACCAGGGGGCACAAATTTCTCATAAAATGATATAATATTACTACATATGACCACCATGCTTGGCAGTCTTGAATCCCAGATGCCACCACCATGCTTGCCAGTCTTGAATCGCAGACCTTACCTTTAAAAAAACTAGTTTTCTAGCTGAATGCCTTAACGTTAGAGAGGCGAGGCCTCTCACATAACCTGTTTTCATCCTGGCCAACCACAAGACAATAGCACCATCCAGCGGTCCCTTCTGTAGCCGCCGCTTTCAAGAGCCACAAATTAATTCTGAGTACCTCTCCAGAAGGTATCCACCTTGTGAGGCTTAGAGCAGATTTCTCAGATATACCAAGGTACTTGAACTCCCTCGGTTTCAATTGTGCAGGTTATTTCCTCGAGAAAGTGGGACTTCATTTTCAAAGAGGATAAACCCTGACAACAGATAACCACAAACGATGGTCATTTCTGAAATTTTAGGAGTCTCTTGTTTTCAGACTGCACTGAGATTGCCTTCCACAGGTACCCGCTGCATATTCTCCCATGGCTGAGACCTTCAAGCCATTACTTAATAAAGGTCATTCTAACAAAAAGTTTCTATATCTAAGAGCATACACGCTTCTTCAGCAATCTCCAAGCAAGAGTTTTGAAGAGAAAACCACATACGAGTGTGTGACAGTGGTGTTTCATGTTCTTCAAGAAAAATACCAGGAATAATCAGGCAATATAGTCAAATACTTGTGAGCCACATGCAGTCGGTAGTGGGGCTGCATATCAATACGACTGGTGATTAAATTATATGTAAACAAAAAGTTTTAGCGAAAAGAACTATCATTTAAGTGAAGCTATGTTTTAAGTTGTTTATATAAAAACCACCAAATTATGCAACATCAGGCATCTCCTCATATTGTATGATTCCACAGCTGCAAGTTTTATAGAATCCAGCGCTGACTGACAAAGAACCTAAGTTCATGTTAAAAGGTACTTTCGTAACAACTAGAAACTAAGTTAAGAAAACAACAAACCAGACAGCTTCCAACAGTTCCGAGTTGTCAATCACTCCATCATTGAAGGCCATGGGTCTGAAACTTGCTGATGACCAAGGGAGCTTCCACATTGGTGAAGAGCTAAAGGGTACTTCAGATGTGGAATTTTCAATCTGCTGGTCCCAGAGCACTTCAGACCACAGAAGATCTTAACCACTCTCATCTCAAGACAGACAGAAACATACTAATTTTCAGAGGACATTCCTAATGTCTGTGGTATAAACTGTTCATTTTTTAGTGTGGGACAGTACTGTCCTTTGAGATCAGTCTTGTTTGAGCATCCATTCAATTGCTTTGCAGCTGGGACCAAAAAATCTAGAGGTCTGTACCCAAGAGCTCCGGTCATTCATCAGCTGTTTGGATCACACCTAGCATTACGGTACATCTTAGCTGTTACCTGAAACTATGGTAGGAGGGGACATTCTAAACAGCAGCATGACTTTTGGAGCTATCACCCTCTCTACTTCACTACATGGTCTGTACACTTAAGTAGAGCCAGCATGTTTCTTGGACTTTTTAGAATCATTTAGCCTGGAAAGAACCTTTAAGATCATTGAGTCCAGTCATAAACCTAACACTGCCAAGTCCACCACTAAACCATGTCTCCAAGTCTATATGTCTTTTAAATACCTCCATGGATGGTGACTCAACCTGGACTTTATCAGCAGGACATCTCCTTTCTCCGAGAGGCAAATTTCATTTGAGGTCATCCAGAACTCTCTCTGTGAGCCCGCATAGTATTTTTGCAAAACAGTAATTGCTGCTCTGGTATCTATAATTTACCTAGGACAAAGGGTTATCTCTCTGATCTTTTCATGGGGGATGTAACATGTTGAAGGAAGGTCACTGTTAGACTAAATTCATCCCAGATGCCTTATAATTATAAGGCAACAGTCACAGGGCTACAGCAATAAAACACGAGAGGTTATCTTTAGTTATTTGAGCCAAAAGAAGATTAAAAAAAAAGAAAACACACCAAAAAACCCCACAACATAAATGGCATTTGTATAAAAAGCAGGAATAAACACTGTACACCCTTGTTACAGAAAAAATGAGCATGATCTCATCTCAAAAGGGATTTAGGTTCTTAATTGCCTCTGCAACCAATTCAAACACTCGAAATTCCTGAGTCTGTGAAAGAAAGCACAGATTTAATAATAAAATGTTCTTTTACCTACAAGAAAGACTGTTTTAAAAGTCAACTGTAATTAAATACTGACAGGTCTCTGAGCTAAAACCTTTTGTAACAGTAGCATAGACAAAGTGTCCCATTGTTAACATTATATTTTACACTCTGCAGGGACCAGTTCTCCTTTTCTTCTGTGGCATTACTCAGGCATGGAATAACCTGAGAGTCTAATCCCACTTTCCTGTAGGTTCACAGGACTGCAGAGGTTCTTCCCACAAGATATTTTCCCAACCCAGGGCATGCTTGCTCAGCCCACAACCAAGTGCCAAGTGCTCCAAATGCACTGGGGAATGTCTGTTTGCTTTGACACTAGAGAACCAGTTTGTTTTTCCTCTCTTCCCGTCATATAACCACAAGCTGGAAGTGCCCAACCAAAATATTAAGTCATGTGTACATCTGAAGCACACTTTGGTTATGGATTGGTCAGAAACAAACGACCACAGCCATCGCTGTGGACTTCCTCCATTACCTTTGTCGCATTTCTGCTCTTTCTTTGTACTTCTGGAATAAGTCACATTTCTGCTTTACAGCGGCATACGCTGGAGGATTGCAAGAGTCTCAGATACTGCCAGTCATACCAGGAGCTGTACAGGTGCCTATGACAAATGAAAGAGATTATTTATCTTGTGCCCAGAGGCCTCTGAAAGGGATCAGGGCCAAAAGGCAGCAAAAGAAGGACTGTTAATTGCCAGGTGAAACAGTCAGCAGACTGGCTGAGCCACACTTCAGCTTAAAAATTTTCTCAGTTAGCTGTGCCGGCCTGAGGCTCTGCTGAAGATGGGTTCCAATCAGCACACCAGACCAGTTTATCATCACAGAGCAACAACAATCTTTTTTCCTCTTTGTGGCTAAGACAAGCAACTGCGGGACTTGATGAAGGCAGTTAGGTTGTTATCGTATCACAAGCATCGGGCTTCTGCTCCTACCTATCCTTGCTTATATAGAAAATGCCACGCACCCACACCCTTTCTTAACAAGCAAGAAAGGGAGGGAGGACTCTCAAGGAGATGGATGAAATCAGGTAGTTTGTGCTGCTATAACTTCAAGAGTGACTCAGGAAACCAAGGCTATTTTGGCCATCATTAAAGCACACTCACTGGAGAAAGTAGGAAGGAGAAGCAAAAGACAAGGCCTAAGGCCACAGCAGCCAACTGGAAGAACAAAACCCCACCACAACACACATGCACATACCCAAAACTGCTTAACCTGCGGCCAAATCTGGGAAATCCAGAAGCTGAGCACCAAGGACAATTCTCAGAAGGCTCAATACATCAGTTTGGGAATGATCTTCAGGAGTTAGCCTCCTTCCACATAGAGCACACTGACAGCCCTTCCTCACACAGCCCAGCACTCCAAGGCTACAGAGCGCGAGAGCATCCTGTCACCCATCTCTAGCATCCTCACCAAACAAGATTTGGCTGTAAGGCCCAGTCTACCGGGTCTCTCAAACGCTTGCTTAAGGAGTGACCTCCAACCAAAAACAAGACCTATCTTCTGGCTTAGGAGTTACTGCCAGGCTTCCCAACCTCACTGCCTCACTCAGGCTCCCTCTCCTAAAGCCAAGCTTCCCTACTCCTGCCTGCTAGTCACAACACCCAGGGCAGGCTGCCTGCCAAGCTCCAGGTATCTTGCCTTCCTGTTTCTTGTTCTGTGCGTGAAGCCTTACAGCATACAGAGCAGGGGAAAAAAGGGGGATGTCAGCATTTAACCATTACTGCAGAGTGCCCTCTTTGAACTGAAAAGGTAGAACACTGTAGCTCACTGGAGAATAAGAATAGAAATTGTATGGCAGCACTACCATGGAGACGGGCAGCAAACAGTCTGGCATTCAAAAAACCACAAGATTTATGTCTTAGGTTAGGACTGACTGAATAGGAACACGCAGATCCAGCCTCCTTAGCTTGATAATCTATTCACACAGCAAACGAATGAAGATAGTTGTAGCCCAAACCAGAATGCAGGACCGTTGCAAAGGGCTCAGGGCACAACTGACACCCTCCACAGTTGGTGCAATTGATGTTCATGCAATACGCTGAGCACTTTTGAGGCTTTCATCTCAGGGAGCCTGGGGTAAATAGCTTCGCTTGCTTTCCATTGTTCCTTTTCACCCTAGGATACCTCAAACTCAGTTTGGTAAACACCAAAGCTCTAAACAACCTTGGAATGACTCTTTACTTCAGTCATCTCCTGTTGCTATGGCCTAGGTATACAGCCATGCTTTTGCTACTATGCCGGGTACCCTAATTACCTCTGTTCCAAATCTGTAAGATGAAACTCTCTCTACTTGACAGCTTTTTTCTCAACAGAGTGCTGGTAGAGTGGAGAGGTAGACCTGACTTCCAGGGTAACTGCGCACATGTCGATGGCATTGTACAAAAGTCATAGTAGCTTGCTGCCTCAGCAGGAGAGAAGCAGCACAGAGAGTAGACATGTACCGTGACACCCACTGCTTCTCAGTCATCTGGGACGGGCATGAGTTGGCCAGACTTTTATACAGAAAATTTTCAGAGAATCTTTCTACATAAGAAAACCAAAACCCAGATCCCATGTACTAAGAGATTACAGGAAAGGCAACCAGAAGACAGCAAATACTGAAACCATAATTAGCTGTTACGATTACTGAACAGTAACTATGCTGTGTGTGGTTACAGAGCAATAATCCACATTTGGAATCACTGACTGACTACAAGCTCTGGCTAGATGCTGCAGGCACATTTTTTCATGAACACCACAACACCTAGAAGCTCCTTCTAAAGCCCATGCAGAATGTGGCAAAATCTGTCAGGGGCTTAACAGGCACTGCTGGGCAGGAAGCATTTCTGAAAGCCCAGGCAACATCACCTTATGTGCTCACACAGAAGCTGCGCTCCTCTGCAAATCTAAGAATCACTGAGAAAACAGACTGACAGCTTACACAGAGAGGTGTCAAGCAAGTTAGATGACATGTTCTGATGACTAGGGGCACAGGATTAAGCCAAATCACACATAGTCCTCGAGTAAGAGTAAGGAATGATCCTATACTGTGCTAGGTTAGGTGGAATCAGAGACAGAAATGAAATTAAGTACATTAACACAGGCTGCATTTTTCTCTTAAGACAGATAAGGAGAGTGCTAGAGGGCTCTCAGCAGGGAAAGAATACAGTTGGCTTCAAAAAGTTGTGAAATCTTTGCCTATTTCCAATCAGCTGCCTCAGTGATGGGAAAGGATGAGCAATTGTTCCTGGACTGGGAGGAAAAAAAATAATCAGCTTTCCTAAATCATTATGGAAAATAAACCCAACAATAAGTCCTATAAAAACAGGAGCTGCCCAACAAACCTCAAATGACAGGGTAAACTTGATGAGACTCTCGAGGAAGAAGAAAGCCCTTTTCACTACTTTCTAGCTGGTACCCAAACATCTAGTAGAGTTGGTGTGGAGTTACCCGAGTCATGATTACACCATTTTATCTATGGCAAGTAAAAAGAAAAAAGATCTTTTGTGAGGAAGGGCTCAGTAAGTCTCTTGGCAGAGCCCCCCACTTGAGAGCACCAAATATATCCCCTTTGATCCCAGAAGGCCAAATTCCATTAAGATGCCAAGCCAAGCCAACAAGTCACAGAAAACAAAGAAAATGCTAAAGGATTCAGGAGGATGGAGTTGCAGAAAAACATTACAAAGGCTGCAGGATGCCAAGGAAAATCTGAACTTCTTAACAGATACAATTCCACACAAACAGTAAATTCTATGCCACAAGCGGATGAGAAACTAGTTCACTCGAGCCAGTCTATGATCAGGCTGAAATACTACTAGTGACCATTTCAATGGAGCCTGTTCTATCAAACGAAATCCACAGCTCAGCACAGCTACTTTTAAGTTCTTAAATAGCCTTTTAATGACTCTCTACTTCCTCTGAACTTGGTGTTTCAGACACTCAAAAGACATTTGTCTAACTCACACAGCATTCACACATTCATTAGACAAATAGATGCAGACCAATAAACAATTTAATTAGAATATTGCTGCAAATCACTGGAGATGGGGGTTGTACAACATTACACCAGGGTCAACAAGCACACTACTGTGGTAAGCAATTTGTAACTAGTTAGGACAAGGGAAGAAATCAGAAATGGGGCTGGGGTGGAGATTTTCAGTAGCCTCTAGAAAGACTCCCCACTCTAGGTGAATTATAATCAAATCTATTCATTATAAGGAAGTCATAATGCCCTTTCCTTAGGTAACATCTAAATGTACGGAATTCCTTACGAACAGAAGAAAAGCAAAGAGCTCTAGGGTGAAATGGATCTCTAAATACTACAGCAGTGCGTTTTTCAGAACTAAAGGCAACTTTTCTCCACGTTATTTATATTTGTGGTATATTTTTCATCTTAGTATCTCAACAATACTGTTTTGACATTCCTAAAGCAATTTTTTTCAAAAGCAGTAAAAGCCATCCCAATTCTGCCCCTTGTGATGTCACTTCTGTTGAAGCAGAATCTGCTTGGCAGTGGGAGAAATCAAGTTTCCCACAGAACAGAAGTTTAGTCACATGCTCTCTTCATGAAGCTATGCTGTATGTTAAACATCTCATTTCTCCATCTCCGATCTGTGACTTTTAAAAACTGAATACACTTATTCTCAAACCCAGCAGAACTAAAATACCAAGACAGAAAAGAAGAGAAAAAACACACAACTCTTATCCAAAGCGCAAGTACTTCTAATAGTACAAATGTCACAGCAAACAACCACTCTAACTCCTTTTCATTAAACATTTACAGAGTGCTCATCTGCATATCTCAATCTCAAGCAAACAAACCGAAGTTTGGATTCAGATGTGTTTAGTTGGATTAGAGATCACTTTCCCTCTCACTCCACCAAATTAAAGACATAAAACTGAGACAAAAGAGGCTCAAAAGTGTGAAGTTTGGGACCGAAAATTACTCTCTTCCAAGTCCTTTCTGAACATGTTCTCCTAATTGGGAGATGCTATTACAAAAAACAAACAAACAAAAAACCCTACACACTAACTTGATGAGTTCCTCTTTGACAATATACTACATGCCAGGAAAAAAAAAAAAAACAACATGTTCTCTTACAACATGTGCCCAACTAAGACCTAGCTCAAACAAATAGCTTTGCACAGACCTTTACACTGAGGCCAGGTCTATGCTGTGAGCTAACTGCCAATATAGCTATACCTTGCTTTATACCAGCAAAATGGTTTGCAGGGTGACGATAGCGGCAGCATTGGCCTATCATCTCCAGTATCTAGATACGGAACTGATATGGCAGAGCATGACCAACATCACCGTCACTGTAGGCTTATAGCGAGTCTCCTCAGCCCCATCAGCCATCACCTACAAGGAGCAAAACACCAAGCACTTCCTTTGAGAAGTGGCCCAGGAACCTTCTACACGGGCAGAGAGAGAGAGAGAAAAGCGAGGGTATTAAAATTCTTCAAGGGACTTACCCCTGCATTTTCTTTCTCCCTTTGCTGCTCCCTCAATTGCAAGCATACAGGAGCCAGAACAGAGGTTTCGCTGTGTCACTGGCAAGGCAGGGACTCGGCACCCACCTGCTCTCTGAATGCCGAAGCTTTGGCAATTGCTCAGTGCAACAGAGGTTAGCTGCGTAGACCATTGTAGCTGTACCTTAAACTGCACCCTGTCCCTGTTTCCTTCTATGAGGTACAGGATGTAAACTTGATATATTGTAATAGCTCTTCAAACATGTCTTTAAGTGGCACTTTCCACTTATTTGTACCGTTGTCTTCTACAAAAAGCAGGTCAATTTTTATCTTTCTCTTCTTCCACAACAACAACAAACCTCATCGCTGAACAGACCTTTCAGCATTGTATTTCCAAACCTGGAAATAAAACCCCATCAATCAATTTCCTTCTAGCATCTGTAAACCTACTTGGTCTAGTCTCTGCTCAACTCACTCCCTCAGCATGTTCCATGACATGTGCTGCTTTGTTCAGGTCATTGCCCATTCACATCCCTCGCTCAGACGTTTCAGTAAGGAACACAGTATAGTCCAAAGCAATGGTTCAAGTCCAGAACAGATTTTGTTCCCATCTCTGACGTCCAAAGTCACACAGAAAATGGACAAGCCACCTCACTCTGTCTCAACTTAGTCCTCTCTAAAAAGGGGGGGTAAATACTACTTCTGTTTGTCAAGTACTGTCACATTAGCAGATGGCAGTCTCAGTAACTCCGTAATTTAGGTTTCAAAAACCACCTGATGTAGGTTTCAAAACCATTTTCTGAGCTTAGCTTCATTACTGTAATAAAATATCATACTCCCTTTACAAACACATGAAACCTCTCCTAACTAGCACAATTCACATTTCACTGGTTACCTAGACAGGTAGCACGCAGATGACACACTTGACTTGCTTGGACTGTACCATTTCACTGTTCCTTAGAACACCTTCGGGGCATTAAAATAAGACTTTCCTAAATTTCTGGTTTAAGGGCCATACAATTTTTCACATGTGCAGTAAGAATATCTACTAATTCCAGCACTTCCAACACAACCAGCTGCTCCACCAGAAAATGCCAAACTACTCGTAATTGTCTACAACACTAACTCCAAGCTGTAGGCTGCAGATTCCCGAGGCCAAGGGCCAAAGAATTTGCAAAAGGTAACAGAGAAAGCAAGGCTTCTCTCAGGAAGATTACATTGATTCCATAAAAGCATCTCACACCTGCAAAAGTGGTCTAAACAAGCGCTAAGAATTGCTAGTCCACAAGTTCCAAACCTGCCAGCCGTCATGGGCCTCTCAAAAAAGATAAGAACTTTCATTTTGGCCACTAAAGGACAAAAAAATACCACCCAGTGGATGCAATTCTCCTCTCTCATCACTTGTGCGAAGCAGAAACAACTTGCTGAAATGTTGCTGTTTGGTGGAAAGAATGTCCACATGGTACAGGCTGTAGTTGAAGCAGAAACAGTGTTTGTTAAACTGCTGACGGCATAGTCCTGCTAGCCTCAACCAGTGTGTCCCAAGACTCTAGACATATTTTGCATGCTACAGAGATCTTCACGGATTCCATTTCGCACTAGCCTACTTCAAAGCTAGCCTGCAAATACCTCAGTCTCACCCTGGATGACAGCATAGCTATTTCCTGTAAGGACAGAAAGCCTTTCCAGCTCTATGATCTCTGTTTCTTAGTTTGATTTCTGTGAAACTATGTTGAAATGAAGCTTCAGTAATGAACATGAGCCAAAGATGTAGTCCAGGACACCTCATTCTCTCTCATATCCTGCCAGATGAATAAAACTGTTAAAGCCATATCAGTAAGAAGAGAATCAGCTCTGCCATATGAGTATCTGCCTTTCCAAAATCTGTCTGCCTCTACAGTTTGTGGGATTGAACAGGAGCACTTTTAGCAGGATTGTCCCTGGACCATTTGTCAGTCTCTGATATCAGTAAACAATTTGTCTCTCTAGGTCTACAGATTTTTTAAATATAAATCAATACATGAAATACCTTACCTGGCCTAGCACAATTAAGGCCATACCTCAGAGAATACATGGGATTTGCTGAATACCATGGTGATAGTCTACATTTACAATGCATCAGGACAAAATCAGACTAATTGCAAAATATTCTAAACCTAGCATGTTTCTTATGTTAGCTTATTTAACTTCAACCTGAGCCAGACTCATTTTCCGATTTATCCTTAGTGGTAGCCAATACCACAGACTAAAGGCTTTATTTGCCCCTCCCTTGCACTCAGGTTTCTGTCACTCCATTCTTCCTGTTAAATGGTTACCAGCCTGTTAAATGGTTACCCAGCCTGCTTCTGCTGCAGCAACACTCTTCAACTACAAGTTATTCTTGAACATATACATTCTTCATCTTCCCCTTTTTTGTGAAGGGGCAGGTGTTATCCTCAACCACATATCACCAAACATGTCCTGGTCACTAGTTTCCTTCAGTAACAACTGACAGCACCTGATCATTGTTACCTGAACCCCTTGCCACCAGGGGTGACTACACTGCCTTTTGAGGCAGTTTCTCATTTTCCAGGGGTCTAAAATTTGTAGTCTGTCTCCATTGCCACAGACAAAAGTTTGCAGAAATCATATTAGTAGAACTTTTAAGTGCAGCCGCCCTTTTCCATATCATTTGACAACTCCCGTGCAAGTATTTCCACTTTTTATATTTCCCAGATATGTCTTTTTTGGAGCATGAAGTTTACAGAGACCACATCTTGTCTCCTGGCCTACCTGGCTAGGTAAAAAGGTACACTCTATTCATTCATTATCTGTTTACATCTTACTTTTCATTTCAGGCATATCTATGCATTAATTATGTCCAGTCTTATAACAACATTTCTTTCCCTTAACGCCTGTCTTGACTCCCTCTCTTTAAAAGACAGCAGCTAAGAACTTCCCTCTCGCTCCTTCCATCCCCAACCATTCATATAGCAGTTAAAAGGTAAAAAATACAGAACAAATCATAAGACACTTCTTGCTATCAGCAGTACAGTTGCTACTAATGAATCATGCTCAGAAAAGCAACCTGTCCAAGACCACATACTGTCAGCAACAGTCACAACTAGAACCAAGTACTTGAAATAATAACAAAAGAGTTAGTATTTGAAGATCAAAGCTAATTTTACAAATAGTCCACAACGAAAAAATACAAAAACCAAACTACATAGAGTACTAGTACTGTGATTTTCCAACTGTTAACGTAGCTGGGAGGCAGCACTGAAAAACGAAGGTGAGAGTCACACTGCGGTCACACCAGCTCCCAGACTGACGGTCTTCATAAAGAAGCAGACGCACAGAATCCAAAGCACGGTATTTTCATTTGCATGCACACACCTAGGAACCTACGCTGCAGGCTGAGGACTTGTATTAAATAAGAAAAGCCGATCACATTTTATTCAGAGTCCTAAAATGTTATTCAGTGTACAATATACAAAATACACAGGCAGCTCATCAGGTTGACAGGATTCATAACAACTGACTTTGAGAAACACAGCAGAAAGGCAGGATGTTAGGAAAAGCCTTGGTAGTTAGCTGCTATGCTTTCTTGCCTAGTAATCCATACACCAAGTCAGCCACATGAGATGAAAATCAAAGAAATAAAGCCCTCTTCTATCTCAAATAAAAGAAGAAGAAAAAAAACCAGACACTTTGCATGGAGTAATACTTGAAAAAAAATCAAATTAGTTGCCTTGTTCAATGAACACAGTGATCCCTTAAAGAGAAACTATGAAGACTTTTAGTAAAACTTAGCAACAAATTAAAAAAAAACAAAACATAACACCCTGAAGCAGAAGTGGAAATCAGTACTTACATTAAAAGTCTGAGAATTCTAGTATTTACATCTAATTTCAAGACCTTAAGTATTTCCTAGAGAAAGACAAGATCATTCAGTGGACATCGTATTCCAGCCAGCAGGATCTTGTCGGACAGATCTAATCCCCTACAGAAGTATCTTCCAAGATCTAAAGCAACTACAGCTATCCAAGACAAGGATCAGCATGCTAACGGCCAGTAGTTTAGTCTAAGTATTCAGGCTCAGACTGCAGGAGCTCAGGAGGTAAAATGACAGACAGCAGGGCAAGTATCATCATCCAGTGTATATGCTGTTGTAAGCACATGAAACACAAAAGATTCGGCCCATGGGTAGCAGAGTGGCAAATGCAGAAGGAGAATCAGGTTATATTCTAGTGCTAGAGACAAGCAGAGCAGAACAGGCAAACAAAAAACCCTCAAAGACAGCACAACAAATGCAGGACAGAGAAAATTCCTGACAAAAAGTGACTAAAAGGAGGGTTCTGCAAAGGGACTTCCAACAGATCCAGACACCTTCAGTGCAGGCTCCACAGCAAGCAGAGATCTGCTACATTTTCAGCAATGCTTTCTGACCTACTACCAATATGATTCCAGCTGGATTCTAAAGGCAATCCCAAAAGCAATGCTAACAGCAGTATTTAAAGCCAAAAGTGCAACCAGATGCTGGAGATGTCCTCATCTGAGAGCAATGGGCAAGTGCAGACTGTTAATAACACATAAAACTAAGATGCATTATCACTTTGGGTGTACCATGGGTGAACAACCATGGGAGAAAAGGACGTTTTCAGAGTTAGTGACTCATCTCTGGCTTGGACAAATTCTATCAGCGCCACTGCATGCATAGACTAACTATAAGTCTTTAACAGATATCATGAAAAGCCATTGCTTACAGGAGCTAAATAACTAGAAACATGATCAAGATGCTCACTGTACCACACAAGTTTAAGTGCGCAATATAGCCATAAGACATGGCAGATACAATTAGAAATAATTTCTAAAGCGTACCATGCCATAGCATCTTAGCATCACCAAAGATCAGTCCTGCCCATACCAATATGCTGAACAGGATGGGAAGGCACCGGCAGCAGAACGATCATCCACTAAACCTCAAGCGTCACGCTGCCCTCTGGGGAAAAGGCTAGTCTTGTGCATAAGCTGCAATTGCGTTCAAAGAGGACAGAGAGTAAATCTCAGCAGGTAAGAGCCAAAACTGTGAGATCAATATGTACTTCACAGCTGAATGTCTAAGAATAGTAGGGGCAGTCATTAGCTACAAAAACTCAGTTGTAAGTGTACACACAATAGCATGAGGCATGTTGAAAATAGAGACTGTCCAAGAAAAGGAGGGCTCCCAGCCTCTAGGAATCTGTTAACTCTCCAAGACCTGAAACTGCTCAGTTCCACAAAGCAGAGCTCTATTCCTTTGTTACAATACAGAGCAAGTCTACCATTTAGAAACCAGAATGTTTAAAGCATGCTCCAGCAAGAACTGCCGTTAAAGAAGGCCATAAAAGCTTCGGCATCCTGACAAGCTATCGTCAGACTGTGGCCACAGTATGCTGTAACAGAAATCCCATTTGAACAAGCTTTTTAGGCAGTTGACACAATGCCTATCCCCTAGACAATAATAAAGCAGGGACAGCAAAGAAACTGTTGACAAGGACAAGCACACATGAAATACCTACCCAACTATGCTGGACCATTGCAATAAACCCTCATGAAACAAGCTGCGGAGCAGACCAGGAACAGATACCTAAAACGCCAAGTCCTGCTTTCTGTGACAGCAGGGCTTCTCCTCCAGAGGCACGGCGCAGACAGGACACATGCAGCCGATCCACACCAGCAGTCTGCTGCAGCAAAACAGTCAATGACCTGAGGCCGCTGTATGCCGCTGAGAGGGTCAGGGTAAAGGCCATGAGCTAGCCCCACAGAGAGGACAAAACCAAATGTGCAGTGCAAACTTCACAGAGAGCAATAGCTATCATTTTAAGAAACCCGCAGAGGCAAATTATGAAAATAAGGGCATGCTGTCAGCATACATCCATAGACAGTGCTGAAGCCAGGAGGAATTAGAAGAGCCCCAGCAATCAGGCTAAGACAGGAGAATTGCTCAGAAAGAAGGACTAGAAAACCTAAGATATCGAACTGGAACTGAGGCAGAAGCCACATCCTCAAGTAGGCTGCATACTAGTGAAATTTTGCCTGTTACAACTTGTACGAGATGATGTTTTTAGCAGTTGTTAAAAGAAAAGTCACAACAACTTGGAAGGAAATTGAAGAGAAAAGCACAAAATGCAGGACAGATAAGTCTGGAGAAAGCACGGGAACATATACTGAATGAACTGCAGCGGCAATGTCTAAGTCAGTCAGTGCTGTCGGCCAGCAAAAATACAGGGTGCAAGCTGAACTACCTTGACATTCCAGAGATACATACGTGTAATGTACATCCTGCCTCAGCCATCAAGAAGAGCAGTCAGCAGAAATCCAAGAAACGGGCAATATCCTACAATCTAATTTAGCAGGCATTATATTCTTATTTACGCTGTTGTCTTATTTATAACCATGGACTGAAACCTAGACCTAAGAACATCAAAATAGTCACCTACACACCACAGCCTAGACGTTTAGGCTCTGCACATTACATTCATTTTACACCCACGCTGAATACCAACCTAAGGTAAAATAAATCACCACTTACTCTCAATATGGAATCCACGCTCCTTGTCACTACTGGATTTCAATCATCATTTCAGAGGAGCCATACCCAGTTTAGGCTTATATTTGGCATATAAAGTACTGTGTGTGACTTCAGTTGGTAGAATTCATAATTGCTTTATTCTCCCAGCACGCTGCCAGCATTAGTACTGCTCACTGTCTGCATTCGGGCCTGATGGCTCAGCGTTGCAAGATTGTTATCACTCAGACACACCAGGATTAGTGTTCTCCATGCACTAATATTCCCTCACACAACAGAAACAGCTAGCGGCTGCACAGAAGACCTTCTGGTGTCAAAAACCCTCCCACTAGCTCAGCCTTTTCTAGTCTTAATCCAACTGTGGCTTGCTTTATTCCTCTCCCTCCAGAGGTCAAGATTTATCGCATTCAATAGAGTATTAATCAGTTTAATGTTTTTGCTCTGGCAAAGCGAGGAAGTGACCTCTTCCTTTTTCACCTTTTCCAAAGCCATTCACTACTAAAACACTGCTGCTCTTCTCACAGCCTGCTCAGCGAGCGAGAACTGAGTGCACCATGACCTCGTGTGGCAGATTCTGCACATAGCTTCGCCCTCGCCACTAGCTACACGGACCGCAGCACAGCTTTTGCCATCAATTTTTATTTCAAGTTTTACTTTGTAAGAAGGTTCCTTTCCTCACAAATGGTGACAGTTTTCAGTGGCCATGTTTCTCAGTGGACTAACTTCCAACACAATTGACATTGCACTGATGGCTTTCAATATCTTTTAAAACAAACAAATAATTTCTATTGACCATGAATCTGGGCCAGTGACTTGTTTCATGAGGACATCAAGACAGTCCAGTGAAAAAACCTAGAACCAGGGCTGCTGTCATTCTCAATTATTTAACAGAGCAGCTGAGACCTACAAAACAGAACATCAATATTGACTAACTAATCCTCACAGCCTTCGGAAGACATAGGGTCATACCAATATTTAAAGACAAAAAGACCAAAGCAAAGACTGATTTACTCACAGTCACACAGTGAGTCTAAACAGGAGCTGGGAAAACAACCTTGGAGTCCTTACACCTCGCTACGCTGAAACCTCTTGCCAACAGCAATTGCACACTAATACATTACTTCTATCTAACACAATATATTAACACTAATATATAACTTTATTACTACATACATTCTTCCCTGGTCTATGCTTAACAGTTTACGGTGAATTTGTCCTGTGTCACTTTTATTTCACAGATAGATTCCTGGAGTCTTTAGCTACTGGAAAAAGAACAGAATAATCTCAATACTAATCACATTTTATATACAATACCGTTATTATGAAGGGTGCTTAAACAAACAGAAAACAGTAGAAATAGGTTAACTGGCACAAAATTATAGAAAATTAAGTTCTACGTACAAAATTGGTTGCTGTTCTAAAAAGCATTTGTATTAAGAGAACTTAAAATCCACTATACAGAAAACAACTACAAGGGCTGAAAATAAAAGGAGGCAATATTATGCCCATTGCTCACGTGTACTTTCACAGCAATTAAAGCACTACCCACCAATATTCAAATGCGTAGCCTACCTGGAAAAAAATTAACAAAATGCGCATACCGATTTTGTTTCCCAATCATGATGACACTTGATCAAAACAAGCAAGCATTTCTAGCCAGTTCCATCAAAGTCTCTCTTACTCAAGGGAAAAGGGACACAGCACTCAAAAGACTGAAAAAACGTCATCGCCAAAGAGTAGGTATCAGTTCAGAAACCTTCCATGTCTCTAGTAGGCAAAAAAACAACACAACAATCCTGTTTGTGGCAGCCCAGGAATAGATTTAAGCAAAGAGAAGAATACTGACAAATTTGAGTGTCTGAGGTACTGTCAGAGCTGTGAGGTTTAAGCTGATGCACAGGCAGAACAGTCTCAGGACATCTCCACTCCTGTTTATGCTGTCTGCCCTATATACAAATGACTGCAGCTTCACATACTTCAGCCCAGCTAGTTTCAAAGCCCTCAGAAGCTTGGAGGCGGGTGGGGAGTGTGTTTTGGGTTTTTTGTTGTTTTTATACACGGTAATTAAAAACATTCTAATAATTGGTCATGACTTTGCTCCTTCAAACCCAAACTTGGCAGTCAGAGATTTTGTAAAGCTTTCTGGAACGGGATGCAGATAACCTGCCACAGAATTTCTGTGTGCTCTGTGATGGGTTTAAAAAGAAGTCTTTATTAGAACTCAGACTTGTTTATTCCTTGCAATGAGCACTGTCATTCCAATTCCCGTAATTAAATCCACAATTTTGACAGCTGAAACTGTAGGAGTAATTGCACTGTTAATCAAAATAAGTTGTTACTGTTCAGACTGTTGCCAAGAATGTTTTAAAGGCTTCTACTATGTGTTTCAAGTAAATCTGAACTGAATCTTCATCCATTCCACCTCCCTTCATTTCTGGAGCAAAGATTTTAAATATTTTTCCTTTTACTAGGCAACCTTGAAGTCCAAAACAAGATTTCCTACCATACTATTGTTACATTCCACTACAACATAAATATTATACAAAACACCTCTACTGATCAGTTATACATGATACATTTTATATAATCCTGTGTCTCTATCCCATAATATCATTTCCCATACATGAAAACAATCTGAAGCCAGTCAGTGTTTCAGAAATTTTAGAGAATTTGTACATCAAGTACTGAGAATACATAATCTTAAATTAATCCATTATACTAGTATTACATACCAGCAATTCACAGCAACATTTTGATACAAGAGAGCCAACACTACCAAGCACTGAAAATGTCTTTCCAACCACTTTTATTTTTCAGTCATTGGTTAGAGAATGCCAGCACAGTTCCAACCACAAAGGAAGAAATTTCATCACAAATGAGCAGGTAACACAGGCACCACAACAGACAATAAAATGCTTTACAATAAAATTTTGTATTAAAAAGCCAACTGTGCAATCATTCAGAGAAGTTTAAAGCAGAACAAAGCAGCTCATAAAACACAGTACTTGAGGTGTGTACCCTGTGCAGTTTGTATTTTCTGCACCTGAAACAAAAGTGGCTCAGTTAATAAAACAAGATGCACTAGAACAGCAGTTACTCCACAAAGGCCTCCCCTTCTTTACTACACGAAGGTAAGAAAGGAGAGCCTACTTCAAATATTGCAGTATCTCATATAAGCACCCAGTCAACAAACAGAGAAGCTGGAACAAAAGCAGGAAGCCACCTCTGACATCCAAAACGCCATTAAGGAAATGTTTAGAAACACACCATTTACAGATGGAGGCCATTTGCAAAACTTTCTTCTTCCTCTTTTGGTACCCATCAAGCAAACACGCTTCTCTACAGGAAAAGAGGACTTATCAACAACAAAAAATAGGTCTGTTTTATTAACAGCTTAAAAAAAAATTTGGGGGAAAAAAACCCCAACACACTAGAGAATGCAAAGCCTCTTAATATCCTAGTTTGCAGTGCACAATGAAGACAGATACAAAAACTAATTTGACATCTACAGAATTTCAGCCATATTTGGATTTGTTTTTATTCAGTGTATTCTGAGAAGAACTTAAACTATCAAAATTGCCAGACATTTTTTATACCTTTACAATATAAAACTCCAGGTTATACTAAAATTCTCTCACCAGCAAAAATGGGTTTCATTTTTTTCTTCCTCGGAACAATGAGACATCCATTACAAATCAATTCCACTAAACAAATGCTCAACAGATCTAAAAAACCAATACCTTCTTGAAAATTAAATAGCTACTGGGCACACAATAAATTAAAAAATGCAATAAAATACTCCTGAAGAACTTACTAGAAACAGGTATTATATTTGGGAACTCTCAGAATTCTAGTATCTTCAGAATTTTTGTGTTACTTAATATAATACTGAACAGACCTACTGATTTATTTAATAATTTCCCTATTCACAAAGTTTGTTTGTTCCTCACAATTAAATCAACAGGATTGAGTCCTGCCTCTCCAGAGGCCTTCTATAAAAGCAGAAGCTGTACTTCAGACTTTGATCACACAGATGTTTGGAACAGTTTGACTCTGCCTGTGCTTCAAAGAGGATTATAACGTGCTCAAAAATTCTTTGACCTGCAAAAAGAAAAAAATATTGTCAACCAGACAAAGTATTTATCATCAGAAAGATACAGCAACTACACTTGAGATGCATTGGAATGACACTCATTCCTCTCATGGTCTTAAACTACAGCCCTAGATCACAAATGTATTATCTTAAAAGCAGGTCTAACCTAAACATGAGGAAAAGAACGACTGATCCGTCATTTGGAAAACACCAAGTCACACCCACTACCACAACACCGTTCATATTTCATGTCAATGAACAATCCAATGCATCTAATTAATATGTTCCTTGGAATCTGAGGTTGGCAAATAAATAATAAACCAATACCTAGCAAAACCACAGTACCTGAAAAAATCTGATACTGTAGAACAATGCCATAAATATTTCAGCTACTGTTGAACTCCGTTTCCAGTATTTGAAGAGTGGCTCAAACGGCTACAGCTACCTAAAAATTAATAGTGACGTTCTAGCCCATAGAATGTTACCTAGAACTCCAAGTCAGAAATCCATGATCCTACACAGAGGACCAACATCCAGTACAGCACCTCAAATAATCCATGCAACTGCACGAGAACTGGATCCAAAACCGGCAGCATGCCAAGCAGCGAGCTAGCATTATGCTTATAACTGTGGTCACTTTAGAGAACATCTTAAATTCAGGTCACTACCAAAGGCTGCAGGAAGACAATGCGCTGAGAACTCGATTCTTGTCACAGCTATGTATGCTTTTTGTTGTGCCCCCTCCGCTCCCCCTCCCCAAAAGTGAAAGAGAAATTATTCCCTTGCTTTAAGGCATAGGGGTAGGAAGAGGCGGCAGCAATGGCCAGGCCACCTTTTCTAAAATACAGCCACCCAGCGGATACAAGACTTAAGGAATACAGGCTCTAGGCACACAACTCCTACCTTGCTGTTTCAGAAGCATCCTAGCAACTACACTGTGATATAGCCTGAACTGGAAGCACTTCCCTCTGTCCACTCAAGCTAGACTATTGCACAGAAAGGAATCCGTAATTCACTGGAGAATATGGTGGTGTTCTTTTGGCAGAGGCTCTCACACACAGAGCACATCTGTAAATGTTTTATCCAAATTCCTGATGTGAAATGGAAACAAATCTTAGATCACATTCTCTAACTGTGACCCTTCCCTTCCTAGTCAGGGCTCAAGGAAGTGTGTGTGTGTGGGAAGTCAAATTCCTTCGCATAGTGAAGGGAACACAACTGCGCCAATACTCTAACTTGAAAGGTATCATGAGAAAGCCATCCTCTGCTTTGCAAAGCAGCAACAGTAATACAGCATGATGAACCTTCCCATGATTTGCATGCTAGGCGTAGTTTCAGGACTGGTCTCTGAAAGCAAGCATCACAACAGAGGCGAGAAGGAAACATCCAGATTTTGGGTCCCCACTGGACTTAAGCATAGACTAAAGGCCAAAGCACCCAGACTCATAAAGCGTGTAGCAGTTCTGGGACTTCACTTAGGAAATGCCAAAAAATAAGGCCAACACAAGGCTTAGGCTATTCCCAGATAACCTGACAAGCTCCTCCAAAATCCCTATTTAGGTGCCTGACCTTGGCCTTATCTCATGGTGCAGATGGGAAGCATGTTCACTCCACGGCTGCAATGTCTAGTCATTTAATGAATTAACAAGCTTTAAAAGAGCAAATACCATGAAGGCTGGTTTTAATCAGGTGAACATTTCTACTTCTCAGTGGGTAAACTGAGATCAAAGGACAAAGCTGCTTTTCTCATGGGCTAAACAACTTATTTCCAGAGTGGAAAAATGTGCACATTAGCACCATTGCTAAGGTCTGTAACTCATTGCAACTACTCAAAAGTCAAGTTGTCCTCAGCTGAATCTCATCATGATTCAAATATCAGACACCTGAGCAGTTAAAATGTTGATGGCCTACCTTTAAAATATGTATTACACCTTTTTGTGATAAGGATTAGATCTTCTTAATACAAATGTAAGAAGAATTCAAGCTGAGATTTCTATCAGACAAACCTTTTTTTTTCCATATCTTCAAATAAAATTAAAAAGTACTTCTGATATATATTCAGCATTACTTCCTAAACAAAATTAAAAGCTGCAGTTGAAAAGCACTCCCTGAAGTTTCAGACCACCACATTTGAGCACCAGCACATCTGAACAACACTTTAATGAACACAACTGAAACGAAAAACTTTAATGATAGTGCCAATTAAGAAACAAGATTAAAAACAAGGAGCATTGCAGCAGGCTGTAAGACTGTTCATTATCTGAATGTAACTTCATGAATTAAATATTTTAGAAGGATGATTATACAGTGAAGTATATTTTTAGAGCAAAGAGTCCCTATTTGCATTAGCTGTACTGCCTTTTGCTGTGGCACGCTAACCAGAAGAGAGGATAGACCGTACTCTGGTCCGTTTAAATAGAAATATCTGCAAACCTGTAATAGTTTGCCTTTGGCTCACTGCTTCGGATCAAAATTCAGCTGCAGGTTCAGTTAACCCATCCTTCAATCTTCTGTTGTAAGGGTTTTGTACTGTATTTTCACAGTACCTGGAACTGAAATTCTCTTCTTTACTAGCACTTCTTAGGTTAGACACTTTCACATCTAATACATGGAAGACTTTACGCCAGACATCCAACTCGGATCTGTGTAGCCTTCTCTCTTCCTCAACAGCTACCCTCATCCTCTCCCATCCCCATCACGTTTCTTAGGATATCTGCAAAATGTTAGAAGCAGGATGTAGCAAGTAACAGCTCTTTTAAAGAGTTGAGGGTTATTTATACTAGAAGTTATATTTGAAAACAAAGCCACTAGTGAAAGTCTGTCAAACAAGCCTATAGCATGAAGAAACACGGGTTCTAAGTCTTGCCTGACTTCAAAGAATGCTATAATTTGAGATGCAAGAAGTATCCCGCGTTCATTTTGACATGCTAGCAATAAACCTAAATCGTCAGTTGGTTCTGCTTGTGAAATTTTACCTTTTCAGTCATGTGATCATATCTGTCCTTTTTGCCTTTGAAGTCTTCATTAACATCTAACGTTAAAATAGGTATTTCCTGTAGATATTCAAAGTCTGTTCTGTATTGAGATAGGAACAAGGAAAATATTACTAGCTGAAAAAACGTATACATCATTCAAGTCTCTGTCAGCATTTTCACTGTTAAGAATCCCATGAAGAGAACTGCATATATAAGTTACAGCCATGAATTCTGAATATAAAACAGCTTGAATTTACAGTGTCGCTCCTAGGATATATTATTGATTCTTGATCATTCTGTTCCCCCAGCACCTAACGTTAAATTGAGCTGTGTATTAAAATCAGTTCAGCCAAATCCTCCGCTATTCAGAGCTCGATGTGAAGAGAACTCAAGGCAGGCTGCATGTCCTAGCACTAATTAACATGTTGTAAAGCCAACACTACTATGGAAGTATAGATAGAAATATTCCTGGAGTTTAACTTTACATATCAGAGGAATAGCTGAAGTTTCACTGGTGGAAAAAGCATTATGGAACATCCTTAGAAAGATTTATCCATCTTTAAGTAACCATTATACAAATCCTACCGCAGTGTCCTATGCTGAAGCCAACTTTCATGTTTGTAGTGAAGCTTCTCCAGATATTCGATGGGAATTTCTTGCTCTTCATCTCTTCCACGCAAGTAAATTCTATTTAAGCATTTCTAAAGTCAAAATATATTAAAAAAAAAAAAAGTTGTTTTTGCAGACCTACAGAGGAAGTCTAGGGTGCTTAAGCTTTTTTTGCCAACCCTTCCTACTGTGCTCAATATGCCACTCTTTGCCAAAGATGAATATTCAACTTGCTAACTATCTTACGAGCATAGAAACATTACGCCAAGCTCAGCTGACAGAGCCCACAGACTACACACAAAATCAAAGAAGGACCAAAAGAAGCGTATTCCATTATTTCTGCACTATAAGGAAAGGTCTCACATAAGCTCCTTATTATAAGAAGATACCAGTGTATTGCATTAAAAGAGCACAGAAATACCCATTTGAAATTACAGACAGGCATTTCAAAACCTCATTATACATTTCTGGCTCTTAGGAACCCAGTTTTCAAATGCAGTAAATCATTTGTTCCTGTCCTGAACATATCCAAAGCCTCAATAACAAGCCAATCAAAACTGTTCAAAACTGTGGTACTTTGTAATTTAAATATACGTTCTTCACTTAAAGAAGAAAAGAAAAAAGCCCTCTGTAGCAAGCGTAGTAAAAAAGCCCTCAGAGAAACTCTAGCATGTTACATTACACAGTTGTTTACACCAGTAACAAAGCTGAAAGCATGGAAGTTGGATGTAAGGCAGCATGGAAGTGACCTGTAAGTTAATTACTGCAATTAGAGCTCTTCTAAACTCTTATGTTTTTCTCTTGTTCATGGAAGTTTCATACTCAAAAGATATATTCATTGTGTTGTTCTCTCCTTTTAATAAATATTAGATACCCAAAGATCAAAGCATTGTCATAAAGCCTCACATACAGTAGGTGCATTCATCTGGGTGAGCTCCATTGCTCCAGGTAAAAAGGCTTCACACACATCCCGCCGCCCAAATCAGCTGTGACTAACTATAAATTGTTATGCCTATCACAGCAATGTTCCTATAGCTATTTTGTACTTTACTTTTTTTTTTTAAAAGCTCCAGTGGTATTTTTTGGTTTGCTGTTGTCATAAATTCTGGTTTTATAATTAGAAAATCATTATCATCACATTTTATTTAAAAAATACACAAGCTACATTTGAAAGAACATTCTTTTTTAAAGTATTTACAGACTGTATTAGTCATAACTCAAGTATTACAGTCTTCAGGGGAATAATACAATCTGAGCTGAACTCCAATCATTAGGACTCCTACAGTGAAAGATAAGAGTAGCTCAAGATTTTGAGAAGATGACATTTCAAAGAGAATTTCTCAACTGTTTCCTTGCCCGAGATGTTCAAAGCAATCCCTAAAACAAAGACAGTGACATGCAATGACACACAACTGTGACCATACTGCCGTTGACTGCAAGCATATTATTCTTTTATCTTAAAAAAGGTCTAGAATCATAGTTAAACCCTACATTTTTTTAGAAAAAAAAATTATGGAAGCATAGACAAAGATCAAATTTTACAGGTAAGGCACGTAACACATACTGTAATTCTCTGTGCAGCCATACATTTTTATTCCTCACCTCAGGAGTGGCTCTGAGATAAATGATCCCATCCAGTGCTAGGTTTTGACCAAACTGCTTATTCATCCAGTCATGCCAGTCTTGGTAAATAGCCCATTCAGTTTCATTCATGCAATCAGACTCATATAAGTTAGCTGCAAAGATATATCTGTGAACACAAAATAGTTGTGTAAACAAAAATTAGCTTGAACTCAGTTAGTTTGCTTGCCTGATGCACTGCACAGTAACTAGAAAAGAAGCAGAGTGTGGTAATTCTGTAACTTCTCTGATGTATGCTTGGACTGGAAATAAAACAGCTGGTATCCTCATCCTGTAACTACGTCCATTGCAGTTGCCATAGCAGTGCCCACAAAACGCAGTAACATTTGCAGCTAGGGTATCTGTTCAGGAATAATCTACAAACCACTACTGGTTTGTACACTGTGGTTATTTATTTACAATATATTAGAACACAGCGAACACCTAAGGATTATGTGATGGGATTTAGTTATCAAATATAACTTTCCAAATACAGACACACGGGGTACAGCAACACAAAATAGCTAGACCTGTTTCAAGAAGCATAAAAGAAAACAAGACTGACAAAGAAAGAAATTGCTCTTGCCTCTTCCTGATGCCTGCTCCCCTCTTTTCTTTGAAGGGAAACACGCATGCACAAATCATAAAAAAACCTACCCACAAAGAATGAGCAACTACACATAGTTAAAGGTTATACAACAAAACTATAAACCCTCAAACCAGCAATTTTACTTTGCTGTCAACACCAATGAAAGATAACAAACCACTTACTAAGATTATTGTGATTCACTAGTATCAAAATTATGACAAAAGGAGGTACAGAACTCAGTCACACTCTGCTATTTATTTATGTGTTTTACTTAGGAAAATTTTGATCTTCACTTTAAGGACTTCAGTCAAACATACCTGTCACTGTAGACAGATCGCTCGAAGAAGACCACAGGGTTCTCTGCTTTGCTGAGTTTGCCATCCAGGGATCTGAGCTGAGCCCGGATCCTGCTGAGACATGCATACGTCTGGAAAGTGAAAGACCATCTCTCTGGTTTCTCATACATCATCCGAAGCACATTTCCACCACTCTTCTGTGATGCAGTCAGCTCCTGGTTTTAAACAAATACAGTAACCCTTTAAGTCGAGAAGGTGGACGATTGCAGTAAAACAGAATTGCTGTACTACATTAAAGCTGCTCAGCCTGTATTTCAGGTTTCCAATTGCATCATACCCTATCTGTAATACAAGGCATAAATGCCAGTAATGTTATTCATCCTATGGCACTGAGCTGAATAAGCAGCTCTCTGCAGTAAACAATGTCAAAATGCTCAAGCACCAAAACACTTTGATGACTATTTACAAGCTTTAGTAAAAGAACAACACCTTATCAGTACAAAAAGTCAACAGTGTTGTAAAAAAAATCCATGCTCCTTTCACTCTGACAAGTGTGAGTTTTAAGTTGGGCTCATTTTGGTTTTCCATCTATTAATTACAGTCCCTACGGTAACAGATGCTGAAGCAGCATCTTAAGATATAATTATGCTCTCATCTTACCTGGGAGGTTCAGAACAGACTCCAGGCCAAAAATCTCCCTCTGCCCGCCAGGGAGATCAAACACCTCAAGACAGCCACTGAAGCTCACAGAAAGAGAAAGCTCTGTGCCTCAGTTTTACTAGAAAACACAGCCTGCCAAAGACAACTGCCTCTGTCTGAATCTTTTTGCTACAATGACACCATATCTGAATATTGACACATTGTCAAAAATCTAGAGATAGAGGTCAACGCCTAGGTGACAGCAATTAAGATTCTGGAATTACAAAGATGCCCAGCACCACACTCTGCCACAGTGGTCAGGCAGCACACAAGAGCAATAGCCATGGCACTAAACAGTGCACTTTTGGCAGAGCCCCCAGTCTGTGCTACTGCCTAAACCATGCCTGGGAACTCCTTGGAACAGTCCTAGACAGCACAGGACAGAAGTCTGCTAGGGACAGGGGATACAGCCCAGTTCCACTATCTAGGATACATCCCCTTAGTGGACCTGACTGGGATGGAGTTAACTTTCTTCATAATAGCCCATACAGTGACATGTTTTGTGTTTGTGGCTAAACCAGCATTAAAAACACACCAGTGCTTTGTCTACTGCTGTGCAAGCACTGATCAGCATCAACGCTTTCTCCCTTTCCCACTCTGACCCCCAGGAAGTGGGCTGGGGTGGGCAGGAAGCTGGGAGGGCACAGTCAGTACAGCTGACCCCAGCTGCCCAAAGGGATACTTCTACAGCGTTGAACGTCACACTCAGCAATTCATCTCGGGTACTGGAAGGAGGCGAGGGGTTTGTCTTCTGCGGTAGCTGTGGGCTCAGGGACTACCGGGGCATTGGTCTGCTTCTAGGAGGTAAGCGATTACCTTTGCATCACTCCTTCCTTTCCCTCTTCCCTTTGCTTACTAAACTGTCTTTATATCAACCCATAAATTTTCTTGCCTTCTTTCTTCCTATTCTCTTCTCTGCTCTGCTTGGGGGGTGAGCTGGTGTTTGTGTGGGTCCTTAGGTGCTGGCTGGGCTCAATCCATCACCATAAATTAAAAAAAAAAAAAAGCAAACACCAAACTTTAACTTGAAGTTTGAGTCTATTAACCTAGCTTTAGCTTAGCTCTTAAAAGAAAGATCTTTAGTCTGGTTTTGTATTTGGATTTACTTTAGCATCATGAAGAAAGGACAAAAAAAAAAAGAGCTGTCTAACTCTGAAAAAATGCAGCTGAGGAAAAGTTGGAAACAACATGCCTCCATTAAAAGTTTACATTTAGTGAACCAAAACACATTGTACTTTTTGCCAGATCTAAAAAAGAAAAATCTTCTACAGTTCATCAAAAACTGTCTGCACAGCGATGACTTTGGCCACTAGGTAGCAGCTGGATTGCCAAAAGAATTACAGGTAGCTGACAGAAAAAAAACCCACTATAAACAATTTAGCAGTAGTTCAATATTTCCTAGACATTTTAGGGGACGCTTTCTAGTACAACACTGCAACCCTCTGCTCTCACCTGCTTAGTTCACAGTTGCAAAAAGTAAATTCTGCCTGTCTTTTTTCCATCCCTTCCTTTTATACATAAAATACAACAGGCTTCTACCCCTTTTATAATTTACATCCTGATGTTGAATAACATTTCTTCTCTAATACACTGGGCAAACTGGAAAATAGAAACTCAAATACTGTGATAAGAATCGGAAAAAATGTTGCTATCACTTATTCTAAAATACCTAGTCTGCCAGAAATATTGGTCTTCTGAAATTAGAAGATTTGACTGGGCTTTTGGGTTTTTTTGGTTTTTTTAAAGTTTCACCTTAGTGTCTTTTACCACACCTTGCAATCCTCTTCTGAGTTTTGCTGAACATTGCACCATCTAGCTACAGGCTCAGGAACAACTTCCCATTCCTCATCAGCTTGTTTGAGAATATTCACAAATGTTGATTTCCCTGCAGCTGTAGAAAGAGCATTCAGGAAGAACGGCAGTCAAAAAACACTGACAGCATCATTATTTAACTACTATCCAACTCTGGTTTCAAATTCCATAAATGAGTTTCCCCACACCTACGCACCTCTGACTTCATGACAAGCATGAATCAGAAACCATCGTGTACCACGGATCATCAATTAATTGAGCAACAAGGTTTTTCTTTTTTATTTTGAACCACACATCACCAATATCAAATTTAACAAAAATCAGTAGTAGATTAGTTATCTAAATTCTAGAAAGTCACATTTGCAATTAGAACACTAAGTGTTAAATTTTTAAAGATGCTTAGTGGTCCAGCCTCAGGCATGAAGTTGCAAGTCTTCCAACTTATTTTAGGATGGAAGGGGGGTGGAAAGCAAGCAATGACAGAAGAAACATAAAGCAGAAGTGATGGTTTCTCAACTGAAGACACAAAGATGCATTACTGGTTACTTCCTACAGCACAGAAATCATTAATCTGCTGCCAACTGAAAAAAAGCTTGGGAAATTTTAAGAAGAGATACTTCAACTTGACAGAGCCGCTCAGTCGGCTATCAACCACCAAGTAGGTGGTATTCAGCACAGTCTCTGGCCAAAAAAAAACCCCACAAAAAGAGTATCTCATTATGAACCGCCCGTAACTTTCCCCGCTCTTTACGAGTTAACAGGTTCCTCTCGCTAATTAGCAGGAGCATCGAACGTTACCAGTTCGACCTGCCAGTCTGCCTTTACACAGGTGTGTTACACCACAGTCAGCAAAGGGGCGGGAGAAATCTTCTCCGGGACTTCAACGCCTCTCTAAAAGGGTGGATAAGTTAGAAACTGTGATAGAAAGCGCTTTTTCCCTCCCTCCCAAATCTCGCCGTTTTTATAACGTTAATCGCTACGTGACGTTTCCGACGCTGTTGCTCGGCTCGCTCGCCCAGCACCCCCCGCCCGGCTGACCCGGGTCTCCTGCCCTGACCGAGAGTCTCCTTCGCAGGGA
>Ga0181612_168156_pt1 | contig 28839 bp, 8 predicted proteins | sample HoacroProtozoa21_FD_119630 | JGI IMG/M metagenome (GOLD analysis project Ga0181612, IMG submission 119630) | Hoatzin crop microbial communities from Cojedes, Venezuel. Combined Assembly of Gp0051906, Gp0051904, Gp0051908 | reverse complement strand
TGCCCAGGGAGGTTGTGGAGTCTCCTTCTCTGGAGATATTCAAGACCCGGCTGGACAAGGTCCTGTGCAGCCTGCTGTAGGTGACTCTGGTTCGGCAGGAGGGTTGTACTAGATGACCCATAGAGGTCCCTTCCAACCCCTAACATTCTGTGATTCTGTGAAATTGTGTTGATTGTTAGAACTAGAAACACAAAGAGGAAAATTGACAATCAGCTGTATGTTTAATGAAGAAGGAAGAAAAATATTAATGTCTTACTTTGGAAATTCAAGAAATAGCTTAATGTTGAAAATACACATGAAACTTCCTAAAACTTTTCTACTGAGTATTTTGTACTTTTTGTTTTATTTAATTTATTTTTTTCTTTGAAATTAAGAAAGTAATAGCAAAAAGCAAACCCACAGCCATGACTTTTCAGAATATAGGATTATTTTCAGTGAAGCATTATTCTCTTTGAGAAAAAAATTATTGCATTTACTGATCTTAAAATATTGAATTATGAACAATAATATTTGAAATTGCTGAAGTCAATTGTCTGCTCTTTTTTGCCATGATATTCTGCATCAAGATATCAACCATTAGAACAAATTCTGGAATCTCAAGAGAATTTTTTTTTTACATTCATATAAATTCTTTGTTTTTTTGGTCTTTAAATGCCGTATCAACATAACTAATGTAGAAAGTAAGCATCTGTAATTTTAAATAGAGAATGCTCATATTGCAGCTGAATTGTCTCTTCATTAGTAGTATATTGCCTATAGTTTTCAAAGAGTATAAACTATGACAGGGAAACAAGATTGTGTTTAATCAAAGGACGTGGTTTCATCAGGAAAAAATAGAAAAACAGAGTCCTTCAATGATATTTGATTTTAGTCCTTAAAATCGATAGAAGTATATAAAATCCCTTGTTACGTAAGATGACAGGCTAAAATCACTGGTGTGTTCAGAAAGCACATTTCTATAGCAACCCACCATGCAGCACTGCATTTACTACACTTCTCACTGAAAAATAAAAGTCACTTATTCTTCATAGCACGACAATAATGTTCAAAGTCAAGGAGGCAGAGTGTTTTTTTTGTAATAGGGTTTGGTTTTATTATTTTTTTGATTTTGCCACAAATTCAGTGATGATTAACCTGTGTAATACTGTATCATTTAAATAATAGGAGGCTGCTACAAATAATCCAATGGCACAATAATCTATGGCAAAGACCTGAAATTTTAAGGGAATTCCTCTGAATGCTTATGTTTTTTTATGAAATGAGAAATATTTTAATTGAAAACAAGCCTAACCAGATTTCGTTAGGTTGAAAGAGTTTGTTTACCATATAGCTTACAAACAATAGGGGAGCTAAAACCCAAAGTATACCTTATGAACGAAGAAGAAATAAGCAAGTTTTAACATCTTGCCAGAGGCTGCAGTATGAGAAATACTGACAGACACATTAAATGAAGGTTGGACATTTGGTTTCAGTCTCATAATCTACTTCCCCCTTGCAGATGAAGGCAAAAGTGAGTGGAACCAGACATATAAGAAACATTTAAGATTTAGGCAAGCAGAAACTGATGTGTAAATGTTTCTTACCATTATTCTGTTTGCTGTCTCTTTAGTGGGTGCACCCTAATTCTGAAAAGGCTTCTTTGAGTCACTGAGCTAATGGTTTTAAAGGATAAAGAGACTTGTTGTGTTAAATCAAGTGGGTAATACAGGCTGCTACTCTGGGATCCACCCCAAGAGTAGATTGAAAAATTGTGAATGTGCAATCGTGGTCTGAGAGAAGGGAAGGAAACCTGTCAAGTCAATGGGACCATCAGAAGGATTAAATGGGATCTCCATAAAAACTCATGAATGTTTCACTTGACTCATCAGATTCAAACTCAGCAGGAAAAAGACATCAGTTATAGTTGGCCCCTGCCCAAGATGTTTCCCTACATTTTTTAATCAAAATGGAAAATAAAATTGATGTCAGGTCCAACAAAAAACATACCCCAGCATAATTTCTTTCCTTCTTCTGCATTTCACTGTTGAGTTTGCCTTGTTATCATATCATCAGGGGTCTATGTGGCCCTGCTTGAGCAGGGTGGGTTGGACCAGAAGACCTCCAGATGTCTCTTCCAACCTCTACCATTCTGTGACTCTATGCTACAACACAGACCATGCTGCAGTGAATTTCTCCATCTCTACTCTTCTACTTTATGTGAACACTTATCTGTTACTGTAGAGGAAAACTTAAAAGCTATCAGTTGAAATGAGTCACCTAAACAAAAACCTCTAATTTAGCTACTCTAGGCTTCTACCTGCTTTTCCAGAATGGTATCTTTCTTCTCTAAACTTTGGATCCAAATAATGGACTCAACTGATGTCTTAGATATGCTAGATATGCTTAGATAAGCTGTGAGATCACAAGTGACCCTTCAAAGCTTACTTATCCATCCTGAGTATCACTTGCATTAGCAAGTCTATAGCCTTACTTCTTATTTCCCTCATTTTAGTATGGATCTAAATTACTATTCAAGATAAAAAAGTACCATAGGAAAGATTGAGGGTAACCTGTTATTAAATGGTTGACGGAATCATTACCAGTTACTTGAAATATCTATTATTACTTTTCCTTTGGTCAAAATATAAAAAACAGTCATGAATGAAGTCGGTTTTTAATGACAGAGACAAGAGTGGAAGAATGGTTTCAAGCTCCAAGTGGTAGTCCTCTCCACTCTGTGTAAGATCAACAGGTTTATACCCAGGACCCAGCACTTACCTATATTCATTTTTGCTCTCCATCAGCTTTACCGTCTATTTTTCTAAATCTTACTTCAAATTGGATTCTCACGAAACTACTCAAAAATCATGTCATTATTCACTTTTCTTACTTCTAGACCAAAAGAATGTCTAACATTTGACCAAGTCTTCTGACAAATGTAAATTTCTGTAGCATTTGATAAGTCTTTGAAATTTTTCTTTTTTCTTTTTTTTTTTTCTGGAGCTGGGTGCTTAATATGCTACAAGGAGGTTTTCTACCTGGTGTTCTTCCTTGTTTGCTGAGCATGCTGTACAACATATTGAAATCAGAAGAATATTTGTATTGACATCACAGGAATAATTTTAAATAATGTGTAACTTCAGTTATTATTTTAAAGGTAAGTATAACAACTAACAGTCTTATTATAAAAGATATTACATAGTGCTACACATTTTGCAGTGTCTGAAAATGTTAACTATGTAATTTCTTTACAAAGGATATGGAACTTCAAATTCTATATTTCATTTTTTATAATTTCTTAAACTCCATAACCAATTTTTATAGAAAACAAACAATCACAGTTCATATTGAGCAGAACTGAATAGGTATGACTATCTTTAAAAGATGAATACATTGCTAAACCAAAATCTCTTCTGTTAGTTTTTTGCCAGATTCTTCTGGGGGCTTTGCTAGCTTTCAACTTTCTTCCATTTTTTAATCTGTCAGGATGAATTTCAGAGATGCACACAAGCATAATCTGCTGTTACACTACAGAGCTAGTCTTTCTACTTTTTCAATGTAAAGCAAGTCTGAAAATTAGTCATATTATGTATATTTGCTCAAATGTACAAAAATTTCATATTTCCACCATTCAAATTAATATATCAATAATAAACTAGTTTTGTAAAGTAGCATAGCATTTCTTTTATTTGTGTGAAACTCAGTTTCAAAAGACTTTCAAATAATATTCATCCATGCCATACCCTGCTCAGATACGGAAAAAGCCATGTACTCTCAACAACCTCTGATGCCAGTCGGGTGGTATTGGATGTATTAGTTCAGGTTGTAATTATACTTAATTCTTAAAGCATAGTTACAGTGTTAAATGGACTGTTACTGCTGCTTTCTTAGATACAGTCAACTGCTAAACAACACAAATGTGAGGATATATAATAAACTGTAAAATGTAGGCGTCGTGTTAGACCTCCTGTGTTATATGATGAAGGCAATTCTATGGTTGGAGCTTAACTAATAACAGGGATACATCAAATATTCTATAAATTCAGTAGAGAGAGGTACCTAACTTAGCTCTTAGTTAAAGTAAATTAGTCAGAAGCTCCTAATCATACCCGTATAAATCTCTAGTATTTAAAAGTTGACTTCCTTTTTTTTGTATAGATCAATTCTAATTCACTTGTCACTCACTCCTTAAAAAAAATAAATCATTCTTTATTTCCTTTCCCTTCCTATTCTTTACAATGTTTAAAGCTGTGTACATTCAGAAAATAAATTACTTCAACAAGTAGTCGGGAAAAAAGGAAATCTCATTAACTAATGCATTAAAAACAAAAAAAAAAACCCCAAAACTCTCAAAATATGCCAGACTTCTAAAAAGCTACTGCCAGAAGTGGAAGAATTCCTTTTGCCTGAGGATGGATTTGCTGCTTAAGGCTTTTCTTCCTCCTTCATTTCCTCTGCAAAGTGAAGATTATTTCACCATCAAAAGCAGTACATAGTGTGTGATTTTCCTTTTTTTGCCATTCTGGAATAGAAGTTTTACTGCCTTCCTGAAAATGTTCATGCTTTTACTTGGCTGATTCTTTTTCCTTAAAGTTCTGCAGTTTCTCAGTGCTGTGGGACTTCTTTCCTGGAGATCTTGTGTTATACAAGGGGCAAAATAGCAATGTAAAGACATGGGAGCTTTCATTATTTGTCAAGAAGTTTTGATAATTAGTGTTTTCTGGGGTGTTCTAGAGGAAAATTACTGTCAAAGTACAAGATTTAACTTTATTGTTCAGCAGATAAGCTATGCTTTGTCTTTTCTATGTGTGAAATAATCCCTTTTTGAAACTATACGTCAAATGAGCCTTTTGAATTCATAATATTCCAGTGACGTGCTACCTAAATTAACTGGAATTGTTGGGAGTTTATGGCATTAAGTCAGGCTGGGGAAGAATTAAGGACTAGATCCAAAAACAGACTAGAGGCAGATGTATACTGCACACTACCAGAATTTTGCACACAGACCACCCCACTAACTCTGGAAGTGCTGATTACATGCCTTACTATGGTGCTGCACTCACACAGATGTAACCATGATGCTTTTTGGGTATGACCTAGATGAAGTGCTTAGATTAGTTTCCATTGCAAAGCTATTTTAGGCTGAAGTGTGAAGTAACTAGAGGATCTGAGTATGATTCATTATTTGATAAGACACAGAAGTAGCATAAGAAGAAATAAATACATTTCACAACAGGGTGCAACTAAAACTTTAATAAGAGGTACCTAAGTAGACAACATTTAGAATGTACTCCTAAAATAGCACAGTTTTTACTGTTTCTTGATTTTTTATTACCAATACATCTCACCTGCTCCAACAAAATTTCCATGAACAGTTTGCTCAATCTAAAGGTCTATAAGGCCTGCAAATTTGGCATAACTGGTCCCAGAGTGGGATTTATCCTACTATCTTAGAATTCCACACAGGAATATTATTACCCAAGACTGACATCCCAGGATGTCTTCTTAATTAAAGAAGGGAAGTGGGGATCTCCAGGAAGGATTCAACTGTTATCCTAAAATATACATGTAAAATTAGCCAGATGTATTGCACTCTGGAGCTGCCTCTTTCTCTCTCTGTCACCCTCTGCTCCTAAATTAAATTCTTGTCTATGCAGATTCAGCTTGGAATCATGTTCTGGCACTTCTAGTGTGCATTTTATCTGATCTGTTTTAGATATCTTCTTCTGAGTGAGATGAACCATGCCCTACAAGCACCTACTTCATTTCATTGACTGTAAACAATATCTAAATGACTCCTTCTGTAGGCAGCTATGTTTGGCCAGATGATTCTATCTAATGTACAGCACATAGCTGGAGGCAGAGTTAGATAATTTCAGAATAAAGAATATCCCTAGTGTTTTATATACCCCCTCTAGGGCTATATATAACTAAGCATTTGTGGAAGCTGTTCTGATACTTATTAAAAGCCAAACTGGCACTAAGACCAAGCGAGAGCAGAGATACCCTAAACCACATTTCATATTTCTATTTCTGGCTAGTCTTGAGAATGTTCATTGAATCCATACTTCATGAGATCTACATCTGAACTCGGGATTAAGCTTTATCCAAAACCACATTTGTCATAGGATAAAGCCAGGGCTGCATGCCAGACCTAAATTTGATGACATTTCAGTCTGCAGAACACAAGGATGATTTTATGCAAATTTGGCCAAGTTAGATATGAAAGCCTAAACAGTACAGATGAAATATATAAGTTTGTGGTGTTTTGTGAGGTGAAGGGAAATTTTAGGGGAAATCAGACTGTCTTCTCATGGAATTGTTTGTGAAGTCTATCGAAGAGCAGTCTATCCATCTGCAACTTATTTTCATGATTTGGTAACACTAAGCTGTTAAGGAAGCTTGAAATGTTAACATAATGACTATTACTAGTCTTTTTTTTTTGTTCTTCCTTTCCTTCTCATTCCTCATTAGCTTCATCCATAGGTCTTAAAGCAGCAGAAAAGAGAGCAGTATCATCTTCATACTAGGCAGAGAGAAAACAGAAGGCACCAGAATGTTTTCTAAGAATTACCAACAGGATACTGCAAAATTCAGTACAGAACCTGTTTTTTTAAGCTCTGAGCCAGGCTTCTTTACATGAAACAGCACCCCTTACTTTGGAACTAATATAAAGTGTGTGCACGTGCATTCAAGCATGTCTAAATTAACAGGATGTTGACAAGACAGCATTTAATTTTCCAGACTAAATTATATTCCCTTTCCATTGTACAGTATCTTAAAAGCCGGCAAAGAATATGTTCTCAGGCAATGAATTTTCTTTCAGTGAAGCAGAGACTGAATATATTCTTGAAAAGTTGCACCTGTCACAAAGGTAAGCAGATCTCAATACTGCTAGTTGGCCTGAGTTGTTGCTGAATTTTTGTAATCAATGCTCAATACATAGCATAGCAGAAATCAATGTTGTAGACTACATCCTGATTATTTTTTCCGTGATATTACATGTGTAGGCACAGATACAAGATAATATAATGTTGTCACTTGACTCTTCATTTTAGTTGGAAGTGTTCAAAAGCAGATAGAGAATGAAAACACAGGTAAAATTAAGTGCTTAGAAATGAGTAGTTAAGGAAGAAATAAATAGGGGATGAGCTGAGAGTGTACTCTGTTACAAACAGGTAGAAAGATGATTAGTCTCTGAAGAATGAAATTACTGGTGTAAGAAATATAAGATACGGGTCATGTGGTACGGCAGTAATAAACTCAGAAGATTACCCAGTAAAGGAACAGAACTTAAATAAATGCACTGTATTTGCTAGGCCTCGAAGATCTAGACTTAGCAGCTCAAGAGCTTTGTATTTCACTTTTAGAGACTGCTGAACTTGTTATAGGAAAGTTTGGAAAAACATATTTAAAGAGCATTTAAAAAAGAGAGCTTGCATATGCCAAGCATTACTCCATGGAGTCTTGGAAAGGCCAACAAACAGGCTCTGCAGAGACGCCACCTTGCACTGTGGATATTATGCACTGCCCCCAGGCCCTGCACACAATCCAGGCACTGTCAGAGTCAGCTCCACCAATTCTGGCGCGAGAGTAGTGTGAACTGGTTTTGGCTGGTGTTGTAATACTTCATTGCTTCCATGACTTTCTCTTGTTTAAGATACTGTAAAGCAATCAGGAGATGTTAACAGTATTTCACTTGTCTAGATGTCCTGAATGAGTTCCAGAGGGATGAACGGAGGATCCCCCGGTTCTTGTATGCTTTCCACTTTACCAGGCTACTGTTAAAAAGTCATTCTGTCTAAGGTAACTAAAGATACAGCTACCTTGTCTTTAAATTAGGCTTGCTTGTGCTCAGGATTTGATTAGAGATTTTAGCAGCAAGTGGCTTGAAGTTCTTCAACCATGCAGTCTGTACAGCTAAGTCTTGACAGGCAACATACTTGGCTTTCCCAGGATAGAGTTAACATATAAACCAATACATGGGCCATGGAGTAATGAGGAATTTGTACTTGAATGTGAGCTGTAAGCTAACAAATAAACTAAATTAATGTATATCCTCTCTTTTCTCCCTCAGCAATGTCACCCTCAATAGCCCGTTTATCTGGTTCTCTGTTCTTTAACATTCCCTCCTAGATACTGTCCTCTGCAAACCTGTCCACAAAAGCTCCACCCTTTCTCTGCTAAAGTTACTCAGCCACTTCTACTGTCAAATCTAATGTCTCCAGTTGCTTCCCTTACTCAGTTATGCCACAAAGAAGAACCTGTGGAAAGGGTGCATAATGGTATCAGTGGTTTTTTTGCCAGGTTCTCCACCCTCTCCTTACTATTTCCTCTCCTTCTTGATTTATATTTGTCTTCTATGTTGCTAGGTTAAAGATTGTGTCATTTACAGTATTGCTGACCTCAGACACTTGAAAGGAATGTGTTAGCCCCTGAATAATAACGAGTTTTGTTTAAAAATACATATTTGCATGATCATGTTTATACATGTTATTTGCCCTCTGCAATTTTATGTGAGACTTTGCAGTGAACATTTTAACCACGAGGGATAAGGCATATTTTTTCTTTTTCATATGTAAACTGAGATTCTTATATATGAATATTACTCTAGAAGCTGAAGGTTAGAGAAAATATCAGATATCCCAAAAGCTATGATTAAATTGAAACACAGTATTTATTTCTGTTGGGGAGACATCTGTTTGAATACTAAAGTTTTACTGCACTGTTATTTATCCTCCAGGTTCCTAAAGCTCAAAGGTCTCCTTATGGCTGAATTCTTTATCTACTGATCAAAAGATGATAGATCCATAAAAGCTGAACCTCTGATGAAGTTCTCCACCCTTTGAGGAAGAGTGCCAAGACTGTCACCCTTTAGAAGCTGTTCTGTACTTTAGCAGTTAGCAATCAAATGAAGTATTCAAAGCAGCTTTCCAGTCTTTCAGGCTCTTTTCTTTTCTTACCAAAGCTGAAATAAGAACTTTAAACTGGGTGTACAGAGAGTGAGAAAGAGGATTCCCAACTAAGACCAAAAATTTTGTTTCATGAAAATTCTTTGTGATGCAGATCTCAGAGGGAAGAAAGAGTGGTGAACATGGACCTTAGACATGATATGAAAACACTGTTGCCTCTGGAGAGAATGAGGGTAGATGTGAAAACAGATAACTCACATGCCTAACTCCCAATGCACACAGTACTGACTAGCAGCAGGTGTGTTCCATTAATGTGCTGTGTCACCATTATATATAGAGGATTTAATATTCAAAATCTGGTGCTCTGGTGCTACCAGGAAGTTCAAAACTGCTTTCATGGATTTCCTTTTTAATACATGTGATGGGAGGGAGGGACTCTGTTACACAGTGTGTTCCTGCAGGTGTCTGAGTAAAAAGGGCAGCCTGGTTGATGTGGTTGTAAGTAAATATACTTTATTAATTCCCCCCATCCATCCAAATGGTAACTATAAAGGATTACAATTTAAATTTGGATTTTTCTTTCAAGTTTGTCAAACTAAACCCAAGTCTTTCAAATACATCTATGATTAATATATGTAATAATACTTTCATTAATTTTAGTGGCAGTATGCTATGCGTAACATTAAATACATGCATGATTATGTTATCGATAGGTTATTATTTTACTAGGAACAGATGAATATATGAGAGGTCAAATCCAAAAGGTCTAGATTTCAATTCTTGGTCAGAAAAACTTACAGAAAAATCAATATATCAGTTTAATGTGATTAAAAATATCCCAATTTTTATAAAAACATTTAGGACCTTGTGTTTAGGACCTTGCTGCATTTTCTGCATTATGCAGCAAATATTAGTGGGGGATATCTGCATAGTGCAAATCTATAGACTAAGCATTTTCAAATAAAGAGCAAAATATGCCATAGGTGAAAGTCCTTAAATTCACACCAGCTGTAAAGCTGTGCAAAGAAAACGTCACTCTGAGCACTGTAGATGCAGCTCTGATACAAGAACCTACACATTATCCTATAAAGAGATTCGCAGTAGTGGAAAGAACATCTTTATGTAATTTTCAGAGAAGAACTGCTAGCTGATGTTTTAAATGATAATATGACAAAATGGTTAGACTGAGCGAAGGAAAGCTACTTCCAATATCTGACAGTGGAATGTAATTTCAGTTCAACAACAGGAGTACTCTTGAGAGATTTGACCAAAAGGGAGTACTTGAAAAGATAAAGATCAAAGGATGATGGGCTAGGGTGTGGGAATCATGTAGATAAAATTCCAAATCTGGATGAACAGCATCCGTTGCTCTCAGCTTTTTGGCATCCTTTCACTCCATCCAAAAATGCAGCTGCAAAGATTTTCTATGTTGTTCTTACCTTATTTCCGTACATATTAAATTCAGGATTCTCTTCCTCACTTTCAAAACACTTCACGGGTCTGCTCCTGGTTGCACCACTGCCCTCCTCACGTCTTCCTGCTCCCTGCATCCTGCCAGCTCTCCTTTTCTGACTGCTTTCTTTTTCTTCTGAATCCACTGAACATTTTACACCTTTTTTACTATGCCACCCTGCAGGTCTTCAACAGCCTTCTGATTATTCCAGGCCAAACTCAGTTCCTCTGCTGTCCTCAAACCCTTCTTTAAATATCTCTCACATTGATGTTTTGGTATGTCAGGCAACAGACTTTCTTCCCTTGATTTGCTGTATAGAGGGATAACTTCCACGTGTAATTTCTGGCAACCAACATACATACAGGAAAGACGAGATAATGAACCAGATTTCATGAATGAAGTTATAAGGGTTTTCAGTACTTGGGAAACCACCACATTCAGGAATGGAGGCAACTGCGTGATTTTAAACACATGAAGATAAAACAAGCTGAAAGGGTGTAGGGATATTCTTACTCTGTTTGTTTCAATCATGATTTTATTTAATTTAAACCATAGCTTACTTTGAAGCCAGCATAAACCACTCTGCTCAATATGAGGTTGACATACAGCAGCTTACATGAGTTAATAAATTACTCTTCTATAGAATTGTAGTTCACTTTTGATCAGTGCATGTGAGAGCACTTTACAAGGAAGACGGCAGGACTATTCCCACTTTGAAGAAAATGAAACTGAAGTACAGAGACTTAAGATCCTTTTACAAGAACATAACAGAAGCAGAGATGTAGAAAGAAATCCAGGTCCTCTGAAGTCCAGCTTTGAGTTCTATCCACTACAGCATGTGGCCTGTTGTACCCTACTTCCTAGAAAAGCTTTCTAACTGTAGTAGGTAACAAGAGAACAAAATACAGTGGTCAGACCATGAGGTCAGTTTTTCTGACAGGTTATAAGATGTTTATGAACTGGGCCATAAAGTTCAGAACAGTCTTAGAAAGTAAAACACACAAAAGCTTTTGTCTTTATTTTCCCCCCAGCTAATTAAATTCACATTTTTGTGACATCTGAATGAGTAAATCTCCTAAATGGGTTCTTTCCTCTAAGAATTAAAAAGAAGTAACAAACATTTCCTCATAAAATGCTAAAAAACAAATATCCCCCCCTTCAAGGATGAAGAATCATTACTCCCATTTAGTGGTCCAAGCCCATTGCTCTCTGGTTCATCTGGCTGGGTTCAGTAGGAAAACAGTTTTGATTTGAACACTTTTGGGGTCATCAGGAAAAAAACTCCTTGGAAAATGAGAAAATCAAGTAATGCTTAACTTGTGCACTCCCATTCATTTATGAATTCCAGTAATACGGGCATAAGACTGAAATCAAAGCAGCCTTTTTAGACAGCTATAAATAAACTGCAAAAGCAGTCCTGCCAACACAAAGAGCTCATGGGGCTCTTTATTTTTGGTTTGCTACTGAAGAGAAACTCTTGCCTTTCACATATGCTTTACAATGAAATTGTGTTCAGGGTAGATAGTGTTATAAGGTCTATATATATATTTGGAAAGGAAAACTTGCGGAAGACATATGAACAATTTCCTTTGTTTAATACAGAGGGTTCTGTTGGGATCTCCTAAGAGAATGTATTGGTGGTTTGATTCGGAAAATGAACAAAAACATAAACTTTTGAGAACCAGTAGTTAATCTAACAAAACAAAATACAGAGGAGATGTTATAACTGCTCAGAAGCCCCACAGAATAGCCTGAGGCAATAATTCCCAAATGGTGAAGAGAGTGGCCCAAGTAGGAAAAAATCTTTAAATTTTGATAAAAAATATATTCATAGCTGAAATATAGACTTGAAGTCAAGGTTACATGTACTGTTAACAACTTGCATATAAGTTCTGTGCTTAGGTCCCCCAGTTTCTCAGGCACTCTGGAAGGAAAAACTGACCATTCTGTGAGTTTCAGCTTTTTAATTAAATTTAAAAGGATGAAGAATAGTTCAGTCTGCCCTGTGGCCTTTATTTTTGCCATAGTTATTAATGGGTTTTTTTTGAATATTGATTTGTAATTATGTAATTTGTATCATAATTCACAGACAGTAGTGTGAAAAGTCCCTGTAAAAACGAGCAAATCAGAGTCTAAGTACAACAGGTAAATCCAGTGGATAATATTTTAAATTAATGTTAACTAATTATATTTTAATTAATATTTAACTATGCCAAAATCTTGTGCGTCTGAAACATAATAACACTGATTTTGGTAGTGTGATGATCCTAGCTAGAAGTCTTGGCCTTCTGACAATTAAGAGATTATAAATGAGTGAGGATAGTAAAGTTTCCTCAGATACTTCTTAAAACTGTGATGGTGTTCACTTATATATAATTTTTTTTTTAGGGTACTCAGAAGTTTCCTTTGTAGCCACATGTGTTTTATTCGTATAGGTGTTCTACAGAGGTAAATTCTGTTACTGTAGTATCCTAAAATATTGATGATTATTACAGGTTCTGATTTATGCAAACAGAACAGAAACTGTACATCACCTTGGGATATTAAGGTGTTTTTAAAATGACTATAATATGACTTTGTGTCCTGAAATTTTCTGGATAAAAATTTAAAATACTAAAGATTTCATGTGCTCTTGCGGTTAAAAAAAGTCAAAACCTACATAAAGTTAGCCTAGAATTTTTTTTGTATAGCACAAAAAATTACATGGATCCCATTTCTGTCCAGCCTTTGTAGGCTATTTTATTATTAAGAAAGCCGGTAGGTTCCAGTCAGGGTGTTTTTCCACAATGGTCTATTATATAGCCAGGCCTATTCCTTCTCTGCATGAGTTACCTCCGACTGGAAGAGTGTCTCCTGCTTGCCTTCCTCAGCTCTCGACTGGGTACTTTAAAAAAGTGCCACTATAGGCTGTGATGCAAAAGCAAAACATTGGCAAAATGATTAACTCTAAGTAGAGGAACAGATGTTTGCTCTCTGGAAAAGCTTAATCATTTGGGAATGGGTAAACCAATTATTTTATTTTTCAGTTTTGTCTTGACTGCAGTTCTTCATGAAACTCTGTGATTAGTCTTTCTATGTTATACTTACATCAGTAAAAATATTTACATCCTGGCAGATGTTGGCAGGAAGTATTGAAAGATGAATATAGCCTGAAAGTGTCTCCTGCTATTTCTAGCAAATCTGCATTAGACACCTGATTTCCCAACTCTTTTTCTTATTTTCTTTTTCTTTCTTTTTCTTTTTCTTTTCCTTTTTCTTTTCCTTTTTTCTTTTTCCTGGTGAAATACTGAAATTATCACTAGCTGCTTTAAATCAGTCTCTTTAGATTACTTTCTCTAAGAACTGCTTAAGACTGTACAGGTGAATGTAAATGAAAAAGTTTTATTAACTGCCTGCAATATGTACATTGACGTTCAGAATTCTTCTTAGTAAGTCATTAATTTTGAATGTTCAAGAATAATAATGCAAATTATTTCCAGTAACTTTCCCAGTTTACATCGTATTTCATGTCTGGTTCCATTAATGTTTGGTAATGTTAGTGTATAATGTCAGTATATAAGTATATATAGATATATAATACTATTAATGTTAGCATATAACTATAGAACAATATTACCAAATAACTTTTAAAAGCATCCAAATGACTCATGATAGACAAACTTGAATGAAAGCTAAAGGTGAGCACTAAAAATTCTTGAGAAAAAAAAATCAGTTTCTAGTTTAACTTACATAAAACATATAGTAACCAGCATATAATCAGGGAATTTGTGATAGGATTTGAAAATATAAAAATTACAGGCTAGAAAAACTGTGTGTATCCCATATTCCTTCTTCCTCAGCTGTGTGTGTCAGGCAGGGAATTTGGAAGTAAGGTTATCTAAAGAGCTTAGGTTTAGTAAGAACACATTTACTCCACAGGAATATTCCAGAAGAACTTCAGAAAATGGGATGTGTTTTGTGTTTGGAAGTGAAAAATAGCACCTAGTATGCAAAATGGTTGTGTGTTTCTTGTTGACAAATCAGGGTAGATGGAGCACAACTTTCCTGTCCCTTTGGAAATAGTTCATTTACTGTGGTGTTGGGCTTAGAAAATGAACTGTGTTTCTCTTTCCTCTCCTTCCTGGAGAGAAACAAATCATGCTGAAGTGCAGTTCTTATGTCTAAGCAATGTTCAGGGCCATCAGCCTCCTCTCTATATTTAACTGTCTCATCAACAGGAAGGGAGTAAATGACTTGGCTGTTCCTTTTTTAATTAAGTACCCATGTTGTAGTGCCTGTGAAAGAAAACCAGGCAGACAGGAGAGTAAGGACCCCTATTTAGAAGTCAAAAAAACGCTTCATGCAGCTCCAGGACCAATGCTATGTAGTGGCGTATCTGGTCTTCCAGCAACACTGATAGCAGGGACAAAAGGAGGTCGTGAAAATAGTAATACTTTAATCTATAGATGTACCACATTACTGAAAAGCTGAACCCTTTTTCTGACTTTCGTTGTAAAGGTCCCAGGTCTCTACCAGACTATCTGTATGAAGCCCATAGCACATCTTTAAAGCATTTATCAGTCTGCCAGATTCAGCTGAAACTGGTCAATGTACTCCAGAGTTGTTTAGAGGGCACACAGGCAGACAGACATGTAGCAGTATGTCTTCTCTTTCCTTAGAAATCAACCTAAAAACAGGAGCTGATTTTGAGTTCCTTACTTTCTCTTTTGTTTCAAAATAAGTGACGTATCTATCAAAAATGCTTGAGTAGATAGCAACCTTCATTAAATCAGAAATGTGGTGCTCAGGGGGAAAAGAGTAAGAAATATTTCTGAAGCTATTGAATGTGTAATTTAAAAGAAATTCCTTGCTCACCATTCACAGTTAAAGAAGAATTAAACCTTTCAGTACTGTCAAGATAATTGCCTGGGATTTAACATACTGTTATTGCTTTTCATTGTATAAATAATCCTAACTGCCACATTTCTTTTGCCTGCTTCTCCTAGAACTCCTGGGATAATATTTATTTCAGTTTTCAATAGGCTGTGTAGCTAAGATAGAGATTATTATGCTTACTCTGCACTTATATCAATAAATCATTTATCTTAACACTACACAAAAACTTCAGCAAACATCTTTATGGTCTGGCAAATCAAACAGAGTGAGATTCAAGAGAGACATGTTAAAATTAAATCACTTGCTGTGTTACCTTAAGCAAATTACTGACATTTGTTCCTCTCTAAAATAAGGATAACAGATTTCTCTGTAAACTGCATTGGGATTTACAGATAAAGTGCAATAACAAAAAGTTATGCATGACTATGAACTTTTTTATTCAAGTGAGTACAGTTCAATGTTTGTACAAAGTCACAGAAGATGTTATGAACAGAATTTGGTACCTTCTGCCAACACCATCACTATAGGCATATCCAGACTCAGCAAGCCAGTTGAAAAAATAAAGTATCAAATACATGAAAGGTGTTGCATTGCACAATTTTGTGAAGATTAAAAAGTTTTGGTTCTTCCAGCAAGTAGGAGAGGAGTTTAATAATCAGATATTATTACTCTTCAAACATACTTTCCATTGAATCTGTAAAGAATAACACAAGTAGCCTGACTGGAATTAGTATGATTTTTCATACTGATAAAATGGAGTAGATCTGAACTCTGCCTGAGCGTAAGACAGAAGGCTAATGCTTTTGCCATATGCTTCGGAAACACTATTACTCTTAGAGTCTCAGATGTTGGTCTCAAGTGATCAGGGTGGTTGTGCAATATGGACTATCCCCCGTGGCTCATTAATTAGCTTAGAGGTGAAAGAGATAACTGTTATTAAAACAAAAAACTTGAGTACTGCCCAAGTAATTGCAAAAAAGAGAGATCTGGAAGGAATAAGAAGTGCCTTCTGAAAGAATTGGTAATGGGATCTAACAATTTGAGAACCGTTAGAAAGAATCATGCTCTCTGCTAGGAAAACAAGTGGGAACAATTTTCCACAATTTGGCAAACAGTCATTAATTATACTAAAAAGACATGAAATATAGAATAGGCTTTTAACTTAGTGTGGCTTATACTCTGTTAACTTAAGGATAAATTGTTTAAATAAATTTAAATCTTGGACCTTCATGAAAGAAGGGAAAAACTATTTGTGTCCACGCTAAACTTGACAGCACAGAGATATGGGGTCTTTGCTAACTTATCAATCAGATTTGAAGAAGTAAAGTAAAACGATTTTTTGACATATTCATTTCTTGACAGGTGACCACTAGGTGATTTTGTATCTGTATTATCAAGAAATCTCCTCTCATTAATCTTTCTATTACATACAAATAAAAAGCCCGATTCCTGTGCCTCATAATCTACATAATCTACTATTCTTCAACAATGAACTATGAATAGATATCTTTCCGTGGAGTACAAAATATCTAAAACATTGTTTACATGCCAAAATTTATTTTAGTCTTCTTCTGTCTTAGGAATGGGACTGAACTTCCACTCCGGGATGAAACTTTCCTCATATTTGACTTTGAAGTTTTTAGCTGGCAAAAAAATTCCAATATTAAAGATAATAATGAAGTATAGGAACAGTAATTTTTGCAACTACTTTGGAAAGTAGTATTCAGTTTAAATGACACTTTAATATGTTTCCAAACAAGAAGAAGAGAAGAAAGTGTGTTAAGTAACAAAGCTTGAGGTGCAGGATAAATGTATGCTTTTTTAGTGAGTTATTCCAAACAGGCCTTCTTGCAAGCTTGCAAACTGAGGTATTCACTAAATTTCGTCCTTATCTATGAAGGTAAATATTATCCTAAATACTTGTAGCATTAGAACTTTACACAATAACTGCAAAAAGCCTTCCAAACACTCTAGAAAAACAAACCACAGAGAAAAAGACAGTCTGAGGTAAGAATTCTTAAAACATACTCACAAAACATTCCATACATTTCAAGGATTATATGCAGAATTTATTTAGTACACATGCAAAACATGCTACAGCTGAGGCACAAAAAATATGCCAATCCCACTCAAACCCACACTGGTACATATATTGGTAATGTTTCCTTTAAATCACCAATGAATAATTCAAATATTTCTTTTAATTTTTGTGTTCTATGACTGTAAATATTTTTATGATTATTTCATAGTAGGGTCAATAATGATGGAAGTTTTATACTATCTTTACATAATGATCCAGGAAACAGTGATACCAGTGGCTAACCTCCAGTATGTGCCATGAATATTACCACCTTATTACATTTTAATGAGGTTTATTTATAATATTTTATTTCTGTTCAAATATCTTTGAGAAAGACAAAGGGATATGAAGGCCCCTGTAGTCTTCCCATTAGCATCACAGGTAACAGTGTGTTTAGATTTGATTGTGGGATATGGGAAAGCCTTTGTGGTTGCACGTCTTCTTTTCCTAATTAGAGTAAGGATATGCATTTTACACTGAATCTCTGGCAGTTCTTTAAATCCACCTGTTGGCAGTACTGCCTTCTCGAGATGCCTGTTTCTGTTACACAAACAGCGTTGAAATTAGCACCTGCAGCTGGAGGAACTAATCCTGCCCTCAGCATCCATAGCAGCTGTGTGCTGAGACTCTGAAGGTGGGACATGGAGAGGACAGGTAGCTGAAGCCTCAAACAGTGTTTGGGTGAAGGACCTTCTTCCATGTTTTTCCCACAGCATGATAGCTCACTGAGGTAACTCTAGCCAAAATGCCAACACCGTGTAACATGGACGTGAGATATGTTCATCCAGGGAAGAAAATTTTCATTTCACTGATTTCCAGAAGATTTTCCTGTTTTACTGATTTCCAGAACAATTATTTTTGCTCTTGGCATTGGACTTGTACTTTCCTGTTCTCCCAAGAAATTATTAGGATGCTAAACAATAATTACCAGATAGTATTTCCTTTTTATACTCTTGTACGTGTTTTAGACACACAAGAAATTCATGGATGTGTTGTTCTTAAAGGCAGATATGCCTGCTTCTTCTTAGATCCCTAGTCTGCTACGACAGAATATTTAAGCATGTGTTTTTAGACAACCCAGCTGCGAGTCCATCAAGTATCAAGAAGCTGGAAGAAAATTTTTGACAAATTATTTTCATTTGCTAAGACCAACAATGAATTTTAGTTTTTACGACCTGATTTTTCATTCTGTGAATGTTTGAATAATGTAAAAGGAAAACATTTTTTGGATTGATCAGCTTCCAGTCTGTATGATTTTGATAAATTTCTAGCTTTGGATTTCAGAAATTTGTAATGGCAATTAATACAACTGTGTGGAAGATGGAGAAAAATTATGAAATAACAGAAAAAAACAAGTTTATTTTCAAAGGAGAACTAATAATAGAGTCGACTAGATACAATACTTTATTCTACAAATAACAGACACACTGTTTTGGTTCTCTGAACACAGGAATATTTGAACAGAGAGAGTCATTCCTGTGTTCGTGTTTCCATGCTTCTCTTCTCAGGGTCATGGCCTCCCTTTGTTTAGAAAGTGATACATAAACAACGGGTTTCTGTCAGGCTTGTGATCCCAATTAGGCTTCAGAACTTCACCTGAAGTCAAGAACCTTGCAAGAAACTCAAAATATTGATGCTAATATTTGGTGTAATGAGCCTAACTTGTCACTGGAAATGTTTGGGAACTGTCAATCACCTCCTTAACTGTCACAGTCTGACTTGCAACCATGTTATACCATATTTGAAGATACATTTGTAATTGAAGCTGAGGTAGGGGGCTATCTGGTAAAGAATAAATTGCATTTCAGGGAAAAAGTAACCTCTTGCATGATACAAGCTTCGGTAAATGTGAATTTACATTGAAATAATAAATTTGATTTTAAATCTCTTAGACTTTAATAACTGGAAGGAGACATTTAATTCATGAAGTCAAATTTACCAGTAAAATTAAGTGTCACTGAAGTCTTTATAAACCTTTGAACTATATAAAACATTACTTCTATAAACCAAATGATGTGGCTTGTAGCACCACACAAGAGAAATTCTGATGTCTTTATATAGAATGGAACAAGCCAAATGTAACCACATAATTATTAGTTATGTAAATATGTATGAACCTGATGCAAGGAGAAAACATTTCTAATGTTTGCATAACACACAAACATCTGGTCTCCAAACTGGCTGAAGCTAGTTGAGAAAACATTCCGCTTTAACACTTCATTATTTTCTCCAGAATCCCCTGTAAATTTTGGTTCATTACCTTCACAAAACACTCAGCTGAACCAACAGCTGCCACAAGATGAAGCGTGCATTCATTTTAAAGGCAATTCACTTCTAGTGGCACTGAAGAGCAGAGTTTTTCCAACAGCAAAGGGGAGTAGGGAAGACTGCAGCACTGGTGGGCAGAGAAGACCAAAGGCCTTCAATTAGCAGAAGCATATACACCCTCGGCTCTTTGCAGGCTGTGAGAAATTGTATAAACTTGGCATTGAGGACTCAGCATTGCAGTTGGCATTGGATGTATGCTGTCAAGTATGAAAAGTATAGGCATATGGTAAGCACTCAAACATCTGATGCTTAAGGGTATGGGAAGAAACTACGCAGAATTGGTAGCAGATGTTCCTTCAGAGTGCATGCGTGTTTAGGTGCTATGGAGAGGCCCACAGCTTTAATGACAACTGCTAACACTTATAGTATGCTACTTTCTGTATATTCTATCTGTCTCACCTGTAGGTCCTTCTGTGCAACCGAGTCATTTCCCCAACAGCTCAAGATAGTCTTTTGCTTTCTGTATTAGTAGAGAAGACAGCTACAGAAAAGGTCATAAAGGTGATCTAATTCTGTAACAGTTTAAAATTACATGTTTCTTAATAAATGAATTGGCTGACATCATTAAAATTACATTATTCATGATTTCTTCCTCTAAAACTTCAGAAAGAGATTGGGAAGTTTACAAAGTATGACAGGATTTTAAGGTAAAATATCTCCAGTCAGGAAATTATCCTATGAAGGAATAAAATTACTTCAAAAATCCAGTGTGACTCTTCACTCTTTCAGAAATGCAGACATAATCAATCCTCTTTCATTCGTTTTGGACTTCTGTTTCAATATATGTGATCTTTTTTACCCATTCACTGGTCTAAGTAATTTTTTTTTTTTAATAAAGTATTCTACATGTTCTATACAATTTTCTTGTCTTGGTTTGTTTATAAACATTTTTCACTGTTGTGTTTCCAGGAATTTTTCTTCTAAATAGAAAAAAATTTCTGAGGGAATCTAAGGACAATAGAGATTGAAACACAGCAAGAAATCTTCTATTTGTGGGTGACTGAGAGGGCAATAACTGTTTTTACGACCTGACCCTGCAGTTTCTACTTGGATGACTTATTGCCATGGACTCCTTGGAAATTTTGTCCTAAAGAACTCCAATTGGTTTTGCGTGGGTTTTTTCCTTATAATAGTGGGTTATACTATGCAGTTCTTCCTAGACGTCCTTAAGGGCAAGGATACTAATTTGCACCTAGGTATGAGATGGTATAACCTGAAGACAGGTTATGGTGGGAACAATAGACTTAAAGAGACAGTGGAAAAAATTTCAAGGCTATTCAGAAATTATATTCTGATTCAAGTGAAGTTTTGTATACAACAACAGGTCATTCACTGCAATGACTAGCAGTAAGCCAAAAAATTTGCTACTAAGACGATTAGAAATGCATAAAGACAGGAAAATATTCATCCCGCACATTTTTTACTATATTCCAAAATGGAAAAAACATGACACAGTACATGGCGTGATTCCCTGCCACAAGCTGATGCAAAATTCATTCAAATAAACAGAAAGATTCACAGTGACTTCAGTGTCTCCATGTTGAGATCATAATAACTTAGCAGCATGGTAGGTCTAAGTCAACTCTTTCCAAGTTATTCAATAACAAGAGGTTTATCTTGGGCCTGTGTTTCCTTTTTTTCCTCATGCATTCTCTCAAATGGTTGCTGATTTTCTTCCAAGATTTTGACTTTTTTGCCTGCTTCCCTGCCTTCACCAGTGCTCAACAAACTTCTTGTTTTCTTTCCTCAGCGTGGTCCACATAACCACTATTTCCTTTGCTCTTGCTCAGGGACTCTGCCACCTTTCTGAATCTTAATCACACAATGAATTAAATATCGTATAGGGAATGATCTAACCCCCACAACATGTGCTGCATTATTGTCTTAGTTCTATTGCCTGTATCATGGTAAACAACACGTGGAGCTGTAGAAAACCAAAAGATAAAGGAGCTGATACATATTGAAAAATATAGATAAGTAAAAGAACTATGATAATTTATGATGAAGTAATGTAAGGGAAAATATTACACTGAATGGATAATGTAAAATTCATATAAACAGCTGGAAATATCCAAATTTACAATAACATTTCACTTATAATATCAAAGTGTACATGAAAAAATCTCTGTAAAGTTTTAAAGAACAAGGATTATCTCTAACAGCTGAATTATTTTATAATGTAATAGCTTTTTTGAACAGATTTTATATTAATTAGGTTTCATTTTTCACTTTCCATGAATATCCAAAATTGATTGTTAAGACCAAAGTGAAAGCATGCTATAATACCACCTTGTCCATTTAAAGATTAATGGACTTGTGTATAAATGATTGGTTACTGATCATGACCATAAATCATATTTCCCAGCCTTTATGGTTGTTATAAAGTTGCTAGTGTTCAGTAAAAAAAGAGGACCTCTTTTAAAAATAGAAATACAATGTATGAAATGAGAGGTTGTGAAGATTTACAGCTGAAGGGAGAAAAAAAATCAAAGTTTTTAGAATTGTAGTGTGCCATTTTTATTACACTTTGAGCAGAAAACTGTAGAAAATGATCAGATGTAAATACTCTTATTTGGCAAAAGTACATGTGTTGATTTGCTTTTCCCTTGTATTAACTGTGAGCCAGATCCTACTCTGTTTAGCACATGCGTGTTTTTTCCTTGTCTGAGCATGATACTCATGCAACATTTTAGAATATTGAAGAAAGAGACTGAAAGGAACCCAGTTCCCAGTGTTTCCTGATAAAATATCCATAATTCAGCTTTTAAGTGATAACATGCATTCTGTAACATGTACTGTGTGCTAGGCAGCAGGAGTCTCGCTATTTCTTTACTTGCAGCATTTCCCCTTGCCTGATGAGAATCCACACATCTTGTACCTGAAGATGATCCTGTTCCTCCATGTAATAGAACTTCCTGTCTTCTCCAAATTCAGAGACTGTAATTTAAAAAAACCACAACATCGAATGCCAGGATTTGGTATGTAACGGATTTTGGGTTCGTGTTTTTCATTTTTTCTGTAAACACACATCAGTATTGAATCTCTACACTTCAGACATTATTAAGGAACTAACATGTCCCCATGGACCTAATTAGCCTCTGTAAGAAAGAAAAGTACTCAAGAGAGAAAGAGAGTAATTTCTTCACCAAGATAAAAAATGTTCTTCTGTACTTCCTCTGAATCTAAGACAAAAATATTTAAATAGTCATGAGAACCTATAGCATTTTTACTTCATTCCTTAACCTTTGAGATATTTTCTTACATGTTTGTATGATGTAATCAAATTGGAATTTTCAGTCTGCAGCATCTATGCTTAAAACACATCTGTGACAAAATGAAGCAGCAACATTATAAAAGTCTGAGCTTGACAGAAGTAAGATGGTATTTTTAATGTATTCATTCAATGCTTGTTTAATGTATTCATTCAATGCCTGTTTAATGGAATTGTGAGTGGCAAAAAGAGGGTAAATAATGACTGTTTTTCACCTTCTCTTCCACTAAGAAAACCAAGGAACATCAAACAAACTCAAAAGGAGAAGGTAACAAACAAACAAACAGGATTGTTGCCTCTTAAATCAAATTATGAAGGACCTAAGCTATGGAACTTCTTGCCATAGCTTGCTGGTGGTAATTTCTGCAGGAATACAGAGCAAGGCTGAGGAAGTTCATGGAAGTGAAAGCCATCACTGCCATCATTTACATCTAAAGAGGACCAAGAATCAAACTGTTGAAAGTATTATGGGGTTATATAATTTGGTTTTTGCTCTCTTCTTATGTTTTGTTTAGATGTTCTGATCTAGACTCTATTGGAAACATTTCACTGGGCTAAACAGACTTTTGATCACATGTAATGTATCTGTTCTACACTTTAACAAGTTTCTTCATGACTACAAAATGTCTCGGTAGAACTTTGAGATGATACAGTTAAATAATACTAATCAAATATTTTAGCAAATATTTTCCAGTAAAAATGAGATATATGATGTGGGGTCAGCCTATGAAAGGTGAAAAAATCTTAAAAAAAAAGTCATAAAGCAAAACTAGAAAATTGTCCCACTGCAGTAAATTTGTAAAAGCTGTAATTTCACCTGAAACTGTAAAACGACCTTGAAAATACAGGAATAAAACCTAAAGTGTAATGGATAGATTGTGTTAGGAGAAAACTACCTTCAATATTTCATATATGTTCATCTGCTTGGTATTTCATGTCCTTTGTGCTGCATCCTTCCATGTTATTCTCTCCTTTGAAGTTCTGAGCTAAACAAACAAGAACAGAGGTCAGAGTGATGCATTCCCTTTTCACCTTTGGCTTTCAATAATCCTCATTTCTATTTGTCCATGACTCGTTGTCAAGACCTGGCTGAGATTCCTTTGGTCTTGCTCTGTGAGGCAAACCTTATTGCTCCAGTGTGAACAGCTACAAAGTCCAAGAAGTGTGATAACACAACATGACAAGTCATTAAAGAATAGTTAAGAGTCCCTGACTAAGGGATTCACAGCAACTTGCATTGTTTCTCATGGCAGCTTTTCAATCCCCCCAGGAGAAATTATTGTTTATAGGTTTTTACTTTAAAAAATTTTTGATATTCATGGAAATTAACAGAATAAAACCTGGAACTACAAGGATGTATTATCATTATACCTCACAACTACATTTTTTTCTTTTTCCACTCCTAGATCTTTCCAGTAATTTAGTATTAGGCAGAGAGAGATGTCTTAAGACAACTATTGTTTCCTATTTATATTGCTGATTTTTGGTTTGTATTTTCTCACAGTGATTAGTGAACTCCACGGTTTCTTTCTTCCATTCAGCCTACTGCCAGCTTCTCTCTGTGTTAGGGACACTGCACCTTGCAGCCAGAGGGCCCTCTGTACATATGTTAAGCAACAAGGATTCTCTAATTCACTTTCCCTCTTTATCCCCCAGCTTCATGCAGTGTTACTGTGATTCCCCTCCATGGAAACAGAGCATACTGTCTGCACTAGACCTAGCAGAGAATTTCCATAAGAATTAATTATGGACTTATGGCTGTAGAAACACAGCCTTTTATAAATTGGCTTAAAAATAAATAACAGCTAGGACTTTTCATTCCTGAATTTTTGGAAAAGGTGTAAGTATCAAAATCACTATGTCACTTGTGTGTGCTGAGTAGGAGACTTGTTAGTCTGTGCACAAAGGAATTCAAACAATGTATTTACTACCCCACTCCTCACCCAGGTCTTTGTGGCAGGAGTACATTTTTATCCTGGGGTGGACCACACAGGATTCACAACAAAATTTCCCTGTTGCTTAACACTGTTTCATCTTTTAGTAGGAAGCCAAAGACTAAATGAAACTCCACTTTAAATTAAATGTTTTTTAAAAAATTACACCTTTGCAAATGATCTACTTGAGGGACAGGACTTTGTACCTCTATAGTTTAGGATTAGTCTGGAAGGAAACTGAAAGGAGTGCCGTGGTGTGATTTATATAATGAGGAGTAGGAAAAGAAAGGAAGTTTGATAATTAGTCTAGTATAAACACTATAGTATAAATAGTGAACTAACACTTTAAATATTTTTCAGCTAGTTACTTTCCTGGTTCTATTTTGATCTTTGTATGTATAATTAATTCTCCTGGGATCAGTTAGGCATCTCTGGCACCCTGCAAACGTTAATGAATGTATCCTTAAAACAGACCTTGAAGTGGGGAAGTACTATTAACTGCCATTTTAAAGGTGGCTGCTAAGTCACAAAGCAAAGGCATTTTATACAGACTCTGGCAATCTGTGGCACAGCTGAAAATTAAAGGGGAATCTTACACTTTATTCATTTTTTTCCATTTTGTAGCCACAGGGGATCAATTTTAATGATAGGGAAGTTAAGCAAAGCTGTTTAAAGAGATTATAAATCGTTAATATTTTCATCAACTGATTTCATAAGGTCGTGTTGAACGAATGTCTAATTTAGTGTAGCCATCTATTATGCACCATTTACTGTAACTGGTCCTTATATCCCCTGTGTGCTACACTCTGTCTCAGGCCATGGTTCACACAACTGCAGGTGTGGGCAGCATCCCTAAAAGTGTCTGAGCTGGTCCCAGTAACAGTGCCAGCCAGAGCCTAACCTGCACAAAGTTGTCCTTTCCACTCTGCAAAGCAAAGAAGTATGAAAATGTGTCTTCAGGAGGTCATTGGGTCATCCTTCTGTGCAGTACAAAATCAGCATAGATGGATTTTTATTTCTTCTTTCCCATTGAAAGGGAAATATCTAATGGAAGGAATAAGAAGAATGCTGATCAGATCTTGGTGGTCTGAAGGTTTACCAGGTGAGAAGCTGGCAGACAGCCCCTTTCTGTTGTACCTCAATTCTCTCTGCTGAGCAGCATAACTTCCATGTCTTGCCAGGGCTTCTAAGTGTTGCAGCCACAGTAACATGCAATGATCAATAAAAGAAGCTGAACCTCGGTACATGATTTTCTCAGCAGCTGTGCAATGTTCTTGAAGACCATTATCTTTATAACAGGTAAAGGGAAAACAGGATTCCAAATTTCTTTTAAGAAAGATTATTCTTTCTTGAAGTCGAAATAATTTGGAAGTACAAACTCAGCAAATATGTCCTGACTTATTGAGTTAATCATCACACTTCAGTTATGCAATTCACGAGTTATAAATCCAGCATGTCTTTTGTATGTACTTTTTCTTAAAGGGGTTATGCCTGACAGTCTTAGCTGATACGTTTCTTGAAATAAGATTTCCTTTTTGTTTGACTTTGATTCAAATAAAGGAGAACACAGCCAGTTGGATTCCAGGTGCAATTACATCTTGAACATTGTTTGATAAGGTTGTTTAGTTTAAGAAAAGAAAAATAATGCAAGCTCATTTTGATTTGATATTATAAATCTTCAATGCAAACATAAAGGATAAAAAAAAAAAAAGAGTAATTTCTAATGTATTGTGAGGCTAATGAAGGCTGATCTCTTACGGATTTGTGTTCTTTAGTACCCAAACCTTTCTGCAGCAGTAACCATGGCAGAACACAGGCAACTATCAGGAAAGATTTAACATGTGCTATGGGTAATCCAGAAGTACACATGCTCTTTGTTGCCGTGTTGGCAGGCCAGCCATCTGTCTGAGTGCAATATATAGTTCTGTCTGTCTTATCTATGAGTCCTATCTCTCTGAATTTGATCTGCCTTTCCCACAACCGGACTGTTAATTCAAATCTCTTTCCAACAGGCAGATGGCTATTTGCACAAAACTTCTAGTGATTTAAAGTTTTTTGAGCTTTTCTCCTTCTTTCAAATTTGAAATGTTCAAAGGTGATTAGGAAGAGAAAGCAGGGAGACAAATTAACAGATTGATAGAGAGGCAGCTAACACAAATGCATGTACCTTATTTTTGGGGGAAATAGCAGCATCTTAACAATGACAACAGAATTGCCACTCCTTAGTAAGATTAGAGAAATCCCCAAATTTGTCCCCTTCAGATCATGCAGATGTAGGGCATGCCATAGTAAGTAATTAGCAAGACAAACACCTAAAGACACTAGGGAAAGAAGTGCAGTTTACAGCATATAGATTAAAAATGTTCATGCAATGAAGTTCTCTTGCATTGCATAAATGAGTTAAAAATTCCTGAATGTTAGGAGTTTAGTAGCAACATCATCTTTGCCATGTGCATGGGTGTGGTGGGGGAGGGAAATCAGCTCTCTGTAGGGAAGTAGCTTCCGAGGATCAAGATACAGGACTGGTTTGCTCTTTATTAGATGTAGCCTGGATAATGAAGTTTTGATCTGTACGGATTCCTTAGAAAGAAAAATCAGCTAAGACAGTATTCTTCATCCTGCAGTGTTCCTAATGCAGAGAACTATGTAAAGGAAGGTGGACAGCGGGACAAATTGCTGGTATACATGCAGACAACTTGCTTACATTTTCTGCTTTATAAAAAGCCCTAGAAGCACTAGAGTTGGAATCATTTGGAGAGATAATAGTTTTTTTCCCACAGAAAGTATTTTATTAATCTTGCATACTAAAAATGAGCTCAGTGCTGTCACTGTAACCTGAGGCAATCAGCTCTGAGTTCCTCAGCTTGCACTGCACAAACAATTAGGCGGCCATTAAAATAACAAAGACATTTTAAAAAAGATATCCTAGTCCCATTCATTTAATAAAAATTTTACCACGTATGTCTTGATCTGTGTAGTTGATGCACATATCATATTGCCTATGAACCTAGTAATGAAAAGTTATTCTGTATTTTTCTTTGTTGTTTTTGGGTTGTTTTTTTTTGTTTACTCTTTAATGACTAATAAAAGGTCTAGGATGAAGTTAGAATGTAGAGGCTGGCATATAATTCTCCCAACAGATCTTCTTTCTTCTGTATTTGCTGGTGCTTTACTTGCTGTCAGTCATTTCTCAATGTCTCAGTGGTATCTGCATCTTATTAACTAAACACTGTAACATACTATTAAAATCAGTTTTCATATTTTGTTTGATGAAATAAGATAGTTGACAGACATAATAAATATAAGCTTCATTTCAGCTTATGTTGAAAATTTTCTGTCCCTTAAAATACTGAGTATATTCAGTTAGATAAAACCATGCTGCATTAATATATCATCTTTCTAATAAACCACAGACTGGAATGTATGTACCATTGTTGAAAAACAGAATTTCTCGTTTACCTCCCAGTCATAGACTTCTGAGAATATTTCCAAAACTATAGATTCAATTTTTTTGCAATGAAAAAAAATGGCTGATTTTGATTATAGCATTTGTCTTTTGATCCAAAGCTTCAAAACAGAAAATACTTTCAGGTTCAAAGTTCAGTTTATAGCTCAGACTAGTTGGTGCAATCGATTGGTCCTTTTTAAAAGAGTTTGGTAAAATATTATGCCTATCTGTGAAGACCAAGGTTAAAACAACAGCATAGGACCTAACATGGTAAGGCGTGAGCTTCTTAACATGAAAAGTAGCTTTGACAGAGGCTCATTAATTCAAACAAAAATATCTGAAGTTTGTTAAGTCATATGATTCGATGTAATAAATCGTATTTCTTCTTCAGAGGGCTGGAACACCTCTCCTATGAGGAAAGGCTGACAGATTTGGGGTTGTCCAGCCTGGAGAAGAGAAGGCTTTGGTGACATCTTATTGTGGCCTTTCAGTACCTGCAGAGGGCCTAAAAGAAAGATGGGGAAAATCTTTTTAGCAGGGCCTGTTGCGATAGGACAAG
>Ga0181612_125615_pt1 | contig 28865 bp, 10 predicted proteins | sample HoacroProtozoa21_FD_119630 | JGI IMG/M metagenome (GOLD analysis project Ga0181612, IMG submission 119630) | Hoatzin crop microbial communities from Cojedes, Venezuel. Combined Assembly of Gp0051906, Gp0051904, Gp0051908 | reverse complement strand
CCGTAGTGAAAGCCGTGCCTAAAATAGAGCTTTTTTTTTTTTTTAAGCAAATGAAACTGTTGAAAAACTGTTGAATCTTGGAGAATTAGAACATCATTCATGGGGCAGTTCAAATATGAGATGACTTGTGTTGGTTTTTATTTATTCTCCATTGTCTGTGTAATTGTTTGTAAATGCATGAAACTTCAGCTCATGTTTGAAACGATTTTAGATTCCTGAATACAGAAGTAATGTACTGGTGGCTGGGTTGCACGAGCACAAATGAGCTAGTACTTATGCACTTCTTGCTAAGATGAATCCATAATGTTGATATGTGTGTTTAATGCACCAATTTATCATAAAATCAGCTAAGGTGCTCTGCATAAATGCAAAATAAATATTTAAACGTGCAGTTACCTTTGATATTTATACTGGCTATGCACACAAGTGTGTATACACATACATACATGTATCTATATCCTCTTGCATCTATTGGAAGTCGCACAAATCTTTACTATAACTAATAGTCTGCTGTATTAATTTCATTTGGCATTAATGTTTAAAAATTGGCTTTTATTTAAAAAAATACATAGTGCTTATACTGTTCAAAAGCATCCAAGTAACAACTTGCTTTATTTGACAGCAACCTTCAGTGTTCAAGTACTTTATGCACTTACTGTTGATATGCGGTTCTAAGCAGCAAAATTAAGTAAGCCGATCAGTTGAGTCACCGGTCACAGATACTCTCCTTCCACACTGTTGAAGCAAGAACTTCATTCCATGTACTTGCAATTTTGTGAAGCTGCTAATTAGTGTGTTTGTTTCACTGGTTGGTTACTTAGAAGGCTAAGAGTAGAAACGCTGCGTTGTTAAGATACCAGCTTTTACTGTGTCTGTGAAAGCTGTACATGGTAGAAATATAAAATCTATAACGTGAGCAGACTTAGTGCATTATCTCTGTATGTCTGTATAAATAGAAGCCACACTATTTGATTTTATCTGGAAACTTCTGTCTTGTACTTCTGTCAAGTGCATGGTAACATGTTCCTGAAACAGGTTCTCAAATGCTTTACCTGTTCTTTGCTGTAGGCAGACAGAGCGGCTCGTGGCTCTGAACCTGAAGTTGGTTGTCCATTCAGGCAGTAGTTGACTACCATTTTGAAACAGTTTGAAAAAAAGCTTGTGTTATTAAAGTTGACGGAAGAGCATTAAGATTGTGATTATTTCTTAAACTTGTTTTTTACTGTCAGCTCTCGCGCAGTTGCTTATTTTTCTTGATCTGACAGAAATTGGCAATGCCTCTTCTAATGAGAAGTAATAATAAGTCATGCTGCTGCTGAGACAAACAGTGGATTCTTAATTTTTTAAATCAGATTTAATCAGCTCGAAGTAGAAATCAGTTGTGGGGTTTTTTTTCTGGGTGTTGTTACCCTTTGTGATTATGCAGGTAACAAAATATTTGACAATGGGGATCTGATCTCTAACTGATCAGATTCTCCTAGTGCAGAGTAGGCTTACATTGCTAAAATGGCATTTTTGCTAATAAAATGCTTGTATTAACATCATATGCTGTAATGAGCTCGTAATAGATGCATAGTCTGCTTCAGGAAGTTTCAGATCTGCTCAGAGTGTAAGCTGCTAAAAGATAAATGGTTCCTACTTCTGTTTCTTATGAAGGATAAAAAGTGCTCTGTCATGTTTATGGGGGGGTTTGGTAGTATTTCTTCAGAGACCAAAATTGTAGGGTCCTGAGACAGCTAGAACATGTTCTGGTTCGGAGTACAGCCACAATAGCTATTGCTTAGACCTGCCTGTCTAGCAGAAATTCTCATCCAACTCAGTTGGTTTCAATTTCGTATTATCTCAAGTTTCTCAGAAGATGTTCTGTTTCTTTAAAGAATAATGATCAATGCATTTGGCACCATTCTGTTGTGTTGCAAGTCCCCAATATTTAAGAATAAATTGAGATGATTAAAAAAACAGGTAAAAATTGCGTATTGGCTTTGATCCTTAGTGGAGACTGTTTTGTATATTAATGTCTATAGTAATGGCTCGACAAATCAAATACTTTAATCCTAATTTTCTATTAAATGTCTAAGTGGCTGTTGGTTTTCATATGAGTCTTCTCAGAGTTGGTTACTAAGCTGGAGAGGTATTTTTGCCTATGCTTCAGAGTTTGGTTCCTTCACTGTCAAGTTTGTTAAGAATACTTTGATAAAAACCTGTAATGACTGGCGTGAAGGACTTTACAAGCCTTTTGAATAATCTCAAAGAGTATATCCTAGTATTAAGTATTTGCTTTCTTTGACATAGATACTAATTGGAAAGCAAAGTGGTAGAAGGAGCAAACTAGTAAAGGGCATGATTGTTTGACTTGGGTGGGGTAGATATGGAAGGAGAGCTATGTTGTATGGCTGTAGAAGTGTGAACTGAGATGCTGTTCCTCATTGCATCAGTTCCCTTCCTTTTCTTTTTATGCAGACCGGTGGTGTGTCTGTCCACGCCATATCTTCCCTCTAAGCATGCTGTAGGGTTTTAGTGCATACACCTACTTCTTACTGACTCGGTTCTACCCCCCGGCATACATGTATGTCAGCATGGAGATGAATTTTCAGGGTGTCCTACTTCTTCCGTATTTTCCTCCACCTGCCCATATGTGATACTGCTTTTGTTCTTTTCTAAAGAAACACATTTAAACTGTTTTAGTAGTATTTTTTTTGCAGAAGCTGAAATTTCTTGCCATTCTTTCTGTTATACAGGATTCCCTTTTCTCCATTAGTTCTTTATTTCTTTTTTTCGTGTACCCTCTTATTACTCAAGCCTCACTTCCTCCATTTTTCCTTTTCTAGATCTTCACTGGATTGACTAGAGCAAAACTGCTAATCAAGTGTACCTTTTTCCTGCTCTTATCAATACCGGATATCCCTATGCATGTCACATCTCCCACTGTTGCATGAACTCTGCAATCAAATTCCTCCCTGCCCCTGAAGGTCCTTTGTGACAAATTCTGAATTCCTCCCCTGCTGAGGCTCATCTTTCTCACGTCATCTCTTCCAGCCAGCCTTCTCTTCTCACCTTTTTCAAACTTCTGCTGCTGTCTGTTTGTGTGGGCACCCAGTTTGATGGGAAGAGAGAATAACTGGTACTGAGAATGGGCAGTAGGCTTGTTTCCTTCTTCAGCAGATGTTTTACCAGAGATCTCTGGTGCCACAGCAGTCACTAGTATTTGACAGATTTTCTTGTATTCCTGTTCTAGTGAGCAAATGAGTAGATAGAAATCTGTAGCTAACTTTAAACAAGAGGCTTTGCTTTTGTCGGGAGTAGCAGACTGAAAGCAGAACAGTCTTTTTGGTTTTCCCCCAAGAGGGTTGGAGGTCATCCATGAGGCAGCAGTTGCAGAGCCCTTATCCCAAGCTCTGGGTAGAAATGAAGCAGCATAATGAGCCTGTCTCAAAACAGCCTGAGTTTGGGAAGGGATTGTCTAAAAATATTGCCCTTAAATATTTGTCATTTTCCTCCAACAATTTAGATAGATGTGTGTAAATAAAGTTTCTACCAGCCACAAATGGCTTGGTTAAACCCTTTGTAGTGTGTGTACCAATATGTGCAGTGCATGCTGTGGTGTTTATAGCCCAAGTAACTTTCCTACCTGTGGTGCTGAGGCAGAAAGCGCATGCATGGAAAATTACATGCTAGCTTTTTATGGGAATGATACGTGTCTTGAACTTGTCTGACATCGGTGGCCTACTTTAATAAGTTTGTCATCAAAATAGAAGTCTGTAAACGAATAGCTTAATAAAGGTGTGCTACAGTCACTGCACTGGTTGGGTAGTGGGTTCCACTTGATGAAACCGAGTTACCTGTAGCTCTTCCCACAAAGTGTGTGTGTCTGGAAACACCGATCTGAATTGCTGTCTTTGAGTGCCTACTGAAGTACACCTGATACTTTGTATGTGTCATTCTTTAAAATGCTGGTGCCCAGCTGTGCAGGTGGTCAGAAAACAGCAAGTCAACATTGTAATGGTAGGCTGGATAGTTTTGTCTCCTGCCACAAAGGAAGGGTTGTTGCCTTAGGAGCACTGGGACACAAGAGGAGCTTCGTATTCTCTGGGTTGCAGTTGGTAAGTGCATCTTGATGCATCTGCAAAGCTGAATCTTCAGATTCAATAGACTGTAATTTTATTGCTTGTTCTAACACAATGCTTTAGCTGGATGTCCCTTTTCTTAATATCCATCGCATCTTTCTTATTTTTCTTTCCCTCCTCCCCTTCTTGTCTTCTTCCTTTGTAAAGAATAAAGTAAATAGCTACCTGGATGGTGCGAACATGCAGCAAGGGCTTTTGATTCCTGTTTGGAAATGGTATTGAAACTGTTCAAATAATCTGAAGTTATCTGGTAGTCTTCTAAAAGAAATGCAGACTTGAAAAACAGTTCCTTTATAAGTTAAACTTTTTTTTGAATGAAACTGGGAAGTAGGTTTAAGATGAAAGTAACGCTTTCTTGGGTGCAGGTGGTCAGGTATTTCCAGCTGCTTCTCCGTAGTGTATTGTGGGTATTAAGGTTATGGTGGTGTAAGGGGAGTTTGCATAATGTGTGGAATGTGGATTAGAAGCCTGTTGAAGGTTACTACATGGAGAGAAACCACATCTGGCTCAGGAAGTCCCTGGGCATTGATGGAGGCTAACGGAAGCATGGTATTTTACTTTTTTCTTTATGTGTTTTTCTAATGGCATCCTCTTTTGGGCAGTGTTTCAGGTAGGTTAGTAGGCAGAAGAGTCCTGCCAGCAAATAAAATCCCTCCTGTGCTGTTGTAATGTCTTGGAGAAAGATAGTGGCATGCTGCTTACATCAGGAAAGCATTAGGCCATTGTCAGTTGGTGTGAAATAGGTTTCAGGCTGAGCTTAAAAAAGATACGATGTTTCATTTGTGGATTCCATGAATTTGAAAAACAAAGAATTGTTCTATGTCTTCATCCCTGTGCCATATGCCACAGATGGACGACAAATGAATCAGTTTAGCTAATACTCCTGTGTAATTTATCTTCAAAACTAGAAATAACGTCATAACTGTGTCAGGTGGCTTTCAAACAAAAGGCCTGCCTTGTTAGCTATGAGCAAAACTGATGCATTTTAAATTACCTGATGTTTATGAGTGTATGCTTTTGGATTTTTGTCGTTCTGCAGCTTGGTTCATGTGAGAGCAATATCTTCTTGTTTCTCCCATAGCTCTAGAGTTTTTCCTCAATGGTGTGTCTTGATAACCATTTGTTGGTGTTTAAAAACAAAGTTTCTTGCTCTCAGTACTTTAGCTACATATCACCTGCTCATTTACAACTGTATGTTTCTAGCATCTTATGATTTTACTCTTATTCTCCTGTTTGTCAGGAGGGAAATATCTTAATTAGAAAACTGATGCGATCCTCGAGTGCAATAATGGCTATCTAAAGTCCTCAGTCAATAACGTGTACTGAGGCTGAGCCTTTAATAAAGGGAAATATGCACAGAACTGTAAGCAAGAAGGCAAAACTGAGGCACTGATTTTAGTGTTCTGATGATGAATTTGGGAATAGTCTTCTGGCCCACACAAGTCATTTGCCAAAGATGAAAGCAAATGCTTTGAAAAGAAGGCTAGTTTTAGGCTTTAAGTGTCAGGAAAGGACTATTCAAGTCTTTATGGGTTGGCTTCCTGTCTTCAACTGAAGTTCTCACCACAGTTTGACAAACTGAAGCATGTCTGCTTGCAGCAAGAACCAGGCAGACTTTTTTTGTAGAAGATTAGGTGTTGGGTTTGTGTTTTGTGTTTTTTTTTTTTTGTTAAACGGAATTACTACTGGTTATGCTTCCTTCATGCTCCTAACTGAGTCTGATAACTCTTACATTTCAGACTTTATCTTTCAAAACAACAGGAACAAGTCCATAGTACCTCTCGGCAACACAGGCTCAAAATGCATTGTGCTTAATCACAGAATCACAGAATGTTTGGGACCTCTGTGGGTCGTCTAGTCCAACCGCCCTGTCGAAGCAGGGTCACCTGGAGCAGACTGCACAGGACCTTGTCCAGGCGGGTCTTCAATATCTCCAGAGAAGGAGAATTCACAGCCTCTCTGGGCAATGTTGCCATCTGTTGACTATGTCCTGCTCTGGCAAAAGAACACGTGTAAGAATGAAGAAAGTGAATCTTTTACCAGCTTAGTGTTTGAAATAAGCCAGGATTGAAGTTTGCCAGTAGAATAATAAAGCTGTGTGCATGCAGCCTCTGTTATGTCTTTAGAGACAAAGACTTTTCTCTAGTGCATACTTGCTGGGGGTGGGGGAACGTACCAGATTTATGAGATTTCTTATCTATGGCATGCGTGAGCATAGCTGACATCTCCCGAGTTAGTGTGCTGTCGCTCGCAGTCCTGAGTACCAGAAAGCTGTTAACTTAGTCATAATCGCAGTTGCAGATGTGAAGTGTTGAAGCCTGATCTTTTAATGGCCAGCATAGTAGTAAGAGTTGATATTCAGATTTAGTGCATGCGTTTTTTTTGGTTTTTTTAAAAAGTAATAATTTTCCATTGAGTCTGTCTGGAAAGCCTGTGTGTGACTTTGCTATGAAAAGTATTAGAAGCACTTGTACAAGCTGTTACAGGTTTTGACTGAAAAGCGCTCTAAGATGCTGCTGCATCTGCCTAATTGACGACAGTGCTGTGGTTTGTTTCACAGCAGTTGGATTCTTGCTGTCAAATTAAAAGCTCTGACAATTACGGCTGAGTAGTTGTGGGGTTTGGGGGCCAGGGAGCAGTGTTTTGGTTTTGTTCAAAAAGCTGTTTCTACCAGATTCTGATTGAGGCACTGTTATTAACTGCCCATGGAGTTGTAGTTCGCGCGTATTAGTGTATATCAAAAATGGATGGGAATTTGGCACAAAAGCAGGAATGTCATGAATGAGCACGAGGGCTTAGCTACATACCATGTAGCTATAATATACCCGTGCTGTATGGACTTCAGTTGTCAGGGTGTTGAATGCATTGCAGTGATGTGGATCACCTAACAAACTTAGTAATTACAGATGAGCTTATTGGTCCAGTCTTTGACTAGCTGCTAGCACTTCAGTGGACCGTATGGTGATCAGCTCTGTACTGATAAACATGGGCATATCAACATGTAAAGGAGATATTTTCCACCAAAATATTGGTGGTACTATTGAAACGGTTCTTGTTTCTGTTTCTTCTGCTTTGGACAAACAACCTGTCAATAGGACTTAAATATCAAGATATTCCTCCTTGTGGAAAAAATTATATGCTCCTGAGAAGCTTTGCAGTTAAAGCTATTTAAAAAAAACAAAAAGACAGATAAACAGTGTTCCCCATAGGCAGATGTGTTAGCAGATAACGAAGTGTGACATTGATTATGCCTTTCGTTGTGCCTAACATCTTATGTTATCTTCTGTAATTGAACTTTGAAAGGTCAGTAGTTTTGTTGGTCTCATCCGTGTGGCTTTCTGTAGCCACTCCACCTCCATGCAGACTGCAGCTTTCACAGCCACTGTCTAGGATAAATCAGTGCACTCTGAATCTTCAGGCTATTTTCAAAGGAGTGTTTTATGTTTACTTAAGCCAATAAAAGAAAATATATCCTGAAATAAAAAGGTTGGTAGGAACAGGAGAAACTGACTATATAGTACTAGGTAAATAATAGGAGAGAGCTCTCCTTACAGTAACTTCACATGCTAACTTTTAAATGTTAATCTACTTTTAGGTTTTGTTGTTGCTGTTTATGAAGTGTTTGGCATAAATAAAATTCTCCCAAAGATATGCGGCCTACCAGTCCTACATGTTGTTTGTATAGAATAGAGTCTTTCATCCAGATACAATCAAGCTACCAGTGCAGTCTCGGAGTCAGAGCCTCTTTGCATGGACCATATTCTATGAATAGCTGTTCAAAGGGACTTTTCTCAGTTTGTTAGGCTTCCAAATTTGACATGGGTTTAAAACTTACCTTGTATTGAAAATATGTGCTGTCTGAGCTGCTGATGCCTTGCTGGTATCTATCTGATTAGGAGGACTTTCTCAATTGGTAGACTTTCCTCTTCTCTGTCTGCTGGTCCAATTCACCCATTCAGTTAGGTGTTTGCAAACAACTTTACCTCATTTGTTGCCTAAGTGAAGTTAAAGTCTGGAAGTTTGGTTGCCGCTATGGGAGTGAGCAGAGCTGTACTCTTTAATGGAACAACCTTCTATATGGAGGACGAATAATTTCTGTTTCTAGAATCACTGACAATATTTTGGTCTGACCGATTAATGGAGGGCACAGAAGGAGGGCAACTCCCCATGGTGCCGGAATGGTAGGTGCGGACTGACACACCTGACTTAATTGCAGTCCTGCAGAGAAAAACTGATAAGGAACCTTATTCTCAGCAGCTGTGAACCTTCATTTGTCATTGAAGTCAGAGTTTCTTGGCACTGATGAAAAATGTCATGGCTGTGAATCTTGAAGTTCTCTAACATGAGAACAAAGTGCCTAAGTAGTTACAGAGAGCTGAAGCGTGTGACCCATAGACTTTACAGCCTTCTGCTTCGTTCCAGCCGCACTGGGGCAGAGGTGGCTCTGCGGCCTTCTTCTCGCATAGTGGTACACCCTCCAGAAGGGTGCCCTTGGCATCAGGTAGTGCGGCAGCCCATTTGGCTGGCTCCATAAAAATACTGCTGCTGCCAGCTTGCTGGTGGTGTGTTTCCTTTATTGCCAAAGGGTTGTGTCTGCTGTCATTCAGACGAGAAGCAAGGACACCCAGTATTTTTCAGTGTCTCCCTGCGTGGTTGTAAAATGAAGCTATATACCAACCCCCACAATACTGGTAATATATAATATTAAAGATGATTGAATAAATACCTTTCATTATGTTGAAACAAATCAAAGAAGTCCACTAACAGGTTTTTATCTCATTGGAGCACAGGCAAAGCTGAACTTTGATTTTGGTTTCTGTGAGCCAGACATCACTCTTCATTACTGCTGAGATGGAATTGAGAGCAAGCTGCCAGAATAGGTCACTTAATTTTGAAGGGTTTCACACAAGGTTGAGGCTACCAGGCTAAATATTCGTGAAAAAACCCAACGCCAAAAAAACCCCAACCAACCGAGCTTGTTCACCCTTCTTGCTCTTTCTGTGAATTGCAAACAGTTTTGTGTTGGCCTATTAAGCAGAGCAGGTACTACAGGTACCTGTGCCACAGTACAGTGGTTAACAGCCTACCATATTCAGAGTATGCCTATCGCAGGAGTACGTCATTTAAGATACTCACTTACCCTCCCGAGTGCTATTTAGAGGAAAGCACTGTAAAGCAGCCATCATTCTGTGAATCGGAACTGAAATAGATTGTCCATTTCTGTAGTGTCATTGGAAATACAAGCTAAAAATAGCGAGGCAAAACTGAAATGTCAGTCAATTTACAGGGGAAAAAAGGATACCCAAAAATTCTTACTAAAACCTTTTTTAAAATTTGTTTGTTACATAGCCTTAGCAAAGTATATTTAACAGCTTCTGATTTAATTCTGAGTATTCAGGAGCACTTCTGTGCTTTTTCTGGCTTTTAAACAACTGGCTTTTCTTTCACAGTCTGACTTTAAGCACTCAGTATGAAGCTTGACAAGCTTGTACCTTAATTTGACTAAATGTGTTGGAGCTAGTGATTTTTTTTTCTTTTCCTTTTTTTCTTTTCATCATAATAGAACTCTTGCTGAATTACATGACTCCCTCAGCTGGGAACTTGCTATGTTAATTTAATAAGCAGTTAGAATAATCTGGAAAAACCTGGTCTCAACTGGCAGCCCACAGGAAGGATTTGGTGGAGTGACTCCAGAGAGCTACCTTTGCTTTGGAAGATGTAGGAAGGATGGGTTAGGGCAGCACATAAAGTCAAATGGATGATCACTTTCAGTGCTACACAGCTGACAGTCAGATTGTCAGCTGTGTGGAAATGCAAGAATCCAGGTTCACCTTCCAGTTTCTTGCTGGTGATGCGAGTACCAGAGTCTGGTTAATGGGAACAAGGTTAAGGAGGCTTATTTCTTGCCCGTGTATTTAAAATATTTGGGTCTCTGATTTGGCAGCTGATAGTTCAAATGCTTTTATTATCTTCTGCAGGTGCAGACTTTCTTCCATTGTATACATTCTGCCCAGGCTCTTTGCATTACCCTATTTTTGTCAGGGTACTGTTTAACAGTTTATTGAAACCATTCCTTTGGTCATACAAGACTCATCTGCTAAATTCACACAACCTTCTCCGCACAGAGTGACAGCATGCAACATTCCTTTTTGTACCTAGAATTGTGATCCAGAACACGTTCTCCTTAGCCAAATATGCTATGTAGGATGTGAAGAAAATAGGCAAAAAGTAAAGCTGTCTTGACTTCGAAATAGACTGTGGTATAACTGAGTTGCTGGTTCAACGTGCTGTAAAAGTATGTATGCTCAAAACACTATGTTCTTTGTTTCTGTTTTAGTCTCTGTTGGAAAAGTTCTTGATCCCTAATGCTTCGCAAGCAGAAAGTAAAGTTTTCTATTTGAAAATGAAAGGAGACTACTATCGTTACTTGGCTGAGGTTGCTGCTGGAGATGACAAGAAAGGTATTGTATGTCAGCTTGTGGCTAAATATTGTCAAATTAGATTGCTTTTGGTGGGGCAGTGACACGACTAATTTTAGAATAATTCTGATTTGGATGTAGATTTCTTTGGTAATAGGCTTCCTGTTTTCTGAAGAAAAATCATAGGTCGTTGTCTTTCAAATGAGTTATGAAAGTTTCTGTGTACCTCTGCCCTTGTAAGCAGGGTACAGGTGTTCAGTCACGAAATTTTGAAATCAACTCTAACTTTTGTATGCGTGTGTCTGGTTTATCACTGAAGTACAGGTTTATGCATCTTCTGCCTGGCTGAGTATTGGTTTTTTATCTTTTTGTTGGGGGACAAAGTCTTGTAGCTTTTTGAAGTCTTACTCATGCTATTTCTCCTGCATTTCTGCAGAATACAAAAAGTCTGCATAGGGTCAGTGAGCAAAGAGACTAGAAACTACCTGGAGAAGAAAAGGATTAATAAAAGTAATCTCTGTTAGGAAAATTTCTTCCATAACCATGGCAGTTGAATGTCCACATGTTTCTTATTTCCTTGAGTTTCTTATATCTTCATGTAATCAGCTTGTCATAATTGCAGGTAAGTTGCCTTCACCTAAATTTAGTTAGAAAAGTTAATATAAGGCACTTGTTAGGTGGCTTAACTGCTCTAGTTGAAGATGCTAACTCCATGCAGAGTCACCTTCGACTCGGAACGATACATTATGTCTAGGTACAATGGCAGGCTGTTCCCTGGCGCCAGTTTAGGACTGGTGGCAGTGTGTCCTGAAGAGCAGCGCACTTCAGCGCAGAGCCCAGACTGGTAACTTCTGCTAGCCATGGCTGTTCTCTTGGTTTAGTCTGCGCTCAGTCTGCAGGAGCATGGGCTGCTTGGGAGTGTGCAGGCAATCTGAATGCATGAACTTGGGACCCTTGGGGATTGTTGGAGAACCGTTCAGGTGTGCGGCAGGTGCTCAGTAGCACTCTGCCCCTTTTGTAGGACTTGCTAGGTTCCTTATGGTGCTGTTCAGCTTGTGGTGCCCCTGGGGCCTAGTGCTGCTCTCAAGCTAATAAGCTCTTTCACTATGATAGAGGTGTCTGTGTGACTTCACAGAAACTAGCTTGGGTTTGGTGTAGGGGTGAAACAAGCTTGGAATAATTTCAAGGGGATAGATGTGTCTGCTTTAGCGTTGTGGCCTATGTAGTATATCCACGTTACATAGGGTAGCCCAGTTTCCCTGCTACGCTGGATGACAGGAAGTTGCATAAAGATACTAAGACTTAGTATAGCAGGGGTTGATTTGACTTCTGATGTTTACTGCATGCAGACTGACCCAGTCTTATCACTGCAGAATTGCATGTGTAACCAGTACTTTAGATCTGTTACTGTACAAAGACTGATCATATTTTCCTTTCAGTAATCTCCATTCACATGCATAGAAGGTACAATATTTTGAGTCCCAAAATTTCTTTTTCTGTTGAGGATAAAGTTGCAGACTCTAAAATTAGACTGTGAAAATCTCTGTTTAAAGTGATTTTGAAGTTCGTTTTTATTTAACCCAGTCTCCTGGCTGAGCAGTTTTTATTGGGTTTCCAGATGAATAAAATTTTTTGAAAGCCCATCTAGTTCGTAGTTACTATGGCACCTAAACTTAAGATTTTTTTTTCTTTTTTTTTTTTTCTTTTCCTTTCCCCAGTAAGTGTTTCATCTCCCAAGCTTTTCCTGTATGCTGTCTGTGACATTGAAGAAGAGCAGTTGATAATTACTGTTTAGGAAATAATAGCCATTTAGCTGGACAGTATCCTTTTGGCCTTTTGCAGTAAATACGGCAACAGTATAAAGCTCACAACTCTAGGAATTGGATTTTTATCTTCATAGACCAGATTGTTTGTTTTATCAACTGGGGTTTTCTAGCAGACAGGAATGTCAAGCAGATACCTCACCCTGCTATTTTAGCCTTGAACTTTGGAACTGTACAACACTTTCTAAAGAATTCAAGGTTAAAACTCTTGTAGCTTTTTTGTACTGGATGCCTGATTTAAAAATTAACAAAATATATCAAATTTTGCACTGAGTTGCCCAAATCACTGCTCAAAAGGTTACTATTTTCTCAAATAAGGAGAAAAAATAAAAAATAGCCCGGGGGGGGGGAGGAGTTTACAGATGTTAAAAATGATTAAAAAATAAAATGCTCGGCTTCATTCCTTGAACTTTCTTGTTTTGCTTTCATAAACAGTGCCATTTTCTAAGGCTTTTCCTTTGTGAGGAGGGTGAAACACTATTTCTAAATTTAACTTGCAGTAAACCTGATTCTTCTCAACCATAATATACCAATTTCTGGTTGCTTTCAAGGTATCATGGCAGTTGTCTGATTTTTCTGAAGCACTCCAGTATTAGTAATGAGTGTAGAGTGGACAAAGTGTTGAATAATTGTGCAGTGAGTGTCCTCCCTCTTCCATGTTGAAGAGGACAATATGATACTTTAATTTTTGTGAATACATAAAGGTGAACAAATAGAGATTGTGTAGACATCCTGAATATTGGTATTCAGTTATTCTCAGACTTTGTTTCTGACTTAAATACTGATGTATTTTTGAGCCCTTAGCCTAAAATTCCTTTCTTTATTTTTGAATACATGTGACTGGCGCTGTTGCAGACCTCATGCTGAATGTGTTTCTGGTTTGATCCAGAAATGTTAGGATTGGAATCCTTTTGCATCTGAATGGAGTGACTTCCTGCCCACCTTTTTCTCAGATGCTGTGAACAGTCTTGGGGAGTGCAGAACAATGGTCCCTTTGTGCTGAGGGTCCAGCACGTCTCTTGCCTCCTGCAGTCATCAAGGGCATAGTCCAGCTTGTGGGCTGTGCTGGGCCGTGATCTCTGACTTGTGCAGGCATAGCCTGCTCAGAAGTTCAAGTGCATTCAGTGAGAATGGAAACTGTTGAGCTCTTCAGTCTTAGTCTACACAACAGAGTTGTTTTTTTTCCACCAAGCGTTTCATACTTGTACAATTGAACCAATTAAGAGAATGGCAAAAGATTAATTTCTTTAAAAAGAGACCAATTTTTTTCCCTTACTTCAAAGTTTATAGGTACTAGAACCCAGGTAAAAACACTTTCCTTGTCTGCACTGGAAATGGAACTATGTTGGAAGCTTTTAAAAAAAATATGTTTTTAATTTGGGTTGATGTATGCCACACTGTCTTTGCCAAGCAATTTGAATGGGAATTCACAGGTGACTGTTACTGAAAGAGTTTAACATAATTGGCAAAGGTCATCAGTGTTTTCTGTGACTAAAACGTGGATCTGTAATGCTTTGCAGCATTTAAAGACATTGAAATTGTGGGACTGTATCAAACCTGTGTGTAGTTAGAACTTCAATTTTGTACCTTTTCATGTAGGTTTTATATTCCTGAAGTGCTACAAAAGTGCTGCAAACCTTTGTTAATGCAAGTAGTCACAGGGTGGCAGGGGGAGACTCAAACCTGTGATTTGGTCAGTGACAACTTCTTTTTTTTAATAATTTAAGAATGTAATTTAGTAAAATCTTCGTAGAATTGCAACTTACTGGGTAAAATGTTCATTCACAGGCATTCACTCTTAACGTACTTTGTTCATGCAAGTGTGAACAGAGTCCTGATTGTATGTCTTAATACAGTATGTGAATTACTTACTTGTTGTGGGGTTTTTTGTGTGTCTGTTTTTTTCCCCAAAGGGATAGTGGAGCAATCACAACAAGCATATCAAGAAGCTTTTGAAATCAGTAAAAAGGAGATGCAGCCAACACATCCTATCAGATTAGGTCTGGCCCTAAACTTCTCCGTGTTTTATTATGAGATTCTTAATTCCCCGGAGAAAGCCTGTTCCCTTGCAAAAACGGTAAGTCTAAGGGAGGGGGGAGAAATCCGTTTATATTATTTGCATAACCTTTTGTCGTGTGGCCAATGAGGTTGTTTGTTTTTATAACACCAGGCTTTTGATGAAGCAATTGCTGAACTTGATACATTAAGTGAAGAGTCATACAAAGACAGCACGCTAATAATGCAGTTACTGAGAGACAACTTGACAGTGAGTATCATTAAAGTTTGCATATTGTTGATAACGGGATTGGTCTTTGTGGCACTCAGAGTTGTCCTGTGCATTTTTAGCTGCAGAGCTGTGTTTGTCATTTCCTTGCAGATGAGTTTTTCAGTACATCATGTTTCTGAGCTACATCGTTTTCTCCTGCCTCCTCTTTTTTGTCTGCATGCCAATTCACAAAGTTTTCTGGCATGACAAATTGACCAAATTCTTCAGGTTTGTTTTTTTTTTTATTCAAGGAATTTAGATTAAGTGACGTAGTTTGAACTGTGGCTAACAAAGTTGTTATCATTTGTTAAACCACGTTTGAGAGTACAGTTGCGTTTGCCTCTTCAAAACTTATGTCAAATTTCACATAGCTTATTCTATGTGATTGCGTGTGCAAAGGGATAGATCCTACATGAAAACTACAGACAAAGCTAGCAAGTCCATTTAAGGGCCTGTTGTTTGGGGTTTTTTTTGTTTGGTGTTAATTTTGGTAAAGCTGGAATTGGAATCGGTGCTAGCCAGGCTATTTCCATGGCAGTCATAGAACAACTGTCTTAATTCTTATTTTTTCCTTGGACTCATAGCTGTCTTTGGTCTAAATTATGGATTGAGATTGCATTGCTCTGTCAGAGTAATCAAAATCTTCATCTTATGTGGGGTTTTTTTAACCTACTTTGAACTTTCAAGCTGGCAAAGATAAACATCTAAAGCAAATGACACAGTAAATGTAAGCAAACATGCAACAGTGTAATTAATGGCATAGTTCATTCCCTGGTCTTCATGGGGGAAGGGAGAACTGCAAGCCAGAACTGAAGAAAGAAGCAGCACCTCGTGTTGCCAGATGTAACCCCTTGTTCACCTTCTGTGCATCTGATATCAGAGGCATTTACAAAATAGCTGGGCTTCTTTTAACGTAACTAGGAGTACAGTTGTACAGATGCATAAAATTGGAGTTGCCATATTTTCTGCTTTTGTTTCTAACACTTTATTTGCCTGTTCCTTGGAACCTTTTCCACTGGAATGGCAACTTAACACTACTGAAAAAATTACTTGTGATTGTTCCAGCTGTTGCTTACAAAACAAATGGAAGAGATTTCTCAACCTCTGTAATGGAGACAGATACAGGGTTGGCATCTCTCAATGTCTGTCTATGCTTTCCCCTCAAGTGAGATTGCTCAAGAGCTGTCCTCTGAATGAGTGGTATTGAAGTAGAGAATAGAAGCTGACTTTAATTGCTAGCTTCCCAGTAAAAATAACGTAAAGCTTGCCATGGCAGTTGGAAAGCAAATTGTTTCATACAACAGCAGAAGCTGGACTGAGCTACCACAGTGTGTGACTTACAGTAGCAGGCCTGATAATCGATGTGAGCTTTCCATTATAAAGGAGAAAGCTGTGGACAGCTGCAGGATTCCATGTTCTTGAATGGATTGTATGTCTTGCCTTAAATGCTTAGCGTGACCTGTACAAGTGCATTGATTCCATGTTTTTCCACAACTTCTTGAGGTAGAAAATAAGTTTGGATGGGTGTGTGACTGACAGACTGCAATGACTTTCATAAATGTGAAAAAGGTCTGTTTTGCTAGTTATGCAAGTCTGTTACAAAGGCTTTTGACAATGATTCAGCATGTTGATCAGTTATGTGCAGGAATGGTTTCCTCAGTCGTCGATTCTTTTTACGTTGAGTCTTGTATGGCTGAACAAGAGTCTGTTCATTCTTAGTGGGGACTGAAGGCAGAGAAGTGTTCAGAGGGTTGTTTAATATATGAAGCCAGAATCTGTTTTACTGAGACTGACAGGTAATTCCTTCTTTGCTCTGTTATGAAAATGTTTTTTCTTTAAAAAATGACACAAAAAAAGGCATCTCTTCCCCTTAAGGGTTTTTTTTCCCTAGCAGATTCGTTAAACTGTGCTCTCAAATAGTAATCCACCTTTCATACCAGTCAGGCCCTTTTTAATTAATGAGTAAAGGTATGTATATGTACATGTTTGTAGATATTCTGGAGGTGAGGATTTAGGACAGGTGCCTCTGGTACAATTCTAATAAAACTGTTCTTACTAACTGTTCCTTATAAGAATAGCACTGAAGTTGAGAAGAATGTAGTATTCTCACAGTGTAGTACAGAATGTAGTGCAGGGGCTAGAACTGAGTATGCTGTTGTCACCAGTAAACTAACTTGTTGCTTAATGCCTTCAGCAAGGAGCATTTAGTGCAGATATGGCATATTATGTTCAGAGCAGGAACAAAGCTACTGGTCTTGTGCAAGTTGCTCTATTGTCTTGTACTCCTGGAAAGGATAAAATGTTCTGATGATGGATTTTTGGTTGGTTGGTTGTGGTTTTTTTTTAGCATCTTGTGAGACCTTAGTGTAGGTAGAGAGTAGACTGTAGGTAGAGAGACAATTAGTTCTTAGGTTTTACCACCTTATGCTATAGAGCATATATATATATATAAGGATATAAATCCTTATTCAGTTAATGCTGCTGTAACTCCGTAAAGCGAGAGATTACAAATTGTACTGGGCTGATAATAGTTTGGAAGCAGCCAGCGTGGCAAAATACTTGGTTCACAAAATTATTTCTTTGCCTTGGGTGTTGCTCTGGAACTGGTGCTTAGTTTCCTTAGTTAGTGCTTAATCTTGATATATGGCTCCTTCGTAGGATTTTATGGAGCTGAAAATAAGATTTTGTGCATTCTGCATGTTTAGCCTGATTTTTTTTTTTCTTCCCTCCTTGCCCTGCCCTCTGAGTTTGGAAGCTCTGCGTTCCGAAAGTTGCTGAGGGGGGGCACGACTGACTGAATAGAGCCAAGGGGTAGAGATTTCAGTGAAATGGTTTGGTGGGGTTTTTTTGTTTGTTTTTTTTTTTAAACAAAAAAAACAAAACTTCAGATGCCTGTTGTGAAGAAGAGGTAGAATTCACTTTAATGTTGGGTGTGAAGAGAGACCTTTACTGAAGCTCTTCCTTCAGAAAGATGCGTAAAGCTCACTTGAGCAGAAGGTACAAATCCACGGGAAAACCAGTGTTCTTAGTTCCTGATTCTCATGCATCTGTGCTGTAGGTCTGATTCTTGCCTGCTTGTAATCGTATTTTAGTGAACCTTGTGGGAGCTTTGGTTTTGACTGTTCATGAACTTCCTCATTAAGTGCAGTGTAGGGTTACGGCACCTAGGACTAGATTTCCATTTGTCTTGTGTAGAAGCAATAGCCAAGAAATATATTCATGTTAATGTGTGTGCTTTTTTTCCCATGGTGCTTAGTAGGACCTCTTACAAAACTATTATTTAAGAAGTAGGGTTTCTTTCTAATAATTCCTTATCAATTGTTAGTCATATCTTACCTATTTTGCTCTGTTTTCTTTCCCAAACAGTTGTGGACATCAGATACCCAAGGAGATGAAGCCGAAGCAGGAGAAGGAGGGGAGAATTAACCAGCCTTCCAACTTCCGTCTGCCTCATTCTGAAATTTACACAGTAGACCATTTGTCATCCATGCTGTCCCACAAATAGTTTTTGTTTACGATTTGACAGGTTTATGTTACTTCTATTTGGATTTCTATATTTCCCATGTGGTTTTGTTTAATATTAGGGGAATAGAGCCAGTTAACATTTGGGGAACTTATCTGTTTTCATCTGAGGTGGCCAATATAGGGTTGTGAAATTTTTATACAAGTTTTACATGTTTGGCATAGTACTTTTGGTACATTGTGGCTTCCCACAAGGCCAGTGTTTAAACAGCTTTCTATGTCAAGCAAAGATGACTGCTTGCATATTGGTCTGTCATGATGGAAAAAAGGGATAATCAGTTGCAGCCACAGGTGTAGTTAGCGCGAGTATTCAAGCTGGAGCACACATGGCTGTGAGTAAAGTGATGTCCCATAGATATTGCATGTCACATCAACATGTGAAATCTGTGGAATATACCAATCAAGTGTACATCTTTGATTGCAGCTGAAGTGTTCCTTAAGGTAGTTTGATAACCCAGTCAACTTTCTCTAGAGAAGGACAGAGAAACGGTTCACATTCCATTATTTGTAAAGTTACCTGCTGTTGCTTTCATTATTTTTGCTACACATTTTATTTGTATTTAAATGGTTTAAGCAACCTAAGAACAAATGTACAAGTAAAGATGCAGTAAAAAATGAATTGCTTGATATCCATAATGACACTGTATATCGAGCACAGCAGTAAAACAAAAACCCATGTATTTAACTTTTTTAGGTTTTTTGCTTTTGTGATTTTTTTTTTTTTTGATACTTGCCTAACATGCATGTGCTGTAAAAATAGTTAACAGGGAAATAACTTGAGATGATGGCTAGCTTTGTTTAATGTCTTATGAAATTTTCATGAACAATCCAAGCATAACTGTTCAGAACATGTGTATTAAGTTGATGTAAGTGGAATAAAAGTTTTATGAATGGACTTTTCAACTACCTTTGGTGTAGATTTCATGTGATCTGTCTCTCCACACCTTTTAGAGTAATTATACACAAATTCAATATGGAAGTATTTTTATTATGGAAAAATTTTCGTACACACTTAGGCATTTAGTTAATTTCAGGGAAGTTAAGACTGAATACTTTATATCTGATTTTAAGATGGCTCTAACTAATTAGTTCATAGCTTTTAGATGCCTGCAGCTTTCTGACCGTCCAGCTGGTACCCTGGAGATGCCTTAAACATGTGGTCCCCAGACTTACGGCAGAAAGCGTACAAAGTTCTATAAGGGCTGACCTTTGGGACAGGCCTAGTTCTGTGGAAACCCCATGGCTTGCTGCTGTTGGCTCGTTAAAAGAGAACTGAGCAGGAGCCTCTGCAGAGTCCAGAGGGTTCAGACACTACAGCTGAGTTTGTGGAAAGGCTCCCGGGTGTAACGATGCTCTTCCTTTCCTCGTCCCCATGGAGGTCTGTACTGATGGTATTCTCAGAGTAACTATGGCATTTGTAGATACTTGGTTTGAAAATGAAATAATTACAGGGAAAGTGAGACTAATTTTCAAACAGAATCACATCTCTGTCAAGAACTGAGACTCTTGGAAAATAATTGAACTGTATTAAAATATACTCCTTGTATTTAGTTGACAAGGGAAGCTGGAGTGGACTTTTTCTTGATTGAGCTGCACCTGTAAGCACAGTGTAAATATTTTCTAGTTTTAGATACCTTTTATTTGGATGAAAAGTTATGTTGGTGTCACCAGCTTAATCTGATACCTGGAATAGTAAGGTGAACCAGGTCACTGAACAGGAACTCTACTGCCTTACCCTTTGGCACATGCAGTGGACTTCAAGTTACAGGTCTGACTTTTTAGAAGTTCACTATGAGCTTTTTCTTGTATTTAAGGAAAAAAAATGTTAATACATATGATAATTGCATTCAGAATGTGATGTTCCATTTCTAGAAGCATTCTAGAAGCATTTCTAGAAGTTCCAATTCTAGAACTAGAATTTAAGGACCTAAGATTATCCTACCCGCCTTTTCTCCCAAAGCTTAAAGTAGTTAGGAACACTAGTCACAATTCCTGGAACTGAAAGTTAGTAATCTGTTATAATAGGTAATACAAATCAGAAGCTGATTAAGAATGGGAAGAGGGGAGGAATATAGAGGGCAAAGGTTAATGAGACTTTCTAAGGGAGAATTTAGGATATCCCTCAATTACCACTGAAAAAAGTAATAATGACTTCTTTAATACATGAAAGCACTTGTCAAACGGAAAAAGCAGTAATCAAATACATCTGCAAAACAAAGGGTTACATTCCAGTCTGGAAGGAATGCAAGTTGGCAGACCATGACTAAAAAATTCCTTTGGGGATACTGGATCCACTTTTAGAAAGGAAAGGCCACTCTCTAACAAATGTGAGTTCTGTCTCTTAGAAAGGCTTTAATGAAGACGTTGCCTGCTTCCCTTACTGGAAGGATTTGACTTTCAACTTGTATGGTAAACCACTTCAAACACTTAAATTTAAGCTATATGAAATAATGTGACCTGAAAATGCCTTTTTTTTTAATTATTATTTTTATCCAACTGTTCAAGAAAGTTTTGAGTTAATAGGGTTCTGTAAAGTTACTCCATGAACCTGGAGAAGTCAAGGTATTACTGAAAATTAAAAAGCATACAATCAAATGAGAACTGGTGGGAATATGGCAGAGAAATATTTTACTCTTGTGCTTTGAAACACAAAGTATGAAGGTATCTTTACACAAGAGGCCATTGGATTTTTTTGGTGTGATATTTTTTTGTTTTGTTCTTTTAAGAAAGCTTTCTCTTACTTCAGTACCTAAGCTGATCTTTTAAATATCACAGAAGGTTCACCCCCGAGTCTTTGTTTCCTCCGTGCCTCCACTGGAGTGATCTACAGTATTTGATCATGAAAAAATTTCCTGTATTGAATGATCAGCCTCCTCTCATTCCAAGCATATTTTTCTGTATTTTCAGTCTTTGTTCTGACACTGAAGACTCTCCTAAAACGTGGCAGTGTTGCTCCACGCACAGTGCGTGTCCCGTTCTGCAATGTGGTCTCCCACTTTGCTGAGTGGGGCTTGGACCTGTTCGAGCCTTTGGTGCAGCAGTAGCACTGCAGATGTTTGCGATACCAAATGCTGCTTCTCTGGGAACCGCACAGTGCTCACCGGCTGTGGGCTGGCCAGCTCAGGTTGGACGGGCAAGGCAAGGAGAGGGGCCGGGGATGTCCAAACAGAAGGGCCTCTTGTGCCGAGGGCAGCCTGGCATCCCCCCGCAGCCTCCTGCTCCTGACGGGGAAGACGTCAGAATGACAACATGGGCGTGCAGAAACTGAGACTCACAGAATACCTTGGGTCGGAAGGGACCTTTAGACATCATCCAGTCCAACCCCCCTGCAGTGAGCAGGGACATCTTCAACCAGACCAGGTTGCTCGGAGCCCCATCCAGCCTGGCCTTGGATGTTTCCAGGAGTGGGACATCTACCACCTCTCTGGGCAACCTGTGCCAGTGCTTCACCACCCCTATTGTGAAGATTTCTTCCTTAAGATGCAGGTTCAAGGCGCTGCAGAAGCAGCCTCTGACAGTCCCGTTAGCACCTGCCTTTTACCTTGCCTTTTGCTTCAGGTCGTTTTGGAAGGCAGGTAGCTAAACTAGCTGCACCTTCTGTTGGTAACCCATCTGCGCGGCCGGCAGCGTGTGACTGGGTATGCTTCCTTAGTTCCAGTAATTTACATCTCAGTGAGATCCTGACAGGCTAATATGTCCAGATTCTGAATGGAGGAGGGAAGGAAGGAGAGCCCTGTGGATAAGAAGGTGTATTGGAAGTCAAGATTTAGCTTCTATTCCCAACTCTCTCTTGGGGTTTTTTTAATGGTAAGTAGCTTTATTTTCTTCCAAGGTACAGTTAAAAGTTGTTGGGAGATAGGGAATCCCAGCCTTTCTGAAAACGTGTACTCAAAGTAGCCTCTCAAAGAGGGGAGATTGCTTGCTACTGATGTGGTGGTAAGGTGCCTCAAAACTCACGTGAGGAACCTGTTGAAAGTGAGAACTATTCTGAACAATTGCTGTAGCCTTTGAGCTATATTCAAAGGCCTCGCATTAATCTTGAGGATATAATTGAAAATAATTTTTTGCCTACCCTTAGAAAAATTAGTATTACTGTTAGCTGCTGTAGTAGAAGGAGCTGCTAGTTGTTAAAGGAAGACCCAAGCATGCCTTTCCACTTGAGGTTCGAATTGCACTGTGAAGATTGCTTGATTCATTTATTCTTCTGTTTTGATGTAACAAAATCATTTGCCTTAAGGATTCTTCTTCTTTTTGTAGCCTAGTCTGAAATAACAACACCACCAAAAAAATTTTAAACCTGCCAAGTGCTCATTGCCATAACAACTACCTGCTTTTTAAAAACCTCAGAAATGTTCATGACAAGAGAGAATTTCAATATGAATCCAGAAAATAACACTAAATTCTATGTTCATTACATTGTGCCCTGCTGTCCCCAAGCTCTGCTTTTGACAGATGAGTGACAGGAAAGTGCTCCGACGCCTTCCTATCCCGAGTAGTTCAGTTTCAGCTGAAAGCAGGAAAGCTGAGGCTGCTCTCCTGGTTTTTTACCTGGTGATTTTACCGGCGTCAGCACTTTGTGTTGTCGTCAGTTGCTTCAGTTGTGGGTCAGATTATCTTCTGCCCTCTCCTCAGCAAGGCTGACATGGAGCCTCATCAGGTGCACAACGCAGCAGTCTTTAAATGGGCGCTCGAAGCAGAGTGAACTATGTTAGAGGTGCAGATCTGCTTTGGAGGCAAGAAGGGAGCATTAGGGGTGTTGGTCGTCCCGTCAGCACGGGCTGGCGCGGGGGTTCTCCTTGGATCGCGGGGCGAGGCCATAGCTGCGCAGCCCTTACCCCCACCATTTACGTCAGGGGTGGATCTGCTGGTTTTCCGGTGGGCTAACGGTTATTAGTAGTGAAATATGTACAGAGTAGAGCCAAGGCAATCATGCCGTGTACCAAATGGCTTTTTAAAAAATAGAGGGAAAATGGCGATTTCACATTCTGTTCCTAGGCAAAATGCAGCAACAATGATGGCTCGGAAGGAGAAGTTTCTAAGGGCTTCAGAGGTTCACTGTGCAAGCCGTGCATTTTTGCTTGGCCTCTCAGGAATCCGCATTTTTGGAACATCCAAGGTTCTTGCAGTGAGCAGGGCAGTTTTAAACACATTTGGAGAACTTTCTGGTAGAGCTCTGCAGAAAATTATTTTTCTGACTTCTTCTAATGCACCTATTTAGGTGGATGTTTAGTCCTACTGGCAAAACCTCCAGACCCTACCAGACTATAGCGGCTGAAAGTAGCCTGGGAGGAGGTGGAGATGCACGGGGCCCCCAAACTCAGCTGCTAGATGCGGATCTGGAATGCTGTCATTCACTGCAGACGCATTGCTTTATGTGACTCCTGACTGGGAGGAAGGGGGCAAAAAGAAAAGGTTTCAAGGACAGAACTTCAAATATGTCATGCCCTGGCTTACATGTCTGAGGCTTGTCTTTAAAAGGGGCTGGAAAATAGTCAAAGAAAACAACTGGTTTTAACCGTGGGCTTCCTTTCTTTTGTTTTTTTTTCCTTTCTTAGGGTGGGCGGTTTTTATGTTGTCTTTCTTACCAGAGGCATTCTTCCCTGCAGCAACTTAGGAGATGATTTCTGTTACCCAGCCCTTTCTTGCCTGACAAGAAACATCGGTTTTGGCAGGAGGAATTACTCCCTCCCTGCCTCTGCTCACTCCACGTTCTTTCTTCTCCTTGCTTTTAATCCTGGTCCCTTGTGTAAGCTGTGCTGTAGCCCTTTAAAGCTGAAGCGTTTCATCAGGGATCTACATATTTGTGGTGAGTAAAGTGGCGTCTGCACATTGGAAGCGTTCATTTACAACGCCACTATTGCTGTGGAGTAGAGTGCCTGCTACATAAAATGTGAATCTCGTACACCTGGGCTGCTGTCACCGCAGACCGTCCCAGGCAGGCTGGCAGCGTGCGTGGACCCCAGGTGACTTGGTAGGGCGGACGCAATAGCTTGTCAACATGTGTGAATTCAGCCCAAGCTGCTGAATTTTTTAAGATCCTTAAAGAGGAAAGAATTCTTTAAATATCAGCCCTTATCATGGTAAAATATCCTTATTCATAGATGAATGTCAAATTTAATTCCATCGGGTTATTTCTTTACATCTAAACTTGATCATTTCTTTACATTTCAAAAGTAATCCTTAGCCGTGTTCTGGTCTGGATCCACTCTTTCTGCTGGCCGTATAGCCACGCACCGGGTGGAGAGGAAGACCGATCTCCAGCCTTGTGCCGCAAAGCCTAGTGCTCGTCCATTGCACTGAGCATTTTTTAAGAAGCTCATTATAGTTTAACCTTCTGGGACAGGGTAGTTAAGCTGTTTTGCTGTTAATGCTAAGCCATTTAGCATCAGCATATCTAATTCCAACTCCTGCCGCCAAAAGGAACTGGAGAACCCTTCTAGGTCAGTGAGGTTGTATCTGGGTTGCCAGCAAGTGGCAAGTCATGAATGAGAATTTTTCTGACCAAAGGTGAGGATGTACCGTTGCCTCTGTTGGTTGCATAATGTGTCCTGGGATGACCAGAGGTGACGGGCTTAGGCTTTGTAGAGAAAACACTAGACTTCAGCAAAACATCTGTACACGTGCTTTGAGACCTGACAGCGTTTCTGTACTGGGTTTCACAGTTCTGTTCAAAGCAGAGAGGGGTTAACTCCTTGATGCTTCTAGCTGAGATTTCACCCAGACTAGATGATGTAAGGCATTTCAGTGCTAATCCAGACCACTCACCTCCTATGTTCTCATCCTGCCATGTGTCCATGAGCAACAGGACACAGAGGGGTGACAGGTTCTTACGCTAGAGCGAAAAATTATTCAGTCTCTGAAGCAAAGTCCTTACCTTTCAATAGCAGGAAAACAGAAGTGTAAGTCCGTTACCTGGAGCAGCCAACATCAGCAATGAGTGATTTCCTCCAAGACAAAGCAGGTTGATGGTCAGTCTGCAGTTCTAGCATAGCTTGAACTTTAGTCCCAACCTGCCAAGGCATAAGGATGGGTTTTACTTCCTGCTGCCTGTCAGCAGTATTCACAAAGTCTAACATCTGTATAGCAGATTTTGTGTAGTATCCATCTTTTCCCAGTCTATTTTGTCAGACTTGAAATTAGTTGTCTGCTAAATCCCCAACAAAACAGAAGGTTGCACAGCTGGGGCTATAGAAATAGCTTACCTTAAAATGTTAGGGAAGATAAGTCTGTGGCATTATGTGTTCTGGAATTATTTTACAAAGAATGCAAACAGATACTTTGGTGAGGTGAGCAAAGAAAATGTTAATAACAAGACTACAACAAAAGGAAGTAAGAAGACGTGCTGAGAGAGATAGGGAAGTGAGGCAGCAAGAATCTAACCTCAAAGCACGCAGATGACATGACCCAGCTTCCGAGCCAGCCCTCTGAGCGTTGCAGTGAGGTCGGCTGGAGCAGCACATGGGGCGGGAGCCTGCCATTTTGTGGGACTGAGAAGTCTCTCACAAACTGTTCACACGTGGACTTGAAAAATGAGAATTTTTGGGTGGAACGTGACCTAGAAAAACGGTCTGGACTTCTTCAAAATGGGATCAGGTTTATTAAATGTGACCTTGAGAGAGAAGCAGTGTTAGACTTGTACCTTCTTTTTTTTCCCTTGCCTTTTTTTAAATGAAGAATTTATGTGTTAAGCGTATGTCAGGCCTATGCTACTTGCAATACTGTGATGAGATTTTGATTAAAATTTGGGTTTAGTTTTATTGCTATCCTCACTAGAAATTCAGGTCACAATTAAGGTCATAGGAGGACCTGTACAATGACATCGTCATCAGAGTGCAGATACTGAATACTGCACAGATAAGGGTTTGAAAGGAAGCGCCTAATTGATTTTGATTTTTTCTTAACTAGAAACCTGCCAGTGCCTGCTGAGCACTGGGGCATGTCGTCACAGACTCAACAGTCTCTCCTTTTCCATTACTGCAGGAGTTCAAAATTATTATCCGGAGGGGTCAGTCAGCAAAGGGATCTTTTGCTTCAGTGGCTGTTGCAGATCACTGCAACACACCAGAAATAATTCTTCCCTGCTCTTCAATCTGCCATATGTGCAAAGCCCAAGGTTTTCAATACGCTCAGAAAGCAAAAGTAAAATCAAAATCAGCCTTGACATCCCCAGTTGCAGGGCGTACAAGCCAAGGACAACCTCGAGGCACCCCATGGGAGCTACCTGCCTGCCACAGCCGCCGAGCAGCGGCAATCCGCTGCCTACCGCAGCTCCCACCGTCCCCAGCAACTGCCAGGACAGACAGACTGCCTGAGCGGGCTGGGAGAGAGGTGCGGAATTAGGGAAACAGAAAGTGAAAGGGCTGATGAATTTTTTCAAGGAGAGGAAGGAAATAGCCCTGATGGTTGGGATGCAGTGGAGAGTCTTTTTATGGTGGGATAAACATGGTAATAATGGGGGAAAAATCTCCAGAGAAGTTTCTTGTTAAATATTTTGGTAGTACCTCATGTTCCAAATCCATGGAAATGGAGACTCTTTTCAGTGGTGCCCAGCGACAGGACAAGGGGCAATGGGCACAAACTAAAGCACAGGAAGTTCCGTCTGAACATGAGGAAGAACTTCTTCCCTCTGAGGGTGACGAAGCACTGGAACAGGCTGCCCAGGGAGGCTGTGGAGTCTCCTTCTCTGGAGATATTCAAGACCCGCCTGGACAAGGTCCTCTGTAGGTGACAGTGCTTTGGCAGGAGGGTTGGACTAGATGACCCACAGAGGTCCCTTCCAACCCCTACCATTCTGTGATTCTGTGATTCTGTGATTCTGTAACAAGTTTTTCACTCTTAGTAAGTACACAGTGTGGAGCTGGAACATATTCTCTGAAGTATGTTATCTCAGCTCTGCTGCAGAAGTTAGAGGTACCTTACATACGTTTGTGTATCTCCTTCCTAGCACTGCCAGTGTGTCTATAACTAAACAGTTGATGATAAATGCATGTTGCTACAAGAGGAGAAACAGGATAGCTGAAGAGGTGTTGGAGTTATGCCTTTTCTGCATACCTGAACAGGTCAAGGATATACCGGAGGAAAAATCTTTTATCCTTCTTAATGGCTGGAAATAGCTTCTCCCCAACTAAAGGTTTTAAAGTACAGCTTTTGCCACAATTTTCTATATTATAGGGAAAAAAAGTGATTTAGCCTCTCATGGTAGAATTTATTGTACAGGCTTTTTTCTTCTAAGCTGGGCAGGTGCAAGGTTGTTAATCATTACTTACATCATGATTTGTCTTGTAGAAAATTGTCATGTATTCCAAATATATGCATTGTAAAGTATCAAAAATATTTAATCTTATGGAATTCAGCCATGGTGTGTATCACAAGCAGTTTTTGTACTAGTAACTAAAAAATAATTTGAGAATAACTTTGTTTAGAACTATTCAGTGTTCAAAATTTATTTAATATCACAATAAATGAGTTAGGAGGGGATAAAACATGCTGAAGATACTCGCTTTAGGATTATGAGTTAAAAGTCTATCCTGTCTTTCATGATAGAAGTAGGAATGAAAGAATTAGAATATTTTTCCTGTTACACAAAACAGCAGTTCTCTTCAAACTTAGTGCTTCTACCACCAGTAGCAGTGTGTCTTTAAACACTTGAGCACATCTATATGCCTTTTGGATGAAGTATTCTCAGTTTCTCCTGATTTCCTCTTTTTCAGTCTGAATATTGAAATGTTGATGTTTTTATCCTAATTTGTAGAATTCATCAAGTATTGGCAAATATCCTAGTATATAGCATTTCCCCTTAATTGTTGGAGATGACTGGATGTTCCTAAAAGAATATCAATAATCATGTCACAGTTTTATTCAATCTTCTTAATGGTCTCTTAGAACTATTAAGCAAAAGGGAGTGTTAAACACATGCAGTGCAGCAGCATATTTAACAGCATATTTAATTTATCCTAAGAACAGTTACCTCAGTGAAATAACTGGGATAAAATAATATCTTAAAGGAATATTTAAAACAGTAACTATCTAAATTGTCTTCTGTGCATCTGGTTTTAAATATCAGGTATTAAAAATTGTAGGACATGGAACAGTATAACGAATTTTCCTGTTTCCTTTTTACTTCTTTTTGTGTATAGATACTATCACTTACATGCTTGCTTTTCTCTGATCTGTTTAGAGATATTTTTCAGGTTAACTTTCAATTTTTATGCATGCAGCCACTTAATATTTACATAAGGAGGGGGATACTGGAAAAAAGCCTAAAGTTAGGATTATGAAGTATGAGATATCTTTTCCTCCAATATTGTGCATATATCACATCTATTTCTGGAAAATATGGAATTTTACCTAATGAAGACTTTTAATGAATGAATTTGAATATATTTATCTTTGTAAATATTAGCAAAATAATTTATTTGCTAGTGAGAGGAATTTAATTGATTTTATACTTTAATATATAAGCCCTCTGAAGGAAGTGGAATTTAAAACAAGTGACAGCCAGAATTACTGGTGGTAGGGAAGGAAATCTATGTTTTTTTTCTGAGCATATGGCAAATCTTAAGTTCTACCCACATGTAGAGACAACTGAGTAACAGTGATTTTTGAAAATGCAGTGTTAGGACCTGGGACTGGGAAGACTTTCTTTTTCCCTTCCCTTCCCTTCCCTTCCCTTCCCTTCCCTTCCCTTCCCTTCCCTTCCCTTCCATTCCCT
>Ga0181612_132254_pt1 | contig 28868 bp, 12 predicted proteins | sample HoacroProtozoa21_FD_119630 | JGI IMG/M metagenome (GOLD analysis project Ga0181612, IMG submission 119630) | Hoatzin crop microbial communities from Cojedes, Venezuel. Combined Assembly of Gp0051906, Gp0051904, Gp0051908 | reverse complement strand
TAGAACAGGTAAGTGTAAATACAGAGAGCCTCAAAATGTGCCAAAATTAAAAAAGGTGACTTAGGTTTTGTGTAGCATATGAAATGGCAGATCCAACAGCACTATGCTGCTGATAAACAGGCAAAATTACTAATTTTAAAATCAAATAGAATGTTTTTCTAGATATGAATTACAACTTTTACCACGTTTGGTGTGCCTAGGCTCAGTATTCATGGATGACACAACTGGAAAATGAAAGAGAAGCAGAAATGTAAATGTGAGACAGTGGATACTTTTAGAGCCGTATTTTTTTTCCTGAATATATTTGTCTTACCTTAGCTGCATGGAAGTTTCTTCAGCTAAAGAGAGAGTTCTGAGCTAGGAGTAATCCTCTAACACAACTTCTGCAAATCACTCAGCCTTTGACATTTACAGGAATTATTTTAGTTGAGTCTTACAGACTGAAGTTTCACTAAAATACAAAGTGCCATTTCATTGTATTTTCTGCAAGATATTAGTATGGGTACAATTGGCCACAGAAAAAGGGAGGTCACCATTCCATCTGAAGTCTGTCAGCTCTTCTATTTAACTCTAACTACATATAGAGAACATGGCATTACAGCATATTTACCTTACAGCATATTTACCGAATCCAATGGAATACATGCAACTGGAGAAAGATTTAAAAATTCTGCAATGTGGAGAAACAAAACCATTAGGGATGGGGGAAGGAGAAAATTTAAAATGTTAGAAACAGAGCAATGACAACAGCAACAAAATTTTGACAGGCACCTTGAATACAAAATATTTGTAGTATGCCTGGGCTCCCTTTCCGTACTTTTACTGCCAGTTGAACTGCATTATGAAAGCCCTTCTTCTTTGTTAAAGAGTGATTTTGGTGCACCTGGTAAAAGAAAAGAAAAAAAGAAATAGCAAAGTATTGTGATGCTATGCTTATGACGGGGATCTCTTTCTGAGGTTGTAGTGTGTGTTTTTCTTAAAGAAGCAGTTGTTAGACTCTTGATTATGCAACTATTCCCTACGCTGACAGGGTGAAAAGTTTTTGAATCCTAATCCCCTTTCGGAAAAAGACTAAAAGGGGTAGTAAAACCACTTTTTGCTGTATTCAAAGACCTTTGACTTCCTTGACTTGGCTAGTAAGTTTTAGTATGCCTAGGGGTCAAAGACTGACCTGCCTTCATTGGCTGCACAAGATGGAAATCAGGTTATCATGACTTCATATGTATGACTTGTCATTTATATCATTAGCCGTGAGATGTTAGCACTCTGGGTACAGTTGAAATCTTTCAGAAGGGACTCCATTCCTTCCACCGAATTTGGAGGGGGACATATTAGATAATTATTAATCAGTCTCCTCCTCTTCAGGCAGCACATGCTTCCTAGTCAATACCCTGGGAGCAGCCAGCTGTGGGCTATTGTTGGCTGCTGACCCAGGATGTGTGAAGTATGAGGCTTGAAGGAAAGTGGGTTGACTGTGACTCCACCTGGATAAGACAAAAGTTGTGACAAGATTGGAAGTATTTAATGGAAATTAGAAGAGCCAAGCAGGGAGGAGTTGGAGGATTTGTCTCTTTTAGATAATTTTTGCCCATAACGTTTTTAGTCCCAATGGTAATTTAGTAGAAAAAGCTCTTTTTTTCTGCTCAATTATACCTATGAGTAAGGGAGACTGTACCTCACTGTACTCAGTTCCCAAACTAAGGGCTATGGCAAATTGTTGTTTGAGCACAAGGTTACTTTCCTGGCTATTCTATCCTTCCTCACCTCTTTGCTTATGAAACTACCCCTGTGACAGAGGCAGCAGAACAGGCACTGAGAATGCATCTTACAGCTGCAGCTCATAGTCCAGCATATTAACTTAAGCCCCCATCTACTTTCATTTATTTTGTTATGCCAAGCTATAAACTGTGGCAGCCGAGTGTCAAGTTCACATATCTATTGCATTAAGCTATAGTAACTGAAGAGATCCAGGAATGATGAACCAGAGGCCACATTTTCTACTCATCTGATGACACAGAGATTTGGCAGCCTGAGTATTTTTTTTCCATCTGACTGGGTCATGTGTGGTCTACCTTTTACTTTAAAACAGGAGATTGTTTATCTTTGGATACGGTAGGCAAGTGGGGACTCTACATTACAACAAGGGATGAAAACTCATAAAGAAAACTGTTCAGTTAGCAGTGGATTGTACTGTGTTGTGTTATATTGCCTGTCAGGTAAGTGGGTTCATTAACAAATATGCTTCCACTGTCTTTAAAACTTAAGAATAACTGCAAAATTTAGTAAAAAGCAGTGATTTGCTTTAGTGAATATAGTTCTTCCGAATCATGACCCATAAAGAACCAATATGTGTAAATTCTGACATTCTGTGTAGAAACATTCCTTAAGCCTATGATGGTTTATTTCTAGCACTGCTTGATTTTCTGCTGGTTAACAGTGGAGAGTGACGGCAATTTTGTGGAGTGGATATTTGCTCTCAGATAACAGGATAGGCTCTCACTCGTCAGAAGATGCATACTCAGACTGCTACTGCCTGTCTGCTGCCGTGTTCAAAAGATTGAGGGCTGGGGTTGGTAGGGTGTGTTTGCCAGGGAGATGTTTCCAGGCTCTGCCTCTATCAAGGTTATAGGAGGCAGAGGCAATACTTTACTGTTCACTTCTGGCAGGATCAGATATGGACATCCACCTCTGGATTTGCTTTTTATTCTAATTGAGGATAGATGCATATTAAAAAAAAACACCACACAGAGATTTTGCTGTTCTTGTATCAGTTAAAGAATAGCTCCTTCTTTTCTGCCTGTGTGGAGAAAGCTGGATTCCCCAAGTCATTGACCGGTTAACTCACTTGTATTACACCAGCACTGCACTGCAGAGAGCAAAAGGTTTAGCTCTGTTATGCTGAATTTAATTATCTGCCCTCAGAGTGCAGTGGCATTAAACGCTGTGTGCAGTTGCCATGTCTGCCTTCAGTTCAGCCTCCCAGCAGCAAGAGAGAAAATCAGTTTATTTGTCAAACAAATTTCCTGTAATTCTGGAATCTCTTCAAAACCAGCCACAAAGGCAATGCTTTTGACAAACTGGTGAAGTCAGCGACACAAGAACCCCTGGAAATAAGAATTAATAGTCCATGAGTAAACCATTAGTCCAATGAGTAAGAGATAAACTGAAGAGCAGTGTAGGATGATGTCACTCACTTCATATTAATCTATCAATTCCCCTCTGCAAAGACTTTTTAGTTTGCAGAATAGTGGGAATAGGGTGGCAACATGTGGCTACTTCATGGCCTTCCTCTAAGACAGTGTTTTGTATGAATGAGGAGTCTAAATCTAATTGAAAAAGCTATCCTAAAAATTATTAGATTATTGATATATTGCAGAGACTGATAAAACATACTTAGACTTTGTTAAACTGAAGCTGATAAAGTTCTCGTAAATTTGTCTGTAAATACAGTTAGCGACCATCTGGTCATCTGAGAAATAGATGAGAACCATAAAAAGGGGCAACTTCTGTTTTATATGAACATCTGAGCAAAGTGTAAGAATATCTGGAAAACATGCTAAATAAAAAATAGTCCTTGAACTTTGACCCCAAATTTATATTCTAGAAATGGTTTAAAGGCTCTCTCTCCCTCTTATCCCCACTTTCTGGACTTATATGAGTTTCTGGAAGTAAAGACTTTGATGTTCAGCTAGCTCATTCCTTCCATCTTTTTTCTTCCTTCAAGCAGCAAGTAGGCCTGTTTTTCTGTCTCATCCAAGGCAAGCAGCATGATGTTGTTGCATTATGGTTTTATTTGCAAAAACCTTTCTTGAATGTTTGTTCTTGATTTTTTTTTTTTGTTTTTACAAAAAATAAGCACTTTTTTCCAAGTCCAGCTTCCAGAGATACGTGAAAATACAATTTTATTTTGAAGAAAAAAGTTCTGATACCTAATCCTAGCGGTTTCAGAGTCGAACACGAAAATTCAGCTTTATTGGTACTAAGTAAGAAGGTAAAAACATGCTTTTATTATTTTCAGATCTCATAATTAAAAAGAAATCTAATGGTTAATTATTTGACTAATGCTAATTAATATTTGGGGCTGGCAATAGCAGTATATGTCACAGGCATTGACAGTAACCCATGGCAAAAAACATTCTGTCATATATTCACGTAATAGCAACGTTGAGATTGTGTACTAAGCTTATTTAACTCTGAAGGTAAGAAAAATTATGGAACACTGAGTAGACAGCCTGTCTCTGATTTAGAAATTTACTAGCAAAGATGCACACTTTGTATGTGCCATCTCACAATGAGTGCTTTTGGATTAAGCTGAATTTTCTTTTCTGTGTGAGACTTTCAAAAAAGCATATGTAGAATTTTTATGGATTTACTAAATGATATAACTAGTTTAATCATGAGGCAAGTAAGATAAGTTTAAAAGCTAAATTGTCCTATGAGGTGTGCTGAGAATCCTCTACTTCCTAAATATATAAATGTATAACACCAAAAGCAGTCAAAACTGACTTACAGCTTGAGAAAACGGATGTTTTTCTCACTGATTTAGTTTCTACCAGAGGTTATTCTTGTAAAATGTAAATATTTTAGAGGCTCATAAGTTTTTTTTAAAAAAGCAGAATAGCACCACCTCGTGCTGAACAAGGATTTTACGATCAATTCCAATCACTTTTTTGAGATTATTGCTGTACAGATGAGCTACAGCCTTTCATAATCACAGTCTCAGGTCAAATGATTAGAGACATAATGTTATCACTATCTCTATCATTAATGCTTCCTGACCCTTCTTTCTTATAGGCAGCCTTTTTTTTCCTAAATCTTTATACATTTCTTACCCATCTTTAGGGACTTTTAAATAAGTTCTTCTTGTAGCTTAAACATTCTGGACACAAGTAAAATGTTGTTGATTAAAATCTGTTTTCTAGACTTTTCTTTAGCTGGTGTAGATTTGAGGATGATGAAGAACGACAGCTAAAAGTGAACTTCGTCACTCTTTTTCTTTGTTTCTAATTACTTCTGGGCTTCCTCCTGGTACTCAGAATTTAAAGCATAATTGAGGTTAAGACCTACATCCTGAAAGGACTTCAGATCCCTAAAACATGTCAAAATCACGGGGAAGTTTAATGCCTGAGGATGTATCCCCAAGAATTAAATTTCTAGGCATTATATATTTATTTCTGCAAACAAAAGAATTAGAGATAGTGTCTCATTTTTAAGACATCTGTTTCCAGCTTGATATTTATATGGTCCTCAACTGAAGCCCACGGAAAGTATAAAAAATCCTTTGTATGTGACATCCCAGCAGGAACCCTAAATTCCGGCTACATCTTGAAGCTACTTACAATTATAGCTTAGATTTCAGTCTGTAGCTGCGCTGTAACTCTTAAGGCTTTCTGATTTTGAGGACTGCACAAATGATAAAAGGAAGCCAACATCTCATCCTTAAAACTGAAAAGGAACCCTTTCCCCCAAAGCTTAGTTGCGTCTCTCTTAACCTACCTTGCCCTTAAACAGTGGATAAAACTACTTGCGAAAAACGCTGAGCCTAATTTTGTTCCTGCTGACACTATCGAATGCTGACGCCGTTGGGTGACAAACTGCCACAAAACTTCTTATATTGGCAAAAGGTTTAACTGGCTTTGACTGTTACTTACTCTGAAGAACACGGAAGAACAAGAAGGTTTATTTCTGCTTGATGTTTTGTTTCTCTGTATTGCAGTTTACCATTCGTTCCTCCTCAGTGATTGATGGTAACATTATCCCGTTGTTGTTGTCCCATAAACGCCACTTTGTGTGCCACAGTTTTGATTATGTTACTTTTGAAAGATAACTTGCATATAATTTTTGTGAAATAAGAAAATTATTTTTATAAAACCAATACATTCATACAATAAACACCAATACATTCATAAAATAAACAAGCCAGTAACTAGGTAAACTGTCACAAATGGTTAGGGGACAGTTTGTGAGTTTGTCACAACATTATTTTGGAATTATTTCTGTGTTTTAATTTCATTTGTTTGAAGTATTAAAAACAACTAAAAAGTGGTATTTTTTTCTGATTAATGAGGCAGAACTAAGCACTTTTAAGTTCAGTAAATGCTGATCAGGAAGCTAAAGTAAAGAGATACTCAGGCCATGTCTTCAGGAGTGCACACAGCAGGAGGGCAGAGGTGTTTCAACTACCAAGCCAGAAACTTACACAAAAAGAGCTATACTGTATAAGACAGTTGCCTGACCCTAAAAGCGTGATCAAAGCTGGTTAGCTTGGGCACAGTGCTGTAACGATACATTACTGCTGCTGTTATATGTATCAGGAAATCAAAGCATTCACAGCTCTTAAAATAATTTATTTCTTAGATGGTTGCTAGCTAGATGATGAAATCCTGATGTTAATACAGTCTTTACGATTTCTGTCATTTGGGAGAGAACTTTGTAAATACGTTGTATCATGTCTTGGCTTGATTGCCTGTTGTCTTCCAGTATCCATGCTATTTCTCACTGTGTATACACATAAAAATCAGGACAATCATGTAGTTGTTCAGGACAGGGTGCTCTCTTACTGAGATAATGCAATTCTAATCAAACCTTTGTGCAACTTTAGTTTCTTCTGGTGTCTGAAACCTCATCTATTTGTTTGCCTTCCATCTTATTAAGGCACTTTAATCTGCCTTATTCTCCTGTTTCCTCAATTTCTTCCAAACTCTTCCAATTTCTTGGTCATCTTGATCCAGTGCATAGGATCATACAGCTGAAAGGAGACTGTGGCACTGCAGGGACAGCAGAGCTATCTAATACTCTGCCCCAAACCTCTGGAAGATTCACTCCTTAGCTATAGGTAGCGTCATGGCTTCTTTCTCAGTGTGTGTGACTGTAGATACATCACATTTCTTGTGCAAGCATGTCCTGAATGCGTGGGTTTACCAATAAGCAGGGTCTTACAGTTTGCAAGAGAGGCCGAGAGGCCTGCTATTCACTGTTTTAAAGTCAAACACTGAAAACATTCCACAGCCTATCTCAGTTCAGGGCAGTTTTACTTATCTTCTATGTTTCCTAATATGGCTGTATTTACAATGGGTTTGTTTTCAGTATTCACAGAGGAATTTAAAGATCCAACTAACCAATTGTGCTAACAAAGTATCACTAACTCCAAATTTTAATTTGCAAGCAAGAAACACTAGAGGGCATTGAAAGTTCTGTGCACATACATCTGGTAACTCCACAGTGCTCTACTGTAACAGCAGTCTTCTCATTGTGATTAACAAATAAAAGATTACTAACATGATGGAAAAAGCTGTGGAGGCCATGTGCAGACTGAAAAAAAAAGCAACTTCTGGCACTCAAATGACAAGTACAGTGATTGCTTTGGTCAGCATGCAGCACACACAATACAAACCAATGTAATTGAAATTGCACATGGATTTCTCTGAAAATGGAAGCAAACCAATATTAGGCACAGCCATTTCTGAAAATGGAATTGTATAACTTGGGAGTGGCAGCTGGTAGGGTTATATGTTTCAGCTTATCTCTGATCTGAGGAATAGAATTATTTTTTTTTCCCACATGCATTGTAGAAATTATGTCCAAAATTAAAAAAAAAAATACTGATAATATCACTAGGGTCTGTTTTAAGTGAGTTCTAAACTGCACGTGGTCTCACAAAAAGAGAAGGAAAGTAAAGACAGAGTGATTACACACAAAGGGGGGATTTTAGGAGCCATTTGTCAGTGATAGGAGAAGAACTTGCAAGATAGTTCTTTGATTTTCCTGCAAAAAAATGCAGGCTTGCAGAAACTTCTATGTCTTGTAATACACATCAATGATCTTTCTTCCTGGAAATAATAGTGCAGGAAAAATTCTGAGGATGCAAAGAGTTCCTGAGACAGAACTGTATGTATGGGATATAACAGAGGAAGGTCTTCCTCTGAGCAAAAAGGTTGCTTACCGTCCCTTACCTCTTTATCTGTTTTAGATGTCTGTGTGTGTCTGATAGGTCTGTATATGGCAAACTTCAAAGAGGGTATTCTTTTGAACAGTGCAAATGCTGCCACAGTGCCAAAGGGAGTGATGCGGAGTGGTGCGAGGAAAGTCCTGCTTCTCTGATCCCTATCAGTTTTGCAAACCTGCGCAGAGCTATGCACCATCACAGGCTGGGGTCCAACATACTGACATTTATTGCTGTTTTACTTGTATGTAGTTCTGTCACCATTCAAATCATTTAAAAATTATTAGACCTGGATGTTTTTTCCTCAGTCATTTTGCATATTGCTAAACTACCCAGCCCATTTAGCTATTCAACATCATCTGTCACAACTGAGCTGTTCTTAGGGATTTTAGAGATTTCCATATCAAGAAAAAGATGTTACTCAGTTTTATGACTGGGAGTTTTTGTTTGGAAAAATCAGAGGAAATGAAGCCTACTTGATAGAGAACACATTGATGTCATTATCAGGGACATCACTGCAGTGAAGCAGAGGAATAGAAAACTGGATCCAATGAAACTGTTGTGTCCCGTGACTTTAAAACAGTCCCAACAAAGGCATATTCCTATTAAATAGTGAAGACACATAGTAGATAGGAATCCTGTGAAGTATGTTCTACAATGAGAAAACAAGCAGACAACACTTCTTTTCCAAAAGGGGATTATCATCTATTGCTATTTTAAAGCTTTCGTGCAGAATCCAGTGTAGAATGTAGTATTTGACTTGCACATCAAGTAATGGTGACTAAAATTGTGCTTTAACAAATAGCAAATAAATTATTTAAAGATCTGAATTATGTACTATGGCTACAAAACAGATTATGCTTTCAAATAAGTATGTTTTATAGGGGAAAACTAAAGGAAAACAAGTTTTTTGTCACAGGATTAGTGTTTCAAATTCACTTTCAAAAAATCTGACCAAATTAAAGATAAAGTGAAATATAACCACTTCTGAGAACACTGGTTGTATATTTATCTGGTAACAACAAGAATCAGGAACAATGTTTAGCAAGGGAGAACATCAAATGGACTTTCTCTACCTGTCATAAGCCCCATGGATTACAAAAATAACATACATCTTACTACATCCTTCACAAGTTGTCAATAAAAATTTGTAAGGCTTGAGGTCACACAGAAATGTTGCAAGAAATTACAGAAAATCTGCAGTGGAAGCTTACAAAATGAAGACCAGAACTCCCATAGCATTTCCCAGTGGAGCAGCATCAGATTTGTTTTTGTCAGTTCCGGCTTTTGTGAATAGGGGTTTTTTTTTCCATTATGACAAACTGCTAGAGTTTCCACTAGCTGTAGTTTTCACCAGAACAATTACACCATGGGATCTGAAAATGTTTCCGTTCAGTCTCAGATGCTGTGGATTCTGCTTTTTGCTAGCAGCTGTTACAATAGGGAATTTAGATGCAGGCAGATGAGATAAAGCCCAACACTGATGAGACGGGAGTTACTAAATGAGAGGTCTTGAGGAACTGAAACACAGTATCTGCACCTTCTGCACAAGAAATACTTTGTGTTTTGTCATTATATTTATCTTTAAAGCTTGTTTTCTTTACCAATTAAATATTTTTCTGTTCATAATCAATTGTAGCTAAGAACTTGTGCTGCTTATGAGTGAGCAATTGTTGTCCAACTCAGGTAGTGGTGAAAGATACAATCTTTTTTCTAGCTATGGCTAATCAGAAAAGTATTTTGGCTTCTTTTGGCAGTGAACTTGCCACAGTGTTCCATGCCTTTAGCTGCAACTTTCATGTTCCGAACAACATACATTTTCATAGCTACTGTACCAGCAGAAAAGAGGAGACAATGTAACTGACATTCAAGGTCTATTGTGGTAAGTAGAGATGTATTATTACTTTCTCTGAGCCACACTGTTGTGGGGTTTCTAACATGTTACTGGCACAAATCAGGTAAAACATGGAATGTATTTGTAGCCAGGTTGAAGAGTCAGCTGCATAACCAGAACCTAGCCAAAATGCATTAGAATAAAGCATTTTATACGGACTCTTGCTGCTGTCTAACCTGATTATAACAGCTTTGTCTTCATTAGGAAAAAAATGTATAATGAGTTGAACATTAAAATCATAGTGTATTTAAGGCAGAAGTAATTACATTTTTAGATGATTAAGATAACAGAAATGATCCTTCTCAGGAGAATCTTAAGACAGGGCCTTTAATGGTGGAATGTGCAAATTATTTGTGCATCTTTACTGTGCACAAAATACTTGTTTGACTGCCTAGTAACATTCAGTAGTTTACTGAGGAAGAAAACCAGGATTCATGAGGAAGCTTTTAAGAAAAGAAACCACTTCAGCAGATTGCCAAACAGGAAAGCAATATTGAAACTACACAGTGTGTTGAAGGAGACTGGCATGATCTGTACAGTGAAAATGAAAAATCTTCAGTTAATATGCAACATAAAAGAGTCTAACTTAAAACTGTCTGTAATCTCTGGTACCTGCTGCACAAACCACTTCAACTTATGTTTACCTAGAGCTCTCTTAAGCACAAGTGGTTTATACTAAGAAAAATTCAACTGCATTACAGCAGAGCACATACCTTCAATTTGAAACAGCATGCCAAAATAATACCAAGGCACTCTAGAAACTTCTATAAAGGCAGAACTAATGCAGCTCTGTTTTTATTAATGCCCAGTTATGTCAAGATGCATAACAGACCTTCATGATTATAATAAATCAATGACAAGGTATGCAATAAAATTCATACTGTAGCTTGGTGTTATGTTTTCTGATTGGTAACTGATGAAGTCATACTATGAATTTACTGGAGACTGTTGGAAGGGTAAGGTGTAATCATATTGTTTAGATTATGCACTAGATTCCATCTTATCATAAACTATAAAGTACACCTATTTTTTTCAGAAGTATTATTTGAAACATTTAGAATATTTCTGCTTGTGTTACACATGGACATTGTTTTTAAAAACTTCTGAAAGAAGGTAATTTAATAGCTTACTGATCATACTAGCTCTGGCAATTTTTATTGTATTGACAAGTACCAGAGTGGTGCTGTGCATACCTTTGGATATTTATTTGTTACAATATCCTGTGTTCTTCTTTATTTCACTGAATATGAATGTTCAGAAGAGAGAGGAATAGCTGAAGAGAAATGAAAATAGCAGCTGGTCAGTGCAATTAAGAAGCCATTCTGAAACTTGGAGAATTGTATTCTCAGCTTTGAAGTCTGCCATGAAGAAAGAAATAAAACTTTGTGATTTATATTTCTTCAGTTCCATAATAAGTAGAACTCTGGAACGTGTGCAAGTTTTTAAAGAGTGGGTCAGAATCTGACTTGAAGATAGGGCTTGCAGAAGAATTTCTCTCATTTCATCGTAAGCATTGCGGAATGGAGTGAGAGTGCAAGTTTAGGATGTTCTTTTGCTCCCCCTAAAGAGCAGAAAAGTACCAACAAGTTCCCTTTTGAAATCCTTTTGAATTATGGTTGTGTCCTGATCACTTTCATCATTCTGCAGAACAGCAGAGGCAACTCTTTCAGCTCTGTGAAGGGAGAACACTAAGAATTGCCCGATAGCTGGTTAAGGAATTCTGTAAATGTTAAGGAGTTATATTTCTGGAGGGAATTCCAGTTTGATCTCCCCCACAAAAGATGCCAGAAATAACAGCAGGATGTTACTGATTAAAGGCTGGAAAATGCAGCAGATACCATTTTACAAAGGACTAAAGAAAAAGATCATATTCTGCAATTTGAAAATACATTAGAGCAAACATTTAAAAACAGTACTTATTTCATTATTTGTAATTATTTTTAATTTTACAAATCATTATACCTAACAATAACTTATAGTATAGAATCATAGAAAGTTTTGGGTCAGAAGGTACCCCTAGAGGTCATCTAGTGCAACTCCCCTGCTGTATAGCTAACTTTTAAATAATATTTCCGTATTTGAAAGCTTTGCTGGTCTTATCTGAAATAAAATGTGCTTTATGCTCAATGTTAAAGTGTTTTATCGAGTACAGGGTTTAATGGATTAAACTCCGCTTAATCTGCAGATACTGTTGAAAACAGTCCCAGCTAGTTGCTTCCCCAGAAATCATGGGAACTTTGCTTGAGTACTGAGCCCAGGAGAGAGGCCAAGTAACAACTGACTGCAAATTACTTTGTACAGTGTTATCCAACAAGAATTGCCTGGGATTATTTTACCCTTCACGTGTTTAAGTATATTTTTGCAATACTTCCCCTAAATGACAGTAACAAGCTCCTGATAGCCTTTCTCTATACCGTGGGTCATTAAGCAAGATCTGAACCAGCAACTTTCACTGCTGTTGCATGGACCAGTGCTTTCTGAGCAAAAGAAGTAATTATCTGCCTGGTCGGAGTACTTAGACAGTACCCACTGGGAGAACATAAAACCTGTCCTTTTTATCTAATTATGCAAAAAAATTATCCTAACCCTCCTAAAATATCCTAGACATCCTTCTCACCTCTAGATTATTTTACTTAGTAGAACATCCGGAAGATACCTCTCTTTTGCCTATCAGTGAATTAAAACCAAGAAAGTTTTTTTAAACTAAAGCCACTTATTCCAAAGGCTCTTTGTGCCAGTACGGTTGGAATGAAAAATGCTAAGCATCCTGGAAGAGCACTGTGCTTGTTAGTAGTGAAAATGCCTATGTAATACTTCTGTTACATGTTACAGCCTAATCCCATATTATTTAATATTTGTTCATACACTTGTCAGAAAAAAACATACCAAACTTGTTTGTACCTGAAGTGTTTTATTATTTCAGTGGAAGTGTTGGGAGCGCAAGCACAGACCTTGGAATATGCCTGAAATGCCAAAAGTCATTTGTGCTACGTAAGACAGTAGTAACAGTAATTTTACCAGAAGAATGCAACAGAAATAGTGGTCCCTTTATTTAAGCACCTCAGTTGTATTAAATGGTCCATCTCCACAATTTTCAGATCTATAAACAAGGTTATGGGAAAAGGACATGTTTGCTTATGCTCATAAATACCAGGGAATACTGTTCAGGAGATCTGATTCCCACTCTAATGTTCTTGCCATTAGTTATGGCTACCATATCTGGATATGTCAACTTTTTCCCATTGGAAATTCTGACCAGATTTTGAAGATCCTTTCTGTTTCTCCAGCATTATGTCTATGAGGCCATGGATGCATTTTATTATGTCCTACTATTGTTTTACACATACACAGTATCTTTTGCAGCATCACTAATATTTCAGGTCTCCTTCATAGGTTTAGACCATCTGCTTGTTTCACAGGCACATTTTCTATCAGGGAAATCCCAGGCTGAAATCTGTGAGCACTATTTTGCAGAACTTCAATATCAGTTCAATGTCTTTCTGTCTTGTGTTTCACTGGAAAGCTCTCTAAGATGAAATAACATTTACAGTGCATTTGCTGTTCTGAGTCTCTGTATTTCACTGTCCGTCCCTCTGGTAATCAAGCTGCACCTACTTTTCTCCCTTATTGCTTCCTCAAATTTTCTTTCTTTTTTCTTTAAAGCTAGCTCTGATACAGAGTTTCTTATTGTAACTATTTCAATGTTCAGCAATACTACCATCTCTCCCTGTTACATAGTAAATGCAATGCATTGTTTTGAATTGGGTCCAGATGCTAGGGTGAATTATGAGACACATGCTTAGCTTTGTACATAGTGAGTATTCCTACTCAGAACACAGCTCAGTGTGTGCCATAATTCTTCACAAAAACAGGACGCTAGAAATAGGGCATTTAGAAAATTTTTAGGACAACAACCTTGAGTTTATTACATCTAGTACGATTGTGGCTGGACTTTCAAACTGGACAAAATTTGCATTCTAGATTACTCTGATATGTGGCTTTATTAAGGTCAATGTGGTTCACATAATAACAATGTGGTTGATGGCATTTAGTGGCACATGCTTTTAAAAAATGCACTTAAAAAAATTCCCTTGAATATCTGAATAACAATCCAAAATTCACAATTTATTCACTGCCTTGCATTTAAGGAATTAGGGTTTGTTTAAACCCAACAGTACAAAAGGATAGCCTTAACTATGTTGAATTATGAAGGTTTTCCTGTGTTATCATTATGAGCAGCCCTTTGGAGATGCCTTTTACTTTGATTTTAATTATTCTACCCAAAAAAGGTATGCTGGGTAAACCCACGGGAGTGAACAACTGTAAAGGACAGAGTTGGGGGTCTTTGACTTTCCTGATGAACCAAATATCCAAGCTCTGCAAAACAAAAATATACCACCCCATGTTAAAACACAGTAGTGTATACTAATATTTGTTCAGTGTCTATCTTATTTTAATAATACGTTATTCTAGAAGAGGGACTCGTTAGAGACACTAGAACAGAGGCCGTGGAATTTTCCATTCCTAGAGATATGCAACACTTCATTGGATGTGACTCTGAGCAGCTAGCCTTGCTCTGACCAGGGTGTCGTGCCAGCTGACCTCCTGCAGTCCTTTGCAACCTGGTTTATTCTATGATTCTATGACAACACATGTCATTTTTGCAGATCCCCAAATATTGTCTACTAGTAAATGGCTGTGGACAGCCCACAGAACAGAAACACAAGCTTACAAAACTGAACAAGAAGCTAGGAAGCTTTGCGATATTTTTGAAGGTTCAGATTTTCCTTTCGGCATACTATAGAGTTATAACCACAGACAGTTCTTTGTGTATGGTGAAACGGTATTTTCAGAGCTTGTAAATGGTTCAGTGATAAAATAGAAGGTTCTTTACTATGGTACAACCGGACAATGTTTCTCCTCAGTAAAACTAGAAAAGAACATGGTGTACTTTCTACTGACTTTACAGCTGAGATATTCCTTCTGCATTATTATGTAAAAATATAGTCTAGCATCATTGTAAAGGGTAGCAGAGTTATCGTTTTTGTCTAATCTAGTATAAATGATACACGTGAACTTTTATAATCCTAGGCTTGTGGGGTGAGCAGAGGCCTCAAGGACATCTGTTTCAAGGAGTATCTATTTGGAGATACTGCAGATCTAATCTAACTCACTTCACTGAAGCAGTCCAGAGTGTACTTAGGCAATCAGACAGATCCTTAGAAGTGTAGATGTTTGTATGACACAGCAGTTCTCAGACCTATGTGCTTGCAAGTCTGCTTTCCTGTGTGACTTCTGCCTTGCCTTCCGCTCTGGCAGCCGACTGTCCATTGGGCTTGTTCATTCTGGATGGGAAAAGCTCTGGCTCCAGCTGGGGTCATGGCTCCTAATTGGGGAGCAGCTTGTCTAACCAGGTCTTCGGAAACTAAACACAGTATCTCTTAGTAAACTGCTTCAGAATTTCCTGATGCTGGCAGTTTTGGAAGCTTTTTCCCTAATATCCAACTGGATTTTCATTTATTTTTTTTTTTTTTTTTTTTTTAATTGAACTTTCCTGTCCTCCTTCTCCTGTCAGCGTGGAGAAAAGCTGAATGCTGTACTCTTTAAAAACACTCTTTACAGACTGAAAGACATGTCTTACCCTCACTTTTTTCTAGAATAAATTCCTTGAAGTTTCCCTGATGTATCACGTATTCTGGACGTGTTTCCTTCTTGTTCTCCTTCAAATGTTTTCCGTGACAGTGCCTGAACCTGTGCACGTGCTCCGTTGAGATTTCATCACAGAGCAATTTTTGACATGATTTTGACATGACAGTTATGTTAGTATAATCTATACTGTGCAAGTTTATTTTCAGTGGCATCGTGTATTGACTTGGATCATTTGGGATTCACTTCATTTCCCAATCTGCTATCTACTAGTTACTCCCCACTTTTGTGTTTTTTAATTTCATTTGTGACACTTGGCATTTGCCTTTGTTCCTATCATTTTGAATCAAATTTTACAAGACAGTTTTTGATTCTGAATCTGTCAAAGTGCTTGCAACCCCTTTTCTTTTCCTATTGACATGCATACCTGTAACCTTGTGAAATTTAATTAAAGTTACGAAAATGTAACTAGAAAAAACAATGTATATGTCAACCTCCTCAATCTGTTCTCTTTCCCCATTAAGTAATAGACCTAGATACTGTCTTTTTCTTTGTTAAGACATAAAATACATACCTTGAACCAAGTAGCGTGCTTAGGCCTTTTGGTTGTCCTAGAGACTTCTAGAGATGTGAAAGATACACATGAGTCTTCCTGAATGCATTTCTGAGGTCTGGCTCTGATTTGGCCTCCAAACAGTAAAACTCCATGCTGTGTCACAAAAGACAATGAAACAATCTCTGACAAGATAAAAATACAAAGTTATTGAAATAAAGATAGTGTATTCAAATTATTGTTATTTTATTAAAGCTCAAAATATATGACATTTCTTTTTTTTAGTGCAGGAAGAAATTGGGTATTTGTAAGAATTCTAGTGAACACTGTGAGAGAATATGGGATCTCTGGAAAGCAAACTGTGTGTTAATATGAGTATACTCCTTTTTGAAGACAGCAAGAAAATGTATCTTTTCCATTAAATTCAGTGAGAAAATTCCTCAGAAACTAAAATGATGAAGAAAACATGGTTTATATGGTAATCTAATGGAAGAGGAGTGATCAATTAGCATGAAAAAATGTGTATTGGAGCATCAAGTGTTTGATACCTATAATAATTTGGCTTGTAGGTCTTTGTAGCAATGACAATCTTGCTCATGTTTGCTGAGTCACATATGGAAGACTTCATTTGGGCAAATGTGGTTAACAACTTTGTAGGTATAATAGAAAAAAAGAAACATTTTTAAAGATTTCCTTCCTGATTTCCTATCCCTTTAGTTGCTGGCCAGCATTCTAACTCTTTTAAAAAGGCACTTTAAGAAAGCTGAAGATAAATGGAACAATACTTTTACCTTCCTGCCCTCATATGGATAAGAATAATAAAATCATTAGTATTCTGAAGTATGTTTTATAATTGAGGAGTCTATTGCTGTTGAAACTGATAATTGAGGAGTCTATTGCTGTTGAAACTGTGAAGCATATATAGAAAATATATAGAAAATTAACAGAATATGAATTTTTAATTGTGTTAAGTATACAGACCATATTCGGGATATCAGTGGACTATCAGTTCCAATTAATGTGAGTGTTTTATGTGTGGGATTGGGATCTGTGCTTCCATTATAAATAATTTAATTTGTATTTTCAGTATTTTCTATCAAATAATAATATGCATACTTTTTTCCAGACTGGAAAGTTACAAGGGTCCCGTTAGGTGTTTATGAAATAATGAATTACAGATGTTCTCAGATGTGTATATAAAAATTTCTGTATTTTATCTACCAAAGGAAATATAATGCATTATGTTTTATATTACTAAATTATTGAAATCTCTCTTTTTCCAGTGGGAAGATTTATATCTGAATTCTTTCAACTGATTTCATCTTAGGTAGCAAGTAAGTTTAAGGAAGGGTATCTCATGCTCTCAGACATTCTTTATGTTCAGCTCACTCAATATCATATGACTGTAATGAAGTATTCCTTTAGCTATTAGATTCAAAATGTTGTAATCTAGACATGTGAGATACTGTTAGCCAGCAAAATATAAAAATGTTTAAAAAGACAGCAATGAGACAAAATGACAAACCCTTACATTATGTCATGTGTTTTAATTCCTCCCTCCAGTGAGGATTTTATAAATCTTTTAATATGTTCAACCTTTCCCCTAATTTTTCCTAAGGAATTGCAAAAGTTCTGTTTTCTCCTGGTCTAGATATCTTTCTGATCAGAGATAGGCAATAAAGTCTGTTCTTCAAAAGTATTTTGGCAATTCCCACTGAAGCCATTAAAAATTAAAACACTGAAATAAAACTGATGAAAGGCAGAGAGGGACAGATACAGTTCTGTGTTGAAGTGGAGGCAGGCTGCCCCATGTCCTCCCAACAATGGTTTGTGTACTGGGGTGTGAAGCACCTGAAGAGAAGGAGAAAGGCACATCTTTGGCTGCACAGCAATGATTTCTGCAACTGCCATGTACTCTGGCATGGCTGAGGGAGCCCTGCTAGAACAGTGTGAATTCCCACAGCTGTGCCAGGGTAGGGATGGGTATCCCCTGAGCTCCGTACTTCCAGTTACTCTGCATCTACTGAGACCCAAGAGAACATAGGACAGCCTGGGCCCACAGTGATTTAGCAGTGACTGCAGTTGTGTACCCGATGTTGGTTATGATGTTTCATTGTTTTAGTCATTCTCAATACAAGTATGGACAAAAGAATAGATTTTTTTTTTTTTTTTTAATGCTAGAAGAAAGCTCTGCATCTTTCAGCCTGTTCTGTATACCACTGTCCTTTTCCCTGCTCTCTTTTGTTGACATGCCAAGCCAAATAATTTGTTCAAACCATCATTTCCAGCCTTAGGCTGAATATATGAGGGGATAGAAAATCCACCATTTCCCTAGATAATCAGTTCAAGTAGTTAAACGCAGTTAAAAAATCCATGCCCTACTTCCAGTTCAAATTTGTCTTCATCCAGCTTCAGCCATTGTTCATACCACATATTTTTCGTTAAACAGTATTTATCTTTAGCATCTTCTGTCTTTTCTGAAGATAGCAACTTATCAGTCTTTTTTTAAAAAATAAAAAGATTGGCCTATGTACAGTCTCGCACTCTAAGGCACATTTTCCTCTTCTTGTATCATCTTAATGTCAGATGCATTACCTTCTCCAGCTTTGCAAATACAGTGAAACTACTGCCATGAAAAATGCAGGCAGTATTGCAGGATTGATCCCACTGATGTTACACAAAATAATAACACCCATTTATTTCTATTGAGTCCTCCCCATTCACAGAACTAAAGGTCATAGTCACTCTGTTAGCCATAGCTTGACAACAGAAAGAATGCAAGTGTTTCCTCCATTCTGATGCTAAATCTTTCGCAACCATTACTATGCAGGATGCAGACTCTATTTTACAAATAAAAGCTGCATGCTTTACTCCTGGATATAACTCTGAATTTGGCAATGGTAAAATAAAATTTTAACGATCCAAGCTTGCCAGATAATCCAGATCACATCACTTCTTTCCTTCCAGTCTGACACTCTTCATGGATCCCACAGATTTTATCAACCGTAATTTTATATTTACTTCCAGATTATTGATAAAAATGTTGAATACCAAACGCCTTCATACTAATGTCAGGAAAACCTTATCAGATGCAGTCTTACTGAATGAAGATTTCTAATGGATATCTACTTTGAGATCTATAAGTGAACTGCTTTTTAAGCTAGTTAACATGTTCTTTACTAATATGTTAAAGACTCATGTTTTCAGTTATAGTTGAAAAATCTAAACATATTGCCATTCAGTTTATAATGTGGTCCAAAGCCAAATATAAACCAAGGAAAGTTTTTTTATTGTAGTATTCTTTATTACTTGAATTTTTTATTAATGGAGTCTGATATAAAATTTTCCTTTCTGTTTATAATTTCTTATTAGGAACAGCTTAAACCATCTTGATTAACTTGAATAGTCTTTCATATGGATTAGCCTCTATAGAGTGAGTCTGGAAGCAGGACATCCTCGTTTTCAAAATAACTGGAAATCTTTTTTACTTTTGAGTATTTAAAGTTTTCATCAGAATGCAAAGAAAAGACTGATGATTTTCCCACAGTGGGTGATATGGTCACCATGAACAGTAGGTTGCAAGAGTCAATTTAGATTATCTATTACATGCCAAATTTTATTTTGTGGTGTTTCGTGTCTTGTACTGGCTGCACTTTGAGTTGTTTCAGCATGTCCACAGGCACCGACTTTTTCATTCAATCTTTCAGGGACAAATATAGTTCTCAATATTTACAAGTTCACATATTCATTTTCATGATGCTGTACTAAACATAATGGGTACATTTAAAATATATATATATATAGCATTTGATTACATAAGCATTTATATCTCCCCAGTGTTCCTATCAGATGTGGAGAGCTGTCAGCGTGCAATGGGATCCTGCAACTTTTCAACATTATCTAATGGGAAAAAAAAGAATCAGAACACTTTATGGATTTTTATTATTTGGAGATGCCTGTAATTACTTTGTATAGAAAAAATGCACGCCATATTCCAACTATGCTCTCCAGAGATCTGGAACAAGAATTCCCTTTGCTAACTTTCAGTTATATTTCTCTGACTGCTGGTGCTTTTGTTTAAAATTACCCATCCAGTCACTACCTTTTGCAGATTTTTATATTAAATGCAACAGTTACAAATGCTTTAATTTGATATTTTATTACTCAATAAAGCCCTCCAGCTGGTCAGATTCCTCCTTTGTAAACATTCTGACACTTTTGTTTTGAAGTTAGATCAGCATGTGCAAGGCAATGGCCAATAAAATCTCCATTATCTCTGTTTGACAGTGAATGCTTTGAAAGGCTGTGTATTTTTAATGAATAGGAAAAATCAAAGACAGAAGAACATCTTGGGCCTTTATACACAACAAAAAGGGCATATTTATTGACTCATTAATACTAAATGTCAGATTGCTATGTTGACAGTCGGCAGTCTCAAGTGTTCCATCACCTACAGGGAGTATTAAATATAGAATAAACAGTTCAGTATAAACTGAGGGGCCATTTTTCTATCAGAATAGTGGGTGGGTCTATTAAGTTAATAAATTAACAGTGAAACTCAAGCCACAAAATCTCAGATGAAATTCCAGGTCATAACTCATAATTTTATAGCTTTCTATTCCAGATTATTCCCTCCTCCCCAAACCTTGAACATATTACTTTCTACAAAAAAATAAGCTACCTTTTTTCTCGCTTTTGACCCTTCTTCCAGGCTTGATATTGATTCTATTTCTTTGCTCACTTCCCTTGCAGAGTTTTCAAGATCCCATCTGCAGAGTTTTTAAGATCCCATCTCCCTCCATTCTGTTCCCTCCTTATGCTGTACTACTGACACGTGTTCATTCCTTCTTGTTGTTCTAACACTCAGTATTTGCTCTTCCTATTCCTCATCTTATCTTTCTTTAGAGCTTCCCTTGCTTGCACGTTGAGATGATTCTTTAGAGTACCAGGCTATTAACAAGTCCTATTAACTATTATGATCTGTGTTCTTCCAGTTGTCCACTGCTAAATATTTTACAGTGTTGCTTTTAACTCTAAATGACCAGAGGAATAAAAATATCCTCGGCTTTGTTTGCTTGAGCATTTACTCTCACGATAGAACTCACAGTTGGAACATATTTCCTCTGTCCCATCCCCATTTCTCTTCTTTGATTTCAAAAGATAAAGGGGCCAGTGTGGGTTGCTACTATCCAGATTTATTAACAGAAGGGACAGTATTTCACTAAATTTGTATGTGGTTTAGAAGCATGCCTGTATCTATATCAACAACGTAGCAGTAGGCCTTATTGTAACAGTTCCGTTGTGTTTGCCAGCCTCCACCACCTGCTATTCTCACTTGTTATGTCTCCTCTTCAACTTCCAAACTGATTCAACAGGGCAAGGACCTGCTGTTCGGATAGCATGTAGCAGTTCAGCTCCCTGCAGTTTAAGGCAGTTAGGTGCCATTACATTTAACAAGGAGTAATAATTCCCTTGCCTTGATTTATTGTGCCCTGTATTAACCTAAACTATTCCTATCCTTCCTTGATCTTTATAGCATTGAATATGGGTGCATAGACATCTGTCCAAACTATAAATGATATTTTAATAGTTTTTTTTTTTAAAAAAAATCCTCCCCAGTGATATTCCTTGTATGGCAATGGGCTCTGTTCTCATTTTGTTAGACTATCATAGAATTGTCATGAAAGCAGCTCAAAGAGTTATGGTTATTGTGTACGTAAAAGAAAAAACTTGTCATAATTGTATTATTAGAGAAATGTAATGGACATTTGTTTATTTTCCAAAATGTGTGTGATCTCTTTTGGCTCCACTGGGATATCAGATCTAATTCTTTATGCATACAGAAAGGCTGATTATGCCTGAATTTAAATTATATAAATAAGCTTAGTTTCCTGCTAAACAAAGGAGAAAAAACATTAGCTCACGAATTTTTAGGCTCTCAGACTGTTTGGGTTGGACGATTCTCTGGACATTCCTAAACTGACCACAGAGAACTATTGGATTTGTATATATATAGAGTAATAAGACCTGAAATAACTTTAAGATACAATCTGTGCCTAATTAGAACTGATCATACTTTCTAATTCTTGAATGGTTAAAACTGGACTGGGACAAGATAGTCTTAAGAGGAAATATGAACAATAGATTTATATGGTGAATACTATGCCCACGCAGGTGTTGGCAGGTGTGGAGGATAAGGGGTCAAGACCCTGTATTGTGCATTGCATAAAAACTAGATGCAATCTGTACTGCTATAAACAGGCCAGAATTAAAAGCTTCAGTATGAAGAACCAGTGAATTAAAAACTTCAGTAATATGACTTCTTCCACTGGTAAATATTTTTGCTCAATGAATTTTAGCCCACAAAATTTTCTAGGACCTTATGAGAATTTAGTAGGACAAAAATGGACATCAATTGTCAGAACAACAACAATTAATAGTCTGTTTGATACCCTATACCAAAGGCTTCAAGAAAATCTGTCCTGCAGTTGACCCTATGATGTCAGCAGCTTCTCCATGTGTTCAGCAGTACTCAGCTCTAACACTTATTTGATCACAGGCCAGGCCTGCTGATTGCTGAACGTCAAGGAAAACAAGAAAAACTGAGCAGATAACACGAAATTGTGCAGAGGAGAGATTGTTGCTGAGAGAGTTCAAAAAGAACGTTTTGGATGCGAGTCAAGGAAAAGTTGAGGTTATTTGGAAAAGAGTGCAAGGCAAAAGGATACACCAGTGAAAAGGTCAAAAAGGAAGTTTAAGGAAATAACAACTCGTCTTAGATATTTGAGAACCTTGAGTTAACACACTAAGGCTTGATATTGTTGCAAAGAACCAGCAGCATTCTGAATCAAATCCTATGAGGCTGTCGTGTTTACACATGGCATGACTAACAAATTCTGAAGTACTTGCTCAGATACAGCAAGTCTTGAATAAAACCTGTGCTGGATCCTACAAGGTAGTTCTTACTGAGCTGCACTGCAAGAGTAAGATATGTATAACTAGATACCAAATGTAGCATTTGAGATATTCTATACTCTAATGTACTGATTATTTGCATTTATGTATATATTATGCTTACATTAGTTATGCAGTTTCTTTTAAAAAAGCTACAGGGCAGGACGACTGGTTGATAAAGGATAAAATTTTGAAATAAAGTTATGCTTTCATTTGTCCTTTTAAAGCCCTTCATGTTGGTTGGGAACCCCTTTCGACACACAATACTAACTTCCTAGTTTTCATAATATTGTTATAATATGCACAAAACAAACCAGTGATCTAACCATGCTGAACTAGACCTCCTGAGAAGCAAATTTTAAAAGCTTGTTTAAAACTCCAGATTATCACCACTAGATGTATTGCTACCCAGAAATAAAAGTACTGTGACTTGCTGGCCTTTAAATACCAAGTTACATTCCTAATGGGGGATGGCAACAATGTACGTTTTCCGTTAACTGACTGAAGACAAAGCATTCACTTAAAAAACTCTGGAAAAGTGGTCATTCAAATAAGTGCTTTTCAGTTGTGCTCTTTGGAAAATATTTTCAGCCCACATCTTCGTTTTATTATACAATGGTGCATAAAAATCTATCGGACATGTCTCAAGACAACAAAGGAAATTCGTTCAAAGAGACTGTCAATCTTGAGATGAACCCTACAAGTTCAGAGATTAATTGATCATATTAAACAAAAAATTTTTTAAAAAAATAATGCAAGTATACCTCTAAAATTGTACTCACTATAAAATGTCAATTGCTATAACTCGTTATCCCCTTCAGAGTTGCAAGCCCTGAAGCTTGTTCTTTCACCAGTTGAGTAACAACGTACAGTGCCCTTGTGGAGAAATCAGAGGTTTTAATATTTTCCTTGTTCAAGTATTTCTTCAGCAACCAGTCCAGAATGACAACGCTGTTAATAGCTGTTTCCAGTAGGAAAGGCCTACCATTGAGCTTGGCCTGATTTGACATTGTGGGGACGATTTACAGTTCTCCAGCAGATATCAGTCAGTACAGCTGACTCTTCTAGAGCTGCCTATTTCAGAGGAATGATATATGCACCACCATGTTAGTTTGCTTGCTATGACCTGGTTATGTTTCAGCAAGTTTATATCAGGGGTTGAAGCGAAAGGGATGACAATAGCATTTTTTCTGTTGAAATTTATCACTAAAAATAATCTCTCTTTTAATGTACTTCTTAGACCATGTCTCTTCACTTCCCACCGCTTGTTCAAGACCCGGCCACATGAGCTTCAACTCAGATGTTACTTGATACCGATAAGCACTGCAGATCGAGGAATTTAGTTGTATTTAGTAGTAGTCCCATGGCTAGGGAGCTTAAAAATGAAGCAAATGGAGTATACAAATACAAATGGAAGACATTTCTATCCCTGTCTGTATTTGAACCTGATTCATCTGTCTCCCAAGATTTTGCCCCATGCACTACACTGGAGCATGGCAGTCTTATACCTCCGTAAAGGTACTGCTGTAGAAGCTGTGTAATTTTCTATAAGATACTTAAATGTGCATGGAGTCAGAATGACTGAGAGAGAATAGTTCTCTGGCTTGGTGACTAGAACTCTTAGTTTGTGAGCAAACCAGTTCCTGTTCCAATGATTCTTTAAAGCATATTTGGTACAGTTGACTATTTCAAGAGGAGGCAAAGGAGATCTAGAACATCTTAAAAAATAGCACTTGGAGTATCCCCCTAGGAAGTGAAATCCCCCAGGGAAATCTGGCAAGAGGTAAGGAGGGTAAAAATACACTCTTGTGGTCACTTGTGTTTCAGGGACCTCCACAAACTTCTTTGTTTTGTTAGCCTACCCCTAAAAAGCTTCCAGGTGAAGTGTTCTGGCAAAAATAGACAACAGACAAATTCAGGATGACCAAAACTTTTTTTGATAAATAATCACAGGAAGAATCACTGAGCTCTGAATAATTATTCGTGAAGAGAGTGCCATACACTACTAATTTTAATGTGACCTCCAAATTTCTCTACAATCAGTGCTACACAAAATACCCTATCAAATCTCAGCAGAAAAAAATGTTACATGTATTATATTAGTATTAATACATTACTTTTAATGGATTTTTATTATTATTAAAATATGAAGTTAAACTTGAGAATGGTTAGTACGCAAGAGCTCAAATGCAGGGCAGGAAAAAAATTACCTAACATTACATGTTCCCCTTTTCAGAGATACACACTTCTACACTAGATTTGTATACAAAAGACATAATCACTAGAGCCACAGCTTCGCTCTGTCAAACACTCCTTCAAAATTCTCCTTCTTGCAAATACAGTGGAATGCTACTACACCTCCCTTCATAGTCCAGAAACATCAGATTGATTATATCTGGAGAAGATAGTGCTAAAATATGATTTCAAACAGCCTCACTGCATCAGTGAAGAATGATCTGATTAGATTTTCCAGATAGAAGACAGCAATAGAAATTCTTTGATTAACAGAGCTTTAAATTAATCTCATAAAATGTCTCAATTGTTGTGAAAACATTGCAGTGAGCTGTGAACAGACACCACTGCCTTGTTTTTACATTCAGCTGAATTCTATGCGCATTTTAATATTTGTTTGTTCCAAAAACATAGCAATCTGCCTGAAGCAGATTAGTAAGAGACAAGCTGGAATATTCAATTCTATAAGGGATTCTAAACAAGCAGCTGAAAAGAAACTCTTTAAAAATCAGCAATCCTGTTTCAGACTGAGAGAAAATGAGAGACTCCAAGGCATTTGAATTGCAACAACAGGGAAAAAAAACAGGTTTCTTTCTCTGAATGGCATCGTTGGAGAAATTCCTTTGAAAAATTACAAGAAAGCAGAAGTGAGTCTCTTTTACACACAGGTCAATATGCATCATCCCTGCAGCATGCAGAAGAGAAAAGTCAGTAACAACACTGTTTTTGTTTGAAAGGCATTAAATATAAGAAAAACAACCCTCACTTTTTTTTTTTTTAAATGAAAAGCATTATGAAGTTACAGAAATAATTATTAAAAAGCCCATTTCACAAGTTTTCATTAGAATTCGCCCTCCTAGAGTACGTATTTGTACCATATTAACAAGACATCTTAAAACTCACCCCCTGCTGTGTGTCTGGAGTGCCTCTGAATGTGACAAAGGGCACCTGTAGTTTTTAAGCCCATTTGCAGCTCTTTCAGTGTAAGAGCACAGCTGGCTCACCTCAGTCACTGCCTCCCCCTTTGCTCATTCCAGGGCCTTTCTGGGCTGCTGATTCTCTTTCCCATTTCCCAGCAGCACTTTTGCCTAGTCTATTTGCTCTTATAATAATCATGCTAACTGTTTCTTTCAATAGCATGGGTCAAATGCTCTCCTTTTGAACACCAGTGACTTCACTGCGACTGCATGTGTATAACTGAGAGGAGAAGATGGTCTTTCGTCATTAAAGTAGAAAGAAAAATGATCTTGGAGCACAAGTATTTCTGAGGATTTTTCTGTAATGCATATGTAATTTTCTGTAATGCATATGCAAAGGACTATCTCCTTTGTCTCTGCTATCATGTAGCATCTTAATTTTTTGGATTGGTCTCCTGTAAAGAGCCTTAACTGATCCTGTATCTACTTCCTCTTCACAGAACACAGAGGATACTGGAGTGCTGGTAGAGTTCAGCTTATGTGGGACCTGTGTCTACCAGGCAGAGTCCACATTGTTCCCACATACATGTGCAATAACCAGCAACACATCCAGAAAGCTGCAGGAAGAATGCATGGGAGGCTACAGAGCAACTCGTTTAAGACTAAAGAAATTGTGATATATTTTAATGAGAACTCATCGTTTACCACAGATCTGTAATTTCATCATTGCCAAAGCAATATTCACAGACGCTTGTAATGGTAGCAATGAGAACACAGTGTCTTAAATTAAATTGGAAAAGGTAATCAGAATTCAGCTTATTTTGTAGGAGCAAATGACACATCTTCATAGAATTATCATCAGCAGGTAATTACTATAACTGTATACCTTGTGATTTAATCTTGTCCGGCAAGAACAAACACGTGAGATCTAATTTCAGAGACAGTCAGAAGAGTGCAGTAAATTATTTTCTTATCTCCAATGTAGATTTTGGATTTTTCTGCTGTGCTGTTCAGAGGTTTCTATCCTAATCCTTTACGTACACTGGTCTTAGCTGCAGCATGATTTCGACTGAAGATTTTAAGATGACACATGAGATATTATTTTTTCCCAAATCATAATATTTAAGGTATAAAAATTAAAGAAGTGGACTGAGGTAATAAGAAGGAAATTCTGAGTGGTGCTTCTTTATGTTTTTATCTTGCTACTGTCCTCCTGGGGAAGAGAAAGTTGGACTCAAATACTCCACTGAAGATGATCTGGGATGCAATATGAAGCACCACCCAACTAATGTGTTCCCATACTGCATAGTCACTTTCCCCCATCTTTTCTTCACTTGCTGTTAGCAGGGAGACACAGACATGGAGAGTACTTGAAGGTACAGCTGACTACATGGCCTAGCTCATCAATATTTAGAGCTCTGTAAACTGCCTTTACTGAAAGCAGAAATGCTCTTCAATGCCATGCTCATAGTGCATGGATTGGAGAAGAAAGTGAAGGCAGGAGCGCCATAAACCAGCAGACTGGAACCAAGCAGGGTTAGAAGGGAAAGTGTTACAGTGCGAGAAAACAGGTATCCACAAGCTTCGTAGATAAATATCACAGTTATTACTCATTTGTTGATTGGTGCTCCCTCTTCATTTTATTCCGTCACTATTTTTGTATCTCATGGAGCAAGGCTATTGTATAGAAGAACTCTTTTTTATATAGAAACTGTACTTAACTTGCCAGGAATGATTTATACGCACAATGTGGTGATGGGGTGGACTTCAGCCATGTTACCTTCAAACATTCCATTCCTTAAAGGACTGAAAAAGTTATTTAGCTTTCTGATCAGATATCAGAAGAAGATTATAATTTGCAATATAAGTTGGGTTAGCTAAGCTTGTAGTAAGAATGAAACATAGCTCTTTTACATAAGTACCAATAAGAAAAGGAATTAAAATGACTGAATTAAAATATAAAGTCCAAAGATTTGGACAGGCAAAACAATAATAGCATAGTTTTAGTTGGCCATTATTTGGGACTATATGTGTTTTTCTACCCATGAATGCTGTTTTGTTTTATAATTTCAGCCTTTGAGGAAATGCTTTTGGGTTTTTTTAGTTTTTGTTCGTGATTCCTAACGTGAGACTATGAAAGAAATGGATCAATTGCACTATTTCCTGTCTAGAGGTGATTTTCATGCAGAGTTTTCATTTGGAAGCTGGAAATTAATGTTTCAGTTAAGATTTCTGATGACCTCATCAGTGGCTTGGATGTATCAAGTAAACTGCACATAGATGCTGAGAATACTCCCAGATTTTACATTACTGAATGCTCTGAAAAAACATCCCCAGTCACCTGACAGGACAGGGATGAATCCACTTCAGAAATAGAGTCTGCCTTTGTCTTCGTGACTTCAAAACATTAGGGAATGTCTATCATTAGAATAATTACAGAGTCACAGGAGTAAAGAGGTACAGAAGAATTACATTTCTTCCGTTTCTTTATTTGGGATGGTGTATCAGATTATGCATTTGCTAGATACTATTTTCAAAGCTGGTGTAAGTGGCACTGATAAAAAGAATTTGTTATTAAAACTGCGTTGTGATAAGATAGTATATACTACTTTAGGGGACTAACTTACCTTTGCACATATTCCTCATGAGTGAGAGGTTTTGTATCCTTGTATAATGTGGTGAGACAGTCTTTTCTGATTTGAAAGTAGGAAAGCAGCTCAAGGACTGTTC
>Ga0181612_172944_pt1 | contig 28877 bp, 26 predicted proteins | sample HoacroProtozoa21_FD_119630 | JGI IMG/M metagenome (GOLD analysis project Ga0181612, IMG submission 119630) | Hoatzin crop microbial communities from Cojedes, Venezuel. Combined Assembly of Gp0051906, Gp0051904, Gp0051908 | reverse complement strand
TCGGCAGGCAAGATGGGCTTCCGCGGCTCAAAGAAAAACACTCCTTATGCTGCACAGATGGCAGCCGAGGACTGTGCTAAGGTGGCTTACGACCTCGGTCTCCGCAAGGTGAAGGCCTACGTGAAGGGTCCAGGCAATGGACGTGAGTCCGCCATCCGTGCCATCCACGGAGCAGGCATACAGGTAATCGAGATTATCGACGTTACGCCGCTGCCCCACAACGGTTGCCGTCCTCCGAAGCGCCGTCGCGTATAATAAGTGAACATAATGACGTAACCCGAAAAAGAATATTATTATCATATTATGGCAAGATACATAGGACCGAAATCAAAAATTGCGCGCCGTTTTGGAGAACCCATCTTTGGCGCCGACAAAGTTTTGTCCAAGAGGAACTTCCCTCCTGGACAGCATGGCAACAACCGTCGCCGTAAGCAGTCGGAGTACGCAGTCATGCTGGCAGAGAAGCAAAAAGCCAAGTACACCTACGGAGTGCTCGAGCGCCAGTTCCGCAACATGTTCGAGAAGGCATCCAAGCAAGACGGCATCACCGGTGAGGTGTTGCTGCAGAATCTTGAGAGCCGCCTCGACAACGTCGTGTTCCGTCTCGGCATAGCACCCACTCGTGCTGCAGCCCGTCAGCTCGTAGGCCACCGCCACATCGTGGTCGATGGTAAGGTGGTATCCATTCCATCCTACAGCGTGAAGCCCGGCCAGATAATAGGTGTTCGCGAAAAGTCGAAATCTCTCGAAGTGATTGAGGCTGCTCTCGCCGGCTTCAACCACAGCAAGTATCCTTGGATAGAATGGGACGAGACCTCGAAGAGTGGAAAATTCCTCCACAAGCCAGAGCGTGCAGACATCCCCGAGAATATCAAGGAGCAGTTAATTGTTGAGTTGTACTCTAAGAACTAAATAATCATTGAATCAATGGCGATATTAGCATTTCAAAAACCCGATAAAGTCGTAATGTTGGAGGCGACAGATAAGGTCGGCAAGTTCGAATTCCGACCCCTGGAGCCTGGCTTCGGCGTCACCATCGGTAACGCCCTGCGCCGCATTCTTCTTTCGTCGCTCGAAGGCTATGCCATCAACACCATCCGCATTGAGGGTGTTGAGCATGAGTTCTCCTCCGTGCCTGGCGTAAAGGAAGATGTCACCAACATTATCTTGAATCTGAAGCAAGTCAGGTTCAAGCAAGTAGTAGAAGAATTCGAGAACGAGAAAGTCAGTATCTCGGTAGAGAACACCACAGAGTTCAAAGCGGGAGACATCGGCAAGTACCTGTCTGGATTTGAAGTGTTAAACCCTGATTTGGTGATTTGTCATTTAGATGCCAAAGCTTCAATGAAGATTGACCTTACGATCAACAAGGGACGCGGATACGTGACGGCAGAGGAAAACCGCCAGTTCTGCACCGACGTGAACGTAATAGCAATCGACTCTATTTACACACCCATCCGAAACGTGCGCTACAGCGTTGAGCCTACTCGTGTCGAGCAAAAGACCGACTACGACAAGCTCATCATTGAAGTGACGACGGACGGTTCCATCAGCCCGAAGGACGCACTCAAGGAGGCTGCAAAGATACTCATCTATCACTTCGTGCTCTTCTCCGATGAGAAGATAACGCTCGACAACCCCGACCTCGGCGACAACCAAGAGTTCGACGAGGAAGTGCTTCATATGCGTCAGCTGCTCAAGACCAAGCTCGTAGATATGAACCTCTCGGTTCGTGCGCTCAACTGCCTCAAGGCTGCCGACGTGGAGACGCTCGGCGACCTCGTACAGTACAACAAGACCGACCTGCTGAAGTTCCGCAACTTCGGAAAGAAGTCGCTCACCGAGCTCGACGACCTGCTTGAGAGCCTCAACCTCTCCTTTGGAACCGACATTTCCAAGTACAAATTAGATCAATAAAAAGAAAATGAGACACAATAAGAAATTCAACCATCTGGGCCGTACAGCATCCCACCGCGCTGCTATGCTTGCCAACATGACCGTCTCGTTGATCATGCACAAGCGCATCACAACGACCCTCGCCAAGGCAAAGGCACTCAGAAAGTATGCCGAGCCCATAATTAACCACTGCAAGGAAGACACCACCAGTTCTCGTCGTGTAGTGTTCAGCTATCTGCAGAACAAATACGCCGTAACAGAGCTCTTCCAGAACGTGGCACCAAAGATTGGCGACCGTCCAGGTGGATACACACGCATCATCAAACTTGGCACGCGCCAAGGCGACGCAGCACAGATTTGCTTCATCGAGCTCGTGGACTTCGATGAGAACATGGCAAAGACTGCAACCAAGAAGAAGGCAACACGTCGCTCGCGCCGAGCAGGAACAAAAGCCGAGACCGAGGCCGCACCTGCTGCTGAGGCACCCAAGGCTGAGGAGACCGCTCCCGCGGCTGAAGAGCCAAAGGCCGAAGCACCTGCCGAGGAAGCCAAAGCAGAATAAGTGGTTTTCTAACTCACACATTATAACAGCGATTCCCGTCATGCTCACAACAGAGCGCGACGGGAATCATTGTTTCTGCCCGTAATGCCCCTGTCATTTTTGTTCGCTGTAGCCCATCGTCGGAAGCGCTGATGGAGACAGATGGCATTTCTTGTGGGCATAAGAAATCGAAGAAATGTTCGGCGTTCATGCGAGTGAATGCCGATTTTTTTATGCTTTTCTCTGGAAGAGCGTGCAAGTTTTCGTCCTTTCCCTTGTTTTATGGGTAAACAAAATAAGAAAGGAAAGAGCATTATGAAACATTCTGTTATTCTTGTGGGGTTGATGATGTCGGCCTTGGTGATTGGTGGTTGCCGCAGCGACGGCGATGTTGACAGTAAGGCGAACACGCCAATAATACTGACTGCCGAGGAACAGACGGTGGCCGAGCGTAGCAACGACTTCGCTTATCGTCTGTTGCAGACGGTGTGCAAACAGTCGGAAACTGACGAAAACATTGTGTTTTCACCACTTAGCGCCTCTTGTGCCATCGGGATGCTTGCAAGCGGAACCGTCGGTGCCACACAACAAGAACTTCTCGACTGCCTCGACTTATCGGGCACCGATGAGGGCGTGAACGACTATTTCATGAAACTCACTGACGGGTTGCCCAGCGTGGATGCCGAGACAACCGTTAGACTCTCCAACCTTGTTTGGCTCAACGAGCAGTATTCGGCAAAAACGTCGTTCGTTGACGGTCTGCGCACCAACTTCAATGCCGACGTGATGCGGACCTCGACGGGCAACGCTGCCAACAGAGTGAACGAGTGGTGCTTGCGCAAGACCGACGGACTGATTGACGGAATATTAAACGAGGTCGGTGACGATGCCTCGATGATGCTCTTCTCGGCCATCTATTTCAAGGCGCGCTGGGAGACGGAGTTCGCCAAGAGCCGCACGAAGAAGGAAGAGTTTACGAGCGCCGACGGCACCGTAGGGATGGTTGACATGATGAATGCTTCGAGACCCGGAATCTATGCCCACGAGTTTGGCTTGGCCGTGGCCGATTTCTCTTACTGGAACTACGCCTTCTCGATGCAAGTGATATTGCCCGACGAGGGAGTCTCGATAGACAGTGCTTGCAACGCGCTGCGAACGCATTACTCCGAGCTGCTTGCCTTGCGCAATGTTTACAGGCTAAACATCAAATTCCCGAAGTTCTCCGTAACGTCGAGCAGCCAACTGACGGAGCCGTTGCAGGCTATGGGCGTGGAGCGATGCTTTGGGCAAAATGCCGACTTCACCAATATTTCCGACTCGCGTCTCTCTCTGAACAGGATATTGCAGAAGTGCACCCTCTCTGTTGACGAGGAGGGTACCGAGGCCGCCGCCGTTACAATGGAGGACATGGTATCAACGCCATTAACAGAGTTCGAGGCCGACTTCTTCGTCAATCGCCCATTCCTTTTCCTTATTGTCGAAAATCGCACGGGCACAGTGCTCTTTGCAGGCAAGATTGCGTCGCTCTGATGGGGTAGGGCTGCGTGCGCCGTTGTTAAACGTTAATGAGAAGCCACGTCAGATAGGCGGCGAAGGCTACCACGAGCAGTGCGCCTTCCCAACGCTCTATGGCGTACTTAGTGCGCGAGAAAAGCCAGAGCAGAAGCATGCTCAACAGCATGACACCGAGGTCTATCATCGTGATGCCCTCCATCTGCATCGGGCAGATGAGGCCAGTGAGACCGAGAATCATCAGAATGTTGAACACGTTGCTGCCAAGCACGTTGCCAATGGCTATGCCACTGTTACCCTTGCGCGCTGCCACTACGCTGGTGGCAAGTTCGGGCAGCGATGTGCCTCCGGCCACGATGGTAAGACCAATGACGGCTTCGCTCACGCCGAGAGCTGTGGCCACTGTGGTAGCTCCGCTGACGAACATCTTACTGCCGACTACCAGTCCGGCCAGCCCCACTACGATTAGTCCGAGCGACTTCCAAACTGACGACTGCTCCTCGGTGGCGGCTTCTGCCTCCTCTGCCGGTTGCTCCTTGCTGCTTCGGAGCGTGAACCACATAAAGATGATGAATCCTACCATCAGTATTGCTGCGTCGATGCGCGAGATGTTCTTGTCGAGACAAAGTACGATGAGCAATACCGATGCCGCTATTCCGAAGGGAATGTCCTTGCGGACGGTAGATTTCAGTATCGCCATCGGACATACCATCGCCGACACTCCGACGATGAGCAGGGCGTTGAAAATGTTGCTTCCTACCACGTTGCCCACGGCGAGGTCGGGCGTGTGGTTGATGGCCGACATCAGGGAAACGAAGAACTCCGGCATCGACGTTCCAGCGGCCACAATGGTGAGGCCAATCACTATTTCGGGCATTCCCATGCGTCGGGCCAGCGTTGTGGCACCGCCCGTCAGCCAGTCGGCTCCCTTAATCACTATCACTATTCCTACTACAATCTGCAGGATTACGATTACTGCTTGCATACTGTTTGTTCTATTATTTGTGGGAAATATTGTTGTTCCAACAGGTGTACGTGTTCGGCTATGTCGTCTGCCGTGTCGTCGGGACTGACGGAGGTTCGCGCTTGGAATATTATTTCTCCGCCGTCGCATTGGCGGTCAACATAGTGGATTGTTATGCCCGTCTCTGTGTCGCCCGCCGCTTTCACTGCCTCGTGAACGTGGTGTCCCCACATTCCGCGCCCGCCATATTTGGGCAGCAGCGACGGGTGAATGTTCACTATGCGGTGGTCGTAGGCATCTATCAGGAAGTCGGGCACCATGAGCAGAAAGCCAGCCAAGACAATAAAACTGACGCCGCGCTCTCTTAGCAGTGGCATCAGTCTGTCGCTATTGTTTAGCTCTTGTTTGCCCATCACCACGGTGGGCACTCCCAGTCGCTTGGCTCGCTCTATGGCGTAAGCATCGGACCTACTGCTCACCACGAGCACCACGTCTGCCGTGTCGCGGTGGTCGAAATAGCGAATTATGTTCTCGCAGTTTGTTCCGTTTCCCGAAACGAATATGGCAATCTTTGCGCTCATTCCTGTTAGTAGGCGAAGGAGTATTTCACTACTGTTCCGTTGTTGCTCACGGTCAGCGTGTTGATGCTCTTGTCGCTGTTCAGTTCGGTCTTTATGCTGATGCTCTTGTTGCCGTAGGCAGCCTCGGTGATGATGTTGCTGAAGCGTGCCAGACGGAAAAATCCGAGCAGGGCGTAGGGGTTGCACTGTTCGATGCCGAAGATTAGTTGGTTGGCATCTATGCTGGTGGCGCGGTTGTCGTTGCTGCCGAACGTGAGCCTATAGTTTGTCGATTGCGTCTTTCCGTTTGGCAAGCGATGGTCGAAGATGATGCTGTCGGCCTCTATTAGGTTGTCAACGCCAAAGGTGTGCTTCTTGTTTACGAAGACTTGCTGACGATTATACACTGGGCCACACTCGTCGAAGAAGGCGAAGGCCGTCTCGAAGTCCACGGTGAGATAGCTGTCTTGATAGCTGTATCCCTGATATGCTGCTTGCGCCGTGGCTGTGGAGTTGAACGTCTCTCCCTTTACGGTCTTCGTTAGCGAGGCGCTTTCTGTCGAGGTCAGCCCGCTGAAAAGGTATGGCAGATAGGTGCTGATGTTGACACCCGTCTTCGGCGATGCCATATAGTATCCTTCGGCTGTCATCGGCAGCATGGTGTAGGTAGTGTCGCCGTAGGCGAATGTGTATGCGTTGGTGGTTGCCACTGCGCGGTCGTAGCTCGACGACGACGGACGGTCGTAGGTGAAGGCGATGTCGCGCGTGAACTCATCTTTTTTCATCGAGATGCTCGTCGGGCGGTCGGTGTCGTCGTAGCTGATTGCTATGGTGGAGCCGTCGTCGCCCGTAATCTTCTTCACGAGCGGAGCAGAGCCGAGCGAACCGTCGATGCGCGTGGCAGTCTGGCAGAAGGCAAACTCTGCGTATGCTTCGTTGGGCTTCGTCTGGTCTTTCAGTCGGAAGTAAGCCTCGCGCGAAGCACCGGTGTTGTTCTTTTCAAACGTAACGTTGAGCGTCCAGTAGGCTGGCCCCTTGCCGCTCGTGGTATTGCCGTCGCCTATCGTTACCCAGCTCGCGTCGGTGGAGCGTGCCGAGAGCGTCCAGTTGTTGTATGCCAAGAAGCTCAGCGTGTCGGTGGTCTGGTTGGCGTAGTGGTAGCTCTCGTTGTAGCCCAACACCTCGTCGTAAGGCTGATAAACCTCAAACCCATACTGTTCGTTTTCCGCGTCGCCAATGCAGGCTACGAGGGTGGTTGCCACTACCGACGTGAGCAAAAGATACTTCAATGTCTTCATATACCTTTTTATTGTTTAATGAGAAGTGTCGAGCCACGAGCGTGGTCGAGGCCAAACACCGCTATTCCGTGATAAACTCAATAGTCCTCGAAGAAAGCGTCGAGCGAGCGGCGCTCTTTCTTTGTCGGGCGACCAGTGCCACGCTGTCGGTCAACGAATCCACTGATACGCGTCATCTCAAGCAGTTCGTATTGGTCGGCAGCCGTTACGTTCTCGTATATTTCCGGAATCAGTTTAGCCCCGACGCGCTGTTCTATCGGCTTCAGTATCTTGAACGAGTAGGTTATTGGCGACTTCTTCACGTTGATGGTCTCGCCAGCCTTCACCATTCTCGAAGGCTTCACGTTAGAGCCGTCGATGGTTACTCGCCCGTTCTTGCAGGCATCGGCGGCGATGGTTCGCGTCTTGAAGATGCGTGCCGCCCACAGCCATTTGTCTATTCTTGCTTCTTCCACGGTGCTCTGTTGAGATTTCTTCTTACCTTATATAATATATAACGCCGCCCGAATTGAAATCTTGTATCATCTACGAAGATTTAACCTCTTTTATTCTTTTCTTGAAATTCCAGTCTCTCAAAACCTAAAAAACTAAAGAACTAAGAACTTAAAACCTCAAGAACTCACTTCTTGTTATACTGGTTCATCGTCAGGTTGATGCCAGCGAGCACGAACGACTTGATGATGTCGCAGGCTGTCTCTATGCGTGGCGCCAGCGTCTGCATCTCCTCGTCGTTGTATCGTCCGAGCACCCACTGTATCTGCATTCCGCGCTCGAAGTCGTTGCCAATGCCGACGCGCAGTCGAGCATATTGCTGAGTTCCCAGTATCTGCTCTATGTGTCCCAGCCCGTTGTGCCCGCCGCCAGAGCCAGAAGGCTTGAGCCGAAGCGTGCCGAGCGGCAGTGAAAGGTCGTCAACGACGATGAGAAGTCGTTCAATCTCGATGTTCTCTTTGTTCATCCAGTAGCGCACGGCGTTTCCGCTGAGGTTCATGTATGTCGTAGGCTTCAGCAGTGTCAGGTGTCTGCCCTTAACTGTTGTCTGCGCAACATAGCCGTAGCGACGGTCTTCAAAAACAGTATTGGACGCCTTCGCAAAGGCATCCAATACCATATATCCGGTGTTGTGTCGGGTCATGGCGTACTCGTCGCCAGGGTTTCCCAGCCCAACAATCAAGGATTTGTCCATAAGTCGTTATTCGGCGGCAGCCTCTTCCTCGCCCTCATCGGCAGTGGCAGCGGCAGCCGACTTGCGGGTTGCCTTCACGGTGCAGACTACGACCTCTGGGTTGGTGGCTATCTCAAGTCCGTCGAAGCTCAGTTGTCCCACCTTGATGCTCTTGCCGAGTCCGAGCGACGTTACGTCGATGTCCAGATGTTCGGGTATCACTTGGTAGGGAGCCGTAACGTTGATCTTGCGGATGTTCAGGTTCATGCGTCCACCGTCGCGCACGCCTTGTGCCAGTCCGTTCAGCTTGACGGGTATGCCGATGGTGATAGGCTTCTGGTCGTTCACCTCGTAGAAGTCAACGTGCAGCAGGCGGTCGGTTACGGGGTGGAACTGCAGCTCCTTGAGCACTGCGGTGTGAGCCTCGCCGTCGATCATCAGCTTGATGACGTAGATGTGCGGCGTGAACACCACCTTGCGCAGCTCCTTCTCTGCCGATGCGAACGAGAGAGCCACGGGCAGCCCGTTCTCTCCGCGTGCCTCGCCATAGAGGTTGCACGGAACCATCTCTTCCTTTCTCAACTCGCGGGTGGCCTTCTTGCCGGTCTCGCTTCTCTTCTTTCCAATTACTTCGATCTCTTTCATTGTTCTTTTCTTTGAAGTTGTGTTACTCTAAATTAAGTTGATTCTCTATGCTTAATTCGCCATCACACTTGGGCGTGTGCCCGAAAAAGCGGTGCAAAGGTAATGCTTTTTTCCCGAACCTACAAGCAGAATGATAAAAAAACTCAATATTTCCACCATTTTCTTGCACGATAAGGGAAATTTGCCTACCTTTGCAACACTTATAAGCACCAATAATGGTTAATCGAGAGAGATTATGATCAACAGAGAGATAATAAGGATAAAGATAGTTCAGTTAACCTACGCATACTATCAAAACGGAAGCAAAAACATTGATGCCGCCGAGAAAGAGCTGTTTGTCAGCCTCTCAAAGGCATACGACCTCTACAACTATATGCTCGCGCTAATGGTGGCAGTGGTGAAAGAGGCACGCCGAAGACTCGACATAGAGGAGGCACGCGCAAAGCGAGAAGGCACCGAGATGCCATCGCGCAAGTTCGTGCAAAACCGATTCGCGCTGCAACTCGAAGAGAACAAGATGCTCTGCGAATTCTTGGAAGACCAGACATACAACTGGGAGGATGAGCGAGACTTCGTAGGCAAACTCTACCAGCAAATCACTGACTCTCCCGCTTATGCCGAATACATGGCAGACGAGACCGACGACTACGCCACCGACCGTGAGCTTTGGCGCAAGATTTACAGAACACAGATACAAGAGAACGAAGACCTCGACAATATACTCGAAGAGAAGAACATCTACTGGAACGACGACAAGGAAATAGTGGACACCTTCGTACTGAAGACCATAAAACGCTTCGACGAGAAGTCGGGAAAGCGGCAGGAACTGCTGCCCGAATACGCCTCCGAGGAGGAGCGCGACTTCGCACGAAAGCTGTTCCGTGCATCGATTCTCAACGCGGAAGAGTATCAACGCTATATGACCGAGGCGGCTCGAAACTGGGACTTCTCACGAATGGCCTACATGGACGTCGTGCTCATGCAGATTGCCATCGCCGAGATGCTTACGTTCCCAAACATTCCCATCAGCGTAACCATAAACGAATTCGTAGAACTGGCAAAGTACTACAGCACCCCGCGCAGTGCTGGCTACATCAACGGAATGCTCGACGCAATAGCACGCCACCTGATAAACACAGGCCGACTGCTGAAGCGGATAGACGACCGAAAGAGCCAAGAAAGCCCCGCCGACGAGCCAGCCACCGAGGAATGACCCCCACGCCATCACCCTCGCCACCCCCAAAAATCCAAATAAAAGTATAACGTTTAAAGCATAACACCATGACAAGTCTATTCTTGGCAGCACAGGCTGCGCAGAACGGAAGCATGATCAGCTTCCTCATCATGATGATTGCAATATTCGCAATCATGTATTTCTTCATGATTCGTCCGCAGCAGAAGCGGCAGAAAGAAGTGCAAAACTTTCAGAACTCACTCGCAGAGGGCACCGAAGTGGTAACGAGCGGCGGCATCTACGGCACAGTGAAAAAGGTGGACCTCGCCAACGCCACCATCGAGCTTGAGATTGCCAAGGGCATCACCATCAAGGTGGACAAAGGCTCCGTCTTCAAAAGCATACAGGCCGGACAGCCTAAATAGCACCCGATGACCCTAAGCGAAGCCTGCCAAGCAACAAGGCGCTTCCTCGCGAGATTCCTCAACAAGGAGACTCTCATCTTCCTCTTCTTTCTGTTCATATCGGCCATCTTCTGGCTGATACTAACACTCAACGAGCAGACAGAGCAGGAAGTAAGGGTGCCAATCCGCATCGTCGGAGTGCCTAAGGACGTGGTGCTCACATCAGACGAGGTGGACACCATACGCGCAACCGTGCGCGACCGCGGCCTTCTCGTCGCAGCGTTCTACTACGGGCAGCCAAAGACCGTAAGCATACGCTTCGACAGCTACGATAAAAGTAACGGACGCGGAGTGGTGTCGGCAGCCGACTTGAAGAAGCTCTTGGCACAGGCATTCCCGTCGTCAACGGCCATCACCGCGGTGAAACCCGACCACTACACCTATTATTATAATTACGGACTAAGCCGAAAGCTGCCCGTAAGATGGGTGGGAATGGCAATACCGGAGTCTATGTATTTCCTCGCACGAACGCAGATAGAGCCCGACAGCGTGGTCGTCTATGCCCCGAAGGAGAAGCTCGACAGCCTCACACACATTAGCACCGTAGCCATAAACAGGACGGAGTTTCGCGACACCCTACGCGTCAACGCCCGACTCGACAAGCAGGCGGGAGTGAAGTGCGTGCCCGCCGAAGTGACGCTCACCTTCTATACCGACGTGCTAACAGAGGAGACCGTAGAGAACGTCCCCGTGATAGGAGTGAATCTCCCCGAAGGAAAAGTGCTGCGCACGTTCCCAGGGCGAGTGTCTATCAGCATCGTGGGAGGAGTGAGCCTCGTAAGGACACTGAAGCCAGAAGACTTCATCGTAACGGCAGACTATCGCGACATAGAGCAACACCCGACGGACAAATGCCAGCTGACTCTCAAGTCGGCTCCGCAAGGCCTCAGCAAGGCGAGACTGCAGACACAATCGGTTGACTATCTCATCGAGGATGAAAAACCATAAGACTGGCATCACCGGAGGCATTGGCAGCGGTAAGAGCTACGTATGCCGAGCGATAGAGCGAATGCTTGGCATCGAGGTGTACGACTGCGACCGAGAGGCAAAGCGACTCATTCGCACCTCGGCGGAGATACGCAATCGTCTCACTGCGCTCATCGGCCCCGACGCATACCGTTCCGACGGCACGCTCGACAAGGCAGCCGTCAGTCGCTTTCTGCTCGCCTCGCCATCAAACCAAGAGGCCATCAACGCCATAGTCCACCCAGCCGTCATCAGCGACTTCGAGCAGTCGGGACGGCAGTGGATAGAGAGCGCCCTGCTCTTTCAGTGCGGACTGGAGCAGCGTGTTGGCCGAGTGGTGGCAGTGGTGGCACCCGAAGAACTGCGCATAGAGCGAATAATGCAGCGCGACGGCATCACACGCGACAAGGCACTGCAATGGATACGTTGTCAGCTACCCCAAGACGAAGTGGCACGGCGCGCAGACATAGTGATAGTGAACGACGGCAACGGCGACCTCGAAGCCCAGATAAGGGAAAAGCTGAACATCGACGCCACAATCACCTTAAAAAAAGAATCCCCCTATAATACCAATACCCCCTAAGCTACCTACACAGGCAGCTCAACAATAGAAAACATTAACCACAACAGAAAAAACAGAAAATGTTACAGACCATTCTATCAATTTCCGGCAAGCCCGGACTCTACAAACTCGTATCAAGAGGAAAAGGAAGCCTCATCGTGGAGGCACTCGACGAAACCCACCGCCGCCAACCGGCATTCGCGTCCGACCGCGTAACGTCGCTCGCAGACATCGCCATGTACACCGATGCCGACGACGTGCCACTGCGCGACGTGCTGACCAACCTCGGCAAGATAGAGCAGAGCAAGCGTTGCTCCCTCGACTACAAAAAGGCGAAGACAGCCGAGCTGCAGGAGTATTTCGCCAAGGTGCTCCCCCAGTTCGACCGCGACCGAGTACACGCAAGCGACATCAAGAAGCTCATACAGTGGTATAACATCCTCATCGACGCCGGCATCACAGACTTCCAGGAAGCACTGAAGCCCACCGAAGGCGACAACGTTGACGACCGCACCGAAGCCGAGGAGTAACCGCCTTAACCACCGATTACGATTGTTTTAACCACTGATTAGGCTTCTATTAACGGCCAATCGTGGTCATATTAACCACAGATTTCACAGATTATCACGGATAGGGACGCCCGTCCTGCCACGTGATAATCTGTTTTTTTGTGCCTTATCACGGTGGAAGTCTCCAGTTGTTTCCATAACAGTGTCCGACAGTTTCCATAACGATGTCCGACAGTTTCCATAACGTTATCCAAACGCAGAGGTGGAAACTGTGTCATGGTTTAGCCTAAAGCAGAACGTGATTTAAGCTAAACCAGACTCTGATTCAGCCTAAACCACAAATTTCCATCGCCACGCCCACCTATATCCACCACAGATTTCACGGATTATCGTCGAGGGGGGAGGGCGGCTCTGCGGCGATGGTCTGTTTTTGTTTTCGGCACGGAAAGCCTACGCCGCCTAAGAGCCCTATATTGCCTATTGGCTCAAAAGAGCCAAATGGTCGCCCCAAGAGGAAATCCTCTCTGTGATAATCTGTGAAATCTGTGGTTAATAAAACAGAAATCAGTGGTTAATAAAACGGAAATCTGTGGTTAATAAACCGAAATGGGCGGTCGGCGCGGCTATGTGGCGGTGGCGGCGACGAGCTGCTGGTGCAGTCGGAAGAGTGCGGCCACACACTGGCTCTCGGTGGTCTTTCCGGGGGTGAAGCCGTAGGCTCGCATCACTGCTCTGTCGTTGTCTTGGTGGGCGCGTCGCAGCTCTGGGGGCATGAGCACCTCGTCGTATAGCTCTGCGAGTGATGAGTCGGGGTAGATGCTTCGTGCGTCGAGTATGGCGCGTGCGGTTTGCTCTATGGCAAGTCGCTGCTCACTGGTAGGGGAGGGCCACGGAAAATTGTTGTAAACAATGTCTTTCGAGTACCGATAGTCGCTTTTCAGTCGCCCGCAGACAACGCGCATCCATGCCATGTGCACGTTCGACGTCAGTACTCCGAAATGATAAAGTGTGGCGTTGGGAATGATTAGCACGAGATTGCTTGCAATTACCGACCCGTCCATAAACCCAAGAGGAATATAGCGCCTCCTTTCAGATGAAACGCTCGGAATGATGATGAACGAGGATGGGTTGTTTGTCTCACGGAACAAATGGGGTTTGTCTGCGAGTTTTCTTCTTCCTGCGTCTGGCGAGTTTAGGCGGTCTTCTCTGCAACGGCGAATACGCTCCATAACCATCGGCATGCTTTTCAGCTCTGCTGGGCTGGCGTTGACAAGCCAAAGGCAATATCGCTTTTCGCCATTGATAAATTCTTGCGACCCTAACAGTCCTTTTATATAATTAAGGGCTTTAGGCTCTTTCTTCACGAACTCGTCGTAATCTTTCGCCTCAATTATCAGGTTTCCACCGTCGGCAGGGCGGTTTCCTGTGCTCATTGTGGGAACGTCGCACAGTGGATTTTTTCGGCTTTCAACGAAGATGTTGTCAGTTTCTATCAGATATGGGTTTATGTTTTCCGCCTCAAAATAATTTTCATTGTCGTTGTAAATCCTTGCTTTCCCGCTTCTTGGTCTGACTGAGAATCCTATTATGACGCAATGCACGTGGGCTTTGAGCGTGGCTTCGCTGTCCCATCTGAATGTTCGGTAGGCAAAGTCTATGTGGACGCCAAAGCGGTCGTAAAGCGGTTTCCATACGGAAGTTGTCTGCTCGCCTTGCGTTATTGAGTTCGTGGAAACGAAGGCGGCGCGTATAGGATTGGGCGTGGAGTGCATCAGCTCTGCTGCCTTGAAATACCAACCAGCCACGAAGTCGATTTTTCCTGCGGTCTTGTAGGGCTTTCCGTCTGGGGCTTTATATATGGAAAGAATATCGTTCTTCTGTTCTTTGCTTTGGAAAGAGTAGCCCACGAACGGTGGGTTTCCTATGATATAAGATAGGTTGTGCTTTGGCGCTACTTCGGCCCAGTCGGTTTGCAGTGCGTTTGCCTCGGTGATGTTAGCGTAGGTTTTCAGTGGAAGGAAGTCGAGGTCGCGGCCTACGATGTCTTCTGTCTCTTTCATCATCTGGCTTTCGGCAATCCATAGTGCGGTCTTGGCCACGGTTGCGGCAAAGTCGTTTATCTCGATGCCATAGAACTGGGCTATGCTGACTTTTATGGGCGAGAAGTCTCCTCCGAGCGATCGCTGTCGGTCGTCTCCTCGGAGCAGCTTTATTGCTCTGTTCTCCAGTCGTCGGAGCGATAGGAATGTCTCGGTGAGGAAGTTGCCGCTGCCGCATGCTGGGTCGAGGAATGTCAGCTTTGCGAGTTGCTCTTGGTAGTCGGCGAGTCGCTGGTTTCGCTGTCGAGGCACGGCGATGGCCGCTATTTGGTCGAGCTCTTGCGTGAGGCTGTCGAGGAAGAGCGGGTCGATTACTTTGTGGATGTTCTCGATGCTTGTGTAGTGCATTCCTCCGCTTCTACGGGTTTCGGGGTTTAGTGTGCTCTCGAAGACAGCTCCGAAGATGGTGGGTGATATTCCGCTCCAGTCGAAGTCGGCAGAACATTCGTTGGCTATCATTCGCTGTATCTCTGGCGTCAGTCGGGGTATCTCTATGTGCTCGTCGGCGAAGAGTCCGCCGTTGACGTAGGGGAATGCCAGCAGTTCGGGTCGCTCGTAAGGGTCGCGCTTGTCTGTTGGCGTGTTGAGCGTTCGGAAGAGCGATATTAGTGCGGCGCGCAGGTTGTCGGGGTCGTAGGAGGTGACGAAGTCGTGGAATGCGTTGTGGCTTGGGAAGAGTTCGGCGTCTTCGGCGTAGAGGCAGAAGACGAGTCTGACGCATAGAGCGTTGAGGCTTCGCAGTGTTTCGGGCGATGTGGGGTCGATGTATTGCTGCAGCAGCGCGGTGTAGAGGCGGTCCACCAGTTCTCCGGCTTTCAGTGAGAGCTCCATCTCTTGCTTCAGTGCGGCGTCTTGTGTCTTTACGAGGAACTGCAGTCGGTAGAGCTCGCGCTCAAGGTTGCGGAGTAGCACGGAGGTGGGCTCTCCGTTTGGTCGCTCCATGTCGTAGATGAGAAACTCGGCGAAGTTGCAGGCCACTATCCATCGTGGGTGCTTCGAGCGCGGCATGCTGACGACGTAGCGCTGGGCTTGCTGGAATGGCGTGAGCACGGAGCCGTCGCTCTGTCGGATGCCTTTTCTGAGGTCTTTGCCGAGCGACTTTTGCTCTATCATTACTTGCGTGGCAGGTATGTATGCGTCGATGAAGGCGGTGTGGTCGGGGCTTTGCACTTGGTCTTCAAACTCTATGAATTCGTAAGGGTTATCCACTCCGAGCAGTCCGAGCAGTTCGAGCCAGAACTTCTGGCTTTCTCCTTTCTCGTAGCCACGGTTGGTCCATTGCTCTACGAAGGTGCGTATGCGGTTGCGTTGCTGTTGTTGGGACATTTTCTTTGGGGAGTTATTTGTTGGGAGTTATCTGGAGTTATTTGGAGTTAACGGGAGTTAGCGGGAGGGAGTTATCTGGAGTTATTTGGAGTTAGCGGGAGTTATTGGGAGGGAGTTATCTGGAGTTATTTGGAGTTAACGGGAGTTAGCGGGAGGGGTAGGGGTGATAGGTATTTTAGGGGAGGGTAGGTGTGATAGGGAGCTATTGGGAGTTATTGGGAGTTAGCGGGAGTTATTGGGAGGGGATGGTGGTCATTGTCTCTTTTTTCTTTCATTATTGGGTTTTATCATCGCAAAGTTAGCAATAAATGACGATACTGGCAAGAGTTTATTGTTTTTTTTCGTTAAAAGGGGGAAAATGGTGGGCGTGGGGAGGCTTCGCGGTGATTATTATTTCTTAAAATGGAAGTTTTCGTTGATTTTATTTGTTTGTTAGGTGGAAAAGGGCTAATTTTGCAGCTGATAACTATTCAAGATAATGAAAAGAAGCCTCATTCTTTCACTTTTGTTGCTGCTTGTCGCCGTAAGGGGCGGGGCAGTGCTCAACGAGCGCGACCTCGCGCAGTCGCTCTCCGTGCTTCATGCCGAGCTGAAGGCAAGCTACTTGAAGCAGAAGGAGATGATGAAGCACTACCGACAGCAGACGCAGGCGCAGCATCAACAGATGCTGGAAACGATGAAGAAGAGCAACCAGATTGCGCTGATGCTCTACTCGCAGAAGAGCGACTACGTGTTCGACATGACATACGCCTGCCACGAGGCGACGCAACTCTACAAGAAGGCGCACGAGCGACAAGTGCCCTACACGAAGATGCGCGAGCGGCTGAAGAGCGAGGTGGCACGCTACGACGCTCTGATTCTCTCGCTGCAACAGCTTCCACCGCCCCTCGTGAAGCCTACGGGAAAACGACTGGTGGTGAGGCCTGCCACGGGGGATTCGCTGACAATCGACACGCTCGACGGCATGGGCCCAGGGCCGCGGCCAGAGTTGGCTGTCGACTCGGCGAAGAAAGACCGTCAGCCTCCGTTCGAGCTCGACTCGGTGGGGCAGTATGATCGCGAGCAATGTCTGCTGTATGCCAAGGCGCTTCGCAACAACATGGTAGAGCTGAGCAACAGTATATTGAAGGACTCTGCGAACTATGAGAATATGTCGTCGCAGCTCGACACTCTCTACAACTATGCACAAGCGCGCTACCATGACATCCAGCAGAACATATTCCGCGATACGGGAACCAATTACTTCAAAGTGATCACGCGCTTTGTGTCGCAGTTCGATCGCGCCAAGGAAGACTTCATGTCGAAGTATAGTACGGGAGGCGTGTTTCGCTCGACTCATAGTGATTGGCGCGGCCCTACGATCTTGGGCTACGTATTCTTCGTTGTCTTTTATCTGCTACTGGCTGTGTTGTTGAGCAACCTTGTTGTCAGGGTCGTGATAAAGCGGATGAAGTTTGCCAAGACGGAGGCGTGGCGTAAGATTAAGCCTTACTTGATATTGACGGCGGGACTGCTGATCTTTGCCATCAGCGTGATGCTCGCTACGCGCGTGTTTAGCCAGAACTTCTACAAGATGGCGAGCTCGCTGCTCGTGGAGTATGCTTGGCTGCTCGCAGTGCTGTCGCTCTCGCTGCTCATCAGGCTGAAGCCCGACGAGGTGGGGCATGGCTTCCGCATATATATGCCGATAGCTATCATGGGACTCATCATCATTGTGTTCCGCATCGTCTTTATTCCGAACAACATAGTGATGCTGTTCTTCCCGCCCGTGGTGCTTGGCTTCACCTTCTGGCAGTGGCGCTCGATAAGTAAACACCACAAGCACGTGCCTCGCGCCGACTATTACTATGCCCAGATATCGCTGGTGGTGATGGCCATTAGCACCGTCTTGGCGTGGTATGGCCGTGCTCTGCTTTCGGTGGAAGTATTCATTTGGTGGCTCTTCCAGCTGACGTTCATACAGACCATCACCTGTGTGTTCCGCCTGATAGACCTCTACGAGAAGCGTTTCTTGGAGAAGCGCATGGAGGCTTTCCGCCAGAGTCACACCAACATATCGACGTCGGCAAAGAAGGGCGAGATGATAACGGTGACGTGGCTCTACGACTTTGTGCGCATGGCACTGGTGCCGATAGCCGGAGTCTATTCGGTGCTGCTGTCTATCTACATGGCTGCCGACGTGTTCGATATGTCGGACACGTGCATGCAAATCTTCCTGACGCCGTTCCTCAACATCGAGGGAGTCATCCGACTGTCGCTGTTCAGCATCGTGGTGGTCTCGGCGCTCTATTTCCTCTTCCGCTATATCAACTACGCGATAAAGGCATTCTATCGGCATTTCCGCCTCTCGGCCTATATGAGGAAGAACGACCAGAGCCACGTAAGAGAGAACGAAGTCAACCTTACGCTCGGTTATAACTTGACGTCGATACTGGTGTGGGGTGCCTATTTCGTCATCTGTCTTATACTGCTTAAAATACCGTCGTCGGGCATAAGCATCGTTACAGCCGGACTTGCCACCGGTATTGGTTTCGCCATGAAAGACTTGCTGAACAACCTGTTCTACGGCATCTCGCTGATGAGCGGACGACTGCGCAAGGGCGACTGGATAGAGTGCGACGGAGTGACGGGGCGCGTGGATAACATCGGATATCAGACGACGGAGGTGATAACGACCGACGATTGTGTGATGTCGTTCCTTAACAGTACGTTGGTGTCGAAGAACTTCAAGAACCTTACGCGTAACCACTCTTATGAGTTCGCAAAGTTTGAGGTTGGCATCACCTACGGTGAGGATGTGGAGAAGGTACGCAAGGTGCTCAAGGAAGACCTTTGGAAAATTCAAGACTACGACGAGTATGGTCGTCCGTTCATGGACCCGGAGCATGGCATCACTGTGCGCCTGGAGAGTTTTGGCGACTCCTCTGTGAACATCATCGTGGCGGTGTGGGTGCTCGTGGCCAAGCGCATCGTCTTCATGGGCAAGCTAAAGGAGGCTACCTACAACTCGCTGAATGCTCACGGCATCGAGATACCTTTCCCGCAACAAGACGTATATGTGAAGACTCTTCCTTCCTAAGGACGTATTGTTTTCGAGGTAAGAACGAATTGTTTTCGATATAAGGACATTTCGTTTTAGACGTAAGAACGTGTTTGTTCGACATTAGGACAAAAGAGACATAAAAAGGGCTGCGCCACTTTTCCATCCGATGGAGAGTGGCGCAGCCTTTAGCTTGCTATGTGCTTATTTCTATGAAAAAATGTTCTTATGTCAAAGGAAGTCTGTTCCTTCTGTCGTAAGCGATGGGGATATTCAGGGTGCGAGCGAGATTTTCAGTCCTACGTCGGAGATGCCAGGGAGTATCTCGCGCTTCATGTTGTGGCGTATTGATATGTGGAGCGAGTCGCCCTCGTTCAGTTTTATCGTCCTTAGCGGAAAGGTTTTCTGGTATAGACTCACGCCGTCGCCTTCGGGGATGCCCTGCTTGGAAACGAGCGAATAGAAGACGGTGTCGATGCGGTGCATGGCCGACGGATAGGCCGTCTGCTCGATTACGAGGCATAGTCGCTGGAAGGGGAAGTCCTCGTTGGTGCGCAAGCCTATCTCCTCGCGATAACGGCCCGACTGTCGTAGTGGCGGGATGTCATAGAAGAGCGTGTCGTTCTTTTCCCAACCAGCAAGCGGTGTGTGCTCGTAGTGGTCGAACACCACAGGCGTGTCGCAGGCGGCCAACGCTATCGTGGTGGCGACAAGCGTCAGTCGGCGTAACAGAGGGGAGTGGGGCAGGAGAGTGCTGACGAGGCTCATTGCTGGTTTTTCTGCGGGGCGTTCTGACGCTGATTTCTGTCGCTGCGCTCTTTCTTTCGCGGTCGTTGTTGTGGTGCTTGTTGCTGCCCTTGTGCCTGAGCCTGCGGTTGTGCGGGGCGCTTCTTTTTCTTCTTTTTCTTTGCTTTGTCGAAGCGCGCAATGTTTTCGCCTGCAAGCAGGTCGATGGGCTGTTTCTCTTTCGATGTGTTTTCTTCGGAGAGAGTGAGCGGCTTTTCCCCGCGTCGGTTCATCTCGATAATCTCAAGGGCACGCTTGGCTGTTATGGTCTCAAGGTTTGCCGCTATGCGTTTGTCGGTGGAATAACTTACGAGACCAGCCAGTATGTCGCTCTTGAAAAGGAAGTAGTCAGCGTCTTGCGTCTGGAGGACTACCTCCTTGCTTGGCAGTCGTTTCGACGCTTCCATGTATTGGTCAACCTCGTAGTTGAGGCAACATTTCAGCTTGGCGCACATTCCCGCCAGCTTTTGCGGGTTGAGCGAAATGTCTTGGAAGCGGGCAGCGTTGGTGCTAACGCTGGAGAAGTTCTTCATCCACGTGGCACAGCAAAGCTCGCGGCCACACGGTCCGGTGCCGCCTATTCGTCCGGCCTCTTGGCGGGCGCCAATCTGTTTCATCTCGATGCGAACGTGGAATGTCTCTGCTAACACCTTGATAAGTTGGCGGAAGTCAACTCGTTCGTCGGCGATGTAATAGAATATAGCCTTATTGCAGTCGCCTTGATACTCCACGTCGCCTATTTTCATCTTCAGTCCGAGGTTCTTGGCTATTTCGCGACTCTCTATCATAGTGTCGTGCTCGCGGCTCTTTGCCTCCTCGTATTTCTGCATATCCACTTGGCGGGCGTGTCGGTAGATGCGTCGTATGTCGTCTGCCGACTTCAGGTTAGCCTTCTTTATTTGCAGGTTGACGAGTCGCCCTGTGAGCGTTACTACTCCGATGTCGTGACCAGGGTTTGCTTCCACAGCCACTATGTCGCCCTTCTTCAGCTCCAGGTGATTCACGTTGTGGAAGTAGCCCTTCCTCGTGTTTTTGAATTGCACTTCCACGAGGTCGGTCTCCTCCTGATTGCCTGGCACGTCGGCGAGCCAGTCGTATGTGTTCAGTTGTCTGTCTTGTCTTCCAACGGACTGTCGGCAGAGTCCTCTGTCGCATCCGTTGGTTATCTCGAAGTCTGTCATATTCTCTTTGTCGCTATATATAAATAATGTGTCAATCGTGATTTGAAATTTCCTCCTCGATGGCCTGTCCTCGCTGTCGTCTGCGTTAAGGCTTTTCATTGCTTTAGCAGCACAGCCGTTTCGAGGGCCATGTCGAAGAACACTATCTTCGGGTTGGCGTTCTGCCCTATGTCGCGCATTGCATTGTTAGCCATTTGGCTGAAGCCTATCACGTTTCGTTCGTTGACGAATCGCGCGAATCGAGTTGCAAACTGCTCCTCGTCAGGCGTCATGTACACTATTTCGGGTTGCTGAAAGTTATAGGCGAAGTTCTCTCGCGTCATACGCAGTATGTAGCGCAAGAACCGTAGTTGGCGCTCTCTACCCCACGAGGCAACCTCTTCCGTCCACGCCGACAGTTCGCGCGTCTTGCTCTGGAAAGCCAATCGCATCAGCTGTTTATATTGTTCCAAGAACTGTTTGTTTTCGCCCTCAGCCTGAGTCTCGGCTATGGCTCTGTTCCAGTTTCCGCGTGCCGACCGTGCCAGTCGGTGAGCTAAGTCGGGGTCGATGCCTCGACGACTGACGAGTGCTTGCTCTATCTCCGAGTCTGCCAGTTGCTTCAAGTCGATGCGTTGCACTCGCGACTGTATGGTGCCGAGCACTTGCTCTGGTGATTCGCTGACGAAGATGAAGTGGGTCTGAAGTGGCGGCTCCTCGATTAGCTTTAGCATCTTGTTGGCACATGTGGCGTGCATACGCTCTGGCAACCAAATGATGCTCACCTTGCGCCCGCCTTGGCTCGACTTCAGGCTCAGCTTGCGAATGAGTTCGTCGCCCTCGCCGGCGGTGATGATGGCCTGTTGGTTCACGGCATCCATCGCCTCAAGCCACTCTTCGGGCGTAACGTATGCGTCGCGGCGAAGCATCTCGTGCCACTCTTTTATGTAGTCGTCGCTAATGGGCTTATGGTCTGTTCCCATCCATTTTGCCTTGATGGTCGGAAACGTGAAGTGCATGTCAGGGTGCTCGTAGCGCTGAGTCATGTGGCAAGCGTTGCACTCGCCGCAGCAGTCGTCGGTCGTCTCCTGCCTCTTGCAAAGCAGCCACGAGGCGAGTGCCAGCGCGAGGGGCAGCTTGCCGCAGCCTGCTGGTCCGCAGAACATCAATGCGTGCGGCAGTCGGTCGTCTCTGACCATTTGGCGGAGGCGAGCCTTTATTTCCTGCTGTCCTATTACGTCGTTGAACGTCATAACAATCTCTTCACTACCTCTTTCACCGATTCCACCGCCGACACGGTGTAGAAATGAATGTCGCGGATGCCATGAGCGTAGAGCTCGCGACACTGCTCCGTCGTCCATTCTATGCCCAGCTCGCGAGCCTCGTCGTCGGTCTTGCACTTGGTGGCCTCGCGTGCCAACGGTTCTGGTATGTCGCAATGAAAGGTCTTCGGAACCACTGTCAGTTGGCTTAGCTTTGCCATTGGCTTTATGCCGGGAATTATGGGGATGGTGATGCCCATCTCTCTTGCCCGCTCCACGAATGCGAAATATTTAGCGTTGTCGTAGAACAGTTGGGTGACGGCATACTTTGCGCCCAAGTCTTGCTTCGCCTTCAGCCACTGCATGTCCATCTCTATGTTGGGCGCTTCCTCGTGCTTCTCTGGGTAGCAAGCCACGCCGAAGTCGAAGGGCGTGCCAGGATGCTTTATGGGCGAGCCGTCGGCGAAGAACCCTTTGTTGAACTGATTCACCTGCTTGATAAGCTCTGTGGTGTGCGTGTAGCCGCCAGGCGTAGGCACAAACTGCTTGTCTTCGCGCGCCTTGTCGCCCCGAAGCAGCATAAGATTCTTTATCCCAAGAAACTGCAGGTCGAGCAACTCATACTCGATTTGCTCTACCGTCGTGCCGCTGCAAATCACGTGGGGCACCACTGCGATGCCGAAGCGCTGCTGAATGGCTGCCGCTATTGCCACCGTGCCAGGCCTACGCCTCACCCGTGTGCGTTCGAGCAGACCATTGGGCAACTCCTTATAGACGTACTCGCTGTGATGCGTCGTAATATTGATGAACAGCGGAGAAAAGTCGGCCAGGGCGCCTATCGTCCGAAACAGGCTCTCCGTGCCGTTGCCTTTCAGCGGCGGCAGCACCTCGAACGAGAAATTCTTCTTCTCTACGCCCCCTTGCAGCAGTTGGGCGACTTTCATTCCTTTATATATTTCGCGATGGTCTCAAGACAGAGGGCGCTGTTCACTGGTTTCGCCAGAAAGTCGTCGCATCCCGCCTCTTTTGCTGCCTCGCGGTCGCTGTCGAAGGCATTGGCCGTCAGCGCAACTATTGGCATGTCGGGCAGTTCCTTCTTAATGGCAGCGGTGGCCTCCAGTCCGTCCATCACGGGCATCTTCAGGTCCATCAGTATAAGTTTGATGTCTGGTTCCTTGGCTTTTTCCACTGCCTCTTGCCCATTGACGGCACGCACGCAGTCGTATTTCCCTCTAAGGATGTAGGTCATCAGCATATAGTTGCTGTCGTTGTCTTCTGCTATCAATACTTTCTTCATAAGTGTGTTCCTTTGTGTGAAATTTCTTGCAAAGATAACGAAAATCCGAGACATCGCAAAACAAAACCGAATAAAATAGCAGAATAATTTGGTTTTTCAATGGAAAAGGCGTAATTTTGCAACAAACATTAAAAAAGAGAAGAATAAAGAATGATTGAAAAACCTTCCGCCAAACAACCCAACGATGCGCCTGCGAAGAAAGTCAGCAGGACTCTCGAAGCTGCAAGAAAGCACAAGGGAGATGTCAAGGTGAATGATTTTTCTTTGTTTGAAAGATAGTAATTCAAATATAAAACCATTAAACCCAAAAACCGGAAACAGCAATGAGAAAGAGATTGACAATGGGAGCTCTCGCTATAGCCCTGGCTCTCAACGCCACCGCACAGGACGTGCAAATGACACTCAACACCAAGAAAATGGGAGCCCAAGTGCAACCTACGATGTACGGACTCTTCTTCGAGGACATCAACTACGCCGCCGACGGAGGACTCTACGGAGAACTCGTGAAAAACCGCTCGTTCGAGTTCCCGCAGGCTTTCATGGGATGGAAAGTCTTCGGCAACGTTCAGCTGAAAGACGACGGACCGTTCGAGCGTTGCCCGCACTACGTGATGCTGAGCGACCCAGGCCACAGCGAGCGACGCACAGGACTGCAAAACGAGGGATACTTCGGCATCGGAGTGAAGAAGGGCGAGGAATATCGCTTCACCGTATGGGCAAAGGCTCCCAACGGCGCCTCGAAAATAAAGGTGCAACTCATCGACGAAGCCTCGATGGGAGAGCGACAGGACTTCGCTTCGCAGGACATCGACATCGCCTCCACCGACTGGAAACAGTATGAGGTGAAGCTGAAGTCAGACCGCGACTTCGCCAAGTCGAACCTAAGAATATTCCTGAAGAGCGACAAGCCCGTCTGCCTTGAGCACATCAGCCTCTTCCCCGTCAACACATTCAAAAACAGAAAGAACGGACTGCGCGCCGACCTCGCACAGGCATTGGCCGACGTTAAGCCCGGCGTGCTGCGCTTCCCCGGAGGATGCATCGTCGAGGGAGTTGACCTCGCCACCCGCTATCAGTGGAAAAACACTATAGGGCCGGTAGAGAATCGACCCCTGAACCAAAACCGATGGGAGTACACATTCGAGCACCGCTACTTCCCCGACTATTATCAGAGCTACGGCCTCGGATTCTTCGAGTTCTTCCAACTCTGCGAAGACATCGGCTGCGAGCCTCTCCCCGTGCTCAACTGCGGAATGGCATGCCAATACCAGAACTGGGACAAAGAGTCGGCGCACGTGCCAGTGAACGACCTCGGTCCATACATACAAGACTGCCTCGACCTCATTGAGTTCTGCAACGGCGACAAGAACACCGAGTGGGGAAAGAAGCGCGCTGAGATGGGGCATCCAGAGCCTTTCAACCTAAAGATGATTGGCGTCGGAAACGAGCAGTGGGGCGAATTCTACTTCAAGCGTCTTGAGCCGTTCGTAAAGGCGATACGTGCAAAATACCCGAAAATAAAGATTGTCGGCACCAGCGGACCAGACTCCGAAGGCAAGAACTTCGACCTCGGATGGGAGGCAATGAAGCGAATGAAGGCCGACCTCGTGGACGAGCACTTCTATCGCAACGAACAATGGTTCCTGAACCACGGACTGCGCTACGAGAGCTACGACCGCAAGGGACCGAAGGTGTTCGCCGGCGAATACGCCTGCCACGGAAAAGGCAAGAAGTGGAACCACTTTGAGACATCGCTCTACGAAGCAGCCTTCATGACCGACTTCGAGCGCAACGCCGACGTCGTTCACATCACTGCATACGCACCGCTCTTCGCACACGTCGAGGGATGGCAGTGGCGTCCCGACCTCATCTGGTACGACAACACACGAATGTTCAAGTCAGTCAGCTACTACGTTCAGCAGCTCTACGCCCAAAACAAGGGCACTAACGTGCTCTCGCTCACATGGAACGGCAAGCCTGTAGCCGGACAAGACGGGCAGCTCGGACTCTTCGCCAGCGCCGTTTACGACAAACCCAGCGGTCAAGTCTTCATCAAGATTGCCAACACGAGCGACAAGGCGCAGCAGATAGACATCGACCTGCAAGGCATGAAGGGGCAGCACGCCGTAGAGACGCTCTCGCTACACTCCGACGAGATGGATGCCGAGAACACCCTCGACCAGCCCGAACGCATTACGCCGCAGAAGGGCTCGCTCACCACCACCGCCGACAAGAAGGCCGCTCGCCTGAGCGACACGCTGCCTGCCAAGACCTTCCGCCTCTACAAGGTGAAGTAATCGCGTGCCGACAGCATTAAGTAAAATCAGATAATCCAAAGAAAGGGAACCAACGAACCAATGCCCATCCAAAGAGCACCGCAGTCCGTTGGCTCCCTTTTGTTGATTATAATAATGCTAAAACTATCATTTTCGTGAGCTCACGAAAATGATTAACATTCACTAATATTTCCCCAAACAACAACTACAGATAACTCCTGTTAACTCCCAATAACTCCCGATAACTCCCCCAAAGAAAAATGCTCCAACGCGACTATTTCCTCAGATTGCTGCGAGAGTTCGCACAGGCGCTCGAACTGATGCTCAACAAGAAAAACGCTGAACAACAGAGAGAAGAGGTGCGCGAACTATATCGGCAGTACGTGGGACCATACGAATACTACCACACCGCCGACCTCGAAGACGTGCTCGAAACAATGGCTGCCTTCCCCGACGAGGAACGCTACGACCGAATGACCATGCTCGCAGAGCTATATTATGCCGAGGCGTCGCTGCTGACAGGTCCGTCGCGACAGCTGCTCGAAGAGAAAGCATTCCTGCTCTTCGACTATATCGACACGCATTCTGCCACCTATTCCATAGAGCGGAAACAGAAGATTTCCGACCTAAAGGCGAAGCTCGACGCCCGTAAGACTTCCTGACCATCGCGAAAGCTCTGACTCGTTTCCACCACGATAACGAGTTATTTCCACCATGATAACGAGTTATTTCCACCACGATAACGAGTTGTTTCCACTACAACGACGTTGTGGTTTAGCCTGAATCACGCCTTGATTTAACCTAAATCACACGCTGATTTAGCTTAAACCACAAAAAGCAAAGGCGGTCGGCACTCTGAGCCATCCGCATTCTGTTTCTCTCTTTTCGTTGAAAATATTTGGTTTTTCAATATTAAATAGGTATATTTGCCGACAAAATAAATGTATAACTTAATATTTGTTGTATGAAAAAACTATTACTTCTCGCGGTAATCACCGCAACGACACTATCTGCAAACGCTCAGCCCGGTGGGGGCGGAGGCGGAGGAAGCAGCTCGCAGACCTCGCCCGACGGTGCCACCTACACGCTCAGCGACGGCTCTACGGTTACGAAGTCGGGCGAGACCATCAGCAGCTCGACGGCGGAATACAACGCTGTGCAGGTAACAAACGGCACGCTGACGCTCGACAACTGCACCATCACCAAGACGGGCGACACCAGTACGTCGGGCGACGAGACGAGCTTCTACGGGGTGAACGCCTCCACTTATTGCGCTGGCTCCAACGCTAAGCTCATCATCAACGGCGGCACAATCACCTCTACAGCCGACGGTGCAAACGCCATATTCTGCTACAACGGCGGAACAATCACGGCGACGGGCGTTACCGTCGTCAACAACTCGAAGCGCTCGCGCGGACTGCACGCTACGGGCTCTTCCTCGTCGAAGATATATGCCTACGACTGCGACATCACCACCACGCAGGAGACCAGCTCGGTGATTGCCACCGACCGCGGAGGAGGCTACGTCTATGTTGACGGAGGCTCATACGTGGCCAACGGTCGCAAGTGCGCCATAGTCTATTCCACCGGCGATATGACCGTGAAGAACGCTACGGGCTCGTCTAACAACTCCGACGAGGGTGAGATTGCCGACATTGAGGGCGACAACTCCATCACCATCGACAACTGTACGTTCTCTTGTGCAGGGTCGTCGCGCGGAGTGATGCTCTATCAAAGCGGCTCCGGCGACGCTGACGGCTACAACCCAGTGATGAACCTTAGCAACTCCACGCTCACGCTGACAAACTCGTCGGCTGCTTTCTGCGAGGTCTCCACCGCCGTCAACGCAACGCTCAACATCGACAACTGCACGCTCACAGTTCCGAGCGGACAGTTAGCTTACATCAACACCAACTCGGCTTGGAATAACTCGAACACGAAGTATCTTGCGCTGAACCTCTCAAACGGCACCTACGCTGGCTCGGTTGACGGCGACAACACCGCAACGACAAAGGTAACGGTGGCCACGAACACCGTATGGGAAGGCTCTATCGACAACGCATCGAACATCTCTTCGGGCGACACCGTCGTGGTAAGCGGCACTTGGATTATGGACAAGGCATCGACGCCCTGCCAGCTCGTCATCAACGAAGGCGGCACAGTCTATACCAACGGATACAATCTCGACTACTGCTCGATAACCAACAACGGCACGCTCGACACCACTTCCACTGGCGTAACGTCGGTCAACCTTGCAACGTTCCAGCAGAAGAACGCCAACGCCAAGACCTACAATCTGCGTGGTCAGCGCGTAGGCAATGCGTATAAGGGCGTGGTAATCAAGGACGGAGAAAAGCGCGTCCGCCACTGATAGACTCTTATTTTACCCCCAAATAAGATTATTTTCACTAATAGTCGCACAGATTATCACCGAAGGAGAGCGCTCCTTCAACCAGTGATAATCTGTGTTTTTCTTTCCTCCTAAAATACCTATTTCCCCCTAAATCACCTATAATTACCTATACTCACCAAACTCCCTATAAGGCCTAAAGCCACAGATTGGCACCGATTTTCATTGAAAGAGATTGCTGCGAGCCGTTCTTTGCCCCATATAATCCTAATCAATGAAAATCGGTGCCAATCTGTGGTTCGATAAAAAGAAATCTGCGGTTTGGTGAAAGAAAGCTGCGGTCAGCATCACTCGCTTACCACGGCATCAGCCTCCTTAGCCTGCTCGCGCATCTGCTCTCGCTCGGAGACGTAGCCACTCTCGGCGGCATTCTCGTCGAAGCCAGTCAGCATGTCGTCGATAAACCAGTTGCCGCGCTCATAGACCATGATGAGGTCAACGGGCGTGCTTGTGCCGAAGCTGTTGGTGATGATGACGCGAACACGAGCCTTGTCGCCTGCTTGCGTTACCTTGGCCACACGATAGGTAGGACCCTCGAAGTCGTTACCTTGCACCCAGTGGTCCCACTCCATGTAGTCGTCGCCGCGAACGGCACGGAAGTCCTTGTTGTAGGCCTCCGACATAAACTTCTTCTCGAAGTCAACACCCTCGTCGATGCCAGTGTCGAGCGAGGCAAACACTTCCTTGTAGATGCTTTCCACGCGCGCCTTCACCTTGTTGGCATCGAAGGCCGCAGCCAGTGCGTCGCTGCTGCCGAGCATCAGGGCGGCAAGCAGGATGGCGAAAAACTGTTTCCTCATATCTTGTTCGTTTTGTTATTGTTCTTTCCGAGACGCGCCGCGAGGCCGTTTTCCCGTTGTCTGCTGCAAAGATACTGAAAATTGTTGAACCAGCAAAGAATTACGCCGTTTTTATTCCGAAACCATCGCTCTTGGGAAAAAAGAAGCGCCCGCCCCCCCCCAAAC